>Ga0209067_10001040_pt1 | contig 17371 bp, 16 predicted proteins | sample ColStrG_CSR_2013_FD_187199 | JGI IMG/M metagenome (GOLD analysis project Ga0209067, IMG submission 187199) | Freshwater sediment microbial communities in response to fracking from Pennsylvania, USA - Cold Stream Run_MetaG_CSR_2013 (SPAdes)... | ecosystem: Environmental > Aquatic > Freshwater >...
GGGTGCATACCGACAAGACGGCGGCGCGCACCAGGTCCATTGCCTTTTCCGTGGCCGCCGTCTTGTCGGTATGCACCCAGGCGTCGTGTTCCCGCACGTTGACCATGTGAAAGTAGTAAGGATTCAGGCCGGCCTGCGCGACCGCCTGCCGGAAGGTTCGCTCATGCAAATGCGGCGAGCAGGCGGCCACGATAATGCGGTCCAGGTTGCGGTCGCGAATGTCCTGGCGGATCAGTTCCTGTCCGGGGTCCGAGCACAGGTATTTGTATTCCCTGGCCACCACCACTCCCGGCAGGCCGCCGGCAAATCGCGTCAAGGCGAAGACGTCAACCGTCGCCGCGATGTTGGTGCCGCAGTGACAGATGTAAACGCCGATTCTTGGCAGGCTGAAGCCTGTCCTGCCTTCTGTTACCCCATGGCTTGCTCCACCAGTTCCGAAAGCTCTCTGACCTCGAGCCGGTCTTGGAGTCCGGCCGTCTTGATCGCGTCCTGGAACATGACGAGGTCTTTCGGGCAAACGACCACCAAGGTGTGTACATTGTCGAGCGTCGCCGCCTCCTTCACACGCTTCTCCGCGGGACGCTCCTGGAATACCGGCGGATCTTCCATCCAGATCCGTCCGCCGCCTGCGCCGCAACAGAATGAGTACGTGCGGTTACGCGGCATCTCAATCAGCTCGAGCCCCAGCGCGGCCAGAACGCGGCGAGGGGCATCGAAGATCGCGTTGTAGCGGCCCAGATAGCAGGGGTCGTGGTAGGTGACCTTCATCTCCAGCCTCTTCCTCAGCGGCAGTTGTTCTTGCAGGATCAGGTCGCTGAGAAGTTGTGTGTGGTGCCGGACCGATCGCGCGCCGTTGGCGGCAGGATACTCGTGCTTCAGAACCTGGAAGGTGTGAGGGTCCGTGGTGATGATCTCCTCGAAGCGGGCTCTGCCGAATGCTTTCAGGTTCTTCTCCTGGAGGCTCTCGTAGAGGCCCTCTTCGCCCGCGAGGCGAACATCATTGCCGGAATTCTGCTCGCTGTCTGCCAGGATGCCGAAATCCAGCCCGGCCTTATGGAAGACGCGGGCGGCGGCGCAGGTCGCGGCGTTCACGCGTGGATCGTAGGATGCATAATCGCCCACGAACCAGAGGTATTGAACCGGTTCCTTGCGGGCGTCCTTGACGGGGAAATCGAGCTGCTGGGTCCACTTCGCCCGGGCCCGTGGAGGCGCACCAAAGGAATTCCCGTACCGGTTCAGATTCTTCAACGCTTCCTTAAGGGACTTGTCCATATCACCCTCCCCGACCAGGCGCCGGCGCATTTCAATCAGCACCGGCACGTGCTCGTTCATCACCGGACACCGTTCCATGCAAGCCAGGCAAGTGGTGCAAGCCCAAATCTCCTCGCGCTTGACCACTTCGCCCACGAAGTTCGCGCCGTCTCGGCCGTCCCCCATGCCGCGCACGAGTTCTTTCATGTGGTGCATCAGCATCTTGGGCGAGAGAGCCAAACCGCCTTGGACACTCGGGCACGCCCGGTCGCAGCGCCCGCATTCGGCGCAGGCCAGCCCGCTCAACAGTTGCCTCCAGGTGAACTCCTCCCGTCTCGAAGCGCCCGGCGATGACGCGGGCACGCTTCCGCGCCGAAGCGATCCGAAGAACACGCCGAAAGGCGCGGCGAGCAGGTGGAGGTGCTTAGAGTAGGGCAGATAAGCGAGAAATCCAAGGACCGTCACCATGTGGACCCACCACATGGCGCGCCAGCCGAACCACTGACCCGCAAGTGATGAGAGGAGCACTATGGCAATGAGGCCCAGGATGATGGCGGCGTCTCCGGATTTTTCCAGCCGATCCGGTGGAAAGGTGTAGCGCCGCGCGGCGGCTACCGCCAACGCCACGAGACCCAGCACGCCGAACACCTCCAGGGCAATTCGCATCCACGGAACCTCGTCGGCGAACGGAATGGGAAGAAACGGAAACAGCCCCCGAACCAGGTTCCAGAAAAAGCTGGTAGCGAAGAGCACAAAAGCCCAGAAGATCACCAGGTGGGCCAAGCCGATCAGCGGCTCTTCGATCAGCCGCCGCTGTCCCAAAACATGGACGAGAACCAATTTGAACCTTTGTCCAGGGTGGTCCCAACGCTTTTCCTCGCGGGCGCCGGCCAGGACCTTAACATACCGAAAGGCGCGCCGCCCGAACAGGCCGAAGGCGGCCAGGGTGAGAACCCATAGATAGAGGGCGTCAGGCATGCTGGCTGGCGGCCTTTCGCGACTCGATCGCCGCGGTCAAGCCCGGCAGCGTCTCCACTACGTCGCCCACAATCCCGTAGTGGGCCACGTTGAAGATCGGGGCCCGCGGGTCGCTGTTGACAGCCACGATCAGCCCCGCGTCTTTCATGCCCTCAATGTGTTCCGGCGCGCCGCTGATGCCGAGAGCGACGTAAAGCTTGGGCTTCACGGTCACGCCGGATTTGCCGACCTGCCGGGAAATCGGAAGCCATCCCTGGTCGATCACTGGCCTGGAGCCACATACCGCGCCGCCTAATGCCTTAGCCAACTCCTCAGCAAGCGGAAGATTTCCGCGATCCTGGATGCCGCGCCCTACCGCCACCAGGACGTCCTGCCTGGTAAGATCCACGTCGCCCGCCTCCGGGTCCACGTATCGCTTGAGGCGCACGCGGGAAGGCTGGAGGGCAACGGTGGTCACCTCCACGGAAGGGGAGCGGTCAGAATGGCCTAAGTCGGCCGGCCGCGAACCCGGCCAGAGACAGAGGATCGCGGGTTCGCAGTGTGCCTCGACCGTAGCTTCGATCTTCCCGCCATACATCACGCACCGCGACTGGAGCCGGCCGTCAAGCACTTTGATGTCTTTGCAGAAATTGATGGCCGCCACGCCCATGCGAACCGAGAGGAAGGTGCTGACGCTCAGGCTTACATTGGTCAGGGACACAAGAAGGGCGCGCGGCCTCCGGTCTTCCATTACCTGAGCCAGGGCTTCGGCGCATGTTTGCGGCAACGGCTCCGCGAGAAGCGGGTGATCCACATAGAGAACCGAATCCGCCATACCCAGCTTCCCCGCCAGATCTTTCGCGTTGCATCCGGTCAGGATTGCTGTCAAAGGCACGCCCAGCTCGTCGGCTAGTTCCCTGCCTAGTGCCAGAGCCTCATAGGTCACGTCGGAGATGCGTCCTCTCCATTGTTCGGCCAATACGCAAATGGTGCCCTTCATGGTGATCGCCTCGTCAGAAGATGCCCTGCCCTGCCAGGATTCCGCAGAGCTGTTCCGAGACCGCTTCGGGATCTCCCTCCAGTAATTGGACATGCCCGGACGGCTCGTTCCGCTTCATTTCTACGACCTGCACCACCGGCCAGCCACCATCGGCCAGCATCGGTACGGGAGCACAGTCTATGGATTGCGACTTCATGGCCGTTCGCACCTTGGCTACCGGAACGTAGCGGGGCGGCTTCTCGGCCGCCTGGATCCCTAGCACGGCGGGAAGCGTCACTTCGAATTCCCCGCGCACGCCACCTGGAAACTCCCTGATCGCCAAGGCCGTCTTACCGGTGTCATCGAGCGTGATGCCCGTGACAATTCCCACAAACGGCAGATCGAGCTCGTGGGCCACCACCGGCGCGATCAGCCCGTCCAGGTCGTCGATCGCCTGCACACCGGTGAGAATCAGGTCGGCCGGTATCAATCCGGGTATCCGCGGGATCGCCTGCGAAATGATGCGAGCCGCCTGGCGCGTTGAGAGTGGGGTGTCCGCTCCGACGATTTTCAGCACCCGGTCCACTCCCTTGGCCAAGGCAGTGAAAAGAGCGTCGTCTACTTCGGGTGCGTCCAGGGCGAGTACCGTAAGTTTGGCGCCGTGGCGTTCCTTCAACAGCAGTGCCTGCTCCAGCGCATGGTCGTCCGATTCACTCAGGATCATGCGCAGGTAATCCAGGTCGAGCGCCTTCCCGTCGGAGGCAATCTCCAAATCCTCTACGACGTCGGGCACCATTTTCAAGAGAACTAAGATGTGCATCTCTTATTCCTCCATTGCTTCAGCCAGGAGTTCAGTCACGTCCCGGACAATCATGCGTTTGTCATATCCCAGGACCTTGAGGGCATCCTCAAAGCGGGAAACCTCATAGGGGCAGGAGACGGCCAGAACCTCCGCCCCGGTGGCCGCGGCTTCTCTCACCCTACGCTCGGAAAGACGCTCATAGCCCTTTGCCTTGAAGTAGGTGTCGAGCCACATGCCCCCGCCACCGCCGCCGCAACAAATCGCGTTGACGCGGCTGTGGACCATCTCGACCAGTTTCACTCCGGGGATGGCTCTTAGAAGCTGCCTGGGCGCCTCGTAGAACTCATTCTGCCGCCCCAGACAGCAGGAGTCGTGATAGGTCACGGTACGGGGCAGTTTCCGTGCGAGGAGAGGCTTGAGGCGTTCCAGATACTTCGCCAGGAACGGCGTCACGTGCTCCAGCCCCCAACCAAAGCCGAGGGCCGGGTAGCGGTTTTTGAATGCGTTGTGGGCGTGCGGGCAAGAAGTCACCACGCGGTTGAACTGGTACTTCTGGAAGACCGCCATGTTGTAGTCCATGAGGGTTTCGAAGAGGCCGGGCTCCCAGGTCAGGCGGCCACATTCGCCCGCGCATTTCTCCTCGTTGCCCAATATCGCGAAATCGATTCCGAGCCGATGGAAGAGCCTGGCGGTTGCGCGGCTGTTGTCCTGTCCGCGAGGGTAGTAGGACGTGTAACACTCCACAAACCACAGCACATCGGCGGGTCTTCGATCTTCGGCGAAGATGCGGATTGGCACGCCGGCGGTCTTCACCCAAGCGGCGCGCTTGCGGGACGGCTCCCCCATGGGATTACCGTACCGAAGGGTGTTTTGCAGGGCCCTTTGCAGTTCGCCAGGCAACTCCGGCAGATGCGCGAGGGTCTGTTCTTTCATCAGCGGCAGCAGTATTTCGGTGAGGTGGATACCCCTCGGGCACTTCGCCATGCAGGCATAGCAGGCGACGCAGGCGAGCAGGCTATCACTGGTGAATACTTTCTCCACCATTCCCGCACGCATTGTGGCGATCATGCGGCGTGGCGGATAGTCCATCACTTCGCCGTACGGGCACGTGCCCGCACAGACGCCGCACTGAAGGCAGGTAAAGATCTCCCTTCCCTCCGGAGACTGCGCGAGATTCTCCAGCGTCACGGAGCATGTGCTCATCGATTCCTCCGGCGGTGGTCATGCAGCCAGGCGCAGCCCGGACCCTCGCTGGTTGGTTGCAAACAACTCACGAAACAACCGCCATCCGGCGGTTTTAGTAGTGCGTTGGGATCAATCGAGATGGGTGCTGAACGGCCTTGGTCCCGACGGAGCGTGGGGACCCCGCAATCGGCGAATATCTGGGACTGCGACCTCCAGGCCACAAACGCGGCTTCCTTGCCCGCGAATTTCCCTATTCAGGATATTAACACTTTCTTATCTTATTTCAACTGCCTTTGGCGAGGCCGCTTCTTAATTGCGATTTTCGACACTCTGAGGATTTCGACGCACGCGGCGCAAGCTATGCCGCCGACCTGATCGGGGCTTCGACTGGCATGCGGATGGTAAACGTGCTCCCCTTGCCGACCTCGCTCTCGACAGATATGCTTCCGTGGTGGGTGGTCACGATTCCATAGGCGATTGACAAGCCAAGCCCGGTACCGTGGCCGCTCTCTTTGGTGGTGAAAAAAGGATCGAAGATGCGATCGATCTGTTCCGGCGGTATGCCGTGACCCGTGTCGGAGATCGCCACTTCCGCCGTATTCCCGACGCTATTGTGCCGCGTCGCGATGGTGATGGTGCCGCGCTCGTGCATTGCCTGGACCGCATTCATCAGGATATTGATGAATACTTGTTGGAACTGGGATCGATCGGCCACCACCGGAGGCAGTTGCGGCTCAAGCCGACAGACTACATTGATGTTGAAGAAGAGCGCCTGCTTTCCGACCAGCGACAGTGTGTCCTGAAGGACCTTGTTCAGATCGACCGCCTCCGTATTGCCCTTCGATTGGCGGGAGAATTCGAGCAGCCCCTTGACGATGTCGCGGCATCGCTCGGTCTGGCGAATCACTTCCTCCAGGTTCTCGCGGTTCGGATCATCCTTCCGCATGTCTTCGACGGTAAGGCCAGTCAGCGCCAGGATGCCGCCGAGCGGATTATTGACCTCATGCGCCACGCCCGCAGCCAGCATGCCGAGCGATGCCAGCCTCTCCGACTGCGCCACCCTGGCCTGCATCGCCACGAGCTCCTCTGTGCGTTGCTTCACTTTCTCTTCGAGCGTGCGCCCCCATTCCTCCAGATCACCCTTCATTTGGCGCAGGCTCTTGAGCATGGCGTTAAAGGACTCCGCCAGAAGGGCGATCTCACCCGGTGAATGCGCGCGCACTTCCTGGTCAAAACGGCCCGCGATGATGTTGCGGGTGGCGGAAACCATTTCGCCGATTGGGCGCGTAATGTTGTGGATGATGTAGTAGGTGATACCAAGGATCAGAAGGAAGCCCAGTGTCGCGATGCCGAAGAAGGAAAGTATTACGCGGTTGCGGATGGCCGTGTAAGTGTTCTCGAGAATGCCGACGGAGAGCATTCCGATTACCTCTCCGGCATAGTTGCGGATCGGAGCGTATTCGCTCATATACCAATCCTTCACTACAAAGGCCCGGCCTCTCCAAAGCTCACCGCGTTTCAGTACGGCATCGCTCACCTCCGGGCGTGCGCGTGTGCCGATTGCCCGATCGCCCGCCGTCGTTCTTACATTGGTCGAGATTCGAACATCTCTCTCGAAGATCGTGACCGATCCTCTGTCTACGTCCTTGAATCGGTCGCCGCGAAAGAGGAGTTCCCAGACCCGGTCCACAATCCCGAAGTTCTCATTCAGAAGAATGCCTCCATAAAGGGCGCCCAGGGGCTGCGCGGGAGAGGCGCCCACGGGCGCGGCCACCACCAGCGCCATACCCGGACGGTCGCCGCGGGCCTCCGCACTGAAATGACTTCGGGCGCGCAAGCCAGGGTTTTCATATCCGTGGAATCCGGCGGGAAGAATCTCGGTAGCGGCAGCCACTTTGCCGGAGAGGGCCGCTCTGACGACGCTCACCGAAGATACGTCGTCCTTGGTGCGAGAGGGCTGCACGACCGGGAACACAACACGGCCGTTCCGGTCCGTAAGGCTGAGAAAGTCGAAGCCCGCGTCCTGGCGAATTCGCTCCAGATAGGTGGAGAGAGCCGGGCCATCGCCGCCGGCTAAATGCTGAAGCGTCGAACCGGCGGCGGCAAACTCCACCGACAGTTTCAGCGCCTGGAGTTGCTGTTCATAGACCGTCCGGGCGGTAGCGAAATCATGATCCACCGCCCGGCGCGCCTGCATCATGATGGTGGAACTCACGATCCACGAGCCGACCAGCGACGTGGCCAATCCTCCTGTTCCCAGGATGACCAGGTAGCTCCAGATCAGCCTTGCCTTGAGCGACAGCCGTGGGGAACCGAAGCGCATAGCATCCCCAGGCCTTCAGGCCGCCTTGCCAAGCCGGCGGCGAATCGACTCCAGCAACTGGACTACGTCGACCGGTTTGGTGAAAAACATGTCGTGAGTCAGCCAACCGCCGCTCGCCGGGATTTCGAAGTCGGGAAGCCGGGCGCAAAACGAGCTTAGAACGAAGACCGGCACGTTCTTCAAGACCGGATCGCGGCGAATTTCGTGAATGGTGAAAAAACCTTCCGTCCTTTCGTTCATCATGATGTCCATGAGGATGAGGTCCGGTCGTTCCATCTTTGCCAGCCTGATGCCCTCGGCCCCATCGCGCGCACGGAATACCGTGAAACCATTCACTTCGAGAAAACACGACACTGCTTCCGCGAAGTCCTGGTCGTCATCGACAATCAATACTCGCTTCTTGTCCGACATCGTTTTGACTCCCGATCGCCTTATCCGGCTCACGCCATGCCGGCAGGCGCACACAGAACGTGGAGCCGGCGCCGACCTCGCTTTCAACGTTGATGGTTCCACCCATTTCCGCTACGATCTTCCGGGAGATATGCAGCCCCAGACCGGTTCCCGCCGTCTTCTTCGCGCCATCGTTTTTGGCGCGGAAAAACTCTTCAAACAGAAATGGGCGGTATTTTTCCGGAATCCCGACGCCGGTGTCGGCGACCGCAATCACCACTTCGCCGCGCGACTGGCTCCCGGAAACAGTCACCCCTCCACCAGGCTTGTTGTACTTAATGGCGTTGGTGATGAGGTTATCAAACAGGACGGTCAGGCAGTTCCGGTCGCCGCACACGAACAGGCCGCCGTCAGGCATATGCGCTTCGAGTGAGATGTTTCCTTCCGCCGCCGTCTGCTCGTATGTTTTCAGAATGCCGGGGATAATGCCCGTGAGATCGACCTTGACCCGCTCCTTGAAGAGTGTCCCGCCCTCCACCCGTGCCAGCGTGAGCCAGTCGTTAATCAGATTCTGGAGTTCTTCGATCCGTGTAAGGCATCGATCGAGCCACTCCTGCCGGCGGGCCGGAGCGTCGCCCGTCGGGTCGAGGTGCTTCAGCACATCCAGATACTGGTGGATGGCGACCAATGGTGTGCGAAGCTGATGGGACACGAAGGTGACAAAACGCCGTTTGAGCATGCTCTGCTCCACCTCGTGGCGTTGGGCTTCGAGGGCCAACCGCCGGCGCTCCAACCCGCGGTTGACGATCAGGCGCAGCTCATCGGGCGAAAATGGCTTCGGCAGAAAGTCGTAGGCCCCGCATTTCATGGCCTGCACGGCAGTGTCGATGGTCGCGTATCCCGTAATCACCACGATGACGATCTGCGGATCGATCTCGTGGACGCGGGTAACGACCTCCATCCCGCTGATGCCTGGCATCTTGAGATCCACGATGACCATGTCCGGCCTGGCCGTGCCGACACCGTCGAGTCCGCGCGCTCCATCTTCAAAGGTCTCGGCGCGGAGCCCCATTTTCGTCAGAATCTTCCCGCACGAAAGCCGCATCGCATAGTCGTCGTCGATCACGACGACCATCTCCGGCAGGGCGGGTTCGCTCATCGTTCTCTCTTCCTTCCTCGCCAGGAGAGATGGCCCTCCTCAGGCCATGACGCCTTTTGTCGCCCCAACCGCCCGTTCCAGAAGGCGGAGGAATTCTGGAATATCCAGCGGCTTGGTGAGGTAGCGGTCTGGCCGGATCATTTCAACTTCGGCCGACATCGGGAAGCGCTCGTCCGGGCTTTCCTCGATCGAAGAGACCATGAAGACCGGGATGTGTCGAAACCCGGCGTATTCATCGCGGTATTTGAGAGCGTGCGTAACACCGTAACCCTCAACCGTGGTCTCCATCATGATGTCCACGAGGATGGCGTCGGGTTTTTCATCGAGCACCATCTGCAGACCTTCGTGTCCGGAGGGGGCTTCAAACACGGTGTAGCCATGACTTTCCAGGAGAGATTTCACTGCGGTCCGAAAGTCGGAATCGTCGTCGATCAGGAGAACCTTTGCGGACATTCGAGCCTCCTTCCCGCCAGGCGGCTCCGCGACCGAACTGCGGGTCCACCCGGCATGATTATAGGACATAATGATCTGAAATTGAAGGGCTGGACGGGCTAGGACGGGCTACGCAGCAGGGGAGCCCGCATGTTGCCGAACACAAAGATGCATCAGCTAGTACATCCTCCGGCCAGGCAGCCGACTAAGCCGATGATGAAGAGCACTCCTGCGCCGATCAGCGTTCCGACCACGATCCTCTTGCCCGTACTCCACCCTTGTCCGATAATCTTTACCGATTGGACGTTGTCAAAGGCGAGATTTTCGGTGACGATTTTGCCGGCTTTCGTGAATTGAAGGTCAAACCCGGAATCCGAGATTGATCCGAGCCGCCCCCGGATCTTCTGCTTGCTCGCCAGCTTAACTTCCACAATGGAGCCACCGGGAATCTGCGTGAACTGCTCTTTGAGGCTTTGTGTGGATGGGGCTGCAACCTGGCACGCCTCGTAGGCGGACACCGAAGAAGACCATAGCAGCAGGATCGTGCACAGCAAGGCCACTTGGCTTCGCACCATAATGCCTCCTGATGCGCTCGGCTCAACCTCCGAGCCATGGACCCGGGATTCCGATTCTGATACCCAAGCGCATCGATTCTACCTCCGAATTAAGGACGTGTGAAGCCGCTTGAGTACTGGCTACGGGCTAGGACGTTGGGCCAACACATTCAGCCGCCGTTCCCACACGCCCATTCTGTTGTATATTTTCAGACTTGAAACTCCTATAATCAATTCGGAGACCAAGGAGGCCGCTTTGAAGATCCTGAAGCTGCCGAAAGAAAGGCTGGATCTGTTCGCATCCGTGGTCCAGCAGTTCGGAGACCTCCACGCCCCGGTCGAGCAGGACGGCCGGTACGTGTTTAAACGGCTGGTTCGCTGGTCGGATGCCCGCCTGGAGTATGACCGCACGATCCTGCCGCCCAAGAAATATTTCCTGCCACCGCGTGAGACGCTTTTTCGATATCGGCCCGGCGAGGGCTTTGTGCCGCACACGGAGGGACTGGATGACCGGATCATTCTTTTCGGCGTGCATGCCTGCGACGTCTATGCGATCAACATTCTGGATCGGGTTTTCGGGGGCAAGTACCACGATCCCTATTACCTGGCTCGGCGTAAGCATATCGCCATCATTGGGATCGACTGTAAGCCGGACAAACTATGTTTCTGCCGGTCGATGCGCGCGGACTTCGTAGACCACGGGTTCGACCTGTTCCTTTACGACACCGGCGATTATTACCAAGCTCTGGTAGGGACGGCTCTCGGCGACGACATGGTGCTGGCGACGGGAAAACTGTTCGAGCCGGTCAACTATGACGACATCGAAGCCTACAAGCAGCGCTCGTGGAATAAACGGCGGGCTTTCCAGTTGGACGTCGAAATCCGTGACCTTCCCGAGATCTTCGAGATGGAGTATGACAGCCGGATCTGGGACGAACTGGGTGAGAAATGTCTGTCGTGCGGCAGTTGCAGCATGGTCTGCCCTACCTGCTACTGCTTCGACGTAAACGACGATGTGGAACTCGGGTCGCGGGCCGGCAAGCGCACGCGCTCGTGGGACTCGTGCCTGTTTTCCAGCCACGCAGCCGTGGCCAGCGGCGAGAACTTCCGCGGAACGCGCGCCAGCCGGATCAAGTTCCGCTTTTATCACAAGCAGCGGGGATTCGTGGCGGAGTACGGGCGGCCCAGTTGCGTCGGCTGCGGCCGGTGTATCACTGCCTGCCCGGTGAAGATCGACGTGGTGCAGGTGATCGACCGGCTGAGGAGCGTGGAAAATGTTGTTACGCGATGAGGTCTCGCCCCACCATCCGCTGCTTAGCGGCAATCCGTACCAGCCGCGCATGGCGCGTATTGTGCGCATCTATAAGATGGTGGAAAACAACTATTTGTTCACGTTGCGCTTTCTGGAAGATCACCTGGCCCACACGTTCCGGCACCAGCCTGGACAGTTCATCATGCTGAGCATCCCGGGCGCCGGGGAGATGCCCATTTCCATCTCGTCATCGCCCTCGCGCCCCGAGGTGCTGGAACTGTGCGTCCGGCGGGTGGGGCGCGTGACCAACGCCCTGTACCGGTTGCGAACGAACGATGTGGTGGGCGTGCGGGGGCCGTATGGGAACGGCTATCCCATGGCCGAAATCATGGGGAATGATTTGCTGCTGGCGGCGGGTGGGCTGGGAATGGCGCCGCTGCGGTCGCTGCTCTGGTACGCGCTCGACCACCGCGACAGGTTCAACAACATTACCCTGATGTACGGCGCCAAGCGGCCGGAAGACATGCTCTTTCGCGACGAGCTGGTGGCGCTGGTTGACCGCGCCGACATCAATTGCCTGCTCGCCGTGGATGCCGACCCCGAAGGAAGGTGGAAGAACCATGTAGGCTTGCTGCCGGCCCTGTTCGATCATGCCAAAATCGATCCACTCCGCACCTACGCCGCGGTATGCGGACCGCCCGTGGTTTACAAATTTGTTCTGCGCCGGCTGCTGGACCTGGGCTTCCCCAAGAGCCGGATCCTGATGTCGCTCGAACGGCGCATGAAATGCGGTATCGGAAAGTGCGGCCACTGCAGCATCGGATACAAGTACACCTGCCTGCAGGGGCCGATCTTCACATACTGGGATGCCATGAACCTGCCGGAGATGATCTGATGGCCAAACCAACTGTAGGGATTTTCGGTCTGACCGGCTGTGCCGGCGATCAGCTCGTGATTCTCAATTGCGAAGACCAACTGCTGGACCTCATTGCGCTGGTGGACATCCGCGATTTCCTGATGGCATCTTCACAGAACTGTGGGGCGGGTCCGCTCGACCTGGCGCTGGTGGAAGGAGCGGTTCTCACGAAGCGTGACGAAGAAGACCTCAAGACCATACGGAGCCGGGCGAAGACCCTGATCGCCATCGGTACCTGCGCTGTGTGGGGCGGGGTGGCAGCCATGGACCGCGGCTGTGATCGCGCCAGTTTGCTGCGGGAAGTGTACGGAGAAATGGGCGCCGAGTACGATTCCATGCCCACGAAGGCACTGCGCGAGCTCGTGACCGTGGACGTCAGCATAGCGGGCTGCCCGATTGAAACAGATCAATTTGTGTCGGCGATTGCGGGATTGCTGAACGGCGATCTTCCGGTGTATCCCGAGTACCCGGTCTGCACGGAATGCCGTATGCGCGAGAACAACTGTCTGTTGATGGAACAAGGCCAATTGTGCTGTGGGCCAGTTACGGCCGCCGGCTGCAAGGCACGGTGCCCCGGATTGCGAGTGGCTTGCGTGGGCTGCCGAGGGCCGGCACGGGATGAGAACAGCGCGTCCCTCCTGGCGTCGTTCGAAGAGAGAGGCTTCGACCGGCAGCGCATCGCCGCCCGGCTACGGACCTTCGCGCCAACGGGGGTCACGGCATGAATACGGTCGTCATCGAGCCACTGGCGCGCGTGGAGGGCCACGGCGGGATCACGGTGGAGATGGAGGGCGACGCCGTGAAAAACGTCCGGTTCGACGTTCTGGAGGGCGCGAGGCTGCTCGAGCCGCTGGTGCGCGGGAAGCGCTACGATGAATTGGCGCCGATACTCTCGCGGATCTGCTCCATTTGCTCGGTGGCACATACGCTGACCTCGTTGAAAGCTACCGAAAACGCGCTCGGCATCCGCGTGAGCCCCCAGACCGAACTGCTGCGCGAATTGCTGTTTCGGGGCGAGAGCATCGAGAGCCACGCGCTGCATCTGATTCTGCTGGCACTGCCGGACTACCTGGGCTATCCCAGCGCCACTGCCCTGGCGGCGGACAAACCGGATGCGGTGACGCTGGGGCTTCGGCTCAAAAAGATGGGGAACCGGATCCTGGAAACCGTCGGGGGGCGCGCGGTCCATCCGGTCAATGCGGTGCCGGGCGGATTCGGGCGGGTTCCGTCGGCCGAACAGTTGATCGAGCTGCGTGCCAGCCTGATCGAAGCCGTGGCCGATGCGGAAACCATGATCGACCTCATTGCCTCGCTGCCTGCCGCCGACTTCTGCCACTGCGAGACGTTGTACGCCGCGCTGCGTTCGCCGCACGCAGATAGCTATTACGCCGGCGACGAGGTGATGTTGGTCGCCAATGGCAACCAGGCAAGTGTGCCGGCCGCGGACTACCGCTTATTCTCCGGCGAAACCGCGGTGCGCCATTCGCATGCCAAGCACAGCACGTTCCGAGGCCGCCCGTTCATGGTGGGGGCGTTGGCCCGCCTGACTGTGAACCCGTGGCGCCTCACGGGCCGGCTGGCAGCCGCCATGAAGCGGTTGAACCTTGTGCTGCCCGCCGGCAATCCCATGGACAACAATAAGGCTCAGGCGCTGGAGTTGCAGAGCGATGTCAGCCGGGCGCTTGAGATGATCGAGCAATTGCTGCGCGACGGCATCAAAGACGAGCGTCCCGTGCCATCCCAGCCCCACGCGGGGACGGGAACGGCCATCACCGAGGCTCCCCGCGGCCTGCTGGTGCATAGCTATGCCTTCGATCACGAGGGCCGGGTTGTCTCGGCGGACGTCATTACCCCGACGGCCATGAATGCCGCGTCGATGGAAGTACACTTTCGAGCGGCCGTGGAACAGTGCGCAGACCGGGGTGAGGCAACGATCTCCCAGCGCCTCCAAATGGTCGCGCGGGCATACGATCCCTGTATCTCGTGCTCGGTGCACCTGGTGCGGCGGTGAAGAAAGCGCCGATTCTGATCATCGGGCTCGGCAATCCGCTTATGGGCGATGACGGAATCGGTTGCGTGGTGGCCGAACGATTGGCAGCCGGCTCCGGGCTGCCGGACGGCGTGGAGGTGCTTTGCGGCGGGACCGACCTGCTGGCTTGGGCGGCGCAGATGGAGGGGCGTAGCCGCGTGATCATCGTGGACGCGATGGAGGGAAGCCCAGGCGCCATCACCGTCTGGAAGGATCGCTTCGAACAACTCGATGATCGGCAGGAACATGCGCATCACCTGTCGGTTGTGCAGTCGCTGCACCTAATGCAACGGAGTGTGGCCGCACGCTTCACGTTGGTCGGTATCGGGATTGTATCGGCCCGGGCCGGTGATGGGGTGTCGGATCGGTTGGCAGCGAGGGTTCCAGCCATCACAGCTCGTGTGATGCAAGAACTGAACTGCTAACTAGTGCCCGGGGCGCCCAAAAGGCAGACCATAGCGCAACTGGATCTGTAGCAGAATCTGTGGGCAGGCGAACGCTCCGAGGCACGAGACACACAAGGGAAAATGCATATTGGTGCGATTCTGCCGCTGGCGCCCCGAAACGTCGTGGAAAGCGGGTGTTTTTTGAGTTTTCCGAGGCATGACGAGATCTATCGGTCCGATGTGGGCTTCTACTCGCGAGGCAAGGATAAAGGGCGCGGCTTTTGACCCCGCACCCTTCCCATCGTCCGCGATGAGTCTCGGGTCGGTTATTCCTTGGCGGGTTGCTCTCCAGCAGAGCCCGCCTCCGCTTCACCGTCCGGAGTCCATGCTGTACCCTCTGGCCGAAACTGTCAACCACCACCGCGCGGGGCTGGAGATTTTCGAGCGGCGAGTGAGATTTTCCATAGGCGTCGGCAGCACGTTTACAGGGCGGCAGGACAGGGCTCAGCGGGAGTGCGACCTCGATGGCGATTCAGCGCCGGAATGGCTTCGGTGGCCCGAATCGGAAACCAAGTGCCCACAAAGAGGAATAGCTGATCTCCATCGAACGGGATTAATCTGGCTGTTGAAAGAGACAGGGAGACATCCCGGCGAGAGAGGAGATCAGCTATTCAACTACAGGTTAAGACTATCTTGAACTTGGTGCAACGTTTCGTGGGCTTCGTGTACCGCGAGGTGCGCCTCCAATGCCACCCGAACCAACCGCCTTTGATCGAGATCCTGCTGGAACCGCATGTCGGCATCCGCAGGCGCTGTTCGCATTGTCAGCGGCCGGCGCCAGGCTATGACTGTTTACGGGAACGGCGCTGGCTATTTGTGCCGCTGTGGGGAATCCCGACGTATTTTTGTTACGCGCCCCGGCGAGTGGAGTGTGCCGAGCACGGGGTGGTGGTCGAGCACATTCCGTGGAGCGATGGAAAACGCCCGGTGACCTGCACCATGATGGGATTTTTAGCGCGTTGGGCACGGCGGTTGAGTTGGCGGGAGACGGCGCGGGCATTCCAGACCAGTTGGGAAGCGGTTTATCGATCGGTGGAATGGTTTGTCGAGTGGGGCTTGGCGCACCGCCAACTGCGGGGGATCGAAGCCATCGGGGTGGACGAGATTCATTGGGGGCGCGGCAAGCGGGCCGACAACTTCCTGACGGTGATCTATCAAATCGACGCTGGGTGCCGGCGTTTACTGTGGGTGGGGCGCCGCCGCTCACAAGCCACGCTGCGAAGGGGCCTGAAGGCACTCGGGCCAGAGGTGGTCAAAGGACTACGCTTCGTATGCAGCGACATGTGGAAGCCCTACTTACAGGTGATTAAGGCTCAGGTCGGTCAGGCTTTACATGTGCTGGATCGCTTCCACATCACGAGCCACTTGAATCAGGCCGTGGATCAGGTGCGCCGTGCCGAGAGCACCCGTCTGCGGACCAAAAGTAAGGAAGCCGCACAGCGGCTCAAGCACATGCGCTGGCCACTCCTGCGCCGCGGCAGCCGGGTCCGCGGGCGCGCCCGGCAAAAGCTCAACGCCCTGCTGGCCAGCAAACTGGCTACCGCACGGGCTTGGGACTTGAAGGAAGCTTTCTCTCATTTCTGGAAGTACAAGTCCATGATCTGGGCCAGTGGCTTTCTCGATTATTGGTGCTACCGGGCGATGCGGAGCCGCCTCGAACCGATGAAAAAGGTGGCGCGCATGTTGCGCGCTCATGAACCCCTCATCTTGAACTGGTTCCGCGCCAAAGGCGAAATCTCCAGCGGCGCCGTCGAGGGCCTCAACAACAAAATTCGAGTAGTGACCAGACGCTCCTATGGCTTTCGCACGTTCAAGGCCATGGAAATCGCCCTGTATCACAACTTGGGCCGCCTGCCGGAGCCGGAATCAACCCACAGATTCTGCTGAGGAGGCGATAATACGAGCACGCTGAAAAGGTCGATTCTGTGCTTCACGCCAGATACCGCCCCGCTAACGGCGAAGGCGAACGTTCCGACCAAATCGAGCACCTTCAGGAACTCGCTTACGAGGATCTGATCGTCGACCTTCATACGAGCTACGATACCAGCGATGAGCCCGCTCCGGGGCTGGCATTCGCGCCATCGGTAACGGGCTCGGTAGGGAAGCCGCTTTCCCAGCCCGCGGGGCCGCGCCTAATGGTGCGCCCCGACATTCCCGCAGAGTCCTGTTATTCGGCTGTTGTCCTCACCCAGCGTGGGAGCCGCCGCAAACATCTTGTTGCCGACTCGGGTTCTCCGATGAACACCGCTCTCTCGGGCGTTCGGCGTAGCTCCTTTCGGATCGGTCCTTGCCTCACTGAACGATTCTATACAATGTGCGTTCGAATCAGAAGCGTTGTGTTCGCAGACGCTCGTCATAGTACAAGACCGTAATCAGTCCGTAAGCTTCGGCATCCCTGGGGCGTGGCCGGTAGGCGCAAGGTTCTTGGAGTGTCAGGGGGTATGACGGAGGAAGAAGCCCCTCAAGAATTGCCAAATGCTCGCCATTCGGCTCGAAAGTGTGACGGTGTTGGTTGGCTAACGCTCTTCGGGCTGCTTGCGGCAACACGTCCCCCTTCGTGTGCTGCGGAGTGTGCTTTCGGTAAGCCTGCATGACACAGCCCGGCCGTAGTTGGTAACGTCGGTCCTAATCCCGCAAGGGAAGGGAGGACCGACGATGGCCGTCAAGGCTCAGCTTGAGGTTCCGACTGGCATGCA
>Ga0209067_10001042_pt1 | contig 17357 bp, 14 predicted proteins | sample ColStrG_CSR_2013_FD_187199 | JGI IMG/M metagenome (GOLD analysis project Ga0209067, IMG submission 187199) | Freshwater sediment microbial communities in response to fracking from Pennsylvania, USA - Cold Stream Run_MetaG_CSR_2013 (SPAdes)... | ecosystem: Environmental > Aquatic > Freshwater >...
TTCCTACGGAGAACTCCTGCGCATGGCGGGGAACTTCGAAGGTTCGCTCACCCACTATCGCGCCGCGCTCAAGATTGATCCCGACTTCGTGACTTCGCAACTCGGCCTTGGCGACACCTACGCTCTCATGGGCAATCAGCAGCAGGCCCGCATCGAATATGACAAGGCCATCCGCCTCGCCCCTAACGAAGCCGACCGCCTCACCTATAGCATGCAGAAAGCGATGACCTTCGTCCGCGACGGCAACTGGGCCGAGGCCGACAAGCAATACCTGGAAATCGCCGAGTCCGCGCATGCCAAGGAGCAGGACTTGCAGGAAGCGCAGGCTCTGCGCCACATGGCCGAGTATCAGACCGACGACAATGTCGCTTTGACGCATCTCAAGCTCGCTGAGGAATCTCTAGCCCATCGCGCGGCAATTTCACCCTCCGACCGCGATGAAGAACTTTCGCGCATCCTCCGCAACCGTGCCCTCCGGGCCGCTCGCTCCGGCAGTCAGTCGCTGGCGGATGAAGCCATGCATCGGCTTGAGGCTCTGGCCAACGGCAGCCGCAATCGCGTGATCCAAAGTTCGTATCACGGTGCGGCAGGGGCGCTGCTGATGGATCAGAAGAAGTACGAGGAAGCCATCGCGCAACTCGAGGAGGATCAGGACAATCCATTCACCCTGGAACTCCTGGTCCAGGCCTACTACCAGACGATGCAGATTGACAAGCTGCACGAAGCAGAGGCAAAGCTGCGCGGCACCAACGTACCAACAATGGAGCAGGCTCTGGTGGTTCCCGGAATTCGCGCGAAGCGGCCGAACATCTAGACCATCGCCGATCTGTTCCTCGGAATCTCGCGGAGCGCCATGCGTCTTGACGCCGGGTGTACATTAGGTGGACACTTCTGAGCCGATGGCCACCGACTCCGAGCGCCGAGCTGGATCAAGAATCGCGACCCGCGTTCCCACGCACGTGCGCACGCCGGAGGGGGCCGACCTCACTGGTCAGACCCGCGATGTGAGCGCCAACGGCGTGTTCCTCTACACCAAGACTCGCATGGAGAAGGGGACCGATGTCGAGTTGGTGCTGATCCTTCCTCCGGAGCTCACCTCGGGCGAAAAGTGCTGGGTATGCTGCCAGGCAACCATCGTCCGAGTCGAAGAAGAGGGCTCGGAGTGGGGGGTGGCGGCCCAGATCCGCCGCATGGACATCCTCCCCGAAATCGCGGTCTAAGCCGGGGCCGTTGCATAAATGGTGATGCAGCGATCAAAACCAATTCAGGAATTTATTCCCGACCGTTGTCCCAAAAGTTCACTTGTGGAATGGGACAAGGCCGGAATCCCGGCCCTTCTGAGTGGGAATTTGTGAAAAAAAGCTTCCCAATGCATCGCCCTCGGTGCAATAATGGCGGCCCTAGAATTGCACTCATACTTTCAGGTTCGGGTGGGCCCCCTATGCTGATCGAAAAACTCGCCGGCGGCGTGGTGCAGGTTCAGACGCCGATTGGACCGCGATGCGTCATGCCTTCTTTTCTGCAGCGTGTCTATCTGCTTTGGATGTTCCGCCACTTCCCCATTCTTCCGCATGCTGTACTTTCGCGCCGGCAGCAACGCATGATCGACCGAATGTGCAGCGAGCAAAAGTTCGCTTCCGCTGCCTACTTCGACGGTATGAATGAAGCCCCGGTAATAGGTACGATTGAACACCGTCCTCCGGTGGTGGCCAGCCCCTTGCCTTCCCGCCGACCCACGAGCGAAGAATCGCGCGCGCTCCCTGCAGAGGTGCGGCAGCGCCTGTGAGTCTTGCTGATTTCGGTGACGGCATGTAGGCGAGACGGCGCTTACGCTTGCAGCGCTTACAAAGAACGGCCGCCACTTTCGTCTCCCCGTGCTCCACGGAGATCTCAACGGTGGGGAAAGGCGCGCCCCCCTTGGGGCAACACGAATTTCAACGTGGCCAAAGCCCCGATTCCAACTGCAAAAACTCGAGTGAATGCTATAATTTTGAATTGTCCTTCCAGCAAAATCCCCAGCGTGGGCGCGTAGCTCAATTGGCAGAGCAACTGACTCTTAATCAGTAGGTTGTAGGTTCGATTCCTACCGCGCTCACCATCTTTTCAAGCACTTGGCGGAGTCGATGTTTTGGGTGTGCCGTAAAGTGTGCCGTAACTCAATCCGGCTACGCCCGTTTCTCTACTATTGTGTCTTGATCGAGCGCAGCGCGCACGATCTCTAGTTCGGGATGTTGATACTGCATCGCAGTCTTCACATCCCTGTGTCCCATGGTTCTCATGACGGCAGCCAGGTTTCCGGTTCTCTTCAGAATCCGGGTGCCGTAATCATGCCGTCCACAATAGAGGACAAGATCTTCGGGAAGCCCAGCTTTGACCCTAGCTTCGCGAAATCTCTTCGCCATTGTGGTGAGATGAGCAGACTCGGCGCGTTTCGACGGGAAAACCCATCCTTCGCGTTTTTCTCCGCACCGTTGTTTAAGAACGTCAAAGACACGATTGCTCATCGGTACGCGTCTCCTTCCTTCTTCGGTCTTACTGTCCGGCACGAAGATCACGCGGGTTTCCCAATCCAGGTTCTCGATGCGCATCCGGTAAAGCTCTCTTTCGTTCCGCATGCCGGTATCGCGCATCAAGATGATGATGTCCTGGAAAAGTTGAAGGCTACCTTTCCGCCAATTGCAGGCAGCGGCGCCCACCAACAATTTCTTTTCCGCTTCATCGTCAAGCCTGAGTGAACGTCCGTATTCCTTCATCAGTTTGAGTTTCGGAGCGTGGCGAATCAGTGTCCACTCCTCCGCCTTGTGCAGCATCCTTCTTAACGTTCTCAGCGCGCAATTGGCATTTGAGGACGCGCCCGAGAACCTCAATGTTTCGATAACGTCCTTGGTGATTTGATCCAATCGCATATTCACGACGGTTGTCGTCTTGAGGAGTCGCCAGCCATCGCGGTAGTAGGTTTTGGTTTTGTCTTCCAGTCTGACCTTATCCAGCCATTCCAGGAAGCGCCGGGAAAACTCCAGCAACACAGGAGCTTTTTGGGGAAGCGGATCTGTATTCTCGACCACATGGGCGAGTTTCAGACCAGCAACCTTTGCCGCCCTGGCCGCTTTTGTTTCGTTGGTGGACCCACGGTAGCGTTGTCCGCGCACCGTGAAGTCATACCAGTAGAACTTGGACTTCGCTTTCTTAAACAGCTTCACGAGCTTCCTCCATTGCAGCCCGCACGGAAGCAACTCGTGTGTTCTTCTGGATGTATTCCAAAAGAACGTTCACATCATAACTAACCCGACCTTGCAGTTCTATCCAATTCGGCCCGACTCCTTCGGCGCGCCATCGTTTCAATGTTGCTGCTGAGCGTCCGAGAATCTCAGCGGCGTTTCGCGTGTTGACGAGCTGAGGCATGGCTGGTTTTTTCATCACGATTGGCTGGGGCATGGTTCATCTACTCCCGAGGGGAGACTCATCCGCCCCTCGTGAACGACATTGCCCTTGACGGTAGCGCACGTGTACACATAGAGTCAAGTTGTATCGTTACACATAGGAGGTGAAATTGACCGAAAGAGAGCTCACGACGGAGAAGGCTGCGATAGCGCAGCAGCCAGTGATCTCCATTCGTATTTCCGAGGCTCTGCGTTTAAAGCTTGAGGGCTTAAAGGTGCTCATGTCCATGAAGAGCGGCGAACCCGTTTCCACATCGGAGGCGGCAAAGCAGCTTCTTGAGTCCTCAAAAGAAGAACGACTTGAGCTGGTAAGTCTGCTTACCGAGCCGACCGATTCTCTGCTAATGATTCGCCGAAAGGCAGACTCAAAGCTCCCGCTTTCGCAAGCAGAATGGACCGCCGTTGCCTATTTCTGTCTGCACGGAGTGGAGAGATTTGCAAACACCGCACAGACGGAGATTTCATATGAATCTCTTGCCGGAATCCTTGAGGCATTCCAGGCGGTTTACGGTTTGCTTCGCAAACCAAACAAGACCCATTTGGACTCTTTCTTCGTCGCACATCTCCCGCCCGATCGGCAAGCCGAAGCGAAGAAACCGGAAGAGATCGGAAGCGACGATGTTCGGCGCGCCGTCACCCACACCATTCGGATGCTAAAAAACCCGACAGAAGAGCGGCAGAGACCCATCTTTGTCGCCCGGAACCTCTACTTTCTCCTCGACGAGCTAGACTTCCCCAATATCGAGAGGCTAAACGAGGCGCTTCGGCCGTTCTGGCCGACCCTGTGGCGCGTGTGCGCCCGCGGCCACTATTTTCACTATGGTAAGCCCTTGCAAAATCCGAACTCTTCGGCAGGGGGAATGGACGCTGCGTTGAATCCGCCATTACCGAAATTTGAAGAAGGCGACTACCGTCTCGAATTCGTGCGCTCGCCGAGCGAAGGCTTTTCCGTTTGGTTGTCTTTCCCCGGAAGACTTGCGCCGCTGTATCCCGTGGAGGGATACCCAAAGATTTCGGAGTTCAGGACGATCCTAGAACGGCTGGATGTAAGGCGGGTGCTGATCTCCTGGAATGGCCGCTATTTTCTCGCGTACACGGTGGCTGACGAGAAGGACGAAATCGGCGTGAATTTTCGCGCTGGTGACAACGGAATTACGTTTAACTTTCGTGGCGAAGATTGGCAGTCCATCAAGAAGCTGTTTCGACGCGCGTGGCAGGCTCCGCAAGTACGCCGCCTGTGGGACGCGCTGGCTCTTGAGTATGGCGAGTTGTAAGAACGCGGTGCTTCGCACCGGAAGAAGGGTGGACACGTCACCCCCAAGTTGGGAACTGCGGAGCGCCGGACAGCGCTTCGATGTTTACGCAGGTTAACGTTCGTTGCGTCAACAAATTCGTCACGTGCTGAGTGACCGCGATATCGGACAATGACGTTTGTTTGAGACAGGTGGCCTCAGCGCATCGATCACGTAAACGCGTTGAAGCGCAAGACGTTGCTGTGAACTAACAATTACGCAGCTTAATCGCAGCGAAATTAAGCGCAGTAGTGCAACAAGGCGGTTCGTCCAATGAGTAGTCCCCGCGTTCAAGCTGATCCACAGTCCAGTTTGCCGTTCGGAGAAGAGGCGAAGCCCGGCTTCCGCACCAAGACCGCGGCCACGAGACTGACTCCCGAAGAACTAGGAGAGATAGAAGCTGCCGCCGAAAGCGCTGGACAAGCTCTCTCCGAGTGGCTGCGCGGGACCGCTCTGTGCGCTGCGCGACAGCGGCCCGCTGATCCCGCCGAACTGGTATTGGCCGAAGTCTGGGCGGTGCGTTACGCGCTCTTGAATCTCTTCCACGCGGCCTCTCAAGCTGCATCGGAAGGCCGGCAATTATCGCCTGATTCCGTCCTCAAAATTCGCGACCAGGCAGACGCACGAAAGCTTCAGCAGGCGCGCAAACTGCTTGATGACTTCTTCGCCTGCGAGGCCAAGCAAACGGGTCGTAAGCCATGAGTGTCATGCCCCGGCCCGGAGACTTTTCGCTCTCGACGCCGTTGCTTTGGGTAGCCGCGATGTTCCTTTTGTTACTCGCTGTGCGGAGTGTGTTGCAGAACCGGTCCCCACGCAAAGGGCGGGATAGGGACACGATCGAATGGGGCCCACCTCGGCCATGTTTGATCCAGAGATGGAGGATAAAGATGGGCAGAATCCGATTCAGACTGCTGAGATTGTCGCAGCGGCAGATGCCAGAGATCGCGCCGAAACCAGCGCCATCAGTGCCCGCGAATGCTCCCGCTGATCTGCTGAAGAAGGCTACACCGCCGATGCTCGCGCTCTTTGGTTCGACCATCGGTGCGCCCGAGACCAAACCCAAAGAAGCGTTTGCCTGGGAGAAAACGAAGGGAATCGAATAAGAGACGAATTACCAAGAACACCACTTCACGCTTGAGGAACGCTCGGTATGCTCACGATTTCGAAACCGCTTTCAGCCAGCCAGGCGCAGACCTACCATGTGCGGGAGTTTGCCTCGCAGGAACAGAACTACTGGAGCCGCGATCAGCAGGGTCACAGTGAGTGGCAGGGCAGACTCGCCGAGCAGTGGGGGTTGCAAGGTGGCGTTGGTTCCGAGCACTTTGCACGACTGAGTGAAGGCCAACATCCGCACACCGAAGAGCAGCTCGTACGGCATCAAGTTTCGAGAACCTATGAAGGCAAGTTTGGCAGAGAGGTGACCAGTGTCGAGCATCGGGCTGGGTGGGACGCCACGTTTTCCGCACCGAAATCGGTATCGCTAACCGCTCTCGTGGGCGGCGATGATCGGGTCCGGGAGGCCCATCGGGAGAGTGTACGCGTGGCGCTTCAGGAACTTGAGCGATACACGCAGGCGCGGATCGGCAATGTCCATGCCCCGGAGACGACCGGAAAATTCATTGCCGCCACCTTCGAGCACGATACCGCCCGGCCCGTCGATGGCTATGCAGCGCCCCAGCTTCATACGCATGCCGTAATCTTCAACATGACCGAGCGGGAGAACGACCGCGAATACGGAAAGCAGATGCGAGCTCTGCAGCCACACGAGATGTTCGTGTCACAGCGTTACGTCACTGCGGTCTATCGATCCGAGTTGGCGCTGCGTCTGGAAACTCTGGGCTATGAACTGGAGCGCGGCAAGCATGGACAGCCGGAGATTCGAGGCTACTCGAAAGAATATCTGGAGGCTTCCAGTCCGCGACGTGAACAGATAAAAGACCATCTTCGAGAACAAGGAATCGACGGAGCCGCGGCGGCACAGATCGCGGCCCACCATACGCGCGACCGCAAGGAACTACTGTCGCCGGAGGAAGTCATACGGCGGCACCGCGAGTTGGCCGCACAGTACGGGGATCAGGCCGACCGCGTCGTCGGACAGGCCCGCCAACACGGGCAATACCAGATTCGGGAGCCAGAGATTCAGGCGCAGCAGGCCGTCACCTGGGCGCGCGATCATGTCTTCGAGAGATCGGCTGTCGAGGACCGCCGCGCGATCCTTGAAAGAGCGCTGGTGCGCGGCATGGGAGAAACCACCTATGCCCAGGTCCGGCGGGAGTTCGAGCGTCGGATTGGGACTGGTGAATTCCGGGAAGCTTCGCACGTTGGTGCTGGCCAACAATACACGACCGCGACGATGGTTCGTATGGAGAGTGAGATCGTCGGCCGGATGCAGGAAGGCAATCGGCGCGACTACAGCGATCCCATGCTGGTCTCGGCGCAAGTGCGCATCGCCACGGAAGACCACCACCCGGAGTTGAATGCCTCGCAGCTCCAGGTCGTAGACGAAATCTTTCTCTCACGCGAGAAGGTTGTCGGCTTGGACGGCATCGCAGGCGCGGGCAAGACAACAACTCTGTCCGTCATCCGCGAAGGCGCGGAGGCCGAGGGCTACAGGGTGCAAGGTTTCGCGCCCACTTCTCGCGCGGCGCAGAAGCTCGGGGAAGCAGGCATGGAGACATCCACACTACAGAAGCATCTGGTACGTGGGAAGCAGCCGGATACTGGCGAGAAACGGCTCTACGTGCTCGACGAATCCTCTCTGGCATCGACCACGCAGGTGCATGATTTTGTGAACCGGCTCCATTCGAATGACCGCGTGTTATTGGTCGGCGACCGGCGGCAACATGAGGCGGTCGAGGCCGGTCGACCCTTTGCGCAACTCCAGGACGCTGGCATGAAAACCGTAAAACTCGAAGAGATCGTGCGCCAGAAAGACCCGGAACTGAAACAGGTAGTCGAGCAACTGGCACGGGGCGAAGTGCGCGAAGCAATACAGAATCTTGACCGGCAGGGCCGAGTCCATGAGATTCACGGCCGCGACGAGCGCATCGCAGCCATTGCGAAAGACTACGCAAAATCGCCGGAGAACACGCTGGTGATTTCTCCCGATAATCGCTCTCGCATGGAGATCAACGAGCGCGTCCATGCGGAATTGCAGCGGAGTAGCCTCGTCAGCAGGGAGGAGCACAGCATCCGGACACTGGTGCCGCGCCAAGACCTCACCGGCGCGGACCGTACATGGGCCGAGCGCTATGAGGTGGGGGACGTGCTGCGCTACTCGCGCGCGTCGAAGGAGACCGGCATTGGGAAAAGCGAGTACGCACAGGTGAAGAGCATCGACGCTCCAAAAAACCGGCTGACAGTCGAGTTGCAGGACGGCACGGAGCGAACTTACGATCCACGCAGACAGCAGGGGGTTTCGGTCTTCCGCGAGGAGTTGCGGAGCTTTTCAGTGGGCGACCGCATCCAATTCACCGCGCCGGCCAACGAACTGAAAGTCGCGAACCGCGAGTTGGGGAACATCGAGAGCATCGACGGAGACGGGCGGCTGCGCTTGAGGATGAACAGTGGACGCAGCGTTGAACTCGACCCGCCCAAGCATCCGCATCTCGACCACGGTTATGCCATGACCAGCCACTCCAGCCAGGGACAGAGTGTCGACCGTGTCCTCATTCACGTGGACACCGAGTTGGGCGCGAAGGATCTGCTCAACAGCCGCATGGCCTATGTCTCTGTCTCGCGTGGACGCTATGACGCACAGATTTACACGAACAACGCACAGACGCTCGGACAAGAACTCAGCCGCGACGTGTCCCATTCCCCCGCCATTCAGCAGGAGCCAGCGGCGCACAAGTTAGAACCACAAACCACGCATACGAATCAGATCAGTCAGGGTTTCGGTCTTGGTCTTTGATGCAGCATTCCCGAATGACATACCCCGGATAGCCGGAGTGTAGCCGAGGCCCGGCCAGTGTCAAGGCCGCGCTTCGCGCGCCGCGTTCGCGGTCACAGAGCCTTGACACTGGCCTTTGCGCCTCGGCTTATTATTCAGCTATCCGGGGGATGTCAGATTTCTAGTTCTACGAAACGGGCTCCGCCCCGAGTCGAATCGCTGTTGATGGCAATCGTCCTCTTGCGCATCGAGACAGTGCAAGAATGCTGTCCCGTCGGAGGAGATCTAGCACTTGAGAAAGACGTGTTCAAACAAGCGTTCTCTTACGAGCATGAGAATCATTACTTATAGCGACCTGCATCTTGAATTTGGCTCGGGCTGGATGTTGCCCCCGGCAGTGAACGGAGACGTCATGATCCTGGCAGGTGATATCGTCACGCTCAGGGATTATGAGCCGCTCGACCAGATTCTGCGGAAGTGGAAGAAACCAGTCCTCTATGTGACGGGAAACCACGAATATTACACGCGGCGGCCAATGAACGAAGAGGACAACAGATTCAAGGCGTGGCTCAAAGCCAAACATCCGCATGTGAAACTGCTGCTTGATGAAGAGGTCAGCATCGGCGGAGTCAATTTCTTCGGCGGCACGATGTGGACGGATTTCAACGGCGGCGATTTGCGCGCCATGGAGACCGCCTGCTCTCAAATGAATGATTACCGCCTCATCTATCACTCCGACGAAACGGTTTTCACGCCAGAAGATTCGATTGCGCTACATAGACACTTCGCGTCGAAATTGCTGAACTGGTTTGGCAAGAATCTAAACGGTCCGCGCGTCGTTATCAGCCATAATGCACCGGTCATCAATCCCAACTCCAAATACAAGGGCGGCCCTCTCACGCCGGCGTTCAATTCTCTGGACATGGTGGAGATCATTGAGACCCACCAGCCGGCCCTGTGGGTGTATGGCCATACGCATGAATGCGACGATCAGACGATCGGCCAAACTCGGATCATTTCAAATCAGCTCGGATATCCCGGCAACGTTGGCGGTTTTGAATGCAAGGATTTTGATGAAGCGGGTCTGCCAGTCGAGGTAGGCGTTTAGCCCTGAGCTTCCCGGCTATCCATCATCTTTGTTAAGGCCCTTCTGCTCCCAAAGATCCGTGCCGGTCGATTGGACCAGAGCGTTTCCGGCGAATTTGTCCTGTCCGGATCGGACCTTACGCCCTCGCCATTTCTTCGGCAACCATCCACCTGGGGCCGAGAAGAGACCAATCGTTAGGTATCCAGCATGTCCCACTCATCACCGAGAACCCAGCGCAACGCAGAGAGCTTGCCGTTAATCATTCCCCAATCGAAATCGTCCCAAGGACCAAGATTCTCCACTCCGTACTTCTTTTCGACTTTCGCAGCGGCCTTGAGAGCGCCTTCCCAAACACTGCGTTGAATCGGCCGCCGCAGGTGGTTCTTGACAGGGAATGTTTCTTTCTCAACGATCTTGGTTTGGCCCCGCTCGATTTTCTGGCGCGTGATCTGGTGCCGGTTGTACCAGACCTGATGGAACAGCAAGTCCATGGCATCCAAGATTTCAGTCAGTCGCCTTGGTTCTTCCATCCATTCCTGTTCGATCATCAGATCGGCAAATTGTTCTGGCTGTACGCGGCGCAGCGCCTCGCCCAAGGTGATGAAATACATCGACCGCACCCGCGAAAAGCAAACTGCGACATCCGGGTGGGGTAACTTGTTGTTGGCAGCCGGGTGGCTGAAATCCTTGATGTTATGGGTGATAAAAGCAAATCGCGTTCCCGTTGCCTTTGCTCCCACTACGTCCGCGTAAACTTCGATCAGGATGGCATCATCGATGCCATTCCGTTGCCTGTGAAAAGGAGCGCGCTTGTCGATTGCGCGTTGTGCTGCACGCACCTTCACGCTATCGGAAATCTCGACAATCGGTGTGCGCGCGAACAGCTTCTCGATGCGGCTGACCGTATCCACTGCAGCGTCACCCAAAGTTGGAATCCGATGATCTACGTCATTAAGCTGTCGAAGCACTGTGCTCTTTTTCCGGGGATCTCCAAATTTCTCAACCGCCTCCTTGACTCGCTTCATAGTTCCGGAAAGGCTGCGGCTGCTCTCTTCGACGACCCGGCCTTTGTTGCGGGCGAATTCATCGAGGACGGTGCGCGGCAGTATCAGCTCAATATCCCCCATGCGGATGAGCTCTTCAAGTGCGGTCAGAATCGGCTGCTGCTGATAGTCCTTCGCAAGATCGAGCCAAACGCAGGTATCGATAAGAATCTTGAACAAGCTGTTTTTCTCCCTTCTGCGGACCGCCGACACTCTCTAGGGTTTCTGCGTCCGCTGATAAGCATAAGTGTCAAAGATGAAATTACTGAACGTCATGGCGGCATTGACGATCAGGGCTGCGTGGTGTGCGGCGGGTTTGTATTCGCGAACGTGCCGGTCGCCCATCTTGTTACTGAGGCCGGATAGTCCCCCGATGATGCTGATGAAGCCCGTCAGCGTCTGTTTCAAGCTGTTGCTGATCTTCGGGTTTTCGGGCGAGAGATTCAAATGCTTCTGCACCCGTTTGTATAGCTTCGGCAGATCGCCATCATAGTCAGGCGCATTGGGATCGAATTCTTTCTCGATTGCGGCCAGAACAGCCTCAACCAGGGACCGGGCATTCGTGATGGCTCCGTCGTAGTCACCCTGACTCATCTTCGTCCGGCACTTCTCGATTTGCTCCATGATGAACGCGTGCGAAAGATGACTGGGCTCTAGCTTCACATCGACGACAATCTCCCCGCGCCTTTTGTCGACGACATCGTAGCCTTTGCCGTGCGGCACGATTTCGTAGCCGTCGAAAGCCAAGAACTCATTCAGGTATGTCACTGCGTCCTGCAGGTTGGCGGGCTTCTCTTGCTTCGTCTCCTTGTCATAGACCGTCGTTCCCATGAAATCCCGCGGGTCAACGGCGGACAGAATGACCTTCTTCATTGTCGGTGTGTCGTTGAACTGGCGGATGCAGTCTTCGGCGAACATCCATCGTGACGGAAAACCTTGACCATAGGTATGGTTGGTGCCGCACTCGTTGAAGAAGCTGACGAGTTTTGGCCCTCCCCGGTAGGGCGATATCCCCTTGTCACCCGTGATGATTTCTCCGAGCCGCTTGACAGTTCTTTCCGAGATTTTCATCGTGCTGCTCTTTCAACTTACCGCGCTGCGAGAGCCGCTTTCAGATCATCATGGTCAAATGCCGACGCCATCCGGTCGATCTCGTTTTTCGTCAGGCCGTGCGGTGCGGCTTCGTCGCGCCACTTAGAGACGGCCTTACCGACCTGTTTTGCTATCTCGCGCGCTTTGCTGTCGTCCAGTTCGAAATACCCCGCCACCTCCACAGCAAGAGCGAGCGAGGCCGTGGTGTCGTCTTCGTTGATCGCGGTGCTGAGAATGCGCGGTTTGACGTCGGTCGGCACCGGGTTGAGGTCGTAAGCGGGCGAGAGGCGCCAGCCCGCCTGGCTTTCGTACAGAAAGCCGTGATTCCGCAGGTGGTCGTCGGTGTTGGAGATCAGTATGTTGAAAACCAGCCGCCGCCACAGAGCTTCCATATCGGCTTGCGGCGCAGCACCGTGCTGGCGCAACGCGTCAACAATTTCCAGATAGCTTCGGATTTCTCTGTCTTTCGATCCGAGCATGCTCATCGCGGAGAGGAACGGGATACGCCGTTCACCGTCGCGGTCGAAGCGTCGCAGGAGGAGCACAGGCTTGCCAGCGATGTTTTCGACACGGGATTGGGGGACGGAAATACCAGATTTCTTCGCGAGGGACAGTGCGACCGCTTCCCAGACCACCGTGTTGATTTCATCGTCCTTCCGTGGGAATTTCGCGATGGCGAGATGGCCATCCTTTTCCCTGACGGAAGCCTTGGGCCTCGCGCCGCCAAGAGAGGAGCCGGGCGCAAACAGCATGCGCAGTTCCTCTTCGGTGTCTTTCTCTTCCATCACGTGTTCGGCCGCGGAGAGCAGTTTCGGGAGCTCGATCAACGGGGGGATGCGCTTTACGCCTTCCTCCCGCAGGAAGGGTCCGCCTTCTTCTTCCGCAAAGCGCAACGCGCCCTGACGGGCCTCGTCGTCCACCAGCAGCAGGAAGTCGATTTCCTGGAGCGTGCGCGGCGCCCCGCCCTCGCGTTCCGCGCGCCTGCGTTCCATGCGGCGCATGAGCGCCCGCCCCCAACGGTCGGGCGCGGAGTCGCCGATGGCGCCGAACATGGGCGTGTCTGCCGGCGTGTGAAACGGACCAGGACCAACCTGCAGGGCTGGCTCCAGCGAGAATCGCGCGGGATTTTCCAGCCATGTCTTGTCGTATTCGAAGGTGGCGCTTTCCTTGTTCTTGCGCGTACGGGCCCACAGACGCCCCATCAGGTACGGGACGCCGTCGAGATCCACGTATACGAGAGCCTCTCTGTCCATCACTTGTCTTTCGGGCGTTTCGGGATGCGCGCCCCGCGAATGCGTTGCGGCAGGTTTTCTTCTTCGAGCTGCAGGCCCACGGGATCGTTCTTCGGTGCGGCAAGATCGCCCAGCCGCTCCGCCATGCCCAGCACGAAAAGGACCGTGGCGTATATCCCGATCGCGACGCCGGGATCGCCCTTTTCAATCTTGACGAGCGTCGTGCGGCTGATCGAGGCGCGCTGCGCCGCGATGGCCACCGGGATGCGCCGCCGCCGCCGGGCGTCACGGATGTCGCGGCCGAGCTTGCGCAGGGCGTGCCTTACCGGGAGTGGCATGACGACGGATGATCGACTGGTCCTCATATGTAATGTCCGCAATAATGGTCGCTAAGTCGCTTAATGTACATTAGTATGAACGTTATGTCAACATGGAGATTGGGCTCGATCGAGCGCTGAACGACTCGTTCTTGGTGGGAAGGATTCGCTGCTGTAAACGGCGTTCTCACCAACTACGCGTCGACTCGGTTCAAAAATGTCGAATGCGTATGCTGGCAAGTTCTTGCCGGCAGGACTCAATTCTGAATTGGTCGGGGAGAGAGGATTTGAACCTCCGACCCCCTGGTCCCGAAGTAAGGAGTTAAGTCTGTAACTGATTGGTCTGGTTGCGCTTACGAATCAGTGATGGATACTCAAATGCGCCCTTGCGCCCTACCGGCGCCGTTTCAATGAACAAGCTAAATCGTCAGGGACAATTCTAGGCATCAAGACCGGTCGGCAACTCGCCTTGGCGATGAAGGTTGAACTCTCCATTTTCTTTCGCTCCGTGTGCCGCACAACGTAAGCGCGCGTGACACTGTCTTGGGTTCCGCCTACAGCAATTTAGAGTGCTAGAGCTTGAAGCGTATGCGTGCCGTTTTCTCCAAGGCGCCTTCTCCTTGAAGGCCCGCCCTATAACGTGCTGAGCTTCAGCGTGATCGCGTAGTCGCAGGGGCGTTCTTGGGGCATCACCACTGTGAGGCCCTGTTCATCCTGGACCCACTCTACTTTGTCCTTGGAACCCAACAGTTCTACGTTTTGGACCTTCGGCGGCGAGAAACTGCCCGTCGTCGCCAACGCTTTGATAATCGTCAATTTGTCCGGCCAGCCCATGACGAATGCGTAAAGTGTGTCACCCTTCGTTGTGAACCGTACTTCCTCTGCCGTGAGGTCACGGCGTCCGGCTTCGTTGAAGCGAGTGCCACCGCTTGCGGGCGCAGCCGTTGCCACCGGTCCGTCCCCAAACGTCTTCCACGGCCGGGTCGCGTAGATTCCTTCGCTGTTAATGGCCATCCACTTCGTGATCTCGTCGAGAATGACTAACTCCTCATAGTCGAGTTCGCCGCTATTGGGAAGTGGGAAATTCAGCATGAGGTTTCCATTGCGGCTGACGATATCGACCAGCAGATCAACGACTTGCTTGGGAGACTTGTACTTCGCCTCACGGTTGTAATGCCAGTCGCCGATGCAGGTGTCGGTCTGCCATGGATTCTCCGGAATGCCGCCAGCCACGCCGCGCTCCCAGTCCAGCACGCACGTTCCGGTCTGGCAGTCGCTCGCCAGTTTGCTGGTATAGACCGCCTCGCAGCGGCCGCCGTGGCGCTTTGCATCGCGATTGTACAGATTCGCCACCAGCGCCAATCCATATTGTTCGAAGAAAATGTCGCCATCGCTGTAGAGCAAGTCGGGCTCGTATTTATCGACAAGGTCTTTAATGCGCTTGAAGTAGTGCTGCTTCCATGCGGCCGGCGCATTGCGGTCGTTAAGGATCCGTTCACTGTAGGGATAGTATTTTGGCATTTCGTGGTACAGGTCGGCGTATGCGGGATCAGCTCCATCATAAGGCACTCCGGCAAGCGGACCAGTTTTGTCGCTCATATGCGAGGTGGAAAACCAGTGATAGCTGGGAGCCAGGTGCTCGCTCAGGGCGAAGCGGAGCCCCTGCCTGACAGCAGCTCTCCTGAAGGCGCCCACGATATCTCTCTTTGGCCCCATGACCATGGAATTCCAACGCGGCTGATATTTCGAGTTCCACAGGTCGAACCCATCGTGATGCACTGCCATACTGCAGAAGTACTTCGCACCCGCTTTCTTATAGAGCTCCAGCAAGTGATCCGGGTCGAACTTCTCCGCCTTCCATGTGGGAATCAAGTCCTTGTACCCGACTTTGGTCGGATGTCCGTAAACCTTCACGTGGTACTCATACTGTTTGTAGCCCTGGAGGTACATATTCCGCGCGTACCAGTCTCCGTATTCGATAGCGGACTGCGGCCCCCAATGGGCCCAGATGCCGAACTTGGCGTCGCGATACCAGTCAGGAACCTGCCACTCCCGCAGGGATTCGCGCGTGCCCTTGAAGGGGCCAGGAGTGATCTCCAGTTCTGGACCGGCTGCCTCGGCAGAGGGGTTGGGAGTTCCGCCTGATACCGCCCCCTGAGCGAGAGATTGGCGGGGCAAGAGAATGGCAGGTGCGCCCACGAGCACGGCAAGTGCTTTTCGTCTGCTGATCTTCATGGTCTGGTTACCTTTCATGCGTGTGCTTTTCGCTAAGGATCTCAAACAGCAAAATGACCCCATGTTCGTCTCGCGAAAAACCTGTTCTCAACCGTCCTCGCCTTATGTTCATCCTCGCCGAATTATCGGGACCGCAGGCCGCGCTTCGACCGGTTTACTGGTAATGACCAGTTTGGCCGGCATGATCTCAGGCCCCTCCCATCCCTCTTTCGCCGCCTCGACGTGGATCTCCCCGGGCCGCTTGGCAGACTGCACAATGACCTGACACAGCCCGTTGAAGAGGGAACGCTTAGGCCCTTTATCACTCTCTAAACAGTTAGGATCGCCGTTCCCCACACCGATCAGGGTGCCGGCGCCAGAAACCTTAAAGCCGATCAGATTTTTGGCGACGGGCACAGGCCGGCCTTCTTTGTCGAGGGCTTCGACCTTGAGAACAGCCACATCTTCGCCATCGGCCCTGATCTCGTCGCGGTCCGCAGTAAGCCGTATCGAAAATGTCGGCCCCGTGGTATCGCGCTTTTCGGTCAGCACCACCTTGCCGTTCTTTGTGCCCCGCGCTTCGATCACACCTGGCTCATACCTCGCCTTCCACTCGACATGTCCCAAATGTGGGACCTTCTGGTTGCCTAGGCTCTTGCCGTTCACAAACAGCTCCACTTCATCCAGGTTGGAATAAACCCACACGGGAATTTCATCTCCCTCGCGGCCATGCCAATTCCAGTGCGGGAACAAATGCAGCGAGGGTTCGTTTCTCCACCACGCCTTGTAATAGAAAAAGTAGTCTTTCGGGAAACCACACATGTCCACGATTCCGAATTGCGAGTTGATGGAAGGCCAGCCGTAGGGAGTCGGTTCTCCCCGATAATCGAAGCCAGTCCACGCGAAGCCGCCCGCTTCCCACTCTTTCGTTCCGTAGAATTTCCACCAAGTTTCCGGCGTCTCGCCCCACGGCACCACACCGTCATAGCAGTTGATCGTATTCCGCAAGGGGTCGGTGGAATATTCTCCGCGGGTGGAGATGGCGCTTGAGGTCTCCGATCCGTAAATCGGGCGCTTGGGGTATTTTTTGCGGAATGGCTCGGGATTTGTTTGCGTGTTGTAGTTGAAGCCTATGATATCGAGCGGTTCGGAGAGTCCCTTTTCGTTATCTCCGTTGACCGCCGATGAGACGACTCGTGTCGGATCGAGTTCGTGGCAGCGACGAACCATGCTGGCAGCTATCTTGGTCCCTTGTTCCGCCATCGCGTCCTGCATCAGCCACTCCTCGTTTCCGATAGACCAGATGATTATCGAGGGTGAGTTGCGATAGCGCTTGATCATCGTTTCGAGCTGTTGCATGCCCTCGGGATTCGAGCTCATTTGGCGCGTCTCGCACATCATCATCATGCCAATCCGGTCGCAAGCTTCCACCAGTTCGGGCGTTGGCATGTTATGGGACGTCCTCACCGCGTTACATCCCATTTCCCGCAGCACAGCGAGGCGGAACCACTGCAATCCCTCGGGCACAGCGGCGCCGACACCTGCGTGGTCCTGGTGATTACAAGTGCCCTGGATCTTCAACGGCTTGCCGTTTAAGAAGAAGCCTTTGTCCGCGTCGAAGGCCGCGGTCCGCACTCCGAAGGCGACGCGCTCCGCATCCCGAACCTTGCCTTCCGACTCAACTGTCACGATCGCGGAATAAAGATTGGGAGTGTCGACCGCCCAAAGGGCTGGATTTGCGATCCGGG
>Ga0209067_10001044_pt1 | contig 17355 bp, 11 predicted proteins | sample ColStrG_CSR_2013_FD_187199 | JGI IMG/M metagenome (GOLD analysis project Ga0209067, IMG submission 187199) | Freshwater sediment microbial communities in response to fracking from Pennsylvania, USA - Cold Stream Run_MetaG_CSR_2013 (SPAdes)... | ecosystem: Environmental > Aquatic > Freshwater >...
TCCTGGCGGCGACTGCTGGAACTCTATCAGAAGAAATTTGGCGAGCACATTCCGCTGATTCGCCGCCAGGATGTTCGCGGCTTTGTGGAGCGGCCGGCGTTGTGGCTAGTGCGTCCGCTGCGGATTGAGGCTGTCCGCAAAGAGGCTTCCACAATGGAGGTTGAAACCCGGCGGTTCTATGAAAAGGCTGCGGCTCGTACGCAGGATGCCAGTATCCGCCAACTTCTGGACGACCTGGCCAGGGAAGAGCGCGAACACGAAGAGCGCGCTCAAGAGCTCGACAAGCAGAAACTGCCCGACAACGTGAAGGCCGACGAAGAAGTTGCACAGCGGCGGTTGTTCGTGTTGCAGATTGTGCAACCTGGCTTGGCTGGATTGATGGACGGCTCGGTCTCGACTCTGGCTCCAGTGTTCGCCGCCGCCTTTGCGACACAGAAAAGCTGGGACGCGTTTCTGGTCGGGCTCGCTGCATCGGCGGGTGCGGGCATTAGCATGGGATTTGCCGAAGCTCTCTCCGATGATGGGAGTCTCACGGGTCGCGGACATCCGTGGGTGCGCGGGCTGATTTGCGGCGCGATGACGGCCTTGGGCGGGATCGGACATACCCTGCCATTTTTGATTCACGACTTTCGAGCGGCCCTGTGGGCCGCAGGTGCAGTCGTGATCGCTGAACTTGGCGTGATCACCTGGATTCGCAGGCGCTACATGGATACCCCCTGGATTACCGCCGCATTGCAGGTTGGACTCGGCGGCGTGCTGGTGTTCATCACGGGCGTGTTGATCGGGAGTTCGTAAGAAACGCCGATGTTACGGCTGCGTGTCCAACGGGTGCGAACTCTTCCCGTAGAACTCGTTCTGTAGTTTAAGGCTCGAGTCGTCCGCCTTTACCGCACGGATGGCTTTCACCAGCGAATCGATCCACCAGTTCATCTGATACGAGCCGAGTTCATTGGTCGCAGTTGCGCCCTCGCCGGAATAGTGGAAGGGGAAGCGCGCATACCACCAGATGCCGGTGTAAACGCCCTCAGGAAGTTTCTGGCGCGCCTGATCGGCGCCGGATTCGCGGTTCGCGCGGTCGAGGTGCACCAGATCTGGCCGCGACACCAACATCTTCGAGGTCTCGCTCTCCCCGGCATGCATGTCGATGTTGTCTTTTTTGGCCGGACCACCGTCGCGCGGCGTGCGCTCATCGAAAACATAAACGACATAGTCGTGCGGCTTGTCGAGTTGCGTCTGCGCAAAATAAGGAAGCAGGCTCTCGTTGCCGCCGTGGCCATTGACTATTACAACTTTCTTGCAGCCGTTGCGCGCCATCTCGTCGGTCGTCTCCTGCAGCAAGGCGAGTTGCAGGCTGCGGCTGTAGGCCACGGTTCCGGGTTCGTGGCGCGCTTCGGCGATCTGGCCGAAATAGTACTCAGGGAACACGACCGCGTATTCCTGCTCCGCCGCATGCAGAGCCGCGTAGCGTACGTCGAGCAGATCGGTGCCCAGCGGCAGATGCGGACCATGCTTCTCCAGTATTCCGAACGGAAGCAGGCACGTGCCCTGGGACCGGCGAATGCCGTCGCGAAAATCCGCAGCCGTGAGTTCTTCCCAGTGCACGGAGAACTTCGCCGGCGAGGCCTCGGTTTGCCCCTGCGCCGGTAGCGGAATGCCGGACAGATAGGAAGTGGCAATGACCGAAAGAACAGGAAGAGTGCGACGCAGGAATGTTCGGCAGAGATGTTTTGTCATGTTGGAGCTCCCCGGCGGGGAATGTTATCACGCGAGAAGGGCCTACTAAAACGATTCCATAGGGAATTGATTCGCTTGGTAGACTACGCAGAGAGATGACTTTTCTCCGACCGGCCATCCTCGCTTCGTGTTTTGTCGTCGCACTTACAAGCTATAGTGCCCCGACGCAGACACACAAGCCAGCCACCAGAGATTTCAACGTGGCCACAAGTCCTGATGGGCTCTTTGAGGTCCGATACCCGAAGTCGCTGGTGGTCTGCAGTCACCGCGATGGTGAGAATCCGGATGTGTGGTCTCCGGAGGAATGCATTGCCGATATTCCCGTGTGTGACAACAGTGGGCACGCGGGCGAGGTGATGATCTGCCTGGCGTATCCTGCCGGGGAGTTCGAGAAATCGGAACTGCAAGCGGCGGCGTTCGCGGTGAGCCGGATCGGCAATATTCACTCCGCGGGCGATTGCACGAAAAAGTGGCCACGCAGCAACACGTCAGAAATCCACAGCCAGCGAATCGGCGGCCTGACCTTTCAGGCGGCCGTGGCTAGGGAATCTGGGAACAGCCACACCGTCTTCGCAAACCTTTACCGGATTTTTCATGGTGGCGCCTGCTACGAGCTTGACGTCAGTATTGCTCTCGCGCAGGAGACGGCCTTTGCCCCTGAGGATGCGCCGCGGAAGTTGCCAGCGGCGGAGCGGGAAAGGATGAAGGGCATGCTGACGCAGGCGCTGGCGGGATTCCGTTTTCTGAAATGATCTGGGCGCAGGGGCGATGTGTGCCCCTCTTCGGCCGTGTCTATTCGCAGCCCTCTATGTACTGGATCGCGGCGTACCGACCTGCGTAGAACGCCGTAATCTTCCCGTTGTTCGTTTCAAATCGAATTCCAAAGCGCCCATCGGCCGAACGAACAGTCAGGTAGTGGCCTGAATCAGTGTAGGCATGGGGCGTTACTTTCACCCTGGAACCGTAGACTTCGCGAGCGTGTGCTTCCGAATCGCCAACCTGAATGCCGGAGGTGGTAGGCACTCCTGGCGCATCCACATCGATACGGGCAAACTTTCCGTCGACAATCATAAAGGCGACGTGATCGTGTCCCCACGGGCTTACGTAGAAGCAGCGCTCCTCGTCCTTTTCGGCTGGTGCCGAAAATTTCTGATGCAAGGCCGTGTTCAGCTGAGCGAGGCTCATGCCAATTGTTGCCGCTCCCACGCCGCCTTCGCGTACGACCCATCGGTCGCCGCCTTGGGAGACAGCGGCCAAACATGCGCAAAGAACGAATCGCGCGGTCACGCCAATGAGGTTCATTGCGAGATCTCCAACGTGGAGGCGGCCCGATACCTGCCGGGCCGCCGGACAGCCGAGGCGGCTGTCCCCACATAAATCGCGCTTGCTTTATGGCGCTTCGATCAACTCCATCTTGCCGTCGCGCTTGCGGTGCAGGATCATTACCTTGCCTTTGGTGTCGCGGAAGACGAAGACGTCACGATCTTTGAAGTGAGCTTCTTTGATAGCCTCCTCGAGGGTCATGGGGCGCATGGCCACGGCATCGTCGGAGCGAACCAGGTGAACTTCCGTGCTTTTCGCCACCGCCGGATAGCGATGAACGACTACCGGCACAGCCGTTTTCTCTGAGAGGCCGACGGCGGTCTGCAGATCTTCCTGCGTCGAGTGGCCGTTCCACTTCTTGTCTTCTTCGCTCTTGCGCGCGACGCGCTTCTTCGATTCCCAGCGCGCTTTGTACTTCATGGCCTGCTTCTCAAGGTGATCGAGAGCTTCGTTGACCGCGACGGTCATGTCCTTGGCTTGGGCCAGCGCGACCAGTGGGCCATTTCGCGGGCTAATGGTGATTTCGGCTTTATGGCGGTGCTTCTCCACGGCGAGGATTACTTTGGCTTCAAATCTGTCACCCAGAATTTTGCGGATTTTCGCGAGGCCGGTTTCTACTTCTTTGCGGATGGAGTTCGTAACTTCGTAGTGTCTTCCGGTGTATTCGACGTTCATGAGCGCCCCTCCTAAATTTTCTACGTGAGTTAAATTGGGCACTGCATTGGAACCGTTTTGATCTTTAGCAACGGGGGCTAAAGCCCCGGTTCCTAATGTTGGATCGTATCGGCACGGTTGAAGCCGTGCCCTTCCACGTCAGGTGCTCACTTTTTTACCCGGCGCTGGTGCGTGCTCGGGATGCGCATGTCCTCGCGGTACTTCGCCACCGTGCGGCGGGTCACCTGAATGCCTTGCGACTGCAGGATGCGGGTGATCTGCTCGTCGGTCAACGGACGGCTGGGATCTTCTTCGTCGATGAGCTTCTTGACGCGGCGCTTGAGGATGAGCAGTGATGTGTTGCCGCCCTCCGGCCCCTGCACGCTCTCGCTGAAGAAGTATCGCAGCTCGAATACGCCCTGTGGTGTGTGGGCGTACTTGTTGGCGACCGCACGGCTTACCGTTGAAGGATGCACGCCGATTTCTTCGGCCACCTCCTTGATCATCATCGGTTTGAGTTGATCAATTCCACGTTCCAGGAAATCCTGCTGGCGGGCGACGATCGAATAACACACCTTCGTGATCGTCTGCTTCCGTTGCTCGATGTTCTTGATGAGCTGAATGGCGCTCTTGTAGCGCTCTTTTACGTAATCGCGCGTGCTCTTGTCGTTGGTGCCGTCGCGCGTGACCAGTTTCTTGTAAGCGGGATTGAGGCGAAGCTGCGGCAGATCTTCATCATTCATGATGACCAGCCACTCGTCGCCGTGTTTTACGAAAGCGACGTCGGGCTCGATCAAACGCGCCGTGACTTTGTTGTAGCGGAGTCCGGGACGCGGATCGAGCGTCCGAATATATTCAAGGGCCTGTTGCACCGCTTCAATGGGGCGCCCGATCGCCTTGGCGATCTCTTTGTGCTGCTTGTTCTGCAGGCCGCGCAAATGCTGATCGACCACCGCCGTTGCATCGCTGAGAACCTGCGCAGTGCCGTTGCCGTTCTTGTGCAGGGCGAGCTGAGCCTGATGATAACGAAGCTGGCAGAGCAGGCACTCGCGCAAATCTCGACAGCCCACGCCCGGGGGGTCGAGCTGCCGCACGACTTCCAGAGCTTCCTGCAGATCCGCGGCGGAGAATTTCGGTGTGTAAAGCGGCGGGTGACCATTCTGCATCGCAGGCTCAGGCGGAGCCGTTACAGCGGCTGCTTCGTCAGGTATCGCCGGAGCCTCGACCGGCTCAACGTAAGGCTCAATGCCCCCGGTTTGACCACCATCGAGATTCACGTCTAACGGGTCAATGCCGGCACCGCCCGCCAGGTTTGATTCCCCGTCGCCCTCTGCCACGATTTCCGCGAGCCCTAACGCCACGGCCTCGCTCACAATTTTCTTGGCAGCCTCCGCGTCTACTTCGGGCGGAGCCGGCGGAGCTACGCCAAGCATCTCGTCATCGCTGGCGATTAGATATCCGTCTTCGTTCAGGTTGCCGATAATCAGATCGGCGGCTTCACGCACTTCGCGACGCAGGCTCAGCGCACCGAGTTGCCAAGCAAGATGGTCGGTAAGGTTCGACGGCTTTGAAAGAAAGTTTTCAAAGGATGGCCGCTCGATATCCTCCATCTCGCTGTGCGTGCGATACCCGGGATCGAGATAATCCTGGAAAAACGAGCCGAAATCGATCTCTTCGAACGGATCTTTTTTCTCCGCGGTGATGGGAGTTTCTTCAGTGGCAGCCGACGCGGCGCGGTCGCGGTCTTCTTCCTTCTTGCCAACTTCGTCGAGCAGGGGAACCGAGTCTTCCAGTTCTTCGAGAACCGGATTCTCCACCATCTCCGTATTGATCATGTCCTTGAGCTCAAGCTTGTTGAGCGCGAGGACGGACACCATCTGCACCAGGCCTGGGGTGAGGATCTGCCGCTGCGAGAGCTTAACGCTGAGTTTGTGCTGCAGTAACACCATAAAATCAGGACTAGGCCCGCGTTCCTTTCCCCTCAGCGCCTAAAGGCGCCGTATTGCCGAATCCGAGCGGCACGGCTGAAGCCGTGCCCTTCCAAATCACACCAGCGAGAAACTCTCGCCCAAATACACTCTTCGCACTTCCGGATCGCTGGCCAACTGCTCTGGCGGTCCGTGACGGAAAATTCTGCCGTCATCGATGATGTAGGCACGGTCCGTGACCGTCAGCGTTTCGCGGACGTTGTGATCGGTGATCAACACTCCAATGCCACTGGCCCGCAAGCCGCTGATGATCTTCTGCAGATCGAGCACCGCGATCGGGTCAATCCCGGAAAACGGCTCGTCCAGCAAAATGAACGTGGGATTGATGCAGAGGCAGCGGGCGATTTCCACGCGCCGCCGTTCGCCTCCCGACAGGGCATATCCACGATTCTCGCGGATGTGCTCCAGTCCCAGTTCGTCGATAAACTTTTCCATCTTCTCGCGGCGCTCGTGCCACGAAATCGGCTGTGCTTCGAGCACGGCGAGGATGTTCTCTTCTACGGTTAACTTGCGAAAAATCGACGCTTCTTGAGGGAGATAACTGACGCCATACTGACGCGCCCGCAAATACATGGGAACGTCAGTGATGTCCTGACCGTCGTACAACACGCGGCCAGTATCGGGAGGGATCAGGCCAACGATCGCATAAAACGTGGTGGTCTTGCCTGCACCATTTGGGCCAAGTAATCCAACCACTTCGCCCTGCTCGACCCGCAGGCTTACCCCATTTACAACGCGGCGGCCACGGTACGATTTGCCAATTTCTTCAGTGGCCAAGGTACGCATTTATCGTGCCATTTACCGGGCAACCCGCGTTTGCGTTACCACAGGAGTATTTTTAGCGCCTTCTACGAGCACCCTATCATCGGTCCTAAAGAAAGTCAACGAAACCCCGGTAATCTTGCCCTGTTCGGCATCAAAAATGCTAGGCGGTCCGCCAGTCAGGACAAACTTGTCGTCGGCCGTCGTGAAGACCAGTTTCTGTCCGTCTGCGCGGCGGTTCGGTTGCTGGATCGCCACGCTGCCTTCGGCAATCATGTGATCGAGTTGGCTGGGTCCGGCGAGCGATTTGTCGCCGGAGGACTCACTGCGTGCCACCAGAAACGCGTCGGCGGACTGCGCGTTTGCGGTGAAGTCAGCTCCTTTGGCCGACACGCCGCCTTCGTAATGCACCTTGCGCTCCGCATCGGCGTAGGTGAGCTTGCTCGACGTGATCACGATCGGGCTCGTCCCGCTAGCCGGCGCTTTTTGCTTTTTCTTTGCAGCTGTTTCCCCCTGGCTTTCGCCTGCCTTGGCGGTCTGCGCGAGAATCGTTTGCACGGGCTGAGCCGTGGCGCCTTGGGCCACGACGAAGCGTCGATCGCGCTCAAATTGGATCGACGGAGCTTCAATAATGTTCGCATCCTGCCACAACCGGGCGTTGCCGGTGTAAAGCGCGATTCCAGGATTGCTGTGCGCAGTCATATTGCGGGCGGTCACATGAATGGGTGAGGACGACGCCAGCAGCGCGCCGTCGGGCTGCTCTTTCAGTTCGCTGTATGTGCTCTTGACGTCGCCTTCGGCCAGCGCATCGCCGGTCGCGCGGTTCATGCGAATCGTCCTGGCGGTCGTCTCCATGCCGCCGTTGGCTACGCGCGGATGGCCGGTCAGTACAAGCATCTGATCGGCGGGAGTGTACTGACCCGTATTTGCCCAGGCCTGCATCCGCTTGTCGGCAGGCTGCCCGTCGGAGTAAGCCACGTTGCCCTTTTGGGTGATGAAATCGAGCCCGCCTTCCGGCAAGAAAGTTGCGTCTACAGTATCGCTCGTGCTTACCCGTTCCGGTTCGCCTGGATTCGAGTTGACGATGCGGGCATTGGGAGCGCCGTGAACGCTGGCCAAGCGGTTCTTGCCATCCGAGGTCGCGAATTGGGCCTCGAACTTGCCCGCAGTCACGATAGTCCGTTGGCCCGATTTCGGGACGGAAGATTCCGCCAGCGAAGAAATCTGGATCTGCGCGGCGCCCGAGGTCACGGCCTTGTCTAAGACGCGCCCATCCGCTACGGTGAAGTCGATGACCGGAGCGGTGACCTCGAAATTCTGCGGCGCCGACCCCTCGCCCGGCTTGCCTGATCCAATCGACTGTTGAGTCAGGCGCGCACCGTCCAGAGCGTGCACTTGTTGCAGTTCGTTATGACCGGAATAATCCAGCACTACCCGGCCAGCATCGCCCCGCAGAGGTTGTGACCCCGTTTGCTCGATGTGTACGTTGCCCGTCAGGTTCGCGCTGCGAAGCAAGCTGCCCTTATCAGTGAGAAGGAACTCCGCTTGATCTGTGCGACTATGCATTTCGGCAGGGAGCCCGGGGGCCGCTGGCTCCTGGCTTTTACTTGCAGCAGGCGCCAGGTTCGTGTCGGTGGTGACATTGCCGTGGGCCACAACCCGCTCGACATCGTTCTCCGGGCCGAGGTAGAACGTGGCCTGATCCGCAGCCAGCTTCGCCCCTTGGCGATCGACTCGCGGATGTTCCAGCACGATCAGCCGGGGATCGTTGGTGATGACTCCGCGCTCGGCATCGATTACAGCAGCATCCTCACCGGTCGTAACGATGTGGATCTGCGACGACAAGATCAACTGGTTGCTCCTCCCGGCATAGTTCACCCCAACCGCCCACCCACTCGCCTGCGGCGTGCTGAACTCCACGCGAGCGTCCGTCGAGGCGTTTCCCGTGTCTTTATTGAAGATCAGATCTCGCGTCGTCAGGTGAATGGGATTCTTCATTTCCTTCGGCGTGGCCTGATCGGCACTAACCTGCCCGGAAGGATTGGCTACGAGATCGATTTGCACCTCGCCTTTAGCGGTGACGTCGCCAGTCTTTGTGTTGTAGGCGAAATCATCTCCGTAAATCTGGTCGTAGCGCAACGAGTCCCGGCCGTAGAGGATGATGCTGACGTTGTGCAGTTCAGCATTGCCGTTCAGCTTGAACTGCTTGACGCTGCTCGCCTGCACTGTGAACAGAGTGCGCTGGCCATCGGACTTGGAAAATTGAAATCCATTGGCCGTCTGCTTGATGTCAAAACCCAGCTTGTCGGGAACTTCTTTGCGAACGTCGCGCGTTCGCAGGCGGGCATACAAATACATTCCGACGACCACCACCGTGAACAGCACAGCGGTCGTCGCCAGCAGCCGTCGCAAACGGTAGACTCGGAGCGGCATCTGGCTTCAGTGTAATCCAGGCGCGCGGTTCCGGCTTAGAACGTCTCGTCGACGCTCACTTCCATGATCATGCGGTCGAGTTCGGCTTGGGCCTGATTCTGCTGCTTGGTCAGGTCTGCGCTCTCCTTGCGCAGAGTAGCGAGCCGGCCCTCCTGCGAATCAAGCTGCCCTACATAGCGCTGCAGCAACGCCTTTTCCTCCGAACTTCCCTTCAGCGCCTTCATGTTCTCGCGAATGCGGGCCTGATCCGCGGCGATCTGATCGGATTCGCGTTTGCGCTCGCTGATCTCAGTGGATAGGTCATCGATCTTTTCTTTCTGCTTGAGCACACGATCGAAGGCCTGTTGCATGGCCGGGCTCAGCCGCTTTTGGTCGGTCAGAAGAACCACTTCATCGTCGTCGAGGTTGGTCAACTCGTAGGTCTCTTCCTCAGGATGAAAGGCTTCGACCGTCAATTCGGCGGTCTTGCCCGCCTCTACCGGAACCCGGAATCTCTGGTAAGACTCGGTGGACTCCTCTGGCGTGGGTGTGCCAGGGGCGAGTTTCCATCCCTGCTGCAGCGGGTATTCCACAATGACCTGCCGCGGTTCGGTGTCGGCGTTGCGAATGGTGAATTTGCTCAACGACCGCTGCTCTTTGGTCAGCCGCATCGTGCCCTTGGCGATGCGAATCCGGCTGTACGGCTTTTCACTCGACTCGTCGGAGTACTTGACATGCACGGCGGCATCGCCGGCATACGAGAGCAGCCGCCGCTCGTCGGGATGAATCGTCTCGAGCACACCTTCTCCAGCGAATGTGTCAGCTTCGAGCACATTGAACGATCCGGCATCGAGCACCTGGCCACTCGTGTTCTTGATCCAAAGCGCGCGCAACGGCGCTGAGTCCCGATTCCAAAGAGTGACCTTGTCGGCCTCGATGTGCCCTTGCAGGATAGGGACGAGTGCCGACTGATTTTTGCCGATCGTAATCTTCTGTTTGATTTTGTATTCGAAGAAATCTCCGGCAGATTTGCCTTCGGCTTCGCTGACTTGCCTCCCGGCAATGGTGGCGATTTCAGCCGTTTCCGTGTTGAGCATGGGAGTTGAGCCTGTGACCTCGACAGTCGTGCTCGCTGCGCCAAGGCTCAGCGTGGCATCAATCTCATTATTTCGCCCGATCCCGAGATAAACATTGCTCAAGTTGTACCTTTGAAATCCGGGGCTGACCACGAACACTGCGGAGTTGCCGGCCTGAACATCGTTGAAACGGTATCGGCCTTGCGCATCCGTCGTAGCGACCTGCGACACTCCCGTTTCTTCGTTGCGAACTGTGACGCGGGCGCCGGGGATTATTGCGCCGCTGGGATCCTTCACGGTGCCGGAGAGGGTGGTCGAGGCATTCGAGACGCCTGGAGATAACTTTGCAAACTGCTCAAGACGGTCCGCCTCAACCGTCGCCTCATGCGATTGCGGAGTCAGCATGGCCGACTCTGGCAGAGGAATCTCCGGTCGCCGCGCGTAGAGCGGCTGCGAAATGTTCTGCACGAATGACTGGGGCTGCCCAGCCACCAGTGAAAGCTGCACATCCTTCCAATCTTCGCCGATGGTGTTGTCGACGATCGCCCAGCCTTGCAGCAGCGGCTTCTCGCCCGGCTTGTCGGAAAAGATGATGCGGTACGTGCTCTTCCAGATGGGAACTTCGCTGATGTAGCTGACGAAGATATCGCGATCGCCAGAGCCGGTCGCAGTAAAGCTCATGCGCCGCACATCACGCGCGCGTGAAGAACTGATCAGCGTCAGATAGCGGCTGACTTCCTCGGTGAGTTCACGCTCGGCAATGCGAACCGAAGTGCCGGGCCCGAGGTCGAAGCTGCGCATTTCGCCGGCATCGGTCACGATCGAGAAGCTGGTCACGTCTTCGAAGTCGTCTTTGCCACGTTGGCGATGAATCTTTTCCACACTCAGCAGCCGGCCGGCCGCCGTGGCCGAACCGCTGCGAACTTCCACCCGCGTCCCGCGCAGCGCCGAAAGATATTCAGCCTGCGTTACTTGCTCGCCGAATGGCAGGCGCAAAGATTTCAGGCGCTCGTCGAGCGGCGCAATCGAGTTGTAGCGCACCGAAGAAACGCGGCCGTCACCCAGATCTACGGCGGTCAGCGACTTCAGCACATCGTTCAACTGCGCGGTCGTGAAATCGATATTCAGATCCTGCGTGCCGTGGACCCGCGCTGCGTGCTCGAAATATCCAACGCCATTCTTGTAGAGCACAACGCGTTTCACGGGGAGACGGGAAGTAGACTCGGCCGAAGCGGCCGGATTTGTAACTTCCGGCGCTGCCGGTTTGGCCTGACCGGAGTTGGTTGAGGGCTGCTTGGTTTGGGCGAGAACGCTGACGGCCAGGGACAGGAGAAGCACACTGAACAGCTGAGCGTGACGCATGGGCACCTCCGGCTGCAAGACCAATGATTCTACAGAAGCGGAAGTATAGCTGGAGGTTGTACGGGCGGCAGTGATTCTACTTAGGTAATAGGAATCTTGAAGTCGCGCAGGGTGAGTTCGAGGCCGCCGTATTCGGGATGGTCGTTGTGGCCGACCGTGAAGGCGATATCGATGGTATCGCCCGCCAGGAGCGGCGTTTGCGCGATGCGCTCGGCCATGTGCCAGCCTAGGGCGTCGAAGGTGATCTTCAGCCCGGTTGTTCGATCGAGATAAGTTTCGGCCACGGCTGCTGTGCGCTCGGCTCGTTTGATTGCTGCTCCATCAGGATGGCATCGTGGCGTGGCGAGAATCGCAGCGGCGGAAAGTTGCGATTCGTCTGAATATCTGGCCAGCGGCTTGCTCTCGCGCAGCTTCAGTTTGATGTGCTTGTCTTTGAGAATCCGTGGTGGTGCGGTCAACTGCACGCCTCGCGCTGCGAAGATGGGCTCGGGGTTTCCCACTCCATACGGCTCCAGCAGATGCAGTGCCTGGAAAAGATCAGGAGTCACGTCGCTGAGATTCAATTCCGTGTCCAGATCGAGCGTTGGATCAAAGTCCGCAGGAGTAAGCTGCGAACGCGCGAATGCGTCCAGTCGTGTCCGCAACTCGGCGACATTCGCACTGGGCATGGCGAATCCGCAGGCGTGGGCGTGGCCGCCATAGCGCGAGAACAATCCACTGCACGATTCGATCGCCTCGAGCAGGTGGAATGCGCGTATCGAGCGCCCCGACCCGAACGATTCATCTCCTTCGCGCGATATCACGACCGTGGGCCGGTTGTAGCGCTCCACAATTCGCGTGGCCGTGATGCCGATAACGCCCCGATGCCAGTCATCGCCATCGATCACTATGCAATACGCGTCGTACAGCGCGGGGTCGCCGGTGAACTTCTCTTCCACCGCGCGCAAGATTCGCCGTTCTTCCTCCTGCCGGTCGGTGTTGAGCCGGTCGAGTTTTGCCGCCAGTTCTCTCGCGCGTGCGGCATCTTTCACGCTGAAAAGTTCGATCACGTCGCGAGCCACGTCCATGCGGCCTGCTGCGTTGATGCGTGGCGCGATGCGGAAGCCGACCTCACCCGAAGTTGGAGGCCGCTTCGCCGAGATTTGCGCGACTTCGAGAAGTGCCTTTAGCCCTGGATTGACGGCCTTTCGCAAAGCATCGAGTCCCAATGACGCGAACACCCGGTTCTCGCCAGTCAGGGGAACCGCGTCGGCGATGGTCGCAATCGCAACAACCTTCATGAACGATCGCAGCAGCTTGTTCTGATCTTTCGCGTCGAGGCGCCGCGCCATCAATCCCTGTGCCACCTTGAATGCGACACCCGCGCCGCACAGCTGTTTGTAGGGATACTCGCAACCATGCTGATTCGGATTCACCACTGCCAGCGCCCGAGGCACGCCATCCGGGCCGGGAAGATGATGATCCGTGACAATCAAGTCGACGCCTAGTCGATGCGCGGTTTCAGCCGGCGCGAAGGCGCGAATGCCCATGTCCACGCTGATGATCAGCCGAATACCAGCGGCGGCGGCGCGTTCGATGACATCGTCGCGCATGTCGTAACCTTCGCGAATGCGATGCGGCACGTGAAAATCGGCGGATCCGCCGCACAGTTCGATCGCCGTCTTCAGGATGATCACCGCCATCGTGCCATCGACGTCGTAGTCGCCGTAGATGAGGATCGGCTCTTGGCGCTCGATCGCGGCGTCGAGGCGATCCACGGCAGCGCGGAGGCCAAGCATTTGATCCGGAGCGTGAAGGTCAGAAAGCGACGGCGCAAGAAACTTCCGGGCGGATTCGGGTTCGGTGATTCCACGATGTACAAGGAGAGGGGCGAGAATGCCAGCCGTGCGAGCAGAAGTTGCGCCGCGAATGCCGGCATCCGTGCGCAGCCACGCAATCAGCGGGTCAACAAGGTCGCGTTGGGAAGGCTTCTGAAGCCACTGCATAGGCTGCCGCAGAGGCGTAGCTCGCTACGTTCTACGGATGATGCAGTGTACTCCAGCGGGAATTGTGCAGAAATGTGGAGAGCTTGGAAAACTGGATCTGCTAAATCTCTTCGTCCTGGTCCGGCTCGTCCATGGTTAGTCCGCCGAACTCGTCGGACACTTCAAGCAGCCGTTGATACCGCTCGTACCATTCGGTCGAGACCTCGCAGAGAAACATCGAACCCTGATAGGCCCAACCGAGCTGCAGGAAGCCGATCTTGCCCACGTAGGCGCGCAGCCAGCGCGCATCTTCGACGTCGTCGCCGTCGCTGAATTCGGAGTTGCTCAGCCGCCCCACCATCTCATCGAGCTCGGTGCGCTCTAGCGTCCACGAATGCATGGTCAGGAAGGGAGCGTTCGCGGTCTTGGCCAGCTCGACGAAATCCTTCCAGCCGTCGGGATTATCCCCCATCTCCCACATGACGCACTGCACCTCTTCGTAGTCCACAAACCCGTGAAAACGGCGCATGCCATGGCCTTCGATGAAGGCAATCATGTCGTCTTTGATAGTAGAGAGATCGTCTGGAATAGGAGACATATTCTGAAAAGGCGCAAACCGATATTGTATGCCGGAGGGCCACTTCGGTGCCACCCGCGGCAAAGTCACTTCCGCTAATTCTGAGAACTCTGATTCAAGCGATCGGCTTCCCGCTGTTCAGCCGTGGCTTGGGCGGCATGGGCGGTAAGGGAGTAGATTTCGGCCATTCGCCGGTGAGGCTCGGCCTGCTCCGGATGCAGCTTCGCTGCCTCCCGCAAGTATTGCAACGAACGGGCATATTCCCGAGCCTGCTGAGTTTTCTGAGCAAGTTGCAGCGTGGTGGAGTAAAGCAGGTCCGTCGTCCCGGAATCTTGCGGATTCAGTTCGTGCGCGCGATGCAGAGCTTGATAGGCGGCGGCTCCTTCTCCGAGCTTAGCCAGAACGGCCCCGTATAGAGCGTTCAGCTGAAACAAATCAGACCATCGTTCCAGCGCATGTTCCAGGGGCGCGCGCGCCTTTGCGAATTGGTTCATCTGGTAGTAGGTGAGGGCAAGGTTGTACTGCATTTGCGGGGACTGAGGCGCCAGTTCCGCGGCTCGGTGAAAACACGAGAGTGCGTCCTCCAGGTCGCCATGCTGGCCATAGATCGTGCCCAGAGCGGTCAGTTTTTCTGCATTATCAGGATCGTACAACTGCTGGCAGGTTGCGCGCGCTTCTTCCTTCAGACCTAGATCCAGCTTTTGCGCGCACTCTTGTTTGAGTCGAACGTCATTCTCGTCATGCTTGCGGAGTTCCTCCGAGTGAGCCAGAGCCAGTTTCGCCTCCTCCTCGCGCCCCTGTTCGCGGTATACCTTCGCCAACTGAAACTCCACCCGCGAATCGCGTGGAATCAGTTGTGCCGCGACCTTGAGCCACTTCTCCGCGTTGGGTAAATCATGCTGTTTGAGGTAGGCGAATCCCAGGTAGTAAGCCGTGTCGGGGAAAGGTGGTTTTGCAGCAGCTTCCGTCAAGTTCTCGACGGCCCCTTTGAAGTCGTTCGCTTCCAGATCCAACCTTCCCAGGTAATACAGAACATTCGGATGATTTCCCAGTTGCTGGCGCAAAGCCTCGAACTCGCGGCGCGCATCCGCCGACTGATGCATTTCAAACAGCGCGACAGCCAAAGGGAATCGAGCCCGCTCCGCCAAAGCTGGGTCCAAGTCCAATGCGGCTCTAAACTCGCCGGCAGCCACACTATACTGATCCTGCTTCAAGGCATCGTAACCCTTTCCCAAATGCGCTTCCGCCGTAGCCGGGGTTGACGGGGAAGCCTCTTGGGCGGCGGTGGGGCACGCTGCCGCCAACACCGCAAACAACACGGCCCGTAGCGGTAGTGCATTCCAGCGAATGGAGGGTTTGGTCACGGCGGGGATCAGCCAGCGATTATAACCGCGATGGAAAGTGGCAACTGGGGTTGGGGAGGCAAAAAAACCCCCAGCAGAGTACGAACCCTGCCGGGGGATTTCGAAGTTAGAAGGTTAGCTTCAAGGCGAGCTGAATGAATCGCGGATCGTTCAGCGTTTGGCTTACCTTGCCGAAGGTCGCAGGAGCAGCGATGTCTTGCATACCGCTGCTGCCGCCCGGCAAGTAGAAATGCGGGTGGTTGAAAATGTTGAAGAACTCCGCCCGGAAATCCAGCCGCATGCTTTCATAGGGCAAGGCAACATGCTTAATGAAAGACATGTCGGTGTTGATGAAGCGCGGCCCAGAGATGGGCGCTCGCGAAGAATTACCCAGCTCGCCAGCCATGGGGGCCGCGAAACAGGAGGTGTTGAACCACTCCTGCAGCGTGCGATGGCTGAGTTTGGGATTGCAAGTCATGTCAGGCCGGTTCAGGCTGTTGCCGTTCCACTGAAAGTTCACACCCGACGCGTTGTTGCTGTCGACCACAAAGAGAGGGAAGCCGGAAATTGCCCGTTCGATGGCGTCTACTTCCCAGCCGCCAAGGATAGCGTTGACCGCCTCGCTCGAGTTGCCCCCGAACGCCTTACCCTTGCCGAATGGTAAGTTGTAGGTGACGCTGGCGGTGAACTGGTGATCGAGGTTCAGTTGTGAGAGGCTCCAGTCAGCTTTCTGCGTGCCCGGCAGCGGCCAATAGGTAGCACCCGGGAAGCTGCCCAGACCGTCCGCCATTCCGGAGTCATAGGTGTGAGAGTAGGTGTAGCCGATCAAAGCGTAGAGTCCGTGCCTTGCGCTCTTGGTCTCGGCCTTGATCTGGAACGAGTTATAGGTTGCCTGGCCGTCGTCGTTGTTGTTGGCAACGACGCCGAATGGGTTTGAAACGTGGCTATAACCGCAGCCCAACGTGTAGCCCGGGACAGTGCCGCACGCCGATGGCGACGTCACGTTCAGGTTCAACCCGTCCACCAGAATGTGAGAACTGCGGGATCCGGCATACCCGGCGGTCAGAACGATATTTCCAGGGATCTGGTGTTCCACATTCAAATTCATCTGCTGGACCCGCCCCTGCTTGAAGTTCAGGTTCTGCGATTGAATTGTGCCGGGGAACGTGGTGATCGCCGGCGGCGTAGCGTAAGGCCCAATCACTCCACCACCCAGGTTCTGCAAGAAGACGCGCTGCACACCGCAGTTTTGGGTTGTATTGCCATACGCGCAACTGAAGGAAAAGTTATCCGATTCGGCGAAGTACGGCGGATTCTCCCAGAGTCCTTGGCCGCCCTGGTTCCATGACGAATCGTGGAAGATTGCGTATCCGCCGCGGATGACTGTATTCGCGCTCCCAAAAGGTTTCCAGGCGAAACCCAATCGCGGCTCAACCGCGGTCTTGTCCATCTGAATTCCGACGCGCGGATCGGAAGCTTTGCAGAAGGCGCATCCGGCAAGAGCAGTCGGATATGCCGACGTGTTGCCCGCAATGTACATCGTGCCCGTCGCAAAGTCGTAATTAGCTTGTCGATTCTGGGCCTCCGTGATGGGAGTTGTAAACGCCCAGGCAAAACCGAGATTCAGAGTCAGGCTATTGGAAATCCGCCAGTCGTCCTCCACAAATGGTCGATACATCTTCCAGCGGCGGCCGGTGGTGGCGCCGCGGAATGTCTGGTCGTGAATGCCCAGGCCGATCTGACCCAACAGCAGATCCGCCGTGTTGTCACCGCTGAAGTCGAACGGGATCAGGAACCCATCTTGAAAGGCGTTGCTCTCGACGTTCATCTGTTGCGCGCGGAGCTGGAACCCAGCCTTGATCTCGTGCTTGCCGCGAGTCATGTCGAGCGAGTCCGAGATCGAGAAGACGTTGGTGCCGCCCTGGAATGGCGCGAAACCACGATCGCCCACGGACCAATAACCGCCGCCGGTGAGCACAGAAGTCATGCCGCAACTGATGCAGTCTTTGGTGGATTGGTTGAGACCTGCCGGGTAGCCCGTTATGCTGTCGCACTGGCTTCCCAGGTTGGCGCCCTGGATCCCGTTCGCGGCAGCGTCGCAGGTGCCACTCTGCGCCGAGGTGAAGTGGTTGAAGATCCGGTTGAAACCGGCGTTGATCT
>Ga0209067_10001045_pt1 | contig 17353 bp, 16 predicted proteins | sample ColStrG_CSR_2013_FD_187199 | JGI IMG/M metagenome (GOLD analysis project Ga0209067, IMG submission 187199) | Freshwater sediment microbial communities in response to fracking from Pennsylvania, USA - Cold Stream Run_MetaG_CSR_2013 (SPAdes)... | ecosystem: Environmental > Aquatic > Freshwater >...
GTGGGAGCGGTGGACGCTAATTCTCAGTGCCGCGTTTCGTCAATTCCTCGGTGGCAAGGTCATCGGAAACACCGGTCGGCTGGCCGACGCCCCCGGTTAACTGCCGTTTTTAGGTTCAATGGCACGGGAACCCGGCGGGAACGGGAGCCCCAGCCATCCGACTTCCACCTGGACAACAACACTTTCACGCAAAACAACTTCGGCAGCGACCAGGCAGGGCCGATGTTCTTCTTCCAGAACCTTCCCACCCCCGGCTTGATCATCGACGGCGGCGGGAACGTGTGCGGACCACACGCAGGCGGATGGCTTTACCCGCTGGTCTGCAATTAGGGCCCCGAGGCCTGACCCGGACTTTCCGGCCGGACATCACTACCTTGTGTAGCAAACGCGATCGCGCAGCCCTGGAAGTCCTGATCCTATGTGGGGTGCGTCGTTTGTGGGGTGCGTCGTTTGTGGGCTGCGTCGTTCGGAGATTTGCGCGCTTACGTTCGAGCACATCGCCCAACGGGATGGCCGATGGTGTAATGCGCCACGATCTTTTCCCCCGAGGTTCTCACGAGCTTTTCCGGCGTCTTTCTCAGAATCACGTGCACTGAGTAGCAGTGCTTCGCTCAAGCAGCAGGACGCAAACTTCTTGCTGGATGCCCCCGTCGGACGCTTTGCCTGGAAGTCTTGGAGCGGCGGAGGAGACTTTCGACGGGAAACGGATCTTCGCAAGGGCGAATTAATGCCCGAGAAGGTCGCTGCTCTGATCCGGGCTGGGGTTTTCGAATCCGCTTGCCAGCACGACGACAAGTTCCAAGCCGTCAAAGAGGCCTTTGATCGGTTCAGAGCAAGAGCGAGATTTGAAACCGGGCGGAGGTGAATGGCCGCCCCTGACGCCGGCTCTGGGCCGTACAAGGGGATGCCGCCGTACCCCTCAGATACGGCGTTCAGGGAAGCGTCATCGGCACGTCCGGTCGGACCGTCCCCGACTCGTAAATTGGTCCCAAACGGCAGAACTGGGAAGTGTAGGGCGGCGGTCCTTAACCGAACAGTATTCGGCCTACCTACCCAACAGCTCCAGATACCGGGCCACGGTTTCAATCCCGCGATAGAAATTCGGCAGGTGAAACTTTTCGTTGGGCGCGTGCAAGTTGTCGTCGGGCAGGCCGAAGCCCATCATCACGCTCGGAATCCCGAGGTAGCGGTCGAACACGCCGACAATCGGAATCGACCCGCCGGACCGGATGTACACGGTCTCCTTGCCGAACGTCTCCTGCAACGCCTGGGCCGCGGCCTGGATGAAGCGGTTGTCGGGATTGGTCAGCGAGGGCGCGCCCGAGTGCAAGACCTTCAACTCCGCCGTCACACCCTTCGGACAAGCGGTCTTTACCGCCGCGCGCATCTGCGCGATGGATTCATCCACCTGCTGGTCGCCCACCAGCCGGGTGCTGACTTTGGCCACCGCCCGCGCCGGGATTACGGTCTTCGCGCCCTCGCCCGTGAAGCCTCCGCGAATGCCGTGCACCTCTACCGTAGGCCGCGCCCAGACGCGCTCGAATAGCGGAACGCCCGGTTCGCCCACCAGTTCACGCGCACCCATTTCCTTCGCGGTGTATTCCTGGACGTCGAATGGCAGCCGCGCCCACGCCTCGCGTTCCTTCTGGCTCGGGGGCACGACCCGATCATAGAAGCCGGGCACCTGGATATGACCGTCGCGGTCCTTCAGCGCGCAGATGATCTCCGCCACCGCCTGCATAGGGTTGGGCGCCGCGCCGCCGTAGACGCCCGAATGCAGATCCTGGCGGGCGCCCTCCACCAGCAGTTCGTAGTAGACCATGCCGCGCAGCCCTACGCAGATGGTAGGCAATTCCGGCGCGAACATTTCGGTGTCGCACACCACCGCGGCATCGGCCGCAAGTCGCGGTGGCTTGCCCTTGACGTACTCTTCGATATGCTCCCCACCGGTTTCCTCTTCGCCTTCGAGCAGGAACCGCACGTTGACCGGCAGGCGGCCGGTGGTTTTCAGCAGCCCCTCGACGGCCTTGATTTGAATATAGACTTGCCCTTTGTCGTCGCAAGCGCCGCGCGCGAAGATATCGTCCCCGCGCACGTCCGGTTCAAACGGCGGCGACTTCCACTCGTCCAACGGGTCCGGCGGCTGCACGTCGTAGTGGCCGTAGAACAGAATCGTGGGCTTGCCCGGCGCGCCGAGCCATTCCGCGTAGACCAGGGGGTTGCCGGCGCCTTCGATCAGTTCGGCGGCGGTCATTCCCGCCGTCCGCAACTCACCCAGCGCGAACTCCGCCGCGCGCCGGATATCCGGCTTGTGCTCCGACAACGTGCTGATGCTGGGAATGCGCAGAAAGGTCTTCAGCCCTTCGAGAAACCCGGCTCGCTGTTCCTGATAATAGGTCATAAGACTCCGATACCAGTATGCTCCAATGGCTGCTGGAAGTTGGCAGCCTTGCGCCTTTCTCACCGGGCATGGTACCAACTCAAGTGTGCGGACTCTCTCCGGCCTGCTTGCACTCGGCTGCGCGTTGTGGTCACAGGCAGCGCAGCCGGCACCAACGGCGGTCATCCAGGAAGTTACGCATCGGAGCCGGGTGTTCGATGCCACACGGGCTTACCAAGTGGTGCTGCCGCCCGCGTACGCTTCGTCGCAGAAGCGGTATCCGGTGATTTATTGGTTCAACGGCTACGAGCATCCCAGCGAAGAGATCGCCTCGCAGATCGCCGGATTTGTGGCGGCGCACGACGTGATTGTGGTGCGGGTGGGCCCCGCGGACACGGTGGGCTTGTTCCCGCTGTACTTTCCGGAACTGGCCGACCAGGTCGACAAGAGCCTGCGCACGGTGGCCGACCGGGATGGCCGCGGCGTCACCGGTTATTCCATGGGCGGCTTCGTGGCGTTCTGGATGGCGGCCAAGTATCCCGACCTGATTGCCAGCGCTACCAGTTTCATGGGAGCGACCGAGGCGCAGGCGGGGCCGGCGGGCTTCGATGTCGAGTACCGCCTGACCGACCTCTACGCCAACTACGCCGGTGTGCGGACGCGGCTGATCACGTGGACGCGCGATGCCACGCAGTTCTACGACCGGCAGCTCAACGCGATCTGGCGCTTTGCGCGGGCCGATCACGAAACCGAGGATTTCGATTCCCCGCAGAACCAGTCGGCCATCGCCCGCACGCTGGAATTCCACATGCACTCGTTCGCCAATCCGATGCCCAAGCCCGCGGTCTTCGATCACGCCGATGCGTACCCCAATTTCAACGTTTGGGGTTGGGAGGCGGCCTCCAATCGCCGCAGTCCCGGATTCACGGTGCTCGAAAACGTCTCTCGCAACGGCTTTCGTTGCGCGGTGCGAGAATGGATTCCCGGCGGCGGCGCGCTTGCCGGCGTGAAGCTTTCCATCGCGTCGCCGCGAGTCTTCGCGCCGGGATCCGCCCATACCGTCAGGTACATCCGCCTGCGCGACGGAAAGATGCGGAGGGCCGTGCTGAAAGCCGACAGGCAAGGCCGGCTGAATTTCGAACTGGACGGCGATGCCTATGAAGTGGGCGTGGGCGACAGACCGCGGATCGCGATCTCAGGATACCAACTGCAGGGCGACGCGTGGGCCACCGCGGGCAAGCCGGTCAAGCTACGGGTGAGGTTCTGGAACAAGGGCGGGGCGCGCTCCGGCGCCTCCACGATCCATTGGGAAAGCCCGAACCCCAACGTGAAATTCCAGACTCCCACCAGCAGTCTCCTGGGCTTGGCGGGCGGGGAATCGGCGTGGTCGAACCTGGTCTTCACCGTGGATGACCCGGAGCGGTCCGTGGTCCGGATTATCGGATCGGCCGGCGCCGACCATCTGGGCTTCGCGGTGCCGCTGTTCCCGGCCGCCGAGGCAGCCACCGATTTCCAGATTGCCGATGGCCGCACGCTAAGCGCCTATCGGCACGCCGACCGGCTGGCCGATGTGACGCTGGGCGAAGGCAACGGCGACGGCCACGCGGCGCCGGGAGAAACGTTTGCGGTGCTGCTGGGCGAGGAAGGCTCGCTGCGCGCGGCGGAACTCTTCAGCAGCGACGCGTGCATTGATAATTCGCTGCGCGCCTCGGACTCGTGGGTGGACTACGACCACACCGGCGCGTCGGCCCGCTACTCGCTGCCCACAGTCCGCGCCTCGTGCGAACCCGGACACCGCATTGCCATGCTGGCTCGAATCGTCATTCCGGGCGCGCTCGACCATCATTTCCGGTACGCGACGTTGGAAATTCCGGTCTGGTATCGAAACAGCCGTTAACAGGACCCTGCCAGAAGGCCGGCGCCACGGGCTAAAGATTCCTCCGTCAGCCGCCGATCATCCCTCTGTGTCGACGGCAGACGACTTGATTGAATTGGAGATCATGCTCGGCCGGTTCCAGCGGCTGATGGGCGAGTTGGCGCGGGGCGTCATCGCGCGCAATAACTTCGCACCCTGGGAGGTCGAGCTTCTGATAGACATTCAGGGCTGCACTCTGGAGCCCAGGCGAAGGTCAGAGATCATGCGCCAATATCAAAGGGCCGTCGAGCGCCAGATGGAGATGGGGCCGGGGCCGCCGATGAAGCTGTCGGAATTTCTGGCGCAGCGGGGCAAATAGACGGCCGCGCCTCAGGCAGGTGGCGCAACCCGGTCGGAAACAGCAGGGCGGTCATGCAGAAAATGCCCGGGGAGACGGTCGATGCGTTTCCCAAGCGGCGTGTAAGAAATCGCGACGGAAAAAGCGAAGCCCCCAGCCCGGTTCGTGCCCAATGGGCTCACTTAACCATAAGCGCCGGCACTCATGCGTGCCCATGGCTCTACAATCTGCTCTGTGCGAGTCGCGCGTGATACACTCGGAACCTCCAGAACGCGGGTTGCGGCCTGCGGGTGAGCGGCCGACTTGCCGGGGAGTAATCGGCAAACGGCAAGCGCCACTGCACGTTGGCGGGGAAGATGCTTCTATGCGACGCGAAGTTCAGCAGCGCCTCGCTTCTTGGGCTTCACGACGATCACCACATCGTGCCCTAACGCGACCAGAAAGCGCATCAGTCGCTCGACTGAATAACCCCGAAACTGACCCGCGAGCATAGCTGACACCTTCGGCTGATCAATACCCATGAGCTCTGCCGCGGCAGCCTGCGTCAGCTTTCGTTCGCGGATGGTCCGGTCGATCCGGACCACCAACCCGGCCTTTATCAGGTGTTCACTAGCATCAGGCAGGCCAAGATCGGCGAATACGTTGCCGGTGCTCGGCTCTCGTTCAAGAGCTTTTCTCTTTGGCATTCGTCACCTAACTGCGCAACTGCTTGAGACGCTGCCGGATCAGGTCTATCTCGGATTTCGGCGTGGCGATCCCCGATTTGGATTTCTTCCGAAAGGCATGTATCACATAGGTCGAATCCCCGATGGAGACCGTATAGACCGCACGGAAGCTCCCTCTTTACCTCATGGACTGCGATCTCCATCACGCCGGTACCGAGACCGTGTAAAGGTTTGGCCCTCACACTCGCTTCACCCAAATGCGCGATGTATAAGGCGTAGCCTGTCGTCCTGGACATACCTATTGGCATACAGCAATTGTCACGTCAAATCCTTCAGGAACGCTTCAGGGCCGGCAGAGGTCGTGAACCGCGTCCGAACATGCTGGGCGACTTGCGGGGAGTAATCCGGCGTCGTTCGGCGTCGTGTCAGGCGCTCATTCATAAAAAGCGAGTTCCGGCATCGGATAATGCTTGCGATTACGCGTCCAGAGCCTCGCTCCTCTCTCCACAGCGCTGGCAGCGATCAACGCGTCGCCCAACTCAACCGCATGGCTCTTGCGGTAACGTCGGAGGTATTCTCCGGCGCGACGGCCCAAGGCGGCGTCTATGGGGACGCAGAGCAGAGCGTCGAATAGAGCGTCGAGTGCGGTATATTCCGGCGGGCGAGCGCCAGCCCAGAGTTCGGCGGCGCTGACGGGGGAGTAGAGGATCAATGCGTCGGATTGGCCGAGTTCGAGCCAATGTGACACCATGGTCTTGTCCCGGCCTCGCGATACCTCTATCAGGATGTCCGAATCGGTAAGGACGGTCACCGGTCGCCCAGGCGGTCGAGCCTTGAGCCTCGACGCAGTTCCCTGACTTCTTCGCTACTGTCCGCTGCTCTCGCGCGGGATTTCCGGCTTCCCACGAAGTTCTGCATTGCTGCCATACGCGCCTCCTGGCGCCCGAGGTATCGCTCCCGCGCGGCCTGCCGGACCAACTCGGAAATCGTCGTCTTCTCGCTGCGGGCGCGCGCATGGAGCGCTCCCCAGAGCTGGTCGTCAAGAAACAGTTGCGTCCGCCTCATGATGTATATTATACATCGCCATTCGGGTGCCCGTCGCCCGTCCGCTTCCCAGTCCGAAGCCGACTTGTGAGGACCTATCCCGTAGCTGGTATCACTGTCTCATATTTGATACAGTAGCGTTGTGCGCCCGATAATCTTCCATCCCAAGGCGCGGGACGTAATACGCCGCTTTCCGAAGGAAGTCCGCAACCGCCTGGGTCGGGGGCTCTTCCGGTTGCAGACGGGGGAGCCGATAGCCATGCCGAATTCCCGGCCTATGCCAGCGGTGGCGGTTGGCGTTTCGGAACTCCGCATCAAAGCGGAGGACGGTACTTTCCGTGCGTTCTACTACACGGCCTCATCGCGGGGCGTCCTCGTATTTCACGCCTTCGTCAAGAAAACTCAACGGACGCCTCCCCTCGAATTAGATCTGGCCCGAAAACGATTGAAGGAGCTTCTCGATGCCTAGAATCAAACCGATTGTTGCAAGAACCCCGGAAGAGTTGGCTGGAGCCCTCGGGCTTTCAAGGGTCGCGGCGAAGGAATGGCAGGTTCAGCACATGCTGCTCAAGAGGCTGAAGGAGATCTCACGCACACACAAGATCACGCACGCAGAGATCGCGAGGCGAGCAGGCACTTCGCGAACCAGAATCACAGCGATCCTGAATGACGATCTCGAGCACGTATCGAGCGATCTCTTAATCCGGATCCTTGCATCGCTGGGTTATCGCGTAAAGGTCTCGGTGGTCAGGTCGGACAGTGCGGCGTAGGCGCTGGCGTCTCCGGCTCGGACAAGTTGCGGTCGCTTGACCCAAGCCGACTTGTGAGGAGTAAAACCGGAATCGGTACGTCTCACCATGACGATACGCTCCTGTGTAGGGCGGACTTCAGGAGCTGGCGTGTCTGTCAACAAAATCTCGAAGCGGCAGTGCCCAGTAAACGGCGGCCGGTTTCTAGTCAGCTTCAGAACCAGGCGCAACCGACAGGCAGATCCCGTGGGAGGAACGTGAGACCGCCTAAGGGCTGAAGAGAAAGGACCTCCAACAATGGAGTGTCGTGCGAATACGGCGTGCTACAAATCAGGTTATACCCGGTTCATGAACTGCTGACGGACCCTCCGCTCATGCGGGAGGCGCACTCGGTGTTTCAGAGTTGTCGTGTTCCTCGATATCTTCGACACGCGCACGCGGTCGTCTGCGAGGATAGCCGTCCCACAACGCTTCGAACGTTGAGGTCTCGCGCAAACGCAGGCGGACTATCTCCGAAGATCCCGTGAATCTCAAGCCGAACAATAGAATCATTGGTCCGGGAGATGTCGGCAAGATTCGGTAGTACGATGGGGTGGGTAGCGACCTTGTGCGGCCTATGTAGTCTCTGTACAGGACAACACCGCGTCCGTATTCGTCCTGCCGAGCGCCCACGTCAATGCATGGAGGCGAAAACAGACCAGATGTTTCGAGCCCCGTTACGATCCTCTCGATCTCTTTGCATACAGCAATTAGCTCTGCAGCTGTCGGAAAATCCTTGCGCTGGTGATCTAGCCTATTACGAATACTCATGACGTTAGCCGATGTGAGCTCGCGTGTCACCGACGCCATGATTTCGAGCGCAGCCATGACGTCTGAACGCTCGATGTCAAACACACTACATGTGTGCTGCAAGGGGAAAGGGTCAACGGTTGTGCCGTTATGGCCAGGCATGTCATGAACTCTGAGAAATTCATTACCGCGATTTAACCGCCCACGAATCTCTCTCGCGAGAAGATCAAAGCCGACGACTAAGGCGTACAACGTGTTCTTTCCTTCCCTATCGAATACGACCGAAGTTGTGTTCGCGCAACTTCTATTCAATGTCTCGGCGACGAACGCCTGTCCTTGATCCAGGCCAAAAGTAAAACGTCTGCCGGAGTAGTGATCAGCGAGCAGTGTCCAACCCGCCAACGCCAAACTGTAGTCTAGGATTTCCTCTAGCGCGACGAAGAGGTTGACGCCCGCACTCCGTATGCGATCTCTCACGTCGATATGCTGGCCAGCATCGGCCCCCAGCACAGCACGCATCGCCTGCAGGTGCAGCCCCAGTCGTTCGTGCGCTTTGGGATAGACTTGGGCCTTGAATCCCAGCTTCCATACGACCTTTGCTATTAGTGTGTGTTCATCTGCCGCTGACGTAGGAAGCGCGAAACTGCCAAACCGCAAAGCTTCAAAAAGTCGCTTTAAGTGCGGTAGAGAATCGAGAAAGAGATCTCTAACGATAAAAGTTGGTTCACTTTCGCGGAGGTAACAATCGAGTCGATCGAGGGTGCTCTCACCTCTGTATTGCCGGACCTTCCACGCCAGTTCTTCCTGGCCTTCTCCGCTCGAGTAGACATCGGCGACGACCGCTCGCAAGTTCCGAATAGCAAATCCAGAACGTGACGATCGAAACCGAACGCCCAAGTGGGAGCATTCTGCACTGCAATCGAACCAGCCGCGCCTCGCATACTGAATCGGTGCGTAACGCACCTCCGTAGCAGGTATGAGTATTCTAGACGTCGAAATAACATCCTCGATTGCCTTTGCCAATTGCATGTCCGTAGCCAGCAGCAAGGCCTGCAGAAGCAGGTCTGGCCCCATGCGCGAGCCGATTTGGGCTGCTGATCCGGCGACAATACCCTTGAAACGCTTAGTCTGTGGCAATCGCTCACGAATGTCTGTCGAACTGATCAGTTCGATAAAGATTTCCTTCTGCTCGTTCTGAGAGAACGCGTTTGCGACGAGCCAGGGCAATGTCGAAGGGTACATGTGATCATACCAAGCATACGGGTCGGCCTTCTGCCGGTAGAAGCCGAACCACTCGGACGAAGGCCCCTCCGTCTGCCGGAGCGACGACAATGCACGAACCCCTAAGGCTGCCTGTATTTGAGGCGCGCTGAATTTGACGGGATGGATCGCCGTACACGCGGGGTCGGAGCAGTGCCAGAGAGGCGCGGTAGTCGCGGGATACAGATATCGCAGCTCGGATGATATCAATACTCCAAACGGTCCAATCAATCGACTCCCAATCTGGAACACGCCATGAGGGCAGCCATCAATAAGTTTCGCCGTTTCAGAGTCGCTCAATGTTCGCGTTCGGGAGGGAAAAAGTTCGAAGAATCTGTCGTAAAGCAACCGTCCATAAACCCAAGGAAATTGAATTCGCTGGCCGATGATGTCCGCGGACAGTTGGTCCCAAAGCGATTCATAATCCGTGCGCATAACGTCTATCTCGATCTCCGAGTGAGAGGGGGACAGAAGGAGAGCTAACCGGGCATCGGCATCCGATAGCTTAAGCTTAGTTGTGAGAATATCGAGCCGGCCCTCTCCACAAGGGGTAGGCTTCACAGCCACCGCAAACGTCTCGGCGGCGGCGAAATCGGGGCGTGGTATACAAGCGCGGTAAAACTCGGAAATTGCGAACAGTTCAACGAACGCCTGGTTGAAAGCCGGATTGCTATGCAAGCGCTCCAGTTCTAGTTTATTCAATGCTTCACGCATGTAGAAGAGGTCTGCTTGAAGTATAGCGTCTGCAAATACCTCGATGTTTGCCGGTAAGGAGAACAGCGCCCCCGAGGTCGGTAGCTCCGTTGGGATCGGAACGTTGAGTCGGACCGCAATGGGCCGGAGACTCCTTGGCCGAAAATGCCCGCGCTGCCGATCTGCCTGGACTTCCATCGCTCGCTGAAGGATCACTCCCGATACGCGCTCAAGTCCCCCGCATGCCAGACTGGCGGCATGTCCAAACCCAAACGCAAACGGCAGCCCAAGACTGTTCTACGGCTGCCCGACTTGGAGCAGTCGAAGTCGGCAGTCCTGAACAGCCTGTCATCTCAAAGTTCCCAGCCCTCGTACGATCACGCCATCCGCGAGTTCATCGAATGGTACTGCTCGGAGCCCCGCTTGGCCTTCAACAAAACCGTTGTGACCCGGTATCGCATTTTCCTTGAGCAGGCGCACTATGCCTCTTCGACTATCAACCTTCGGCTGGCGGCGGTTCGCCGCCTTGCGTATGAAGCTGCGGACGCTGGCCTGCTTAGCCCGGACCTCGCAGCCGGAATTCGTCGAGTCAAAGGCGCCAAGAAATTTGGTGTTCGGATGGGCAATTGGCTGACCGCCGAACAAGGAAAACGTGTGCTCGACGTATTCGACCGGAACACCCTTCGAGGCATCCGAGATTACGCCATGGTTGCGGTGCTGTTGGGTTACAGATTGCGTCGCGCGGAAGTGGCCGCGTTAGGTGTTCAGGACCTGCAGCAACGAGAAGAACATTGGGTGTTCGCCGATCTCGTCGGCAAGGGTTGTCATGTTCGGACCGTTCCAGTCCCATGTTGGATTGCGGCCGCACTCCGAACCTGGATGACGGAGGCGAAAATCACCGATGGTCCGATCTTCCGCGCCATCAACAAAGCTGGGCGAATTGCAGCGCATGGTTTCAGTCCCAAAGTCATCTGGGGCGTTGTAAAGCAGGCGTGCCAGGCCTGCGATCTCGGCAATGTGGCCCCACATGACCTTCGCCGCACGTGTGCTCGCCTTTGCCACGAGCGTGGCGGCGAGTTGGAGCAGATCCAGTTCTTACTCGGGCACGTGAGCGTCCAGACGACGGAGCGCTATTTGGGGTGCAAGCAGCGGCTCCGCGACGCCGTCAACGATTCAATCGGCATCGAGCCGGAGCCGATTCAACCCTGATGCTGGCCGACCTTCCGGTCCTAATCAGCAGGCACGGACTCTTCTGCGGAAATCGAGTTAGCGGCCAGGAAACTGCATTGGGCTTTTCAGCCCCTTCCATTTTGAACCACCGTCCGAGAGGTCGGGTCTGAACATTTGCAGATTTCCGCAATGGTCACAGCACAGGACTAGCCAGCGCGACACCTGCGGACGCAAACCGTACTGGTGAATTGCCTGTTGAGTTGCACCACCGTGTGCCCACTCGTCCACTTGAACGCGATAGTAGCCGGTTCGGCAATATGCGCAAAGCTGAGGAGAGTCGATATTCAGGTGGTGTCCTCCGTGACTCAGTATTCTTATTGTTTGTCGTACTTGTGTTGCGAGGTCAGAGGCGAATTGGATCCGCTTTGATGCGTCGTGGACGACTGTCTGATCGAGTAGATCGTTCACGAAGTAAAGGTCCGGTTCGCGGGGGTGCTCACGTACCAAGTCCCACTCAGGATCACGATGCCGCTCTCGAGCGAAGACGCGACCGGCGAATATCCAGTACAGTAGCTTCCCAAGTGAGTACACATCCGCTGCCGGATGTACATTTTCGCAGCGACCATCTTCTAACTCGGGAGCCATATATAGACGTGGACCGGCTGCTTCGTCGGTCGCCGTCATTCGGTTGTCTTGAGCACCGGTAAAGCAAAGGCCGAAATCGCCGACTACCGGCACGAGCCCCTTGAGGAAAATGTTTGCAGGCTTAATGTCACGGTGAACAATCCAAACTGAACCCTGATGTAGGACGCCAATTGCCGCACAGATTTTCAAGAAGAGATCCAGCCGATCGAGCGTCGACATTGCAGACAAATCCAAATCCGCCAGAGCACCGTCTTGGCAGTATTCGGCAACATAAAACGAGTCATCACCTTGAACACCGTGATCGACTAGAGCGATGATGTTCGGGTGGTGAAGGTTCGCGAGAGCGGCGATCTCTCTTTCGAAGCGAGCTATTCGCTTATTGTTGTCGAGCCGCTTCAAGACGAAAATCTCGCCATCAGGCTCTTCGAGCTTTCGCACCTTGAACGTCGTGCCTTGCCCGCCCTTCGAAAGCTGGCCGACGTTCTCCCATTGTCCCCATTTCCTCGCCATACGCACTCAGATTAGAACATTTCACAGCCGCTAAGCGGCGGCTTTTGCGGAATTCGCACCCGAATAGGGATCGCAAGAACGGCCCTGGCCTGATATGCGCGCAACTTGCCGTACGAAAGGGGCAGCGCGACGGTGTTCCAAATTCCCACTCTATTAGGACTGATAAACGCGCCTGGGTCAGGCGATGAACCGCTCCGTCCGAATCGCCGACGACGCGTACATTGGTCCCAAACGGCGACCTGGGAAGTGTAGGGCGGCGGTCCTTGACTGAACGGTGTTGCCGGTTAGCGCCGCGTCGGTATACGCACCCGGATCGTGCGACCGATGCACTGTACTCAAAGCAAAAGAGTGAGGCGCAACTTGCTGTTGGAGCGCCTGGTCGCAGCGGGTCAGCGCCTCGTGACCGACGCCGAAGTGCTACAGGAGATCCTGCATCGATGCGCCGCCACTGGCAAACGAGAGGCGATTGGCCCCGCATTTCAACTGCTGCTGGATGTTGTGGACGAGGTTCTCGCGATCGAGAAGGCGGACGTCATGCGGGCTGGCGAGATCGTTCAGACCCGCACATTGCTGCTGGCCCGTGCGACACGGGACCCGGTCCATCCTCAGCTTCGACGCAGACGTCGACCGTTGGCCGGGCCTTAAGAGGATCCACCAAATCTGAGTGGGGGCGCCTTACTTTGCCAGCGTCAAGGTTCTCGTACAGAACGCATCGTTCGGCTTGACTCCGGAAAAGACCAGCGTCATCGTGAGTCCGTCCGCCGAAATCCACTTGGCCGGCAGGCGATATCCGTGCGTGCCGGCGAGGTCCCATTGCCGGTGCAGAACCGTCGTCCACGGACCCCACGGCTCCGGCGCGTCGAAGAGCCCCCATCCGCCGGCATGATCGTATCCCAAGGCCATCAGATAGCGCCCGATTCCGGCATCGTACACCGCGTCGACCCGATTGCAATTGGCCGGATAGGAAAACACCGCGCCGCGGCGGGTGGCGTCCGCAGTCCACACGGGTCGCCCGCCGGCGTCGAGCCGCTCGTAAAACTCCCAGGCGCCGCGTTCGCGAATCCGCTCCTTCGCAACGCGTGCCAGCACCAGACCGTTGTCGCTCTCGTACGCCGATGGCCCATCCTGCGAGTAAGTGTAAACAAAGCCGTCGCGCGCGCCGGCGTAGTTTCGCCCGAAATTCAGAAAAGCCGGAGATCCGAACCCGTCCTCCATCTTGAAACCCCATTGCCAGGTCTTGCCGCGATTCTGCGACCACAGCAACTGCGCATTCGCCACGTTGCGCACCCACAGGTACAGGACGCCATCCACCATCAGGATGCCGCTGGCCTTGGGACTCTGGGCGCCGTTGCCCGTGCGCTCGCCATCCGAGCGCAGATTCACGCCGCGATCATCGCCGGCGCGGCCTGGCGGACCTCCCGTGATGCGCGCGAATCCCATGCCCAGCTTCTTCTCCACATAGGGCTCGAACCCGAATCCATCGCCATACGACGTGTACTGCGCATCGTCGTCGCCCCACGTCAACGGCCAGTTATCGCTGTCAATCGCCGAGCGCCGGATCTCATTTCCGAACCCGGCGCTAAGGATTACCGGGCTCGGCGGGTAAGGAGCCCTCACCGTTACCGACTCCATCAACGGCCTCACCACCAACTCGTAGACGGGTGCCCAGAACCCGGGCGTGGTATCGCCTAACGCATCCCCGTTTCGCACCACGATCAGGTCCAAACTGGGCGCCGCGAGGATCACCTGGTGATTGGCGCCTGCACCCGCGAACGTGTCGCGCGGCGCCGCCGGCCAGATCCCGTCCGCGTTGGTGTACCACGCCAATCCCGATGCCGGCGCAGGATCGGCCGGGCTGCGCGGTGGACGCGGCAGCCCCTGATCGGTCAGCATTTTCTTGGCTATGTCGCGCCGGATCAACGCGCGCCCGTTCCACTGCCCCCGCAGCATCATCAACTGCCCGATTCGCGCCGCCGCCCGCGCGGTGAAGGTCGCGCCGCCCCAGTTGGCGTACAGCCTTAGGCCGTCCACTTCGTACGCCCGGCCGTATCCGATCGACCAGTGCCGCTCCGGCACGCCGAGCGGGTCGAGCACTCGTTCCTTCAGCAGGGTGCGAATGTCCCCGCCCTTCAGACTCGCGGTGATGGCATACGAGAGCGCCGCCATCCCGGGGTTGCTGTAGGCATATTGCGTTCCAGGCTCGAACAGCAGCGGCGCCTGCCGCACCGCAATGGTAAACGGATCGGGCGTGCGCTTCCAGAAATCGCCCTTCCATCCGGGAAGCTGATCGTGCGGGATTCCGTCCTGCTCCGCGTCGGAAACGCCCGAGGTGTGCGTCGCGAGCTGCCGGATGGTGATCTTCGATTTCCGAAGGTCCGCGATCCAATCCGGAATGTACTTCGACGCCGGATCGTCCGGCGAAATGCGCCCGTCGCTCATCGCCACCGCGAGCGACATACCGCCGACCAAAGCCTTGGCCATCGAAGCGGTGCCGTGCGGCCGCTCCGCGTTCCACTCGGGCGCGTACCATTCGAGCGCGATCCGCCCCCGCCGGATCACGAGGAGGCCGGTGGTCCGATGAGCCGCGAGGGTGCTTCGCCAGGCCGCGAGTTTGGCCGGGTCCAGCCCCGCTTCCGCCGGTGAGATGGTAGCCCAGTCCACCGATTGTGCGCACGCCAGCCCGGTCGAAGCCGCGAGCCATACCGCTTGGTTCCAGCGCATACCTTATTCTGTGCGATTTTGCAGAGCGCGATCTATGCCGAATCTGTTACGGAGGTGTTGCGCCGGCGGCGCCAACACGTTGTGAGGTTGCTGATGGAGGCGGAAGGCCGGTTGGTCCAGATCCTGCATGCTGCACGGCAGGCTTCGGGACGGCGGCCTTGGAGGCGCCGGGCAGGTATAGCGCTTACCCTAAAATCACCCGCCGCCCTTCGATCCGGTATCGGCCCGCAATCACAATTCGGATTGCCTCGGAATAAATTCGGTGCTCCTCCTTCAGGATTCGCGCGGACAAGGTCTCCACGGTGTCTTGATTCCACACGGGGACGGCCGCCTGGATCACGATGGGGCCGGCATCGAGGTCCTCGTCCACAAAGTGAACCGTACAGCCGGTGATTTTGACGCCGTGCTCCAACGCCTGGTGCTGGGCGTCCAGGCCGGGGAAGGCGGGCAGCAGCGACGGGTGAATGTTCAGAATCCGATTCGGAAATGCGCGGATGAACGAGGCGCTCAACAGCCGCATGAAGCCGGCCAGGCACACCAACTCGACTCCATTGCGGCGCAGTTCCTCCACCAGCATGCGGTCGTAGACCTCGCGGTCGAGCCCCTTCGAGGGAAGGCACACCGCGTTCACACCCAGCCGGCGGGCCATTTCGAGGCCGCGCGCCTCCGGGCGGTTGCCGATCACCACGGCGATCGACGCATCGATGGCGCCGGCGGCAACGTTGGCGGCGATGGCTTCGAAGTTCGAGCCGCGGCCGGAAAGCAGAATGCCGATGCGAGTCACCGGTACTCCACCCGAGGCCGCCGACGGTTCCGGGCCACCACCTCGCCGATGCGGAATGGGGATTCGCCCAGCCTGGCCAGCAGCGCTTCCGCCCGCGCCGCGCCCCGCCGGGGAACGGCGAAGACCATGCCGACGCCGAGGTTCAACGTGCGCCGGTAATCGTCGTCGGGAATGTTGCCGATGCGGCGCAGGATCTCAAACAACGGCGGAATCCGCCAGGAGCCGGTGTCGATGGCTGCGCCGAGATCCCTCGCCAGCATGCGCGGCGTGTTGTCGGTGATGCCGCCGCCGGTGATGTGGGCCGCGCCTTTCAGCAGCCCGGCGGCCATCAGCGCGCGGATGGGTTTCAGGTAGCTGCGATGCACCGCCAGCAGCGCGTCGCCCACGGTGGCGCCCACTTCCGGCAGCAGCGTCTTGGGGCTGTAGCCCGCCACCTCGAAGAGCAGCTTCGCGCCAGGCGAGTAGCCGTTGGTGTGCAAGCCGGTGGATGGCAGCGCCAGAAGCGTGTCTCCGGCGCGAATCGTTTTGCCGGTGACCAGGCCGGTGCGTTCCGCCGCTCCCACGATGAACCCGGCCAGATCGTACTCGGACGCGGCGTACAGGCCGGGCATCTCCGCGGTTTCGCCGCCGATGAGCGCGCAGCCGTTGTTGCGGCAGCCACGCGCGATGCCGGAAACCACCGCGGCAGCTACCTGGGCGTCGAGTTTGCCGACCGCAAAGTAGTCGAGAAAGAACAGCGGCGCCGCGCCCTGGACAGCGATATCGTTGACGCAGTGATTGACCAGGTCTTCACCCACGGTGCCGTGGCGGCCGGTCAGGAAAGCGACTTTCAATTTGGTGCCGACGCCATCGGCCGAACTCACCAGCACCGGCCTGCGGAATCCCGCCAGTTGGTACATCGCGCCGAAGCTGCCGATGTCGGTGAGCACGCCCGGAGTAAACGTCTGGCGAGCGTATTTTTTGATGGCCGAGACGGCGCGATCGGCCTCGTCAATATCCACGCCGGCATCGCGGTAGCGGACAGGTTTTCGGGTAGACAAATCCCAGTATACGGCGTAGAATCTGTTGCAAGCTTTGGTGCTGCCCTAGGTAACTTGGGCGTTCCGGCCGACGCCAATACGAGACTAGTGCCCTTATGAAAAAGACTGTAACTGCGCTGCTCCTGGGTTGCGCATTCGCCGCTGCTCAGCAACGCCCCGCAGTGGCCATTCGCAACGCGAAAATCGTCACCGTCAGCGGGCCTGTCATTAGTAAAGGCACGGTGGTGGTGCGCGACGGCTTGATCGAGGTGGTGGGCGAAAATGTTGCGGCCCCGGCCGACGCCATGGTGGTCGATGGCGAAGGTCTCACGGTTTATCCCGGGTTGATCGACGCGCTCAGCACGTGGGGCCAGCCGGGCGCGCCTGCCGCCCCAGCCGCGGCAACCGCGGGGCGGGGAGGCCGGGGTGCGACGACCACCCCGCCCGCCACACCGAGTCCACTGGCAGCAACCGCCGCCGTGCCGCCCGCCCGCGGCCCGGAGGACCGGCCCTTTACCACCAGTTGGCTGAAGATGGCCGACGAAGTGTCCGCCGCCGACCCACGCATCGAAAGGGCGCGCAGCGCCGGCTTCACCACGGCAGCCTCGTTTCCCACACGTGGAATCTTCGCCGGCCAGGGAGCCATTATCGACCTGCTCTCTGACGTCCAGCCCGGCGTAATGGTGCTGGCGCCATCGCTCGGCCAATATA
>Ga0209067_10001046_pt1 | contig 17342 bp, 11 predicted proteins | sample ColStrG_CSR_2013_FD_187199 | JGI IMG/M metagenome (GOLD analysis project Ga0209067, IMG submission 187199) | Freshwater sediment microbial communities in response to fracking from Pennsylvania, USA - Cold Stream Run_MetaG_CSR_2013 (SPAdes)... | ecosystem: Environmental > Aquatic > Freshwater >...
AAAGAATACTAATCAAAAAAAAGCTTGCAAGATGAAGAAATCAGCCATCCAACTCGCTACCCTAATTGTCGCAACCCTACTTTCATGCTTGGCCTGTCAGCGAGAGCACAGCCAAGACGCCGACCGTAAATGGTGGAAAGAGGCAATTGTTTACCAAATCTACCCACGCAGTTTCAAAGACAGTGATGGCGATGGAATTGGCGATTTGAAAGGAATCATTTCTGAGCTTGATTACATCAAAAGTTTGGGCGTCACGGCCGTTTGGCTAAATCCAATTTACAGCTCGCCCAATGATGATAACGGTTACGATATCAGTGATTATCGAAATATCATGAAAGATTTCGGAACAATGGCGGATTTCGATGCGCTCTTAAAAGGAATGCACCAACGGGGCATCAAGCTCGTAATGGACGTGGTAGTCAATCACAGCAGTGATGAACATGAATGGTTCAAGCAAAGTCGCCGGGCGCGAACCAATCCATATCGAAATTATTATCACTGGTGGAATGCTGAAAAAGGTAAGCCACCATACCGTTATAGTTTATTTGATATCAACCATGACGCCTGGATGTACGACTCATTGACTAATGCCTATTACCTACATTACTTTTCCAGAAAGCAACCTGACTTAAACTGGGAAAACCCAAAACTTCGTGCCGAAATTTTCGATATGATGAAGTTCTGGGCGGATAAGGGTACGGATGGATTTCGCCTCGATGCCTTTCAGTTTGCTGCAAAGGATACGCTCTTTCCCGTTTTTCCAAATGGTTTCGAAAAGAATTTCGTCCACTATTATGGAATGCAGGGAAACCTGCACGGCTATCTGCAAGAAATGAACAAGGAGGTCTTTAGCAAATATGATGTAATGAGTGTAGCCGAGGGTGCGGGAACCACATTTGAGGATGCCCATAAGTTGGTGGATGAAGACCGGCACGAACTTAATATGGCTTACGCTTTTGATGGCGTTGATATGGCCAAGTTAGAAGGTTACAGCCCAATGCATTTCAAAGAAGTTTTCTCCCGATGGGATAGTGCTTTTGCAAAACAAGGATGGCTTTCCCTCTTTCTGGCCAACCATGATCAGGCCAGGATGGTAAGTCGCTTTGGAAATGACAAACCTGAATTCCGCGAAGCCTCTTCTAAAATGCTCTCTACCTTTATCCTGACCATGCGAGGCACACCCTATTATTACAACGGCGATGAACTAGGAATGACCAACGCAGGCTTTACCGATATTGCCGATTACCGAGACATGCCCACCCTGAATGAATATAAACATCAAAAAAGCATTGGCGGAGATATTAACAAATTTATGCAACGAATACAATTTGAAAGCAGGGACAACGGGCGCACCCCATTTCAATGGGACAGTACTTCCAATGCTGGCTTTTCAACGGGCTCACCTTGGCTAAAAGTGAATCCGAATTACAAAACGATCAATAAAGCATCGCAGGAAAATGATCCGAACAGTTGCTTGAATTATTTTCGGCAACTGACAGCACTGCGGAAAAATAATCTGGCTCTCGTCTATGGAAAATATACGCTGTTGGACAAAACTAATCCAATAGTTTATGCCTACACCCGAGAAAGCGAAGGGCAGAAATTGTTGATCGTGTTGAATTTTTCAGATTCTAATTCACAAGTCAATACGTCGCTTGATCTTGGTGAGGCAAAAGTCCTTTTGTCTAATTACCATAACGCTCCGGCTATTGACGAAATAAAAGGCGCTATCACATTAAGGCCTTACGAGGCGGCCATCTACAAGCTGTAAATCCATATGCCATTAAGCAATTTCGAACGAATGATTCAACTAGCCGACGAGGTCTTTGCTTCAAGGAGTGACCCCAACCAGTTGGATGTAAACCCCGATGTGCTTGACCATTTGCGACAGATACACCCCGCCACCGTTTCACAATACGATGATGGCCATGGGCCGGTCGCCTGGATATTGCTCCTCCCCACCACGCTAGAATTAATGAATCGATTTATCAAAAATGAAATTTCCGAAAAAGAGCTGTACGAACTCACACCGTTAAGAATAACCTACGAGGCCTTGTACCTCTGTTCAGCGATGGTGCTTGAAGAATACCGAAGAAAAGGGATTGCCAAGAAATTGACACTGGATGCCATAAAAGCAATTCGCCTAGCGCATCCGATCAAAGCCCTTTTCGTTTGGACTTTTAGCAAAGAGGGACTGATCGGTTCCGAAGCCTTAGCACAAATACTTTCGCTTCCCTTGTATAAGCGAATTGGATTAACTTAAAAAAGTCGTAAGACTTTTTTTAAAGTGCCCGACGGCGTAACAAAGGCAATAGGTCAACTCCTAAAGAAATCTTGAAATCAAATTTTCAAAATACTCCTGCTGCCCGCTAATCTGATCGGGCTCGCCTTTCTTCAACGCCAGCTGATACAAATCTTTCAAAGCGAGTTTACCCTGTTCAAATTGTTTGCCCTTCCCGGCGTCAAAGGATTTGTATCGTTCTTTCAACAATTGATTATATCTTCCGTTTTCAAGAATAGCATTGGCCGCAAGCAAAGCGTGTGCAAACGTATCCATGCCGCCAATATGGGCATGAAAAATATCCGTGAGATCAGTAGAATTTCTGCGCGTCTTGGCATCAAAGTTTATTCCCCCAGTTTTAAATCCACCCGCTCTTAAAATGACGAGCATCGCTTCGGTAAGCTCATAAAGGTTGTTAGGAAACTGATCGGTATCCCATCCGTTTTGGTAATCGCCTCGGTTAGCGTCCATGCTGCCAAGCATGCCTTGGTCACCCGCCACTTGCAGTTCATGTTGAAATGTATGTTGGGCTAATGTGGCATGGTTCACTTCAATATTTAATTTGAAATCATCCATCAAATCGAATTGTCTCAAAAATGAGATGACCGTTGCCGCATCGAAGTCGTATTGATGTTTGGTCGGTTCCATGGGCTTGGGTTCAATGAGGAATGTACCTTTGAATCCATTTCTTCGTCCATAATCTCGGGCCAGATGAAGAAATCGCGCCATGTGTTCTTGCTCGCGCTTCATATTGGTATTCAACAAGGAGAGATAGCCTTCTCGTCCTCCCCAAAAAACATAATTTGATCCGCCTAACGCCACCGTCGCGTCGAGTGCATTTTTAACCTGCATGGCAGCATAACATACCACATTAAAGTCAGGATTGGTGGCAGCCCCATTCATGTATCGAGGATGAGAAAAAAGATTGGCTGTGCCCCATAGTAATTTCACTCCCGATGCCTGCTGTTTTAGCTTGGCATACTCTACCAGTTTAAACAAACGCTTCTCCGATTCTTTGACTGTTGATGCTTCATCAACCAGATCATAGTCATGAAAACAATAAAATGGAATACCCACCTTGGAAATGAATTCAAAGGCCGCATCCATTTTATCGTGCGCACGCTGAACGGGATCCGTAGCGGTAAGCCATGGAAAAAATTTTGTTGGTGCACCAAAAGGGTCATTGCCGGTGCCGCAGAAGGTATGCCAATAAGCCACCGCAAATCGAAGGTGATTCTCCATGGTCTTCTTGCCAACCTTTTGCTGCGGATTGTAATATTTGAAGGACATTGGATTATCCGAATCCTTTCCTTCAAATTTTACTTTTTTTACGCTCCTGAAAAACTGCCTGTCTCCGGTTACTACTTTCATGGTTGTATTGGTTTTATATCAATTTCAAATCAGTCAATTTGCCTTTCCATTCCTGATACGCCTGTTGGTACTTTTGTATTTTCTCTTCTTCCGCCACGATTTCGGCTCTTTTATTCAGTCCGCTAAGGGCCTCCCCTATGGAAGTATAAATTCCGGCACCGACCCCGGCACCTAAGGCTGCTCCCATGGCGCCGTTGGTATCATATAATTCTAATTTAACATTCATCGTATTCACAAAAGCTTCGCGGAACACCGGACTTAAGAAAAGATTAGTCTCGCCCGCTTTGATCGTACTGGTGCTTACGCCCATTTCCAAAAGAATGTCAAATCCATATTTAAAAGCAAAAACAATTCCTTCCTGCGCCGCGCGAAACAAATGTGCCTGTGAATGTCTGTTAAAATCAAGCCCGAGCAGGGATGCCTGACTGATTTTATTTTCTAAAATCCGCTCGGCTCCATTGCCAAAGGGAATAAAAATAAGTCCATCCGACCCAATTCTAACGTCAGCAGCAAGTGCGTTCATACTTTCATATGAAGAGGAACTCACATTTTTGCGAAGCCAGCTATTCAAAATTCCGGCTCCATTCACGCAGAGTAACACACCATTTCTTTTTTGTGCCGGCTGATGATTGACATGAACAAAAGCATTGACTCTCGATTTGGAGTCATACACATCGCCATCCGTGACGGAATAAATCACACCGGAAGTACCGCCATTCGCCGCTGCCTCTCCCGGGTTCACAACTCCCAAAGCAAAGGCATTATTGGGCTGATCACCCGCTCGATAGCTCACTACCGTTTCCGGGGAAAGACCAAGTTCATCGCAAGCCTGCTTATTCAGGTTGCCCTGCCTTGAAAAAACATCGACCTGCGGGCAAATTAAATTTGAATCGAAACTAAAATAGTTCATCAGTTCGGGCGAGACCCCTTGAGAAGGAAAGTCCCAAAAAATCCCTTCCGATAAACCGGTGCTGGTGGTGAGAGCTTCGCCTGTCAGTTTGAGGGCAACATAGTCACCTGGCAACATCAATTTGTGAATCCTATTATAAATCGAGGGTTCATTTTGCTGTACCCACTTTAGTTTTGACGCGGTAAAATTTCCCGGAGAGTTCAGGAAGTGCTTCAAGCAATATTCTTCGCCGAGTTCACGAAATGCCCTGTTACCGGTATCCACCGCTCGGCTATCACACCAAATGATGGAAGGTCGAAGGGGGTGCAGTGCTTCATCCACAATGACCAAGCCATGCATCTGATATCCGATACCGATGGCTTTTACCTTACTCTTCTCCACCGAGGACAAGCACTTCTTAACACAAATCACGACATGCTGCCACCACAAGTCAGGATCTTGTTCCGCCCATCCGTGACGGGGGGCGTCGATCTTCATCTCAAATTCCGGTGACTGCGCTTGTGATAGCATTTTGCCCGAATCAATTTCCACCAAAGCGGCCTTGACGGAAGAACTGCCGATATCCAGACCCAAAAGATAGCCTTGGCTTTTCATAAGATGAAAGTTAAAAATATTTCGCCTCAAATTGTAAAACAGTGATGCTTTCCATCGATCGCACGGCCAATTATTCGGTTGCAAATCTTATCTTGCTTAATCGATAAAACTCCAACTCTATGAAAAATTCAGTTCGCATTCTGGTATGCTTCTTGGTAAGCCTAACGGCCTTCGCTCAAAAAAAACAGGCTCAGCCGGATAACCGCCTGACTGGCATCGACGCTAAACTTCAGGCTGTTCTTGCCGACTGGAAAGTGGCTGGCTTTGCCGTAGCCGTAGTGGAAAGAAATAAAGTAGTTTATGCCAAAGGATTCGGATACCGTGACTACGAAAATAAAAAACCAGTAACGACGAATACGCTTTTTGCGATTGGTTCCTGTAGCAAGGCATTTACGGCCGGGTTGCTTGGCGTGCTGCGAAATGACAACAAAGTTTCCTTTGATGAGAAACCCTCTACTTACATACCAGAATTAAAATTCTTCAATGATGAAATGAATGCAACCGTGACGGTGAAAGATTTGATGTGCCATCGCACCGGGTTACCCAGGCACGATTACAGTTGGTATTTATTTAACACCAAGTCCAAAGACAGCCTGATCCGCCGGATTCGATTCCAGGAACCATCCGCTGGTGTTCGTGAAAAATGGCAGTACAATAACTTTATGTTTTTAGCGCAAGGCGTTATCGCCGAAAAAGTAACCGGGGTGAGTTGGGAGAAAAATATGACTGAAAAATTCTTTAATCCGTTGGGCATGACTACCTCCAATACGTCGATCACCGAGTTGGAGAAAAGCGCTGAGCCTTCATTGGGCTACCAAGTGAAAGACGATAAAGAAATTAAAAAAATGGACTATTACCACATCAGCGGAATGGCCCCGGCCGGTAGCATCAACAGCAGTGTGAGTGAGATGGCTAATTGGGTGAAAACCTGGATCTACGGGGGCAAATACAATGGAAAAGAAATTCTTCCCGCCTCTTACGTTTCAGAAGCAATCAGCTCTCAAATGATTATCAATGCTGGCCTTCCCTCCAAAGAACATCCCGATGTTCAATTTGCCAATTATGGCTACGGCTGGTTTATGGCCTCCTACAAAGGGCATTACCGGGTGGAGCATGGAGGCAACATCAACGGGTTCTCTGCCAGTACATGCTTCTTCCCCAGCGATAGCCTTGGGATCATTGTTCTTGTCAACCAAAACGGATCGGCTGTGCCTTCTATCGTTCGCAACCTCATAGCCGATCGCATGCTGGGCTTAAGTCCAAGTGATTGGAGTAAAGAGTTAAGAGATGCGGTCGAAAAAAATAAAAAACAAGAAGCGGAGACAACGGCCAAGGCGAGGACCGGCATGAAAAAAGGCACGAAACCTTCGCACTTGCTTGAAGAGTTTGAAGGTGGCTATTTCCACCCTGGCTACGGCACATTCACCATTAAAGTAATCCACGATTCATTATTTGCCATCGCTGGCGCCAAACTATTTTGGTTAAAGCATTTTCACTATGACCTTTTTCAGCCTTTTGAAGTTGACGGGAGGCATAAAATTGATACGGCTGACAACAGTACCCTGCGCTTCAATTTTATCGCTGGATTGAACGGTGAGATGGAGAGCGTAAAAATCAACGATTTGGAGCCTAGTCTAAAAAAGCAACTTGAGTTTACACGCCAACTTAACACCCAAGAAATAAGACCAGAAGAGTTAAAAAAATATATTGGTGACTATGAATTGTCTGGTATGATTGCAAAAGTGTTTATCAAAGGAGACAAGACATTGTTCTTGTTTGTTCCCGGACAGCCCGAATATGAATTGCTTTATTTAGGCAACAATAAATTTTCGATTAAGTCATTGAATGGTTACAAAGTTGAGTTTGAGGAGGCCGGAGGGGCCGTGAGCGCTTGCTCCTTTGTTCAACCCAACGGAACCTTTAAAGCGAAACGGAAGTGAGGGTATTCATAAAGCCTTGAGGTAGTTCAGGCTTTTCTTTAATTCTACTTCTGGATTGGCCACCATATCCTGCTCCACAAAGAAATGGGTAACGCCGGATTTTTTAGCCTGTTCAATAATGGACTTCAAATCCAATACCCCTTCGCCCGCGGTGGCCATATAGGGGAATAATTCTATCCATTGATTCGAATCTCCGCCATCACCAGAAAATCGCTTCTTCTCCTTCATGTTTTTAACATGCATGAGGTGATAACGGCCTGGGTATGACTTTAAGTACTCGATTGGATCAGCTCCCCCGGCTACGGTCCAGAAAAGATCCATTTCAAAAAAAACCAATTTCGGGTCCGTTCTTTCCAGAATAAGCTTCAAAGGAATTTGACCCTCAATTTTATTAAGTCCGTAGCCATGATTGTGATAACTAAATTTTAATCCAACCTTTTTGGCTTGCTCACCGATCTTATTGAACTGGTCAGCCGACTTCTTATAATCATCAAGGTTCTTTCGATACTCCGGCGGAAGCGCGGGTAAAGCAACATACTCAAATCCCAATAAGTGACCCGCTTCTCCCAAAGCGTTCATGTTTTTTTGGAGTGTGATGTAATCGGTGTGAATAGAGGGAGTGGTCATTGCGTTTTCTTTAAGAACATCCTTAACGTCCTGCGGCGCTAGTCCAAAATAACCGCTTCCACTGAAACCCAGCGAGGGGGTAATCGACTTCCATCGATCGACGGCTTCTTGAGCACTGAAAGGAAATGGTCCATATAACTCAAGTTCTTGATAACCCATTTGGGCCAGCATCTTAATGGTCGCTCGAAAATCCTTTTCCAGAAGCTGGGGAACCGAAAATAATTGTATCCCGATTTTGTTTAGGAGATTTGGAAAAGAAAACGAGGGCTCCCATTTCAACAAACCCGCAGCGGCGAGTGTGGAGGTAGCCTTAATGAAATTGCGCCTGTTCATGACCAGATTATTTGATCGTGAATTTAAAATACAAAATAAGTGGCAACAAGCCTATCGATTTTATGCAGGTTGCCTTAGGTGATAGGCCTTCGGTTTTGTAAAGGCCCGAAGGCCGGCATGAGACAGCGTAGCCCCAAATCCCGAATGCCTCCTTCCACTCCAAGGAACAGCGGCACTAACCCGATCACAGCAATTCCAATAAGCTGTTCCGGCATTAATCTGATTTAAAATCTTCTCAGCCCTATGTTGATGGAAGCTGTAAACGGAAGCTGTCAATCCGTATTGCGTATCCTTCATTAATTTTACCGCTTGGTCATCATTTTTTACTTTCATGATGCCAATCACCGGACCAAAAGACTCTTCTCTCATCAAGCTCATGGAATGGTCAACATTGACCAAAACCGTTGGCTCAAAATAATATCCTTTTCCGCCAGCTGGCTTCCCACCCATTAAAATTTTCGCTCCTTTTTGAACGGCTTCATCAATTTGTTGTTTCAAAAAGGAACCCTGCTCTTTCCTGCTCAGAGGACCAAAGTAAACCCCATCATCGGTGGGTTTTCCCATTTTCCATGTCTTCACTTCTTTTACAAATTCTTCTACATAAACCTGATAGATTTTCTCATGAACGTAAATTCGTTCTACTGCACAGCAGCTTTGGCCATTGTTATAAAATGCGCCATCCGCTGTGCCGGCAGCGACGGATTTGATATCAACGATGTCATCGGCTACATACAGAGGGTCTTTGCCACCCAATTCACATTGACAAGGCACCATTTTGGGCGCTACTTTTTCATAGATATAGGCTCCCGTTTTATAAGAGCCCGTAAAGAAATAACCATCGAAGGGAGCATTGAGCAAAATCTCTCCAACACTCCTTGCACCGATGGCAACATGGAAGACGGAGGCGGGCACACCGGCCTGTTTCAACAGTTTTTCGATTTCAAGTCCGGTCAGGGAAGAATATTCGGATGGCTTGTACATCACGGAATTGCCAGCCAGCAAGGCAGGGACAAATACATTTACGCCAACCAGATATGGATAATTCCACGCGGAGATGTTGGCAATCACACCCAGCGGTTCATAAACGATTTTTTCAGTGATTCCGGGTTGCTGAACCATTGTCTCTTCTGACAAATATTTCCCCCCATGTTCAGTGAGCCATTGGATGCGGGCGCAGGCTCCGTTGATTTCATTTCGTGATTGTTGCAAAGGCTTGCCAACCTCGGAGGTCAAGACCAAAGCCAATGATTCAATATTGGTTTTTAGTAATTCACCAAACCGTTGGACGATCTTTACACGACGCTCAACAGGCACCTGACCCCATTCAAGCTGCGCTAGCTTTAATTCATTGAATTTTTCGTTGATCGATTTCTCGTCATCTTCAGGGATATCCTTAATAATTTCTTCGGTAGCAGGATTAACTATTTTCATGATCTCCATTTTCTGGCGCTTTCCAGGAACGCCTGTTTGACATTTTTTGACAGCGGGTTATTCTGATCGAGCATCCGCTCAGGGTGCCACTGAACTGCCAGTAGAAAGGGACGGCTTGAATCCAATCCCTCTATTCCTTCGATGGTACCGTCGGCGGCGTGACAATTTATTTTTAGTCCTTTGCCCAGTGCGTCAATTGCCTGGTGATGCGAACTGTTGACCTCACCTTGATTTACTTTTGCGATGCCAAAAAGTAAGGTCGCTGACGCAATATTGACGGGGTGAATCTTATCCTCTTGGGAGAGGCGTCGATGCACCTGGTTCAATTCGCCCAGGTCTTGCTGGAGTGTCCCTCCCTGAATACAATTAATTAACTGCAGCCCCCTGCATATTCCCAAAACCGATAAGTTTTCTTCTTGTGCTTTTTTAAAGGTTCTAATCTCAAATTCATCACGGGCCTCCTCAAATTCCTCAGGAGCGTTGGAATAATGAATGCCCTTACCGTAAAACCGTGGGTGAATATCTTCTCCGCCGGTCAGTAAAAGACCCTGACATTTCTTTAACTCCTCCAAATTGGAAAACGGAAAGCCTAAGCGAACAACTTCTATATCCGGCTCCGCCTTTATCCATTTCTCATAGTTTGGATATTTTTCGCAGTCCGTAATGCCGATGACTACTTTTTTTTTCACAAGGCCCTCAAATAAAGCTGTTTGAAGTCGTCTCGCGACACCGGTTTGGGATTGTTTGGGTGGGCAAAGTCTGCCACCGCAAGATCCGCCAACGTATCGATGTGTTCCGCCTTCACTCCAATTTCACGCAGCTTATGCGGAATATTGATCTTCGAATTCAAATCGAATAAATACTTCACAACGGCTTCTCCGGTTTCCTCTTTCAATTCCAGCAGGCGGGCCATCCGTTTAAATTTATGTTCAAAGCCTTTGATGTTGAATTCCATACCATATGGAATGTTCACTGCATTGGCCAAGCCGTGATGCGTATCCAACAACGAAGAAAGAGGATGAGCTAACGAATGCACCACGCCCAATCCTTTTTGAAAAGCAACGGCACCCATCAATGAAGCAATCAACATTTTACTTCGTGATTCCAGATCGGGCTTCTTGACTGCTCTTTCCAGCGATTGGCTTATTAATGAAATTCCTTCGAGCGCTATTCCTTCACATAACGGGTGAGGCATCTTGGCCACATAGGCCTCCATATTGTGCGTGAGGGCATCCATGCCGGTGGCCGCGGTGATGAATGCCGGAAGCTCCATGGTGAGCATGGGGTCGGCAAAAACAATTCTGGCTAACAGCTTAGGGGCGAATAATATTTTCTTTTGATGAGTTACATCATCGGCAATGATGGCACTTCGGCCTACTTCACTTCCCGTGCCGGCCGTTGTCGGAATAGTGATAAAATGCGGAACATCATGGGTTACAAAAACATCGCCGCCAATGAGATCGTCATATTTGAAAAGATCTTCCCGATGATGGACACGCAAAACGATTGCCCTGGCGACATCCAAGGCTGCACCTCCACCGATACCGACAATCGAATCGCGTTCCCCCTGATCAAAGGCATCCGTTCCCTTATACACATCCGACTTCACCGGGTTTTTGTGGATATCCTGAAATACCTCCACCGACAAATTTTTCTTTTGAAGGACGCTGACAATGGCTTTAAAAAAACCAAGCTGTGCCACGGTAGGGTCGGTAACAAACAACGGGCGCGATAATTTATTGTTGATCAGATAATCGCCCAGCTCGCTTACCGCACCAGCGCCAAAACGAATGGTGGTAGGGAAATTGTATTGGTAGATTTTATCGAAGGTCATAAACAAAAATAGCTAATTCTTTTGAAGAGAATGAGCTACCTAAGTTTATGTAATCGTTACGCGATTTTCATGCCTCCCCCATCGTTCCTCCAAAGTTCATAGGAAAGGTCGGCAGATCATTGGTCTGTTTAATCAGTCCAAAGTTAGCTTCGTATTTACTGATGTTGTCTTTCAAGGCGGCCAGCAATCGCTTGGCGTGCTCAGGGGTAATCACAATTCTTGATTTTACTTTTGCCTTCGGAACGCCCGGCATCAAGCGGATAAAATCAATCACAAACTCGCTGTTGGAGTGTGCGATCATCGCCAGGTTGGAATAGACACCTTCCGCTATTTCCTCGGAAAGCTCGATGTTAATCTGATTTTGGGCGGGAACATTTTTTTCGTCGGCCATAGTGTTATTTTTTCGATTGGCTATTTAAACAAATTAGCCAATGAGAATTTCCTCCCATTGGCTAATTGATCATTTATCATTGACTAATTATTTAGTCTTGGAGTTCTCTCTCTTTCGTTTTACGTTCCGGAGCATTCAACAATTGCTGATACTCCTCTTCGGACCCCACGATCAGGTTTTCGAAATGGCGCTGACCTGTACCGGCCGGGATTAAGTGACCCACAATCACATTCTCTTTCAAGCCCATGAGCTGATCTGCTTTTCCGCGGATCGCCGCTTCGCTCAACACTTTCGTCGTTTCCTGGAAGGAGGCAGCAGACAACCAGCTTTCCGTTTTCAACGAAGCCTGGGTGATCCCTTGCAACGTTGGTCTGGAAACTGCCGATAAGGCATCCCGCACTTCAACCAATTTCTGATCCTTTCTGCGCAGTGAAGAATTTTCATCGCGTAATTCACGACCGGAGATCAACTGACCTACTTTCAGACGATTTGAATCACCCGAATCCAGGACAATCTTCTTGTCGAGGATCTCGTCGTTCACTTCGCGAAATTCAAATTTGTCAACGTATTCGCCTGGCAGGAAGGTTGTATCACCAGAATCGATGATTTCCACTTTCTGCATCATCTGACTGACGATACACTCGATGTGCTTGTCATTGATCTTCACACCTTGCAAGCGGTAAACTTCCTGGATTTCATTCACCAGGTATTCTTGTACGGCAGTCGGGCCTTTGATCGACAAAATATCCGAAGGGGTAATCGCGCCGTCAGACAACGGCTGCCCTGCTCTTACAAAGTCATTGTCCTGAACCAGGATGTGCTTAGACAACGGCACCAGGTAACGCTTCTGCACACCGTCTTTCGACTCGATGAAGATCTCACGGTTACCACGTTTGATACCCCCGTAGGTGACCACCCCGTCAATTTCAGAAACCACTGCCGGGTTAGAAGGATTTCTCGCTTCAAACAATTCCGTTACGCGTGGCAAACCACCAGTGATGTCGCGTGACTTGCCCATGGTACGAGGAATCTTGGCCAGCACTTGACCCGCTTTGATTTTCTCGCCTTCATCGACGGCTAAGTGAGCGCCCACCGGAATGTTGTACCCTTTGGTCTCGGTCTTGCCATTCACAATAATGGAAGGGTTTTTAGTTTTATCACGAGTATCGGTAATCACTTTTTCACGGTGACCTGTCTGTTCATCTGATTCTTCTTTGAAGGTGATGCCTTCGATGATCGCTTCGTAGCCAATCTCCCCATCAAATTCAGAAAGAATAACGGCATTGTAAGGATCCCAATAGCAAAGTTCTTCGCCTTTTTCCACTTTCTGTCCATCCTTCACACGAAGGAATGCACCATAAGGAACGTTGTTGGTAATGAGCGTGCGTTTTTCTGAATCCAAAATCCTGATTTCACCCGTACGGCCCATCACCACTTTCACTTTATTGTCATCCTTATCGGTTGTATCCACCGTCCGAATCGCTTCAAATTCAACAACGCCAGAGAATTTGGCCTTGATATTTGCATCAACGGCAATATTGGAAGCGGTACCACCCACGTGGAAAGTACGCAAGGTCAACTGCGTACCCGGCTCGCCAATGGATTGTGCGGCAATGACACCAACTGCTTCTCCATTCTGAACCATCTTACCATTTGCCAAATTGCGTCCGTAACATTTGGCGCAAGCACCAAATTTGGTTTCGCAGGTCAGTACGGAACGAATTTCAACTTCTTCTATAGCCGTCTCATCGATTTGCTTAGCGATCTCATCGGTGATCTCTGCATTGGCAGCGCAAATCAATTCCTGCGTTACCGGATCATAGATATCATGAACAGATGTACGACCGACAATGCGCTCAGACAAGGGTTCAACGATGTCTTCGTTGTCTTTCAACGCTTTCACGTTCAAGCCACGCAGCGTTCCACAGTCTTCTTCGTTGATCACCAAATCCTGTGCAACGTCTACTAACCGGCGGGTCAAGTAACCGGCATCGGCCGTTTTAAGCGCCGTATCGGCCAATCCTTTACGCGCACCGTGCGTCGAAATAAAATACTCCAATACGTCCAGCCCTTCTTTGAAGTTGGAGAGAATCGGATTTTCAATAATGGCCCCTACGGAACCCGCCAAATTTTTCTGAGGCTTCGCCATCAATCCGCGCATACCACCCAACTGTCTGATCTGCTCACGTGAACCACGGGCTCCCGAGTGCATCATCATGTAAATGGAGTTGAAACCTTGTTGATCTTCTTCCAACTGCTTCATCAGCGTGTTGGTCAACATGGTATTGGTCCGCGTCCAGATATCAATTACCTGGTTATAACGTTCGTTGTCGGTGATCAATCCCATCATGTAGTTGTTCCAAACCGAATCAACTTCTTTCTGCGCTTCTTCCACCAACTTCTTTTTCTCAGCCGGAACTTTCACATCACTTAAACCCATGGAAAGGCCTCCGCGATAAGCCATTTGGAAACCCAGATCTTTAATATCATCCAAGAACTTTGCCGTCTTAGCCTGTCCGGCCAATTTGTAAACATCAGCAATGATGGTCTGTAATTTTTTCTTCGTCAGAAGCTCATCCACATAGCCCACTTCTTCGGGAACAACCTGATTGAAGATTACCCGACCCGTAACGGTTTCGATTAATTTTCTTGAAACCTCACCCGTCTTCTTGTCTTTCAAATTGGCTTTCACTTTAATGATCGCATGCTTGGAAAGCTTGCCTTCGTTATAAGCAACGACCACCTCATCGGCTGAATAGAACGTTTTGCCTTCGCCTTTTTCACCTTTTCTGCCTTTGGTGAGGTAGTACAATCCCAACACCATGTCCTGAGAGGGAACCGTGATCGGCGCCCCATTGGCAGGGTTCAAAATGTTATGCGATGAAAGCATCAGCAACGACGCTTCCAAAACGGCTTCTTGCCCGAGAGGAACGTGAACGGCCATTTGGTCACCATCAAAGTCAGCGTTGAAGGCGGTACAAACGAGCGGATGCAATTGGATCGCTTTTCCTTCAATCAACTTAGGTTGGAACGCCTGTATACCTAATCTATGCAGTGTTGGAGCACGGTTCAAAAGAACAGGATGTCCTTTCAATACGTTTTCCAAAATATCCCAGACCACCGGGTCTTTACGATCCACAATTTTCTTGGCTGACTTCACCGTCTTCACAATTCCTCTTTCGATGAGCTTGCGAATAATAAACGGCTTGAACAACTCGGCTGCCATATCTTTTGGCAGACCGCATTCGTGTAATTTCAATTCAGGTCCAACAACAATGACGGAACGACCAGAGTAATCAACGCGCTTACCCAATAAGTTTTGACGGAAACGTCCTTGCTTACCTTTGAGCATATCACTCAATGATTTCAATGCGCGGTTACCATCGGAACGAACGGCGTTCACTTTACGGGAGTTGTCAAACAAGGAATCAACGGCTTCCTGGAGCATCCGTTTCTCGTTACGGAGAATCACTTCAGGAGCTTTAATATCGATTAATCGCTTCAGGCGATTATTGCGAATAATAACGCGGCGGTAAAGATCATTCAAATCAGAGGTGGCAAAACGACCACCATCCAGGGGCACCAGGGGACGCAGTTCCGGTGGAATCACGGGAACCATTTTAATGGTCATCCACTGCGGTCTGTTTTCCACGCGCGTATTTGCTTCGCGGAAAGCTTCCACCACTTTCAATCTCTTCAATGCTTCTGCCTTGCGCTGTTGCGAAGTATCCGTGGCTGCTTGATGACGCAATTCGTAAGAAAGTTCATCCAATTTCAAGCGGCTCAACAACATCTCGAGTGCATCCGCACCCATCTTCGCAATAAATTTCTTAGGATCGTTATCGTCAAGCAATTGGTTTTCGCGCGGCAACTTGTCGACGATTTCCAAATACTCTTCTTCGGTGAGGAAGTCAAGACGATTGACGCCGTCTTCTTCTTTGATCCCGGGCTGAATGACAACGAAACGCTCGTAGTAAATGATCTGATCCAATTTCTTGGTTGGGAGTCCGAGCAAGTAACCAATCTTATTGGGCAAAGAGCGGAAATACCAGATATGAGCAACGGGCACCACTAACTCGATGTGCCCCATGCGTTCGCGTCTTACTTTTTTCTCTGTCACCTCGACACCACAACGGTCGCAGATGATGCCTTTATAACGAATACGCTTATATTTTCCACAATGACATTCCCAGTCTTTCACCGGACCGAAAATTCGTTCGCAGAACAAACCACCCATTTCCGGTTTGTAGGTCCTGTAGTTGATGGTTTCAGGCTGCGTAATCTCGCCATGCGAACTTTCCAGAATCGACTCTGGTGAAGCTAAGCTAATGGTGATCTTGGAGAAGTCGTTGTTGATTTTTTTATTTTTTCTGAAAGACATGTGTTGTGTTATTTCAGTTAACTAACTCATTTATAAATCCATTGTCGAAAAGTCGCTAATCCATAAGTAATGGACTAGCGACCATTGACTATTTTAATCCATCGTAATCTCTAACGCGAGACCACGCAGTTCATGTACCAGCACGTTGAACGATTCAGGGATATTCGGCTTGCGCATGTTTTCCCCTTTTACGATTGATTCATACGCTTTCGCACGGCCAATCACATCGTCAGACTTGATGGTAAGAATCTCTTGCAGGATATGGGAAGCACCGAATGCCTCGATTGCCCACACTTCCATCTCTCCAAAACGCTGACCACCGAACTGTGCCTTACCACCCAGCGGCTGCTGCGTAATGAGTGAGTACGGTCCGATTGAACGGGCGTGCATCTTATCATCCACCAAGTGACCCAATTTGAGCATGTAGGCAATACCTACTGTAACTGGTTGATCGAACTTTTGTCCAGTCAATCCATCATACAAATAGGTACGTCCAAATTCAGGGAGGCCTGCTTCTTTCAATTCGGCAGAAACCTGATCTAACGATGCACCATCAAAAATTGGTGTTGCATATTTTCTATTCAGTTTCTTGCCCGCCCACGCCAACACCGTTTCAAAAATCTGACCCAGGTTCATACGGGAAGGCACACCCAGCGGGTTCAAGCAAATATCAACCGGCGTTCCATCTTCAAGGAACGGCATATCTTCTTCGCGAACGATGCGAGCTACCACCCCTTTGTTACCGTGACGACCAGCCATCTTATCCCCTACTTTCAGCTTGCGCTTCTTGGCCACATAAACCTTGGCCAACTGAACAATACCGGCTGGCAATTCATCACCAACTTCCAAGGTGAAACGCTCACGCTTGAATTCACCAGCAATAACGTTGCGCCTGTTGAGGTAATTTTTCACCAATTCCGATACTAGATCATTGGTCGCTTCATCCGTCGACCAGCTTTCCAAGCTAATGTCAGCAATCAGGTTCACTTCTTCAGGAACATTGTAATTACTTTCATCGCGATAGATATTCTTGTCCGGGAACAAATTGCTCTCAATCACTTTCGCGGAGAACTTCACGCCTTTGCTGATCAATTCATCACCAAACTTATGTTTCACACCCTGGCTGGTTTTACCCGTCAGTAATGAGGTCAATTTCTTGATCATCTCATTGCGCAATTCAGAGAGGCTCTTGCTGTAGCGGTTCTTCAGCGCATCCAATTCTTTCTTCGACTTGCTACGAACATCTTTG
>Ga0209067_10001047_pt1 | contig 17317 bp, 12 predicted proteins | sample ColStrG_CSR_2013_FD_187199 | JGI IMG/M metagenome (GOLD analysis project Ga0209067, IMG submission 187199) | Freshwater sediment microbial communities in response to fracking from Pennsylvania, USA - Cold Stream Run_MetaG_CSR_2013 (SPAdes)... | ecosystem: Environmental > Aquatic > Freshwater >...
GATCAAGGTCCCCAGCACGGTGGCCATGAAGGCGACGGTCAGCGCGATCTCGATGTCTTGGAGGGTGCCGTGCATGACTTGTGAGAAGAGATCCTGACCAATCGTGGTGGTGCCGAAGGGATGGCTCCATGACGGCGGGGCATTGAGGGTGTTGGTGATCTCGGAGTAGTTGTAACTCCAGAACCAACCCACGACGAGCGCGACGACGATCATCGCGACGAAGACCGACATTCCCAACAGCGCCTGTTTGTTGTGGAGCATGCGATGTAGCACGGTCGCCCACTGGCCTCGCGACTCCGCTTGCAGGCCGTACTCCTCGTCCTCGGAGAGGGCGAGGGGCGGTTCCGTCGGTGGCGCCGCCCGACCGGTCTCGGACATCTCGACCATGTTGATGAGCTCGTCGCGGGTGGCGGCGTCGTCAGTCATAGCGGATCCTCGGGTCCAAGATGGCGTAGAGGATGTCGGCCACGAGGTTGAACAGCACCACGATCACGGCGGTGATCAGCAGGTACGCCAGGGTGATGTTGACATCGATGTTGTTGACGCCTTGGAGGAACCACACCCCGAGACCCTGCCAGCCGAACACGATCTCGGAGATGACCGCACCCCCCAAGATGCCCGCGAAGTCGAGGGCGATCACCGTGGTCACCGGAATCAGGGCGTTGCGCAGGATGTGACGAAACAGCACCCGGCGCGGGGAGATTCCTTTGGCGCGAGCCAGGCGCACGTGATCGCTGTCGATGACATCGAGAAGCGTCGAACGCTGGTAGATCGCCCACGACGAGTAGGTGGCGAGGATGAGCGTGATCGTCGGCAAGATGGTGTGTTCGGCGTAGTCGGGGAGACGCGTGATGAATGGTCCGCTCAGGAGGGGACTCTGGTCGCCGTCGGTGTAGAGCAGGATCCGGTGCAGATGCAGGTCGATGGGGATCGCCACGAACTCCTTGAGAAGCAGACCGACGACGAAGACGGGCGCGGCGAGGAAGACGAAGTTGGTGACCGTGGCCACGCGATCGGTGGCCTTGCCGTGACGCAGAGCGGCGATCACGCCCACGGAGATGGCGAGGAAGATCGAAAGGACGGTCGCGAGAATCACCATGCGCATCGTCACGAAGAGGTGGGCGGTCAACTGGGGTCCGACGGCCTCGCCAGCGACGGTGACCCCGAAGTTTCCGTGGATCGCCCCAGTGAACCAGATCCAGTACCGCTGCCACAGGGGATCATTGAGGTGCAGCAGCAGCTCGCGGGCCCGAATGGTCGACTCAGGGGTGTGGGGGTTCAGCCGGAGGAGCGCCAACGGGTTGCCGGAATACGACACCAGCAGGAAGACGAAGACGGTCGCCAAGAACAGCACGACGCAACTGACGACCAATCGGCGAATGATGTAGGCGAGCATGGGGGGACGAGCCAAGAATCACGGCTGAGCACCGAGTCACCGCGGGGCTGGCGCCCCGCGGTGACTCGGTGCTGGCGTGACTCGGTCTAGCTCCGGCTCCAGACTTGGCCATTCCACGTGATGCCCGACGACGAAGCGTTGGGGATGACGTTGTGAATTGACGTGGACCACGCGTCGAACTGAGGCTTCTGGTAGAGAGGCAGGGTGTCCATCTGGGCCCACAGGATCTTGTCGGCCGCATTGAAGTCCTGGGTCTCAGCAGCACTCGACGATGCTCCCGCGCCGGCGAAGACCAACTTGTCCACGGCCGCGTTGGTGAAGTGGGTCCAGTTCTGTCCGCACGTCGCCAGGTTGTAGGAGCAGTAGATCGACTCGTTCGCGCTGACGAACGGCGTCGCCACCCACGCGAACTCGGTGATCTGGTAGTCACCCTTGGCGATGTTGGGGAACAACGTCCCGGCGGCGAAGTTCTGGATCTCGATCTTGATACCCACCGCCTTCATGTTCGCCTGGAAGATCTGTTCCGTGGCGGCTCGCGACGCGTTGCCCGTCGTCGAGTTGATCACGAAGGTCAGGTCCTTGCCCTTCAAGGGGCCGTAGTTGGGCTGGAAGTAGCCATCGGATCCCATCGTGAATCCGAGCCCCTTCAACAGCGACTTCGCCATGGCCACGTTCACCGTGTCGTACTGCGGCGCGTTGTTGACGTACTGGGGCTGGGAGTTCATGTACATCCGGTTGCCCAGAGGCTGGATGCTCGAGTCGATCTCACCGACCGTGTGCGAGATGATCTCCTTGCGGTTCGTGCCGTAGGCGATCGCTTGGCGCACCGCCAGCTTGGCCAAGTAGGGGTCGGACTGGTTGAAGTCGAAGTGCTCGAATTCAAGTCCGGGCACCGTCTTGGCGACGATTCCGGGCACCTGGTTGGCAGCCTGGACGATGGAGAGATCCACAGTCAAGGGGTTGATCACCTGGACCTCGGAGTTGGCGAGCGCCGGAACCTCCTGGGTGTCGTCGCCGAATTGCTGGAAGACGATCGAGCTCAGCTTGCCCGGCGTGGCCCAGAACTTGGGGTTGCGAACCAGCACGACGGAGGAATCCGACACGCTCTTGATCTCGTACCAACTACCCGAGATCGTCTGAGTGGCACCCTTGAAGCCGGTGTTCCAGCCCACCACCCGACCCACGTGGGCGGGCACGATGTTGCCGAACAGCGACTGCCAGTCGGCGAAGGGCTTGGAGAAGGTGACGGTCACCGTGCTGCCGTTGGGGCACAATCCGGCGTTGTAGTCCTTCGCCGATCCCGCGGCGCACGCGGCGCCGCTGGCGGGCTTGGAGCCCACGACCGTCGCGATCTGGTTGTAGCCCGTCGTGCCAGCCGGCTGGAAGGCCTTGTGACCGACGTCGGTGTACTTTGCGAGGCCACTCTGGGTCTGCCAGTTGTAGATGAAGTCGTCAGCGGTGATGGGTGTGCCATCTTGCCAGACCGCCTTGGGGTTGATGGTGTAGGTAATCCTCTGGGGATTGTTGGTCTCCTTCACGCTCGTGACGAACGTGGTGTTGAGGATCTCCTTCAGTCCACCTGTCGTGATGTACACGGTGGGCCACACCAGGTTCATGATCTCTTGCAGCACGAACTCGTTCGAGGCAGAGGTGTTGACGTTCAGTCCGGCGAGTGTCTCGTCTAGAGCCATGGTCGCCGTGCCGCCGCCTGACGCCGCGTGGGCCTTGGGTGCCGCACTCGCGTAGGTGCTCACCACGCCCATCCCCAACGTCGCCGCGGCGAGTGTCACCGTGGCCAACGTTCGCCGAAATCCAACATTCCTTCGCATAGTGCCTCCCTCGTTCGGACTCATCCGATCTTGTGTTCACTCAGCCCTCGGCCTTGGGGCGACGCTAGCATCGTGAAAATTATGAAACTGTTAAGTTGATGTTACGTTACCGTTAGGTAAGTAAATCGGTCACCGAGGGCCGGAATTCGGCGAATTCTCAGTATTTCCACAGTTTTGCGAAGCGGACATCGTTCTGGCGGCTTCACAGTTGTTTGGAGCCGAATGAACCGTTCACTTTCGACCCGTGACGTCTCGTCCGAGGCAATCGCCGAAGCCTCTGGCGTGATGCGCAGTTATCACCACGGAGAATCGAGGCGGGGGCTCACCATTACGTCAGATCGACGCGAAGGAGAAGAGGCCCGTTGCGCCAGGGCGACACGTCGATCACGTGCGAGACTTGGCCACGATGCATCGTCGTCGATCCCTCAGTGTTGGTCCGTGTCGAAGGTCGTGACTACGCCGCACCTCGACGTCGAGCAGGGTCTCTTCGTCGAGGGCTACGAGCTCGTCGGTTCTCTCGATGAAGTGGGCCGCGGCAGCGCCTTCGGTCCCTGCTGCGTCGGACTGTGCGTGGTCGATGCGACGGTGGGAACGGTGCCGACGGGACTGCGCGACTCCAAGCTGTTGTCGTCGCGAACGCGCGATGGCTTGGTGGCGCCCATCGACTCATGGGCACTCGACCACGCGGTGGGCGAGGCGAGCGCCGGTGAGATCGACGAGTTCGGTCTCACCGCGGCCCTGCGCCTCGCGGGGTACCGGGCGTTGTCACAACTGCGGGTCGCGCCCGACATCCTCATCCTTGACGGATCGTACGACTGGATGAGCATGCCGGCGCAAGAGCCCTTGACCCCCGTGCCGTATCCTGACGTCCGCGTCGCGCCGGTTCGCACTCGCGTCAAGGCCGATCTCACGTGTGCATCAGTGGCCGCGGCCAGCGTCCTCGCCAAGGTGTACCGCGACCACCTGGTCATGGAGTTGGCCGAGCACGTACCGGGGTACGACCTGGAGAACAACAAGGGCTACGTCACCGCGTCACACCTCGCGGCGCTGCGCGAACTGGGACCGAGTCGGTTGCACCGCCTCTCGTGGAACTTGCCCACGCGCGCCGTCTCCTGACCCGCGCTGAGGTTCAGTCGCCGCTGAGGTCCAGCGCGTCGCGAATCTCGTGGGCGAGGAGGTCGGGGTGCGAGAGGTGCGCCCCGTGGGGCGCGCCGAAGAGTTCTCGAGTGCTGAAGAAGCGGCTGGCCTCCTCGAGACGGTGGGCCAACGCGTGGTAGTAGGCCGCGGCGCGTTGGTCACCGTAGAGGAATCGCACGGGGATGACGATCTCGTCGAGTTCGAAGGGGGCGAGGGGGTTCGTCATCTCGGTCAGGTCCGCGCTCAGGGCGGCACCGTCCAGGCGTCGTGACTCCTGCTCGGCATCGCTGAGGTGCTCCCAGGAGGAGTCCGACACCACGCGACGGAAGAAACGTTCGGCCTCCAGGGCGGGAGAGCCGCCGGGCGCGGGCGTCGGGGCGGGTCGCGCCAGCACCCAGGGGAGCGGCGACTCGAAGGCGACGGCCACTCCCATCGCGCCCGGGTCGCGCGCGGCCAGGGTCATCGCGACCAGCCCACCGTAACTGTGGCCGAACACGACGACGGGCCCGGAGGGGGCGGCCCAGTCGATCACTCGAGTCAGGTCCGCCACGTGGTCGTCGAGAGTCCCCGGTCCCAGTGCGCGCGATCTCTGATAGCCACGACGGTCGTAGGCGACGACGTCGAAGTCGTCCAATCGTCGGCTCATGCGGGTGAAGGACGAGCCCCGGTCGAGTCCGCCGTGGACCGCGACGACCGTGGCGCGCGGGTGATCCACGCGGTGGTGGGCCAGGGCCAGCGGTCCGAGTGGCGAGGGTTCGAGGTAGCGCAGGCCGGACTGGGTCGGAGCACTCGCCACGGACCAAAGTTACCGGTTGCCCGCCGTGCCTCCGGCGCGGTCCGACCCGGGCGAACCTGGGCGACTCCCAACGACCGACGGGCCATTCCAATTAGGCTGTGTCCTGTGACGACCCCTCCCGACTCCCCCGTTTCTCGTTCGCACAAGGGTTCATTTGGCCCTAACGCGTGGCTGGTCGATGACATGTACGACCGCTTCTTGAAGGACCCGACCGCGGTCTCGGCGAGTTGGCGCGAGTTCTTCGTCGACTATCAGCGCTCGGCGGTGCCCACCGTGACCACGTCGCACGCGGTCGTGGCGGCACCCGCGAGCGCGCCCGTCGTGGTGAACCCCGAGGCGACCGCACTGCGCGGCGCCGCCGCGCGCATCGTCACCAACATGGAGGCCTCGCTCAGTGTGCCCACCGCGACCAGCGTGCGCACGGTCGCGGCGCGTCTGCTCGAGATCAATCGCGCCTCGCTCAACGAGTCCCTCGGGCGCACCACCGGGGCCAAGGTGTCCTTCACCCACCTCATCGCCTTCGCCATCATCAAGGGGCTCACGGCGATCCCGTCGATGAACGCGACCTTCGTGGAGGCCGTCGACGCCAAGGGCACGCCCGGGATCATTCGTCACGAGCACGTGGGACTCGGACTCGCCGTCGACGTCGAGCGTCCCGACGGAACGCGCAACCTCTTAGTGCCCGTCATCCGCGACGCCGACACCATGGATTTCCGGAACTTCCTGCTGGCGTACGAGGAGCTGGTTCGCAAGGTGCACAACGCCACCTTCGGCGCGGACGACTTCGTGGGGGCGACGTGTTCACTCACCAACCCCGGCACCCTCGGCACGGTGCAGTCGGTCCCGCGGCTGATGCCCGGACAGGGCGCCATCTTCGGCGTGGGGGCCTTGGCGTGGCCGGCGGGGTTCGAGGCTGCCGATCCCCACGCGCTCGCCGAGTTGGGCGTCGGCAAGGTCTTGACCCTGACGTCCACCTACGACCACCGCATCATCCAGGGAGCCGAGTCGGGCCTCTTCCTCAAGTTCGTGGCCGAGTGCTTGACGGGCGGGCATGACTTCTACGACGAGATCTTCGAGTCCCTGGGCATCCCCTACGAACCCGCGCGCTGGTCCAAGGACCTGCGAGCGACCGGCGGCGTCAACGACCACGACCACATCCTCAAGCAGATCCGGGTGCAGGAACTGATCAACATGTACCGCATGCGCGGGCACCTCAACGCGCACCTCGACCCCCTGCACACCGAGCCGCCGGCCCTGCACCCCGAGCTCGACCTCGCCACCTACGGTCTCTCCATCTGGGACCTGCAGCGCACCTTCGTGGTCGACGGGCTGGCGGGCCGCAGTGAGGCCACCCTCGAGGAGATCCTGGCAATACTCCGCGATGCCTACTGTCGCACGACCGGTATCGAATACGGCCACATCATGGATCCGCAACAGAAGCGATGGATCCAACAGCGTGTCGAGGGGGTGAAGGTCACCACCCCCGTCGAGGAGCAGAAGCACATCCTCGACGCGCTCAACGAGGCCGAGGTGTTCGAGCGGTTCCTGCACTCTCGCTACGTCGGGCAGAAGCGCTTCGGCCTCGAAGGCGGCGAGTCGACGATCGTGGTCCTGCAGACCATCCTCGACGCGGCGGCCGACCAGGGCGTGCGCGAATCGGTGATCGCCATGGCGCACCGAGGACGCCTCAACGTCCTGGCCAACGTGGTGGGCAAGTCCTACAGCGACATCTTCTCGGAGTTCGAGGGCAACCTCGATCCCGAGAGCGTCCAGGGTAGCGGCGACGTGAAGTACCACAAGGGCGCGCGCGGCGTTTACAAGAACGCGAACGGGGCCACCATCGACGTGTCGATGGCGTCGAACCCGTCGCACCTCGAGGCCGTGAGCCCCGTCGTCGAGGGCATCGTGCGCGCCAAGCAGGACCAGGTCGTTCGTCCCAGCGATGGGACCAACTGGGTCGTCGGTCCCGACCACTTCCCGTATCTTCCGATCCTGGTGCACGGCGACGCGGCGTTCGCCGGTCAAGGCGTCGTGGCCGAGACGCTCAACCTCTCGCAGCTCTCGGGGTATCGCGTCGGGGGAGCGGTGCACATCGTGATCAACAACCAAGTGGGTTTCACGACGGCACCGGAGTCGGCCCGTTCGAGCTTCTACCCGACCGACATCGCCAAGATGATCCAGGCGCCCATCTTCCACGTCAACGGCGACGACCCCGAGGCGTGTGCGCACGCCGCGCGACTCGCCTACGACTACCGCCAGGAGTTCCATCGCGACGTCGTTCTCGACATCGTGTGTTATCGACGTCACGGCCACAACGAGGGCGACGACCCCAGCTACACCCAGCCCCAGATGTACAAGATCATCGACCAGATGCGGTCGGTGCGAAAGGCCTACACCGAGACGTTGATACGTCGTGGCGACATGACCTTGGACGACGCCGAGCGGGCGCTGGACCAGTTCAACGACCGGCTCCAGAGCGTGCTCGACGAGGTGCGCACCGTGCCCGTGCCCGAACTCGACGAGGTGCCGGTCAACGAGATCCCGGCCGACCTGCCCGCCCCGGCGACCGGTGTCGAGAAGGACCGCCTCCTCGAGATCGCCCGGGTCACCATGTCGGCACCCGAGGGCTTCACCATCCACCCCAAGCTCGAGCGCCAGTTCGTGCAGCGCCGCGCCCTCTTAGAGACTGGGGAGGTCGACTGGGCGCTCGCCGAGGCCCTGGCCTTCGGTTCGCTCACCTTGGAGGGCACCAACGTGCGTCTCATGGGCCAGGACTCGCGTCGCGGCACCTTCTCGCACCGCCACGCCGCCCTGATCGACTACGAGAACGGCGAGCAGTACGTGCCATTGGCGAACCTCAATTCACCGGGCTTCTTCACGGTGCGCGATTCGTTCCTGAGCGAGTACGCCGCCTTGGCGTTCGAGTACGGTTACTCGGTCGAGTCCAACAACTCCCTGGTGATCTGGGAGGCCCAGTTCGGCGACTTCGTCAACGGCGCCGAGATCGTCATCGACAACTTCCTGGTCGCCGCGGAGGACAAGTGGGGTCAGACCGCGGGCCTGGTCATGTTGTTGCCCCACGGTTACGAGGGTCAGGGGCCCGAGCACTCCAGCGGGCGCATCGAGCGGTTCCTCTCGTTGTGCGCTCGCAACAATATCCGCGTCGCCCAGCCCACCACGGGCGCGCAGTACTTCCATCTCCTGCGCAGTCAGGTGCGACGCGAACACGTGACCCCGCTGATCGTCTTCACGCCCAAGTCGATGTTGCGCGCGGTCCAAACGCGCTCGCCGCTCGACTCCTTCGAGCACGGTTCGTTCTCGCGCGTGCTCGACGACGCCGTGGGCGACCGCGCGCTCGTCACTCGCGTGGTGCTGGCCAGCGGCAAGATCGCCCACGAGGCCCTAGGTCATCGCGACCAACTCGGTCTCGCGCACGTGGCCGTCGTGCGCGTCGAGCAGCTCTATCCGTGGCCGGCCGAGGAGATCGAGGCGATTATCGCGACCTACCCGAACGCCCATGAGGTCGTGTGGCTCCAGGAGGAGCCCGAGAACATGGGTTCGTGGCCCTTCGTCCACCTCCAGATGCACAAGGCCCTGCGCGACAAGAGCGTGCGCCACGTGGCGCGCGCCGAGTCGGCGAGTCCGGCGACGGGTTCGCACCTCGTGCACGACGCCGAACAGGCGGACCTGCTGGTTCGAGCCCTCCAGTGAAGCAGCCCCACTTCCGCGTGGTGGTCGACGGTTCCAACCTGGCCACCGAGGGACGCACGATTCCCAGTCTCATCCAACTCGACGACGCCGTTCGGGCCTTCCTCGATGAGTACGACCACGCCGACGTCATCGTGGTGGTCGACGCGAGCTTCGAGCACCGGGTGGCCGCCGGCGAGCGCGCGAGGTTCAAGGAGGCCGAGATCGCCGGAGAGATCGTCACCCCGCCCGCCGGTGCGGTGGGCCGCGGTGACGCCTTCATCTTGAAGATCGCCCAGCGCATCAACGCGGTGGTGCTGTCCAACGACTCCTTCCAGGAATTCCACGAGCAGTACCCCTGGCTCTTCGACACCGGTCGCCTCATCGGGGGCAAGCCGGTCAAGGGCGTGGGCTGGGTCTTCACCGAGCGACTGCCCGTGCGCGGCGTCAAGTCCGTGCGCGCGACGCGCGCGGTGAAGAAGCTCGCGGTCGCCCTGCCCGACGGCGTCGTGCCGGCCATCGGCGACACGCTGACGCCGGTCAAGTCGGCTCGGGCGACCAAGCGACCCGGTGTCAAGGCCGCGCCGGCCGTCAAGGCCGGTGCCGCGGTCAAAGCGGTGAAGAAGGCGGCGTCGGCCGAGCTCAAAGAGGCCAAGGACGTGACCTCGCTGAAGGAGCCGCTCGTCGCGAAGAAGTCCGCCGCGAAGAAGGCCGCGACCACCAAGAAGGTGGCGACGGCCAAGAAGTCCGCCGCGCTGCCCGACGAGGTGGCGAGCCCGGCCGTGGCGCTGCGACGCGGACGCCAGCCCGTCAATCCCGAAGACGGGTTCGGCGCTTTCGTCAAGCAGTTCAAGGTTGGAGCGTCGCTCACCGGTGAGGTCGTCGCCTTCACCTCTCACGGAGCGGTCATCACGATCACATTGAAGAACGGTCAGCCGATCGAGTGCTACGCGCCGACCACGTCGCTCGGCGACCCCGCACCGGCGCGCGCTCGTGACGTCTTGAAGCGCGGGGACCACAAGACCTTCCGACTGGTGACCGTCGACAGCGAACGACGGATCGCGGAGCTGGCCCTGGTATGACCGACCTCTCACTCGACCCTCAGGACTGGATTCCCCATCGAGCGCCGTTCTTGCTCATCGATCGACTGATCAGCATCGAACCGGGGATCCGCGCCAGTGGCCACTGGACCCTCACCGGCGACGAATGGTTCTTCCCCGGTCATTTCCCCGGCCGACCCACGACACCGGGAGTCTTGATGCTCGAAGCGGTGGCCCAGGTCGGCGCCGTTGCCGTCTTGAGCGACGAGCGATTCGCCGGACGTCTCCCGCTCTTCGGGGGCGTGGAGAACGCACGCTTTCGCCGCCAAGTGCTGCCCGGCGACACATTGCTGTTGGAGTGCGAGATGACGCGCCTGTCGGCTCGCGGTGGCAAGGGTCACGGTCGCGCCTCGGTGGACGGTCAGGTGGCCGTCGAGGCCGACTTGTTGTTCATCCTCGCTGACGCGTCGTGAAGGTCGTCACCTGGAACGTCAATTCACTGACCGCCAGGTGGCCGCGGGTGCACGACTGGCTGGTGAGGCACGAGCCCGACGTCGTGTTGGTGCAAGAGACCAAGCAGAACGATGAGAAGTTCCCCTTCGCGGCCCTCGACGCGCTCGGCTACGAGTCGGCGCACCACGGCCAGGGGCAGTGGAACGGGGTGGCGATCCTCTCGCGGGTCGGACTGCGCGACGCGCAACGCGGACTCGGCGACGACACGGAGGCGAGGTTCATCGCCGCGACCTGCGACGGGCTGCGCGTGGCGTCGTGTTACGTCCCCAATGGTCGGGCTCTGGACGATCCCCACTACGCCTACAAGTTGCGCTGGCTCGAATCGCTGCGCGAACTGCTGGGCGAGCGCGATCGTTCTCAGGCCCTGATGGTGGGGGGTGACTTCAACGTGACGATGAGCGACCTCGACGTGTACGACCCCTCGGTGTTCGAGGGCGCGACCCACGTGTCAGCGCCCGAGCGCGCCGCCATGCGCGGCCTTCTCGCCACCGATCTGGTCGACCTCGGCCGGGCCTTTCACGCCGACGAACCGTGTTACACCTGGTGGGACTACCGCAATGGCTCGTTCCGCCGAGGTTGGGGCCTACGGATCGACTATCTCCTCGCTGACGAGGCGACCTCCCAACTCGTGCGCGAGGTCTACGTGGACCGCGACGCTCGCAAGGGGGAGAAGCCCTCGGACCACGCTCCGGTGGTCGCCGTCCTGGACTGGGTTCGCTAGCGCCCGAGGACCGTCGGCGCGTCGTCGTCGACGGGGGTGGCCGCTTCGAGCTCGCGGCGGATGGCCTCGAGTCGCCGGCGCCGCTGTTCGCCGGTCACCGGTGCGTTGCGTCGGGCGATCTCGGAGAGCACCGTCTCGATGGGTGCCAGGAATCGCGAGGGTTCGCGGTCCGGGAAGCGCGGGTCGTTACGACCCTTGCTCCAGGTGATCAATAGTGTCTGCTCGGCGCGGCTGAGGGCCACGTAGGCCAGGCGCTGTTCCTCGGCCAGCTCCTCGGGGCTCGTGGCGTTGTAGTGGGGCAGCTGGCCTTCCGCCCAACCTGCCGCCACGACGTGCTGGAACTCAAGACCCTTGGAACGGTGGATGGTGGTCAGGGCGACCGCGTCGCCGACCTCCGGGTCGACGCGCCGAGCGGCCCCGTCGGGAGTGAAGAGGTCCGAGGCCGGTGAGTGCTCGGGTCCTCGACGCTCCACGGGGATCGAGGCCGCCTCGAGGGCCCCGGCGATGACGTCGAGTTGGGCGTTGGTGCGCGCGAGCACCGCCATCGACTTCCACGGACTGCCTGGCTGGTGGTGGGCCGCGAGCCACGTGGCGATGTGCTCGGCCTCGTCGAGGTCGGTGCCGTAGCCCCGCACCAGCGGCACGTCACCGTCGTCGTGGGCCGGGACGATGCCGCGAGCTCCGGGCTCGAGCAGGGTGTTGGCGACGGCGATGATGTGCGCGGTCGAACGGTGGTTGCGCGTCAGGTCCAGGACCACGGTGTCGGGCCAGGTCCGCAGAATGTCGCCCAGGAGCTGGGGATTGGCCCCGTTGAACCCGTAGATCGATTGGTTGGGGTCACCGACGCAGAACAGGTCGGGGTCGTCACCGGCCATGTGGGCGAGCAGCATGAATTGCAGCGGGTTCATGTCCTGGGACTCGTCGACGAACAGCGCCCGGGTCCGGTGTCGAAACGCCGCGCGCACGTTGGCTTCGTCGCGCAACAAGGTGATCGCCTCGCTCAACAGCAAGTCGAAGTCGAGCACCCCGCGACTTCGACACAATCCGACGTACCGGTCGAGGACGTCGGCGAAGACCGCCGGGGGCAGGGGGGCGTCGCGCCGGGCCTTTTTGGCGGCCCGGGCGTAGGTCGCACCGTGGAACCCCTGGCTGAGGGCCCACCCGATCTCCTGCTCGAGCCGGGGGAGTTGCCAGTCCTCGAGTTTGACGTCGCCCTCCTCGCGCAACTGCTGGGCGAGGAGCGTCACGATGCGGCGCCGATTGGCCTCGATGGCCAAGGGCTTCAAGTGGTGGTCCTGGCGGTAGTCGTTGACGATGTTCATCGCCGCGCGGTGGAAGGTGCCCGCACGCACGTCGCGGATGCCGGCGCGAAAGAGCCGACGGCGCAGTTCGTCACCGGCCTTGCGGGTGAAGGTCATAGCCAGCACCTGGTCGGCGCCGACCTCGTCGAGAGCGATGCGCCGCTGGATCCGCAGGGTCAGCACGTGGGTCTTGCCCGAGCCGGCGGTCGCGCGCACGAGGAGTCGGCGCGCGTCAGAGGTCACGGCCTCACGCTGTTCGGGAGTGAGACCGATCAGTAGTTCCTCGGAGAAGCCGCTCTCGACGCTCATGGTGCCCCCGACGCTACCGTCCGGGCGTGACGCGTACGCCCGCGGGTCGCGACCAGGCGGGCCGGGACCCGTACGAGGGCTTCACTAACCTACATAGCGTGCTGCGTGCCTACGGCGAGGGAAACATCTTTGGGGAGTCCTACGGCGCCGGGCCCGCGAAGGTGCTCTGGCTGCACGGCTGGGGCCGCACGAGCGCGGACTTCGAGGCGGCGGCGGGCGTGCTGGCGAGCGAGGGCATCGCCTCGGTGTCGCTCGACCTGCCCGGGTTCGGCGCGTCGCCTCTGCCCGAACGCGCCGGCGGCAGTGAGTACTACGCGCACCTGCTGGACCCGGTCCTGGACCAACTGGGCGTGGAGCCGATAGTCCTGGTGGGTCACTCGAACGGGGGTCGTGTGGCGACCGCGCTCACCCTGGCGCGCCCCGAGAGGGTGAGGGCGCTCGTGTTGAGCGGCGCGCCGCTGGTGCGTGCGACGTCGCCACGGCCTTCGCCCTGGCCCTACCGCCTCGTCCGTTCTCTGCACCGGCGCGGCGTGATCAGTGAGACGCGCATGGAGGCGGCGCGCCAGAAGTACGGTTCGCGCGACTACCGCAACGCCACTGGCCTGCTGCGCGACATCCTGGTCGCCAGCGTGAACGAGGATTTCACCGACCGGCTGGGACGCATCGTCGCACCGGTGGCGCTGGTGTGGGGGGGACGCGACGCCGACGTCACGCCCGAGGTGGCTCGGCGCATCGCCGCGATGCTGGTCAACTCGTCGCACGTCGAACTCGACGTGCTCGAGGGCGTCGGACACCTCGTGCCGAGCGAACGACCCGCGGAGCTCGCGGCGCACGTGCGCGCACTGGTCGCGCTCTCGTGAGCGTGTTCTGGCTGGTACTGGGCGCCGTGGGTCTGGCGCTGGGCTACTCGCTGCAGACGGCGCGCTGGCTTCGGGTCCTGCAACGAGAGCACTACGAACCCGCGTCGATGTTCCGCTTCTGGCGTCGCTGGACGTTCCCGTCGCTGCGCTACGTGACCGTCGCCAGGCTGCGCCGGTACCGGCCGCTGACGCTCTCGTACCTCTTGTGGTGCACCTTCCCGGCGGCGCTCGTGGTCGCGGTCGTCGGCCACTCGGTCGTCACGTTCGTCGTCGACGCCGTGGTCTACGGCGTCGCGTGCCCGTGGGGCCTCTCGCCGCGCGGGCGCACCGGGAAACTGCAGTGGACGCGGCGCGCGCGCACGGTGGCCGAGGTCGCCTTGTTGGTGTCGGTGCTCGTGGTGGCGATCGGCGTGCCGTTGCACGAGAAGCTCCTCTTCGCGGCGCTGGCGGTGTGGATCGTGCCCTTCACGCTCGCGGCGGCGGCGCGACTCGTGATGCCCTGGGAGTCTCGCCTCGCGGCCACGTACGTGGCCCAGGCGTCCCAACGCCTGGCCCGGGTGCGACCGACCGTGGTCGCCATCACCGGCTCCTTCGGCAAGACGTCGACCAAGAATCATCTGGCCGACCTCCTGCGCGCCGATGGCGGCGTGGTGGCGACTCCCAAGAGCTTCAACAACCGCGCCGGCCTCTCGCGGTCGATCAACGAGAACCTCGCCGACGACACTCGGGTCTTCATCGCCGAGATGGGGACCTACGGCCCCGGTGAGATCCGCGACCTGTGCGCCTGGTGCGCGCCCGAGATCGCCGTCATCACCGCGATCGGTCCCGTCCACCTCGAACGGATGAAGAGCCTCGACGTCATCGAGGCGGCCAAGTTCGAGATCACCGAACGCGCGCGCACCGTGGTGGTCAACGTCGACGACCCGCGTCTCGCCCTCTGGCCCGCGCGCCTCTCCCAACGGGTGCGCACCGCGGGTTCGGAGTCGGCCGACGCCGACGTGCGCGTGGTGCCCCAGGACGGACGCTGGCACGTGTGGGTGGACGGCGAGGACGTGGCCCAGGTGGAGCCGGTCCTCGGCGTGCAGCCGACCAACGTGGCCTGCGCGGTGGCCGCGGCCCTGGAGGTGGGCGCGCTGACCAGTGAACTGACCCGACGACTCGAGTCGGTCCAGCCGGTGGCGAATCGTGCGACGGTCGCGACCGCGGCGTCAGGGGTGGTGGTGGTCGACGACACGTTCAACGCCAATCCCGCCAGTGCGCGCGCGTCGCTCGAGGTTCTCAGCGCCCTCTCGCTCAGCGGACGACGCGTCGTCATCACCCCGGGGCTGATCGAACTCGGGGTCGAACAGAGCGACCGGAACGAGGAGTTGGCCCGGGAGATAGCGCGCCGCGGCATGGAACTGGCGATTGTGGGACGGACCAATGTGGCGGCCCTTTCGACCGGATTCGGCGAGGACGCGCGGCGATTCGCGGTGCGCGACGAGGCGGTGGCGTGGGTGCGTGAGTCCTTAGGACCGGGCGACGCCGTGTTATACCTGAACGACCTCCCCGACCAGTACCCTTGATGTTCTAGGCGAGCAGTGAGGTTGTGGGTGACAGTTGGCGTGTTGTTCGGTGGACCGAGTCCCGAACACGATATTTCGATCTTGACCGGCCTGCTGGCTCTTCGCGAACTCCATCGCGGGCGCGGCGACGCCGTCGGCATCTACTGGACCAAGACGGGCGACTTCGTCCAGGTCGCCGCCAGCACCGAGGCCGAGGCGTTCCTCGAGGGTGTGCCCAAGGGCGCGAGCGAGCTGTCGCTGCGCGTGGGGACCGAGGGTGGTTTCTACACCGCCGCAGGGCGCCTGTCCAAGGAGCGACGACTCGACCTCGAGGCGGTCGTCATGGCCACGCACGGCGGTCCCGGTGAGGATGGCACTATCCAGGCGGCGCTGGATCTCGCGGGGGTGCCCTACAGCGGCCCGAGCGTCGCGGGCGCCGCGATCGGCATGGACAAGTGGGTCTTCGCCACGCTCGTGACCCAGGCCGGTCTGCCCTCGCTGCCGCGCGCCCTCCTGGGTGCCGACACGACCGAGTTGGCGTTCGAGGGTCCCTATATCTTGAAGCCACGATTCGGCGGCTCCTCCATCGGCATCGACGTGGTCGCCGACCTGGCGACCGCCAAGGCCCGCCTCGTGACCAACGTGCACCTGGCGCGAGGGTGCGTCGTCGAACCGTTCCGCGCCGACCTGACCGACGTGCAGATCGCCGTGCGGACCTTCCCGACGGTGGAGCTCTCGGCGATCGAGAAGCCCCTGCGACGTTCGGCGAGCGCGGAGATCCTCGACTACCGCGACAAGTACGTCGGCGGCGAGGGCATGGTGTCGGCGCCGCGCGAGCTCCCGGCGCGTCTGGCTCCCGGCCAGGCGCAGGCCGTCGAGGCCGTCGCGCGCCGGATCGTGGACGTGGCCCTCGTGCGAGGGGTCGCCCGAATCGACTTCCTGGCCAGCGACAACGAACTCTACGTCAATGAGGTGAACACCATTCCCGGTTCGCTCTCCAAGCACCTGTTCGTGGAGCCGCCGCTGGCCTTCTCGCAACTGCTGCAGGACCTAACGACCGAAGCGCTCGAACGCCCAGCTCATCGCTACAGCGCGGCCGGGGCGGACGGATTGGTGCTGCGCAGCGCCGGGTCCATCTCCTCGAAACTGGCGTAGGCGCGGGACGCGCTCTAAGGCGTCGGCCAGGTCCTCGGAGTCGGGGTCGAGCAGCAATCCTTGTCGCAGGGCCCAAAAGGCCGTCTCGACGTCGTCGCGAGTCAGCGCGGCATCGTGCAGGGCCAGCGCGACCCACTCGCCGTCTCGCTGGAGTTGGGCGCGGTGTCCCTCGAAGGTGAACCACTCGAAGCCCTTGAGCACGCTCGCCAGGGGCTCGCCGTGCACCAGTCGCAGGGCGTCGACGTAGAGGTCGTAGGCCTCATCACCCGTGACGCCACGACTGCGCGCCACCAGGCGGTGGAAGTCCGCCACGTCCAGGTGCACCGCGCGCACCCGGTACAGGCCCGAGGACACCGGTTCGAGCAAGGGACCGTGCGCGTCATTGCCGAGGCTGCGGCGCACCGAGGAGGCGGTGTTGTTCAAGGTGGTCTTGGAGGCGTCGACATTGGCGTGCACCAGGACTCGAGTGCGCAGGCGGTCCCCGGTGACCGGTTCGCCGCCGTGCATCGCCAGGTAGGCCACCATCTCAAGACTGCGCCGCCGCAGCGTCGCGGTGAAGTCCTCGGCGAGCCCCTGGACTTGGGGGTAGGCGCGCAACAACTCGACGCGGACCTGACGACTGGTTGCCACCTCGGGCGCGCCCGTGCCCGCGGCGGCGCGAAGAGTGACGCACAGGCCGCGCATCTCTTCGTCGAGATCGGCGGGTTCTCCCAAGAAGACGACCATCGTCGAGAGGTCGCGCCGGCGCGCCAGGGCCCGCATCAGTTCGTTGTCGCTCGCAGCGAAGACGACGTGGCCGTCGTGCAGGGCGACGACGCGCCGGGTCATCTCCTCGTCGCTCCAGGTCCGGTCGACGGGCAGGGAACCGCCTTCGCGGGCGTACCCGAGCGCGATGGCGTCGGCACGCTCCTCCAATACCGACACGACGACCGGGTCGAAGTCCCAGCGGGGCTCAATGGCACTGGCGTCGTCACGCACTAGGGTTTCGCCGTCGCGCGCGGAACCGATGGCGTCGCGCAATTGGGCGAC
>Ga0209067_10001050_pt1 | contig 17286 bp, 17 predicted proteins | sample ColStrG_CSR_2013_FD_187199 | JGI IMG/M metagenome (GOLD analysis project Ga0209067, IMG submission 187199) | Freshwater sediment microbial communities in response to fracking from Pennsylvania, USA - Cold Stream Run_MetaG_CSR_2013 (SPAdes)... | ecosystem: Environmental > Aquatic > Freshwater >...
CCGTCGACGTGAGCTCGAGCGAGGCCGTAGACGAGATGATCGAAGCCGCCGTTCAAGAGTGGGGTGGCGTCGACGTCCTGGTCAACAATGCTGGCGTCAACATCCCTGGGGTCCTGCACGAAGTCTCCAATGCGACGATCGATCGAACGCTGGACGTGAACGTCAAGGGGCAGATCTACGGTTGCCGGGCGGTTATCCCGCACATGTTGACCCGTGGAGGAGGCTCGATAGTAAATATCTCGAGCGTCAACGGCATCGTGAGCGAGCCGTACCTTGCCGTCTACTCCGCCTCCAAGGGTGCGAGCGTGATGCTGACCAAGGGCGTGGCACTCGACTACGCCAAGCGGGGAATCCGCTGCAACGTCATCTGTCCGGGCTGGGTGGACACCCCCATCAACTACGCCCACGCCGAGATGCTCGGTGGACTACAGCACGTATACGACACGATCGACTCCTTCCAGCCGATCGGGAGGCCCGGCGAGCCGATTGAGATCGCCAATGTGGTCCTGTTCCTCGCCTCCGACGAGGCGAGCTTCATGACAGGCAGCGTGGTGGCAGTCGACGGAGGGATGACCTCTCAATAGAAGTTCGGGAAGCAACCTCGCCAAGCAAAGTCAAACGAAGCTGGCCGGGTGCTCGTCGAAACGCTCGGCGCACCCTACGTTGCAGAACCAAACGTCCCCGCCGTCGTAGCTCCGGTGGGCCGCCGCGGTCTCCGGGTCGACAGTCATGCCGCAAACGGGATCGATTGCGGAGGTGACCCGGCGAGGTTTCGTGCCCATCGTGACCCCGACGGGACCGGTCGGCATCCCCTCAGGCACGGCGTCCGGGGACATGAACCGCTCCGGGTGCTCGTCGAAACGCTCGGCGCACCCTACGTTGCAGAACCAAACGTCCCCGCCGTCGTAGGTCCGGTGGGCCGCCGCGGTCTCCGGGTCGACGGTCATGCCGCAAACGGGATCGATTGCGGACGTGCGGTCCTCGCCAGATTCAGCTAGCGACATCGCGACTATTGGGGCACCTTCGGCGAAACGTTCGGGATCGGCCACGAACCTGTCCCGACAACGGTCGGCGCAGAAGTAGAAAGTGCTTCCGTTGTAATGGATTTGAGCCGGCGCGTCGCTCGTGCGAACCTGCATGCCGCAAACGGGGTCAATGGCGTAGCCGCTCCCGCCACCGAACCGCGACCGGTTCTTTGCCATCCACCAAACTCCAAGTGCGGCTATCAGGAAGACGATATTGAGATAGGTCGTGTAGTTCCAGGAGAAGTGCGCTGCGGCGATGGTAAACGACCTTCGTGTCGGTACGAGACCGAGGGCGCTGAAGATTCCTTGCGTTATCAGCCCGGCCACGGCCATCAATGCGTAAAAGAGTGCGACCATCCGAATGGTCAAGGCGCCGCCGTACAACTTGCGATATATCAGGATGAGGGGCATTGAGATCAGGTCAGCGAAGATGAAGGCGACGACGCCTCCGAATGAGATTCCGCCGGACCACAGGGCGGCGGCCAAGGGGACGTTCCCGATCGAGCAGACCCAACTGACCACCGCGATGAGTGGACCCACCAGGGCGTTCTCGGCGCTGGTCCAGAATCCATGGCCGTGCAAGAACAACGCGTTCCAAGCGTGCGACGGCACGAGAGCGGCGAGGAAACCCGCGACCACGTAGCCGATCACCAGCTCCTTGCGGAGCATGGTGGCGTCGGCCACGGCGTAACTCGAAGCATCGGACCACGCCGCAGGTGACTTGAATTTCTCTCTCAGCCCTGTAATTTCGAGCTCTTCGGCGTCTTCCTCGGCCGCCGTGCTGGCCATCGAGTGACTGGAAGCCCCCGAAGTCTCACCTCGCAACCGGGCCAACGATCGAGCGACGACGGGGCCGGTGAAGACGACGCCTCCAGCGAGGGCAAGCAGCACGATCATGATCGGACCGCCCACGAATTCGGCGGCGGCGAACTGCCAGCCGAGCAGTACCAACATCACGACGCCGAGTTCGACGACGAGGTTCGTCGATGCGAACATGAAGATCATGGCGCTCGTGAAGTCGGCTCCCTTGGCGAACAGAGACTTCGACATCGCCGATGCGGCGTAGGAGCAACTTGACGACACCATTCCGTAGCCCGCGGCCCGGGCAACTGCGAGCGGGCGGTGGGAACCCAGTTTGGCCCGCATCTGGTCCTTGGAAACGAAGGCCTGCACGACGCCAGACAACGTGAAACCGAGCACGAGCGCCCAAAGTGTCTCCCAGAACATGAAGAAGCCTTCGCGCAGACCTCGTCCTAGATCGAGGAACACCAGTGATACCGCTCCCAGCTGGTTCATGATTTCACCAGTCGGGCAATGGCTTCGGAAGCCTCACGAAGCTTGTCCTCCTTCTCCTGACCGCCGGCCTCGACGGCGTTGACGACGCAGTGACCGAGATGTTCGTCGAGCAGGTGCAGGGCGACGCCCTGTAGCGCTCGCGTGGCGGCCGAGATCTGCTGGAGGACGTCAATGCAGTATCGGTCATCCTCAACCATCTTCTGAATACCTCGAATCTGACCCTCGATCCTCTTCAGTCGAGCCAACACCGCAGACCTGTCGTTCGAATAGCCCCTCGCCGCCACTGTCCTCTCCGATCCCTTCAACCGCTCGCGCCGTGCGCAGCTCGACGCCCAGAAGAAATTGATACTCATGGGGAGTATAACTCCTGGTTTCTGGACCCGTCAGCGCTGATCGGTCTGTTGGCTCTGCTGGCCTCATCCACGACTTGGCGTCGATGCTTTCAGTGACCGCCGAGACGAAGAATCGAAGTATCTTCGCCCCTAGCGCACGTGACCGATATGCCATTTCGCGCAAGTGTCGCACCGGTAGGCGTTCATCGGTTCACGATCGCGTTTCGCCAAGAGCCGGGCCCGGGCCTCGGCCTCCTCGCGCGTTGCGTAAGCGATCTTTGCGCGGCCTCTCGAGGTCGTATGGGCGTGGGCACCTCGGCGGAGCGAGGTTCCCGCCTTTCGGCCCCGTCCGCCAAAGTGGCTCGACCAATAGAAGACGAGAACGATCGTTGCGACGGCGAGGAGCAGTACTGCGAAGGTCGTCACGATCGACGCGCGGTTCGGCGTAAGGCCATCGCCAGGATTATGAGCAATGCGCACATCAGACCTGGCGGCACGAAGGCGCCAGCCGAAGCCGTCGAACCGCGGACTGCTGATGCCAGCTCCACAGTGCCGTGCTTGGCTGGATCGACCTCGCCACTCACCGACGTGCCGGGTGCGGAGAAGTTGGTCATCGAGCCGATTATCTCGTCGAAGCGATCGGCACCTACGTGGTAAACGCCTCGGCAGGTGTATCCGGCGCTGTTGCTGCCGCTGCCACCGATGTTCCCGATGCACGAGGTCACCGTTACGTTGACGGGTATTCCGTGGGTTTTCAACCGTTGAATGGTGGCGTTGTCATTGGTCGCCGATATGAAGCTCACCACGATGATCAATGCGAAAACGACCAAAGCGGTCACGGCCGAGAAGAGCCAGTATCGCCGTCTGACACTTGCGGGCGCAGCCCCGCGCAGTGAAACGACGTCGCCTACGTGGGACGCGTCTTCAGCATCGGTGTTGGCAGTACCCCCGTCAGGATGGCCGTCCGCCTTGTGTCTCTCAGCTCTGGACAAAAGAATGCTCTCCGTATTCCAAGGATTGATTCACCGTCAGCAAATTGCCATTGCGCCGTACCTCGGGCCCGAACCACTTGCGTCCACGCTATAGGCGGACGGTCCCGTTCCTGGAGTTCTGAGCGGCCCGGGAGGCAAAGCCCACCGCATCCGGTCTAGAGCGAACCGAATGGAACGCTTTCGAGACCTCCGACGCTCGATTCTGCAGTCCGTGTGGTGACTTGGCTCGCGTCGACCCTTCCACGGTGGGCGCTGATCCGTGTTGGTATCGCCTAAACATGCGGCCGTCATGTTCACCTTGTCGTCTTCCTGGCGCATAATGTTGTCGTGTCTGAATGCCTCCAAGATTCGTCGCACTCTGCCGACGGACACCTCGTTCGTCTTGAGGAGCTGGATAAATGACGAAGCTTGTTACTCCCGATGGTGAGTCGCGTTGCGGATGGGCTGGGGCGGCTCCGGAGTTCCTCAGTTACCACGACACGGAATGGGGCTTCCCGGTTGCCGACGACATTCAACTGTTCGAAAAGCTATGTCTCGAGAGTTTTCAATCCGGTCTGAGCTGGCGCACGATATTGGCGAAGCGGGAGCACTTTCGCCGCGCATTCGCCGGATTCGATTTCCGTATCGTCGCCGAATTTGCCGGGGCTGAAGTTGAGCGTCTGCTTAACGACAGCGGGATTGTTCGGCATCGAGGGAAGATTGAGGCCGCGATAAACAACGCCCATCGGGCCATCGAACTGTTGGAAGAAGGTCGCACCTTGGCTGCGTATTTTTGGAGTTTCGAACCTGTCGCTGACGAGCTCGCCGCGGCTCCAGCGGTGTCGATCTCGCAAGCCGCGAAGGTATTGTCAAAGGACCTGAAGATGCGCGGTTGGAGGTTCGTGGGTCCGACCACCGCGTTGGCCTTCATGCAGGCGGCGGGATTGGTAAACGATCACGCCACGGACTGCGTCATACGTCCGTTGGTTAACGCCCGGCGATTCGGTTTCACGCCACCTGGCTGAGACGACGAAAGGTGAAAGTTCTCGATGAGAACGCAATGACTCACACACCATTTCGTCATTGAATTTCAGACGAATGAATTCGCCGTAGAATTGGAGGAATACAGGCGGAGCATTGCGCGGAAGTCCCGCCCTCGTGGGACTTCCGCGAGTTAGTTGTGACCAGGACTTCTGAGCGGTCAAGAATCGCATAGACCCCCCACTCTCGGAACGCGAAATTGGGTCGTTTGGAACACCATCTTTGGCGGTGACAAAGACCTGGTCTCCTAAGCGGTCGATAGTGTGCTCTTTGTCCTTCATTACGCAACAGGGCCCGGAACCGGATCAGCTTCCCGCTGGAATGGTTAGGGGCTCCTCAGCCGGCAGCTCATGGAAGATGAACTGCCCTCAAGCGATGACCTTGACCGCCGCCTCTCTATCGCTGCAACTCGAGGATGGCTGTCGCAACCGCAATGAGCATGATCAATCCAGGAGCGAATACCTCGTTCAGTTTCGCTTGAACCCGCACGTGCGAAGACACGGCGGCGAGGAAGTAGAGGACGAAACCGATCGAGGCGGCGATACCTAGTGGCTTGCTCCAGATCCCAATCAGAAGTCCGAGTACTCCAGCAATCTCAACGGCGGCGAGAAGCGGTATCTGATTCGGCTTCACACCGACGCTCGTGAGCGATTCGATGACGGCAGGGGCCTTCCTCAGTTTCCCCATAGCCGAACCGAGAGCGGCCAGACCGAGCAGTCCTGCGACTATGTCGAGGGCAATCTTCATTTTCTTCTTCTCCTGTATTGGTGGCAGTCGACAAGTAGCTGGTTGAAGGCGGCGCAAACGCAGCCCGCGATACTGCGGGCGGGACTAGGCGGGAAGTCGCAGGGGTTGGTGTCCCCAGAGGCTGATGCGGTCGTACCTGCGGTTCTCGGTCCAGGGTTGTTCGATGGTGCGCGCGCCGTGGCCGACCTCCACCTGATAGCCACCGGGCGAGATGACGTAGAAGCTGAACATGCGATCGTTGTCGTGCAACCCGAGCCCATTGGCAATTCCCAACGGGCTGTTCCAGACACGATCGAAGGCCCGGCCGACGTCGTTGACGTCCTTGGTCTCGAGCATGATGTGGTGGATCAACGTGGGGAGCTCAAACGGTGCCCGGGCCATCGCGAAGGAGTGATGACGAGCGTTGCAGTGGAAGAACTTCACTTCCAGCTCGACACCCTCCATGATCTCCATCTCGAGCCAGTCCGACTGGGCGAACCCGATTCCCTCGGTCAAGAAGCGGTACGACTCGTCGAAGTCGATCGTCGCGACGACGACGTGTCCGAAGCCCTGATCCTTCGTCAAGAAGCCACCGGGCATCAAGGGCAGCGTTGGCGGCTCGGAGAGCCGTTCGAGTCCCTGGACGACCTCGACCGGACGGCCCCACGGGGCGGCCACAGTGAAGAGTCGGTCGACCCTACGCGCCTTCGCCAACTCGTGGTCGTCGGTCGTCTCGTAGCCGATCGCGTGCAGGCGGTTCCGAACGGCGTCAAAGGCTTCCTGGGAGGTCGCCTCGACCCCATAGGCAGCAATGTCGTTGCGCGAGCCCTCCATCAGGAGTATCCGGTGGACCGCGTCGTCCACGGTGAACGCGGACAGGCCGTCGGTCGTGTCGGCCTGCGCCGAGACGCCGATGATCGAGGTCCAGAAGTCGGCGTTCGCTGCAACGTCCGTGACCTCAAGAACGACGTAGGCGGATTCGATCTCGTGCATCACAGAGGCCCTTTCATCACGTTGCGGATGGTCCCGATCCCTTCGACCGTTGACACGACGACATCGCCGTCTCGGAGGAAGACGGCCGGCTGGCGTGAGATCCCCACCCCTTCGGGCGTACCGGTGAAGATGAGGTCGCCGGGCCACAGGGGGGTGATGGCCGAGAGCCGCGCGATGAGGTTCGGAATCGAGAAGTTCAGAGAGCGTGAACGAGCCCGTTGCATCTCTTCGCCGTTCAGGGTGCACGAGAGTTCAAGATCGTCCGGATTGGTGAATTCGTCGGGTGTCACCAGCCATGGACCGGTGGGGCCGAATCCATGGAAGGACTTGCCCAATGAGAACTGGGACCCGGCCGCGAACTGGACACCTCGATCGGAGTAGTCCTGGCCGACGGTGAGCCCGGCCACGTAGTCCCAGGCGTCGGCCTCGGTGACTCGCGACGCGGTTCGCCCCATGACCACGACGATCTCGACCTCGTAGTCGACCAATTCGCTTGACAACGGCACCGAGGCGAAAGGTCCGGTGAGACTCGAGGGATACTTCGTGAAGGTCGCCGGCATCTCCGGCAGGTCCATTCCCGATTCGACGGCGTGCGAGGCGTAGTTGAGTCCAATCGCGAAGACCTGATGTGGGAGGGGACTCGGAGCCCCGAGTTCGTCGAGCGAGTAGGGAGCCGCCGAAGTGAGGTCCAGGCGGTCGAGCGCCACGACGTCCCACGACTCGTAGAGTTCGGGCAGGGTCGAAGGAAGAGCGCCCCCGGACGCGATCGCCACGTCGACCGCCCCGGCGTCGGTGATAATCACCGGCCGTCCGCCATGATTTCCTAGACGCATCTGGTCCTCTCAAATATCTGTTATAACAACTATTGTTATAACACAAGAAAGGTGGTCATGGAGCGAGTCCCTGTTCTCATCGTCGGCGGCGGTGGCGCGGGTCTCGCTGCGTCCATCTACCTGAGCCAGATGCGCGTCGAGCACCTCCTGGTCAGCGCCCTCCCGACTACGTCGCTTCTACCGAAGGCTCACGAGATCAATCAGCGGGCGATGGAGATTCTTGGTGACCTCGGCATCGTGGACCAAGTAATCGCCGCCGGCACTCCGCCCGAGCAGATGAGCCACACCGCGTTCTACGCCGGCTTCGCTGGCCACCCCAGCGCGGGCCGAAAGCTCTGGAAGATGGAGTGCTGGGGTGGGGGCGGCGCCGATCCCGACTGGACCATGGCCAGTCCGTTCATCGCGTCCAACCTTCCCCAACTGCATCTCGAGCCGATCATGAAGGATCGGGCCGAGGAGTTGGCTCCGGGTCGCATCAGATTCGGCCACAAGGTGACAGACCTCTCCCAGGACGCAGACGGTGTCACCGCGACGATCGAAGACACGTCGACCGGCGAGCGTTACGAGGTCCTGGCCGACTACGTGGTGGCGGCTGACGCCGGCCGCACGGTCGGCGCACTCGTCGGCGTCTCCCTCGAAGGCGATCGCGATCTCGCTCAGGAGGTGTCGGTGCACATGAGTGTCGATCTCTCGGCCTACTGCGAGGATCCCGAAGTCTTGATCCGATGGATCTTCCTACCCCACGATCCCAGCGCCTTGTGCGTTCTCGTGCCCATGGGGCCGACCAAGTGGAGCGGCGAGTCAGAGGATTGGGTGTACCACACCAACTACGAAATGGGCGATGAGCGGGCCTTCAACGACGAGGCGGTCATCGAGGACATGCGATTCCGCTTGGGTGTGGGTGACATTCCGATAGCGATCCACATGATCTCGCGTTGGACATTGGGCGGACTGGTGGCGGACAAGTACCAGGTTGGACGGGTGTTCGTCGTCGGCGACGCGGCACACCGCCACCCCCCAACGGGCGGGCTGGGGCTTAATAGCGCCCTGCACGACGTCCAGAATCTTTGCTGGAAGATTGCCCTCGTCCTTCGTGGTGACGCCGAGCCTTCGTTGCTGTCGACCTACCACGACGAGCGTAGGCCCATCAATGCTCGCAACGTTCAGCGGTCGGTGGAGAACTCCTTTCAGTACATCGTGACGGTCTTCGAGCTGGGACTTGGCGAGACCGGGGAGACGGTAGAGGAGAAGTGGGCCCGCGTTGAGCGCTTCCTCTCGGATGCTCCCGAGGACGCAGCCGAGCGTGCGAGGGTGGCTAGGGTGATGGCCGCGCACTCGATGGAGTTCCGCGAGCACGACGTGGAGTACGGCTACGAACACGCGTCGAGCGCAATCGTTCCAGATGGATCGACTTCGCGAAGGGACCCGGACTTCCACCTGTTCACCGCGGAAGCGCGTCCCGGTCATCCACTGCCTCACGCCTGGGTCGAGAGCCCTTCGGGTGTCCGGCAGTCGACCTTGGACCTGGTCCCGCTCGACCGTTTCGTGCTGATCGCGGGTGAGGAGGGTCATGGATGGATTAACGCCGCGATGACCCTCGCGGGCGAGGGACTGCCCATCGACGCCCTGCGGATCGGTCACCTGGACGGTGACCTCCTCGACCCTCGGTTGCGCTGGCAGCGAGTCCGCGGCTTCTCGCGGAGCGGTGCCGTGCTCGTTCGACCGGATCGGTGCGTCGCCTGGCGCAGCGAGAAGGAGTCGAATGCAGCTCTGCCAGAACTACTCGGAGTGTGGAACTCGCTCATGCAGAAGAAGGTGGCCCACCAATGAACCCCATCACTACCCATCGCCTCGACGAGCTCTACCGGGATGCCTACCTGTTGGGCACCATCGTCGCCGACCAGAACCGGCTGGAGCTCGACCAGGTCTGCCACAAGTTCCACATCTCGATTGCGCAGTACCCAGTCCTCTGGACTCTTTGTCTCTCTGACTCGGATGACGGTGTTCCGATGTCGGAGGTTGCCGACGGCCTCGTGACGCGAGCGGCAGACGCGACTCGTCTCGTCGATCGGCTTGTCGAAGGTGGCTTCGTGACACGACAGCAGTCAGTCGAGGACCGGCGAAAGGTCCTTGTCCGTGCAACCTCCAAGGGTCGAAAGGTCTTCGAGTCCGTGACGGCCGAGATCAAAGACGTCCATCACGAACAGTTCGCGTCGCTGTCGTACGACGAGGTGAAGACGCTGATCAACCTGCTCAACAAGTTGGTGTGGCGCGCGGAGGGCCAAGCATGAGCGAGCGCTTCATCGACGTTCATCACCACCTGCTGCCCGACTTCTACGTTGACGCGATCTTTGCGCAGGGCTACTCCGAGGTCGGCGGGCGCGACACTCCCGAGTGGTCTCCCGCGCTTTCACTGGATGTTCTTGATCGCAACAACATCGAGATGGCGATCACCTCGATCTCGGCACCGGCTACCCACTTCGGTGATGATCGAGCCGCCCAGGAACTCGCTCGGCGCTGTAATGAGTACTCGGCCCAACTGGTTCGAACCCACCCGTCGAGGTTCGGGACATTCGCGACTCTGCCGATGCCGTTCGTTGAGGGTGCCGTAGAGGAGGCCGTCTACGCGCTGGACACCCTGAAGGCGGAAGGCCTCGTCTTGTTGAGTTCGAACAACGACGGCTCGTACCTCGGAGATCCGCGCTTCGACCCGCTGATGGCGGCCCTAAACGAGCGCGACGCCGTGGTCTTCGTCCACCCCGCCATCCCGGTCGTCGCGGATCGAATCGACGTGAAAATCCCCGCGTTTGCCATGGAATTCACCTTCGACACGACGCGGGCGATCTTCAACCTCGTCTACAACGGCACCATGGAGCGCTATCCGAGGATCAAATGGGTTGTGGCCCACGCCGGCGGCGCGGTTCCCTACCTCGTCGAGCGATTCGCCTTGCTGTGGTTCACTGACGATGGACTTGTCGCCCGTGCCCCGTGGGGCGCAAGGCACTACCTCGCCCAGTTGTACTACGACACGGCCCTCTCGGCCAACAAGAGCGCCTTCGGGTCGCTCTCCCAATTGGTCGGGGACGATCACATCTTGTTCGGCAGCGATTTCCCGTTCGCACCTGAACTCATGACGACAGCGTCAGTGATGGCCGTCGATGACCAGATGGATCTGAGCGACGACACGCAGCACTGGGTCCGCAGGGGCAGCGCCCTTCAACTCCTTCCCGCAGTGGCTGAGCGCCTCGTGAATTGAGTCGTCAGAGAGTTCGCACTTATATTGAGAGGGAATTGAATGAATGAATTTTCAACAACTGAGCACGGTCTTCCCATCGACCTGAGCCACGCAATCCCCGCGACCGAGGAGAGCCTTCAGAGGGCCGCATCGGCGTTGCGCCAGAACGGGATATCCGTTGAGATCGTGGATTCCGCGGTGCTGGCGCGAGATGCGGTGATTGGACTGTTGCCGACGGACAAGAGCATCCTCACGGCGTCGAGTGAGACCCTCCGCGAAACGGGTATCACCAAGGAGATCGAGGAGTCGGGCCGGTTTCGCTCGACGCGAGGCGCGATGGCACAACTTGACTACGCGACGCAGTCGGAGGAGATTCGACTGCTGGGTGCCGCACCCGAGGTCGTTGTCGGAAGTGTCCATGCCGTGACTGAGGACGGTCGCGTGCTCGTTGCCTCCATGACGGGCAGTCAGCTGGGGCCCTACGTCTCCGGCGCCGCCCGAGTCATCTGGGTGGTGGGCGCGCAGAAGGTCGTGCCTGATCTGGAGACCGCCATGAACCGTATCGAACACTATTCGTACCCGCGTGAGGATGGTCGGGCGCGGGCCACTTATGGAGTTCCCAGCTCGATCAACAAGATCCTCATCGTCAATCGAGAAGCGAACCCGTTTCGCGTGACTCTTGTTCTGATCCGCGAGGCAATTGGCTTCTAGAGATCCCTCAGAACACCTTTCTGCTGAGATTGCGGACGGCGTAGGCTTAGGGTCGATTTGCGAGCGGAGCTTCGCGCGGAAGTCCCGCCCTCGTAGCTCAGGGGATAGAGCATCGGTTTCCTAAACCGTGAGCGCAGGTTCGAATCCTGCCGGGGGCACGAATTGTGCGAATCAGTTGGGGAAGAGGCGATTCCCGACACTGATGGTGGCGCGACAATTCTCAGTTCTTGTAAACCGAGGGACGACATATGAGTGCTACCGAAATCGACCGATACCTGAAAGGCGTGCCCGAGCGTCAGCGTGCTGTCCTCGAACGACTCCGGGCCACAATATTGGAGGTCGTACCAGAGGCCGAGCAGTGCATCTCCTACAAGGTGCCGGCGTTTCGCGTCACGGGAGGCGTCGTTTGTGGTTTCGCTTCCTTCAAGAACCACATGAGCTACCTGCCCTTCAGCGGATCGGTCCTTGGTCAAGTCTCGGACGAGTTGGATGGCTTCAGACATTCAAAGAGTGCACTTCGATTCACATCGACGGCGCCCCTTTCTGACGAGTTGGTTGGACGGCTCATTCGCGTTCGATTGTCGGAAATCAATGCTCGGAAGCGATAGTCGTCGAAGTGACGCCGCGAGATTGCGCCACCCGGTGAAAAGGGGATGACGTACAGGGGGCGGCGGCCACTCACCTTCAAATGTCGAGGAGAGTATTCTCTAGACTTCGCCCCGAATGTTCAGACTCTGCGAGCGACTTTGATCAACGTGTCGGCATCCTCGCCGAGTGAAAGGTAGTTCTCCTCCTCCTGGGCGGTGTGCAGTTCCAAGATGGCGTGCAGGCCGTAAAGCATGCTGCGCAGTTCGGAGAGGTCGAGATCGTCAAGGTCACCTTCGCCGATGTCGACGAGTAATTGACCCAGGCGACGGATTCGATGAGTTATCTCAATGTGGGATCGAGTCATCGTGCCCATGGGATCGCTGCCCCCTAAGAATCGTCCCAGTGAGGGATACAACTCTCGTTCTTCGGCTTCTTCGTGAGGCAAGACGATTCCTACCAGTCGCTCATGCAGTGCTCGTACTTGGCTGACCGCGACGGACCGATGCTTCGAATCGAGATCGCGGGCGCAGCGCAAGATGTCGGCGATGACGTCTTCGACCTCATTGTGTTCCTCGCGAAAGCGTTGGGTGAGTGCGGAGCCCTCGGCGTTGAGTCGTTGGTCCAGCGCGCCGCCGCGCAGCGCGCGCAGTGAATTGAGAATGACCAGAGCGTCGATGAACTCTTGAATGATCGCTCCAGCGATGACCGGAAGATATCCCACGAGAGCGAAACCCATGGCGATAATCGAAAGCGTCATGCCGGCGATCATGCTCTGTAGTGCCACCGCGCGAGTGCGGCGCGCGATGTGGATGGCCTCTTCGAGTCGACTGAGTCGGTCGACGGTGAGTACGACGTCCGCGGCCTCGGAGGCCGCCGTCGCCCCCCGCGCTCCCATCGCGACGCCCACGTCGGCGAGGGCGAGGGCTGGTGCGTCGTTGATGCCGTCTCCAACCATGATGGTCGAAGCCAGGCGGTTCTCCAGTTTGACCGCGTCAAGTTTCTCCTGGGGCGACCGCTCCGCGAGGACTTCGTCGACCCCGATCACCGCCCCGATGGTCTCAGCGACGTCGATCCGGTCGCCGGTGACCAGGACTATGCGTTTGATGCCCTCGTGGCGAAGGGAACGCAGGGTGCGCGCGGCATCGGGACGAAGGGGATCGTCGAAGACCAGCACCCCTTCGGGAGTGCCGTCCACGGCGATGAAGACGGTGAGGCTACCCTCGAGGCGCGCTTTGCGCTGAGCGGACTTCGCCCATAGGGGCGATCCCTCGATGCCCGACCAGGCCGCGTTGCCGACGGCGACCTGATGTCCTTCGACCAGGCCACGGATTCCTTGTCCGGGGTGTTCCACGACATCGGTAGGAATGACTAGCGCGCCTCGAGGGTCGAGCGCTGCACGAACGACTGATGCAGCGACGACGTGTGGTGACATCTGATCGACCGAAGCAGCGAGGCCCAGCAACTCAACTACTGACCTCGATCCGGAACTCACCACCTCAATCAACTCGGGGTGGCCGAGGGTTACGGTACCCGTCTTGTCGATCAACACGGTGCTGGCCTTCGCGAGACGTTCGAGGACCGCCCCGCCTTTGACGATGATGTTGCGATGCGCCGCCCTCGAGAGACCGGCGACGAAGGCGACGGGTGCGGCAAGGATCAAAGGACATGGCGTCGCCACGACGAGTACGGCCACGGCGCGGGCGAGTCCGCCAGCGGCCCACGCTGCTCCGGCCGTCGTCACCGTGATACCTAGGAAGAGAAGCGCGTAGCGGTCAGCTAGACGGACGAAGGGAGCTTGGGACTCCTCGGCCTGGCTAACGAGCCGTACGATGCCAGAATAAGTGCTGTCAGCAGCCGAGGCGGTGGCGAGCATCTCGATCGGCGATCCGGCGTTCACCACGCCGCTGCGGATCCATTCGCCGACTCCGCGCTCGACTGGGATCGGCTCACCGGTGAGTGCGGACTCGTCGAGCGTGGCAGGCCCCACGGTCACCGATCCGTCCACCGGGACCAATTCGCCGGAGGCGACCATCAGTCGATCACCCACGACAATGTCGTCGAGTGGAATGGTGACGAGCGAATCGCCCCGATAGAGATGGGCCGTCTTAGGCGCTCGCTTCAAGAGTGCGGCCAGTTCGCGACGGGCCCGTCCGGCCGCCCATCCCTCGAGGGCTTGGCCGGTCGCGAGCATGACGGTGATGATCGCTGCGGCCAGGAACTCGCGTACGACTAGCGCCCCGGCCAGTGCCAATAGAGCGATCACGTCCACGCCCAGTCGCCCGTGAACCAGGCTTTGACCAATCGACCAGAGTGAGATGAAAGCACCGAGTACCGCCACCGAGATCCACGAGGCATCTCCGGCACGCGCCAACGAAAGCGCGTGTAGGCATCCACCAACCAACAGACCAAGTGTTGCGACCGCCAGAGATAACGACGCCGTGAAGTGCTTCAACCCTGAAAGGGCACCACTAGAGGCGACGTCGGCCATATTGGTGACCCTAGGGGTACGCAGACGGGTCCGACAGGGTCGAAAGTCAGCCCTATTCCCTAGGTCGGAATAGGACTAATCACCATTGAACTCCAAATCGGTTGGCAAATCACATTTCCCCCCCGACTTCGCCTAACGATGATTGACATGAGGCACCAGGCGGCATTGAGAATTATCCTCGGCATTGGCTCCATCAAGGGAGGTCGCCATGGACAGGAATCATCGTTTCGTACTGAGTGAACGGATCGGTGAAACCACGACGGTCTGGCTCAATCGGCCCGAACGCCTCAACGTACTTTCCCGGGAGATGATGCTCGAGCTGACCGAAGCATTCACTGATGCTGGGGAAAGTGACGCGACCGGAGTCGTGCTGGCGGCGAAAGGACGTCTGTTCTGTGCCGGCCATGATTTCGCCGAGATGGCTGACAAGGATTTCGACAGCGTTGTGGAATTGTTCCAGACGTGCACCGCGATGATGAACACCATCCAGTCGATACCCCAGCCGGTCGTGGCGAGGGTCCATGCGCTCGCGACCGGGGCCGGTTGCCAGTTGGTGGCTACCGCCGATCTCGCCGTCGCTTCTGAGGACGCAACGTTTTGCACCCCGGGTGGGCGAGGGGGACTCTTTTGCACGACTCCGATGGTGGCCATTGGCCGGTCGATTGACCGAAAGCACGCAATGGAGATGGCGATGAGTGGAGATCCCATCGACGCCAGGACCGCCGAACGCTGGGGTCTCGTCAACTACGTAGTGCCCGGAGACGATTTGGAAGATGCGACCCTTCAATTGTTGAATCGAGTGACACGTGGGAGCACCGTGGCTAAGGGAATCGGAAAGCGAGCCTTCTACGGCCAGATAGGTCTGGACCAGTCCGCGGCCTACGATTTCGCGGTTCCAGTGATGGCCGCAGCGGCGCTCATCCCCGATGCTCAAGAGGGCATAGCTGCGTTCATCGAGAAACGGCTCCCCAACTGGCGAAAGCACTCTTGATCATTGAGTTGGCCCAGCTAGTGGCCACGGCCACAATTGTGGAACCGGGCCGCGATTCCCCGTGCGGCTCCTAATCTCTGTGAAGGTGAGAACCTGGCAACCGCGCCAAGAGATGCCCAAAGGAACAGTGAGACCGTCGTGAGCGCTAGCAGCACTGCAGGACCAATTGCCCTGGTCGGTTCGGGCGAATACCTGCCCGTCATGGCGCCAATGGAAGCCGCGCTGTTAGCGGGCAGACCGTCTCGATACGTGCAGTTGGCCACGGCCGCAGTCCCTGATGGTCCATCAGTGGTCGAACGATGGCATCACTTGGGCGCGGAGCAAGCCCAGCGACTTGGGGTCGAGGTCGTCCAGCTGGCGGTATCCAACCGTGATGACGCAAATGATGAGGAGTTGGTCGCTCAAGTAGCCGGCGCGGGGCTGGTGTATCTCTCCGGCGGACACCCGGGGTTTCTCGCCGACACCCTTCGCGGGACGCGGCTGTGGTCGAAAATCGTCGAGGCCTGGCAAGCAGGTTCGGCGATTGCCGGATGCAGCGCCGGGGCCATGGCGCTGACTTCGTGGGTGCCCTCCCTTCGTCATCCCCGAGAAGGTGGGACCGAAGGGCTCGGCCTCTTGCCCCACGTCAGAGTCATCCCGCATTTCGACGCCTTCGCTGCGAGGATCCCCGATCTCGTGACCCGGTTCCTACTGCCACATGAGAGTGGCGTCACGTTGTTGGGGATCGACGAGGAGACGGCGATGGTCGGTGGACCGTTCGAGTGGGAAGTCCAGGGGCGTCAGTCGGTATGGGAATTGAGGTCCGCCGGCCGGACCGAGTTCCGCGAAGGATCCAGATTGGTGACCGCCGCCCATTAGCTGGACTGCTGCCTTCTCGAAATGTCAATGAAATGCTTTGGATTGCTCGAACAGAATTCGAATCGTGCGGCTTCTATATCGATCGACTCCCGTATGCTCACGATCGGGTCAAGTGATCAAGACAGTGAGGAACCTAGAAATGTACAAGAAGATCTTCGGGGCGAGCGCGCTGCTCATCGGGATCGGCCTGGGGGCCGGAGCGGCCGCGGCAACGGCGTCACCGACTTCAAAGACCTTCGTTGTGAAGGCGACCGGTGCGGGTGTCGCCGGTGGGATGGGTACGAAGACGGCGGGGTACGCCAAAGGGACTTTCGCGGTCAACTCGGTGACCGATACGATCTGCTACCGGATCACCGACCACGGCTTGGGCGTCGTTCAGGCGGCGCACATTCACGCGGGCAAGAAGGGCATCGACGGGGGCGTCGTCGTGACGTTGAATGTGAAGTCGTTCAATGCGATGTCCATGTCGCCGACCTGCGTGAAGGTGACTAACGCGGTCGCCAAGAGCATCTTGAAGTTCCCCACGTTGTACTACTTCAACGTTCATACCGCAGCGTTCCCGAATGGTGCAGTTCGAGCCCAGCTGTAGGCGCTCGCCTGAAACGCCCCAGGGTCGTGGCTCGGTCGCCGTCTGAGAGCCGATGCAACTGTCGCGGTCGACGGCTTCGACGCTATACTTGCTTGTAGTCAAGCAAGTATATGGGAGTCTCCGCGAATGGCCAGAAGAACCGCTCCTCATCCTGAGCGTTACAAGTGGATCGCCCTCACCAACACGACGCTCGGCGTCTTCATGGCGACGATCAACTCGTCCATCATCCTCATCTCTCTGCCAGCGATATTCCGCGGGGTTGGGATCAACCCGCTGTCGCCCGGCAACGTGGGGTACCTGCTCTGGCTGTTGCAGGGGTACTTGCTGGTCACTGCGGTCCTCGTCATCAGCCTGGGACGACTCGGTGACATCATGGGTCGGGTCCGGATCTACAACCTGGGCTTCGCGGTCTTCTCGGTGGCGTCGGTGCTGTTGGCCCTCGATCCCTATCACGGTGGATCAGGTGCACTCTGGCTGGTCATGTGGAGACTGGCCCAAGGCGTCGGTGGCGCCATGCTCTTCGCCAACTCGAGTGCGATCATCGTCGACGCATTCCCGGCCGACCAGCGGGGTCTCGCCATGGGGATCAACCAGGTGGCGGCCATCGGT
>Ga0209067_10001052_pt1 | contig 17280 bp, 13 predicted proteins | sample ColStrG_CSR_2013_FD_187199 | JGI IMG/M metagenome (GOLD analysis project Ga0209067, IMG submission 187199) | Freshwater sediment microbial communities in response to fracking from Pennsylvania, USA - Cold Stream Run_MetaG_CSR_2013 (SPAdes)... | ecosystem: Environmental > Aquatic > Freshwater >...
CCACCACCACCACCACCACTCTGCGGTGGTGCGCCGCGTTTCTGAACGGCAACGGTGGCACGCGGTGGTGGTGCAATGCCCATCTTGGTGGCGCGCGCGTGCATCGTCGGGTTCCAGATGCGCTTCTGTCCGATGCGCAGCGCCGGCATCATGCACACACCGAACTTGCCAACGCACACCTCGCCCTCGCCGCAGTCGGTGTCGGCCTGGCAGCGACGCGTCACGTCGTCGGTGTCCTCGCACGGCTCACACGATGCGCACACGTCAACGCTCTGTCGCTGCTGCTGCTGCTCATCGTCGTCGTCGTCGTCGTCTGCTGCTGCGGTGTGTTCGTGGTAGCATTCGGTGCCGGCGCCCTTGAAGTTGCCGCCTTGACGCGCGCACTGCGACGCCGACGTCTGTTCACAGCCAGAGGCGCGCTTGCAGCACGCGCCGCGCAGCGACGCGTCGCACACGCCCTCGTCGCCCGACGACGTGCCGGGCCCGGCGAACGTGCCGTGGCACTCGGCGCACTCCGACGCGCTCTGGTCGTCGTACGCGATGCCGTCGACGCAGCACACACCGGTGAGCGGACCGCACGTGTAGTCGGGCGCATCGCAGTTAGTGCCGTTGCCGCGGTAGACGCCGCCGCGAAACACGCACGCAGCGGCGTCGGGCATGATGACGCACTGCGCGCCGTCGACGAGGTACGAGTTCTGAATGCAGCACGCGCCCTCGTTCGTGTCGTGCTGACGCGCGCACACGTCCTCGTGCAGGCACGACGTGCCGCTGCCGCGGAACGAGCAGCCGCCGTACGCCTCGCACGTCGCGGCGTCGGGCATGTTCAGGCACTGCTCGTCGCAGCAGCACGCGCCGGCCGACGGCGCGCACATGCCGGGCAGCGCGCACGTCGTGCCGTCGCCGACGTAGCGCCCGTGGCGCGCCGCGCACTCGATGACGCCGTTCGCGATGTGCACGTCGACGCAGCCGCCCGCGCTGCCCAGGCAGCACGCCGACTGCTTGCAGATGTCGTGCTGCGAGCAGCGCGAGCCGACGCCCTGCCACGTGCCGTTGCGCGCCACGCACGAGCCGATGTTGTCGGTGCGCACGCAACCGTTCGCGTCGCCCTGCGCCACGTCGCGCAGACAGCACGCGCCGTCGTTCAGGCACTGCGTCTCGCCCGCCTCGATGACGCCGTCGCCGTTGGCGTCGAACGGGCACACCGAGCCGTCGCCCTGGTACACGCCGCCGTCGCCCTCGCACAGGTCGCGCGCGTGCTCGAGCAGCGAGTTGCCGACCAGCGCGCACTGCGCCGGTCCGTCGTACGCGCCCTCGACGCCGTCCTCGTTGTCGTCGTCGTCGGACGTCAGCGTCGGGTAGCAGCACGCGCCGGCGCACGAAATGGTGCCGCACGTGTCGCCGACGCCGAACGGCGTGCCGCTCGCCGCAACGCACGCCTGCTGCGTGTAGTAGGTGTCGTTGCACGTGTACGCGCGCACATTCGTCTGCCGCTTGGCGACGCCGGCGTGCGCGAAGCAGCACGCCACCGGGCACGTCGAGTCGTCGAGCGGCGTGCCGAAGCCGGCGAACGCGCCGCCGCGCTCCGTGCACTCGGCCTCGTTCGACGCGAGCACGGCGCGCCCGCCGACGCAGCACGCGCCGCCGCACGTGCACTCGTCGCACTCGCCGATGCCGCGGTACACGCCGTTGGCCGCCTCGCACGTCGCCTTGCTGTTCTGCGAGTCGATGCACGTGTTGCTGTCGCGGTCGCAGCACTTGACTGTGCACGCGTCCTGATCGCAGTGCGAGCCGTCGCCGCGGTAGATGCCGTCGTGCTCGTGGCACTCGGAGGCGCACATCTCGCGCGGCGCGTCGCCGTTGACGAAGCAGCAGCAGCCGGTGGCGCGTGGCGTTGGCGCCGGCGTCGACGGCGCCGGGCTGGGGCGCGTGGTGGACGGCTTGGTGTGCTTGGTGCGCTGCGTGGTGGCGCGCGTCGTGAGCATCGAGCAGTCGTCGCAGTCGTCGAGCAGCACGCCGCCGTGCGTCTTCACGCAGTCGAAGCACACCGAGTTGATGCACGTGCCATTATTCGTCAGGCAGCACGGCTTGAGGTGCCGACACGCCGCCTCGTCCGTCAGCGGTCCGGCCCACGCGAAGCCGAGCACCTCGCAGTCGGCCTGGCGCGCGCACTTGACCCACGCGCTGCCCCAGCAGCACGCGCCCTCTGGCTCGTTGTTGGGCGGTGCCACTGGCAGCAACTCGCAGTCCTCGCATTCGTCGACATGCGAGTTCTCGGCGGCGTGATGCACGTGACTATTGTCGTCGTCGTCGTCGTCGTTGTTGTTGTTGTTGCTCGAATGCGCAGATGGGTGGCGCTGCGAGAGCGCCAGTAGTGGTAATAGAAGAAACAACAGCGAACACGCCAACATCTATGTGTGCGTGCGTGTTGACGCGAGTGCGTGCGCAAAGTGCAACCAGATGGCGCAAAAGAAATTAGAAAAAGCGCACGCGGGGCGCGTGCTTGTGAGCAATAAACAATGACAGCATTGCCGATTGGTGTGTGCGTGCGCGTGTCTGAGTTGCGCAAGCGCGGCATTAGCGATCTGCGCGCCTACATGGCGGACGCCGACAACGAACTGGTGTGCCGCCGCGGGCGTGTGTTCATTACAACTGCCGGTCGTACGGAGGTGTTCGCCTACCCGGCGTCGGAGTGGGCCAACCCGGCGGTTGTCGTTGGCTCGTGCACGCTCGAAGAGGCGCTGCGCAAGTACCGCGTACACCTCGACGCAATGCTAGGCGACCCGGCGCGTCTCGAGCGCTTCAAGTTGCTCGCCAGCAAGCGCACACTGGGTTGCTACTGTCAGCCAGGCGCGCCGTGTCATCGCGACCTCATTATCGCAAAACTTCGCGCCATCACCACAGTCAACGGCGGCGGCGGCGGCGGCGGCGGCGCCGGTGACGAAAGCGACACAACCAGTGAACCATTGAAACTCTGCTAAGCAGTTCGCACGCGCGCTCGCGCACAGAAGAGAGAAAAAATTCGATTTACATGTTTATGACAAACTGGCTCGTTAGATGCCTCACTCGTGCCAATGTCGACATTCATCAATCGCTTCGCTGCCGACGACGACGACGACGGCGACAACGACGACTCGTCATCCGCAGCAGACACACTATCGGACGCGGCCACACCAAGCAGCAACAACAAGCGCTCGAGAGACAGCGCCAGTGCTGTGCACTTCTCTGCACTTCCACAGAAGAAACGCTCGAAGCAAACAACCGACGACAACGACGACGACGTGGACGACAAAGTTGCGCCGAGGAAGCGCAAGCAAAGTGTTGACAACGCGCATGTCGACGCCAAGCGCAGCAGAAGGAAGGAACCCGAGCCCGAGCGAGCCGTTGTCGAGGATGCGAGCGACGACGAGGATGTTCATTCAACACCGCCGACAACTGGCTTTGGTTCAATGCCACCACCACCACCGCCGCCGTCGCGCGACGAGAGTCTACTATACGCGGAAGACGACGGTGACTACGGGCAGTCGGCAACAATGGCGGGCGACGGTGGCGGCGCCAACTCGTTGTCGATGCACAACTACGCGCTCGAGTTGCTCAACGAGGACGTGCGCAAGCGCAGCGAGAAGACGCGCCGCTCGCGCGTGCTCGAGAAGTGGGAGTACTCGCGGCTGGCGGCGACGTCGGAGTTGGAGTGCGAGGGCGACCTGCGGTGTCGGCTGATGGACAGTGCGCTGGCGTACGTGCAGGAGCGCGGCCTCGTGCTCTCGGCGCAGCAGAAAGTCATTCTCAAGGCGGCGCGCGCCGTCTCGCTGGCGCAGTTCTACGGCGACTCGATTCAGTTCCACCTGCCGCGGCTGCTCGGCGAGAACGCGTGGTCGGAGTTGCGCTCGGAGTTGCTCATCTTTATGGCACGTCGGCAGGGCAAGACGACGGTCGTGTCGCTGCTTGCGGCGTGCGAGTTGGTGACGCAGCCGCTCTGTCACGACATCTGCATCTACTCGAACAACGGTCGCGCGTCGCGCATGCTGCTCATGATGGTGTACAAGTTTGTGCGCATACTCGCCGCGCAGGACGCCGGCTTCGGCGGCTCGATCAAGTCGCTGAACAAGAACGAGGGCATGTCGTACACGACGCGCTGGGGCACCGTCAACACGCTCTCGGCGTTCCCGGCCAAGGAGGAGACGCTGCGCGGCACCGGCTCGAAGGAGACGACGGGCACCGTAATACTCGAGGAGTTGAACTTCATGCCGCCCGGGCTCGTGCAGAAGATCATCGCGCCGACGCTCGTGCGCAAGCGTGTCAAACTCATTGGCATCACGACCATCAGCGGCTTCGACTCGTTCGTCACGCCGCTCGCCAACGCGCGCTTCCCCGACGGCCGCAAGGTGATGCTGACGCTCAACTTCGAGATGGTGTGCGAGGACTGCAAGGCGCGCGGCGAGCCCGAGAAGTGCAAGTGCCTCATGGCCGACCTCCCGCACTGGCACCTCTCGACGCAACTCGAGAAGCTGGAGATCCTGCTCGCCAACAACCTCGACACGTACATGCAGGAGATGAAGAACCTCGCCACCGACGGCAGCATCACGCCGGCGTTCGACCCACGCGACGTCGACTTCCTCCGACGCCCCGAGAGCACGATGCGCCTCAACGAGATCAAGGCCAACGAGATATTCGTCGCCGTCGATCCGGCGTGCGGCGGCGACACGTCGAAGATGGCCATCGTCTCGAGCATCTACGTTCAGGGTCTCATGATAGTGAGTTTTGTGGTGGTGTTTTCGTCGTATTGTTGTTGTTGTTGTTATTATTGTTGTTGTCATCATCGGTTTGGTCGTAAACGTACGGCGCAAATGTGTCGAGCGTGAGAAGTGTGCCTGTTTGCAACATCACGCGCACCCGCGAGAAGAACTCATCGAGGTCGACGTCGCACGCCAGCATGGCGTCGGTCAACGCCATCAAACCGGGAAAGATGAAGCGCCCGAGTGCGCCCGCTTCGAACGGCTCGTGCGCTGGCATGCGCAACGCGTGCGTGCGCTGCAGCACGACGTCGTACAGCAGATGGCAGTGACTGAGGAGACAGAAGAACAACGCCTGCAATGGTTGCACGAGAGACGCGTCAACAACGCTGGCTGTCGTGTGCTCGTTGGTCACAACGCTCGCCACACGCTCGAAGTCGACGATGGCGCGTCGCAGCGTCGCGAGTCGTTTGCGCTCCTTGGCTTCGAGGTGCTCGACGCCACCGTACCGGCGCGCCTCGTCGTCAAGTTCGCCAAGCCTCCTGCTCCAACAGCCGTGGCAGAGCGCCATGAAGCGCAGCACGCCGAGCGGCATGCGCGCGTTGCTGAGATGAGCCGCCAGATGCGGCGGCGTCTCGTGTGGCACGACCGGCTGCGCACGCAGCGCCACGTCGCACACCGCGACGGCGACACGCACGTAGTGCAGCACGACGGCAATGTCGGTGTGCGCGTCGCTCATCAGCGAGAGAACCGTCGAGCGCCTCCGTCGCTCACTGGCAATCATACTACGCGCGTTGATGCCAGCGAAGCCGCGTCGATACAATTCGCTTGTCGTTTCGTTTGTCATTGCGTGTTGTGTGTCGTGCGTGCGCTCTCGCGCAAAACTCCGCTGACGCGCGCGCGCGCGTCGCAGGTTGTCGGTTTGGGCTCGATCAACGCGACTGGTCTCTACGCGCCGTCGGAACACAAGAAGGTGGTGGTGAGTCACGTGCGTGCGCTGCGCGAGCGTCTGCCGGGGCTGGCGGGCGCGCGCATCGTGTTCGTGCCCGAGTCGAACGGCGGCGGCTTCGCGTCGCAGGACTACGCGCTGGCGCTGATCGAGGAGCAGGTGCCGCATGTCTACCTCATGGACGAGGACGCCAAGCACGTCGGCCTGCGCACCGACAACGCGTCGAAGAAGCGCATGACGATCCTCCTCAGCAACGCGCTGCGCGCGCACGCGCTCAAGTTCCATCCGCTGCTCGTAACGACTGGCGACGCCATGTCGCGCGACAGCATGGTGACGGCGTTCATCGATCAGTGCGCGTCGTTCAAGCGCAAGCTGAAGATGAAGAAGACGCAGGGCGAGGACGACGGCGTGCGGCAGTACACCGAGATATTCAGCGGCAAGTTCGGCGGGCGCAAGGACGACTTTGTTATGGGCGGCATGATCAACCTAATGGGCCGCTCGATCTACATGACGAAGTTCGAGGAGACTTATCGCAACAAGCGTCCGTTGTGGGAGGCAACGTAATCGACACAAACGTTCACTTCTTGTCGTCGAGTGACGTCGACATCGACGTCGCGGGTGCAGTGCTCGCGTCGAGTGCAGGCAACTTTGGTTGCAGACCAAAGTGAAACTTCTTTCCCTTCTTCGGCTTGTCAAATTGCACTTGTCCGCGTCCAAACATATTTACGTCATTGTCGTCGCAGTCGTCGTCGTCGGCGGCGGCGGCGCTCCATGCACCTCGCGGCTCGTCCGGGAACCGGAAGTTGCACAGATTGAACTGCGTCGATGTGGGCGCAAGGTGCGGCCGAAATGCCCTGAAGCAAGCGGCGCAGAGCGGGAGGCGCGCGGTGGCGCTCGTCACGAACGACGCCGTGCACAAAGTACGACAGTTGTCGCAAATCGCCGCCACCATGCTCGGGTGTGGAAAATCGGTGCCGTAGTGTCGCGCATCAACGTAAATTGGCGCGTACTTTTCAAGTGTGCTCATCTTTGTTGGTGCGGCCGCGCGCGCACGCGACAACTTCATTCACTTTTCTTCACGGGCAGTTTCTTCGGTTATACGAAGGTGTCTTCGAACGACATGCCTTCGACCGACATCGTGCCGATGTAATCCATCGCCGGCTCGTCGTAGTCCAGCGTGAACTTGAGCGTTGGGTAGAGCATGCCAATCGTGCGCAGCCACGCGTAGGGCGGACTCCACGGCGTTGCGAACGAGTATCGAGAAAAGTCGTTCGAAATTGTGCAATCATCGGCGCCGACGTCCCATTTGCAACCCCACGCTTCTCTCTGCTCGAGATACCAGTCGGGGAGGCACTTCATGTCGGGATTGCGCTTGCGGACTTCCTCGACGTCAATCTTCCCGTTGGCCGGCACCGATTTTTCAAACGAAAGCACGGCCTTTTTCACGCCGTGCTTCTCTAACACAATCGTGTTCTCCTCGTGAAATTTCTCGATATCGGATTTGCTGCCAACTAATTTTAGCGTATTCTCGCACCAGTTGGGCATTGTTTGCTCGAGTGCGGAGAGGAGTGAAGAGTTCAATATTTTACAGCCAGCCGCGCATCAGGTCGCCGCAGAGGGGCGCGAACGCGCGCGCGCCGTCGTAAGCCTTCTTCTGCGCCTTCTTCGTGCCGCCGTACGACTCGAACATCTCGCGCAGCACGTCCTGCAGTGCGATGTAGCGCGCCACGAAACTCTGCACCTTGGCGTCGTCGAAGAACTTGCGTACGCCGACGCTGGGGATGGTCGGCTTGCCCTGCTTGTGTGCCATCAGCGAGACCGCCGAGAGGGCGCGCTCGAGGCGCAGCGGCGCCATGAGCATGTCACCGTACGCGTCGAGTTCGCCGCGCTCGAGACGCTCGACGAGCGCCAGCAGGTCGTCGCCGCTCGTCACTGTGCCCTTGGCGATGTGTCGCGCCGCCTCGTGCGCCGCCGCGAACGCGTCGTTGAGTCGAATCGTGGCCTGCAGTTTCGTCGCGGGCAGCGTGCCGTGCGGCGCAGCGTGGCGTTCGGCCAGCGTCAGTTCGGCGCCCATGAGCATGTGTCGCGACGTTTTTGGCAGTTTCGTTCCGTACGAGAGGAGGAGTAAGCGCGACGACGCATCAGGCTGCGCCGACTCGCTCACCTCATCGTTTGGCTCGGTCGCCGCCGTTGCCGTTGCCGAGTTCTTCTTGTTGGCCGCCGACTGCGAGACGGCGGCGGCCAGCTTGGACTCGGCGGCGACGGCGACGAGCGCGCGCATCTTCTCCTTCGTGTTGTACGGCGACTCGTCGTGCAGTGTGCGCTCGAGTTCGAGTTCGCGCACCTTTGTGCGCACGAACTCGGCGGTCGGCGACTTGTCAACCGGGTCGTCGAGCGTGACGACGAGCACGGGCGGCAAGCGCGCCGCCAGGTCGGCTAGCGTTTGCAGCGGCTGGTGCGTGACGGCGAAACTCGTGATCGTCTGCATGCCATCTGTAAACGGTTTGGCCGCCGCAGTGGTAGTTGTCGCCGTTGCAGCGTGCGCGGCGCCGCCACTCTTGCTTGCCTTAGTGCCACCGGCCGCTGCGGTGCGCTTCTTTGGCTGCGGACCGGCCTTGTACTTGGCTCTGATGTCGGCCTGTTCGGCGAGCGCGAAGTGCTCGGCGCGCAGTTCGCCGCCGTTGCCCTCGCACGCGCCGGGGAGGTGCTTGACGAACCAGGCGTAGACGCCCGCCGAGTCGCCGGCGTAGTAGGGCAGGCAAAGTTCGTCGACTGCGTCCTTGAGCGCGTCGCCGACGAGCGCCAGACCGAGGCGGTAGGTGTCGATGAGCACGGTGCCAGTGCGCGCGTCGCGCTGCGCACCGAACGCGCAGCGCACAAACGCACGCGCCGCGTTCAGTGTGAAGAAGTACTGCGCGAGTTGCGTGTTGAGCACCAACTCCCAGTGCGGCGGCGGTTCGCCTTCGCCGGTGGTGCTCGAGATGAGGCTGAACTGCACGGCGTCGTCGCCGGCGAACCTGAACGGCGCGACGGCGGCGAACGGCATCGGCGTGCAGAACTCCTCGTAGAGCGAGTTGATGATCACGCGCTCCATGCGCGCCTCGCCGCGCTTGCCGTCCTTGGTGTACAGCGCCTTCAGCTTCTCGTCGCCGAGTATCGACGCCTTGTCCTGCTCGAAGCGCCGCTTCAACGCCTCCTTGCACAGCGCCGGCGTCGAGAGGTTCTCGTCGTTGAACTCGGGCGGCGTGCGCGACACCGTCTTGCCGTCGATGAACGCGATGGCGGCGAGTTCGCACGCGACGGCGAAGCGCGCCTTCTTCTTGTTGTCGAACATGTCCTGCAGCACGAGCGCGCCGAGCACAATGGCGGCACGCTCCGGCGTGCGTGCGTACGTGGCGATCTCCGCCTTCGTCAACTTCTTGCCGTTGGCCGGTTTCAGCGACGCATTGTAGAGACCCTCCTTCGTGAACTCCAACTCAACTGGCGCCGCCGCCGTCGCCACCTCCTTTTGCGCGGCAGTCGCCTTCTTGCTTTTGCCCTTTGCCTTGGCGACAGTGCTGGCTGACACGCGATCGGGCGTCTCGGGACCGGCCTCCTCGGTCGGCACGAGTATCAACTTGGGCTTCTCGGTGCCCGACGTCATCATCTTGGTGAACGCATTGGTTGTTGCGCGCATCGTTGGCGGTGGTGGCGACAACGACGACGCCACCGCCAAGTCCGCGTCGACAACGGCCGGCTCGGTGGGAATCGGCTCGAGATCACGATCCAGTGTTTCTTCGTCAGGTTGCATAACATGTTCAGAACGTTGTTGTTGCTGCTGTGGTTGCTGTTGCGGCGGCGGCGGCGGCGGCGGCAACGGTTGTTGAACGGGTTGCACGGCGACTGGCGCTGAAATCGGCGTCGGAATCGCGACGGTGCCGGCACCAGCAGCGGCAGCAGATTTCTTGAACTCAAACTTGGCTTTGAGAATCTCTCTCTTGCCTTCGGGCGTTTTGTACGTCGTCTGGAACGCCTCAAACGCAGCAAACTCGTCGCCGCCGTGCGCAGCAGATTTCGTTGCACGCAAATTCGCCATGTCGGCGGCCTCCCAGATAGCATACGCGTCGGTGTCGAAGTCGGTGGATGTCATTGTTTCACACTTTTTTCTGCGGCGACGAGGGGGGGGGGGCGCGCGCCGCAGCGCCTCTTCAGGGTGAATTTCTGTTCTCCGCAACACGCGCCCCACCAGCGATAAACGGTGAGTGACAATTTTTTTTTTGAATTCAGAAATTTATTTGATGTCGTCACTCTTACACGTGTTGTCAACGTTGCCACGTCACTGCCTGTGTGTACGCATTTCGATCTGCGAAAAGTGCGCGCGCGTTACAGATTCCTGTCACAATGATGCAACATCAGCTATTCAACCTCACGTACGACGGTCTCGAGACCGAGGCCGATGTTGAGACACAGGAGCGAGCGCAGTTCGCCATGCGACGTGGCGATCCGGTGTCCAAAGCGTTCGCCGCGGCGCCCGACTACGATCGAGCCGAAGATCCGACCGATGCCGCCGCAGCGGCGGAGTTGGAGCGCGACGCGCTGCAGGAGAGCGTCGACCCTGACACCATTCACAGAGAGGCGGAGGAGACACTTGAACGGCGCAGGCAACGATCGAACGCACCTACCGGACTGCCGCGTGGCGCGCGCAAATCGGGCGGCGGCGGCGGCGGCGTTGAAATAACGGCGCCAGCAGAGGAGAATGCGTTGAGCAACGAAATGCGGCCGGGCGAGACGTCGGAAGACGTGCTGAGTCGCACGTCGCTCGTGTGGCAGAAACGCTTCGAGTCGGCGCGCCTGCTGAAGGAGCGCGTGTACGTACACACCGACGGCACCGAGGAGCGACAGGCGGCGTACCGCGCGTACCGCGAGGAGAGGCTCAAGTCGTGCTTCGGCGCGCTGCTCGACACGAGCAACGACAAGCTAATGTCGACGTCGATGCGCACGTCGCGCGACTGGTACCAGGCGCTGAAGGCGCAGTTCGTGCTCGTGCCGACCAACTACGCCAACCTGACGTACTTCGGCAACGTGATGGCGGCGGTGGCGACGGACTTCGAGGCGATCGCCAACCCGGGTCAGAACTTTCAGTCGATGCTCATTACGCGCATCACGTGCCTCGCCGCGCCGCAGTTCAACACCAAGCAGTCGCTCTACACGCTGCTCGTCGGCGACGCCAGCGTCGGCAAGTCGTACGTGCAGGAGAAGAACGCCGACGCGCTGCCGCCCGGCTGGGTGGTGCGCATCGCGCACATGACGGCGCTCGCGCTGACCAACGACGAGAACGAGGACTTCCTCGTGCTCATGATCGAGGAGGCGCCGCACACGATGACGCAGGAGACGGCCGAGCGCACCGGCTCCGACGGCGGCGCGTCGTTCCTCAAGACGCTGCTCACGAACAAGATCTGCGTCGTGCGCACCAACAACTACGAGAAGGGTCAGCGCAAGCGCTCGGTGCACGTGACGTCGAAGATGTGCACCGGCGTGTTCGCCACCAACTCGCAGATCGTGACGACGTCGCCGCTGCTCAAGCGCTACCTCGTCGTCAAGCCGTCGGCCGATCCGAACATCATGCACAAAATCAACACACTCGACTCGACGGCGCTGCGACCCGAGCAGGAGAACGCGCTGCTGCGGCAGCGCATCATTGCGCACCTCGTGCAGTGGACCGAGTTGATGATCGGCATGGGCGCACTGCGCGCGCCGAACATGGACGTGTTCGCCGTCATCTGGTCGCGCCTGTGCGAGGAGATGCACCTGCAGGGGCACACGATGATCGACGCCAAGTCGGTCATCCAGGTGCAGCTGGTCGTGCGCACGCTCGTCGTCATGCGCGCCGTGTGCGAGGCCGTGCTGAGCGAGCAGGCGTTCGAGTTGTGCGTCGACGCGCGCACCGGCGCACGCAAGAAGTTCACCGACAACTACCTCACGCACTTCGCGAACATCGAGGCGGCCATGGTGGCGCAGGAGCCCGAGATCTACTTCGGCATCTCGCTGTGCTCGGGCATCTTCGGCGACGACACCGAGGCGAAGATGATCGAGGCGGCGAAGAAACTGCTCGGCGTGCGCTTCGACGGCGACCAGGTGCTGTTCGACGACAGCAAGCCGCCGCCCAAGTGCGCACCGTCGTCGACGGCCGTCGTCAACGACCAACTGGTCGTCGAGCAGCACGACCACTACGTCGAGTTGACGGGCACCGAGCGCGGTCTCGACCGACTCGCGCTGACGCTCGCCAACAAGTGCGCCGAGAAGCCGTCGTTCAACAACGCCAAGCGTGCGCTGCTCGCAATGGCCACGCACACCATTCTCCACGAGCCGATGGAGATGGTGCACACTGCCGGCGCCGGTGGCGGCGGCGCCAGCGGATTTCGACTCGTGCCTGCGCCCAACCCGCGCAACATTGTGCTCAAGTCGGTGATACTGCTGCAGGTGACGGTGAGCGACGACTTCGAGGCGCGCGTGCAGGAGGCACGCCAAGCGCGCCCGCTCAGGGCGGTGCCGCTCGGCAGCGCCAAGACGAACGAGTCGAAGCGCATCTACGTGTGCGTGCCGGCGCTGCGCAAGTACGTGTCGCAGGAGGAGGCAATGAAGCGCGCCATCGAGCGCCTGCAGCACGTCGCGACAACGCAGGCGCGCCACCTGCTCGCGATGCCGCTCGTGCGACCGCGGCACGACTTCTCGTCGGTCGAGCATCGCTTCTACGGTCTGTTCGACTTCGTCGACTTCAAGCCCAACCCGAACAACGTGCTCTTTCACCAGTCGTTCCACAACCTGCTGCCGCTGCAGATCACCGATCTCAGCACCGAGTCGCTGCTGCACTGCGGCGACCTTGAACTCAACAAACTCACACCGACGCAGTTCGCCGCGCGCCGCGCCGCCGTCGAGAACAGGGCGCGCGCGTTGGAGTCGACAGTGTCGTACGTGTCGACGCAGATCGACATGCCGTCGTTCATGGCGCACCGCGCGGCGTGCGGCGCGGTGACCGACGACGCCGACATGCAGCACTGGTCGAACTTGACCGAGGTCAACCTCTCGTACCGCGAGGACTTTCCGACGGTGTTTCCGGGCGCGCGTCGCTTCACCTACCCCGACACGCTGCTGCCGCTGCGGCAGAAGCAGCTGAAGGAAATCGACATCAAGGACAAGGCGCTCTCGCACGAGAAGCGCACGGCGGCGCTGCAGACGTTCATTTCGGTGACGATGTCCGGCGCGCAGATCATCACACCGCCGTCGCACTTCACCATTCTCAAGGAGTACAAGGAGCGCGGCATGGACGGCGTGCGCGGCATGTTCGTCGCGCAGCGCTCGACGCCGCGCAGCGCGCCGACGCTCGACGCGCGCTCCAAGGCGCTCGTCGCCGCCAACGCCGAGGTGCGCGCCAACTGGGCGCTGCTCAGCACCATTCTCACCAACTACGCCAACCCAATAGCGACCGCCAACGCAGTCGCTCGCTTCGCCGGCCTCGGCATGGCGTACGTCGACAACAACAACAACAACGCCATGTCGACCGACGGCGGCGGCGGCGTCGACCCATCGCAGCGTACGATTAGTCTGACGCAGTTTGACGCGCCGGACCGCGCCTCGCTGCATGTGCCGAGTACCACCGACCGACTCAGGAAGAAGCGCTCGGAACTCGAGGCCGAGAGCGGGCTAGGCGCGCTCGACAAACGACCGCGCCTCTCGACGCTCTTCGACGACGACAGCAGCAACGTCGGCGGCGGTGGTGGCGCTGCGGCGGCACCGGCGGCACCGCTTGCAACTGCAGAGCGCTCAGAGAAGATAATGCGACGCATGCGCCTGGCGGAAGAGGTGCGAGACGGCGCACACGCCGCGATGCCGGCGTTTGTGGTGCCGAACAGCATTTCGCTGCTCAACGAGGCAATGGTTGAGGCGCGGCGTGCCGAGGAGTTGCGCTCGGCCACGGCGGCTTTTACTCGCGACGAACGCGGCTCCGGAGCGACGACGACGGCAACGAATTCAACCAGCAGCACAACCACAGCTGCAGACGTGAGGTTCCATAACGAGGGCGTTGACGACGAGGAGAGTTTCGTCGATGCTGGCGGCAGGGTTGTCAACTTCAGCGACTACGCGTGCTACCGCGACTACTAGCCCGACGAACGCTAAAACGAGGCGATTTATTGAACACAGCATGTGCACTTTCAAAGTGTTGCGCGCGCACGTAAGCAACGTCATGCTGGCACTTTTCTTAATACAACCTTTATTGCACGTAACGTCAGCGAGAGTGGCCGCGGCAGCAGCGTTCGGATTATCGGGTACACTGCGTCTGCAGGAGCACAGTCGCATCTCGCACGACACGTACCTGCTTGCAAGTCGCCCACATCCGCACAACAGGAAGCGGCTGGTGCACGGGTACGCATTTCTCAACCTGCACGCGAGCAAACTCCCGCACAACGGCCTCATTCACCGCGACAAACACCATCACTTTCGACGCAACCTCACGACGCACGAGTCGAATAGGTCACACACCGCCGCCGCCGCCGCCGCCGCCGCACACTATCATAATCAGCATCACAAACACAGCAGCAGCAGCAGCAGCACCAATGACACAGCACAGTCACACAGCAGGAAGCGCAACACACCGTCTTCTACTCTGCCAACGTGCACGGGGCCTATTTCCGAGGGCACGGCGTGGAAGACGTCGCGCGGCTACTACATTCACACGCGCAATCGCAATGGACTGAGCGGTGCGTTCGTCGTCGACGCCGTGCAGCGCGCCAACGACGCCTGGCACTGCGGCACGGCGGCGTTCGAGAAACTAATCGAAGGTCCGCTGCTCGGCGTCGTCAACGGCTCGTCGGGCGCCACGATCGACCTGAGCGCGCCCGACGGCGTCAACGAGGTCGGCTTCGCGTCGATACAGGGCCATCCGGGTACGGTGGCGGTCACCATCGTGTGGGGCACGTTCGACGGACCGCTCGATGCGCGCGAGATCATCGAGTACGACATGGTGTTCGACGGCGAGCACTACGCGTGGGGCGACGCCGCCGAGAATCCGCGCGTCATGGACCTCCTGGAGATTGCGACGCACGAGACCGGTCACTCGTACGGACTCGACGACATCTACGACGGCGCGTGCAGCGACGTGACGATGTTCGGCACATCGGTCGAGGGCGAGACGGCGAAGCGCTCGCTCACACGCAACGACCTCGGTGGCCTCTCACTGCTCTACGGCGCACTCGCACCGGTGTCGTCAGCGCAAAAATAACAAACAATGATAAGTCTGCTACTTCTCTGCCTGGCGTCTCTCGGCGCTGCAACTCGTTGTTACGGAATCGATGGCGAGTGGGAGAACGAACTCGGCTCTCACATGACACTCAAGACGGTTGGCGACCAGTTCCGCGGTACCTACGTCTCCGCTGTTGGCGCCGTCAACGGCACGTACAGCCTCGATGGCAAGTTCGAAACGGCGTGCGAAAATCCAACGCTGGCGTTCAGTGTTATCTGGAACAACGCCAACCTGACGACGCGTTCAGTCACCGCGTGGACCGGTGTGCTTATCAACGACGTCATCTACGCTACGTGGCTGCTCACAGTTTCCGTCAACACCACGTCGAGCGTGTGGGGCGCCACGCGCGTTGGCACCAACAGATTCTCGCGAGTTAAATGAACTCTTCCGTTATGCTGTTTGAAGGAGGAAAAAAAAAAGTTTTTCTGCTTGTGTTGACTAGGACTATTGAAATGCACGTGAACCTCTCGGTTGTCTGGTCTATAGAGGCAGGACACACGAGAAGTCTCGAGTTCGTTTCGTGAGGATGTGGTTCGACTCCACGGGCAACAAATTTTACATTTCTTTTTTTTTCACCGATCTTGCACACACACACACACACGCGCGCTGCATTGCCGAGAGACCGAAGTAAATTTGGAATCGCGTCTCGTTAAACGTCGGCAGCACACGCGCTCAGCCCCGTACCGGAAGATGGCGCAGAGAATGATTGATCACGCGATGCGGAGGAAGTTTCAACTCGACTACGAGATGTCGGCGTTCAAGTGCGACAACGAGTGCACGGCGCGCGGCGAGCGTGTGTTCTCGCAGAGCACGGAGCGTGCGACGCTCACCATCGTCTGCATGGACGACGACTGCAGTCTCATGTTCGCGTTCCGCGCGCTCGCCGAGTTTCAGGGCCTAATGATGGAACTCGACGGCACCGCCGCCGCACGCGTCGGCACGCCAGACTTACTTCCGGCGTCGTCGGCGTCGCAACGCGCCGAACCGTTGTGCGTCACGGTGAGGAGGCGCGTAGCTGCGCACGAGTCGCTCTGCACGGCGCGCTGGCTCATTCTGTTCATGGACGCGTCGTTCGTGCACGTGTACGGTCGCGGGAGGTTCGCGTGCTACTTCCTCGGCTCGCAGAACGAGATAAGCGTCAGCGGTGCGCTGGGCGACGCCGAGACGCACGAGACGCAGTTCTCGCTCGCCAACCACAGCATGCTGACGCTGCTCGTCACCACCACGCCCACCACCACCGACGACGCCAAACTGCGGAGGCTGCTCACAGCGTCGCGCTCCGTCGTGTGCGCCACCGACGCGCTGGCGCTCGCCTACGTCAAGCATCTCGTCACCGAGAGTGGCTTCTGTGTGCTCACAATAACTGGCACGCGAGCGCGTGCCGCTGCCACCGCCGCCGCATTTTTTGCTGACGAAGCCGACGCACCACCAATGTCAATTAGCAGAGCAGGTGCTGGCGGTGGCTCAGCATCCAGTTCTAGCAGTGGCTCGCCGCCTGGCTCACCAAAGAAGTCGGCGTTGCACGTGCTCGACACCAACACCGCTTCGTTTCGCAACTTGCGCCGCTGCCTTGTGCAAACATCTTCGTACGACGACGACGACTACGACGAAGAAGAAAATGAACTTTCAATGTAGAGGAGGTGGTTTTTTCTATGCGTTGTGTTTGAGTTGCATTTTCGAGCGCGCGCCACGCCACACGTTCAGGCGCTGCGCCGCCTCGCAGGGAACTACAACCACTATGAACAGCACAACGAGCATGCCAACTCCGTTGAAGAGCACCGTGCGACCGTCGAGGTCGGTCTGCGACCTACACGCCCAGCACGGCACCTCGAGCGGGAACGTTGTGAGGTTCGCGTGCCACTCGAAGCAGAACGTCGACCACGCCTGCTGCCGCGCACCATTGGCCAGCCTGTCGGCGTGCGCCAGTTTGTGCACGTACACCTCGTTCGGCTTCCGCCCCACTAGGTCGCTCGTGAAATTCTTCACCTCTGCCGCCGACTCAATCACGCACATCGGTTGTCGTCTACTGTCGTCGACGTTGCTGCCGTCGGTGCTCGCCACAAGTGCAACCAACATCGTCATAATGTGTATCATTGCTTATCGTTTCGCACACGCAGCCATTTACTTTTTGCCGATTCGCCGCACCGCCCGATCTTCAATAATAATTATTAATTATTAAATTAATTATTATAAAATAATATTATTTTTCGCTCCATGCTTCGTGCTCTTTTTTATTTGTAAATAATTAAAATTTTAAATATTATTCTTTTTTTAATTATTTTTTTTTAAATTATTTACGAAATTAATCGTTACGTTTCTTTTAT
>Ga0209067_10001053_pt1 | contig 17275 bp, 13 predicted proteins | sample ColStrG_CSR_2013_FD_187199 | JGI IMG/M metagenome (GOLD analysis project Ga0209067, IMG submission 187199) | Freshwater sediment microbial communities in response to fracking from Pennsylvania, USA - Cold Stream Run_MetaG_CSR_2013 (SPAdes)... | ecosystem: Environmental > Aquatic > Freshwater >...
TCTCTTTCCTGTAGTTTTGATATATCGATATTTTTTAAAAGTACGTCAACCTCAGCATCGCTTAGTTTTGAGCCTTCGATCCTTGTTGATGCGCCCACACTTCTAATCGTTGCGATAGACTTTAATTTTTTTAAACTTTGGCCTTCCCTACGCTCTATGGCAGTCCAAGCTGAATCGAACCGGTCAATTTCGCTTAATAGGTTTATTAATTCCCAATTTAAATCCAAGTTTAAAGTATGGACGCTAAGGTTACTCATGAATCAAAGTTAATAAATAATTAAAATTAAGTGAGCCGATATGAGCCGATATTATCCGATAATGAGCCGTTAGGATAAAGGATTTTAATAGCAGGTTCAGTTTCACAATCAGTCATGAACTTGTTCATTACCTATTGCGCTTTCGAAATATTCGATTAGAGATTCTTAATATTAGTCGTAAGAAAAATATAGGATTTAGGATTAAAAGTTCGCAACTTTCGAATCGGAGTTTACGAGGGTTTAAACCAATTTGTAAACCAATAAAAAAGCACTTAGATTTTTACATCCTAAGTGCTTGATATTTAGTGCGGAATGGACGGGATTCGAACCCGCGACCCCATGCGTGACAGGCATGTATTCTAACCAGCTGAACTACCACTCCGTGTGTTTTAGACTAATTCTGGTTCCTTTTTATCGGGATGGCAAATATAGGGTGTTTTGAATATAACACCTAATTTTCTTTGTTTTTCTTTATGATTTTTTAGTTCGGATTAAACTACCGTACCTTCCTTCATTCTTTCCGCATTTTCGGCGAGTTGAAGGCTATCGATTATTTCCTGAATACTTCCATTTAATACCTCGGGTAAATTATAAATGGTAAGGCCAATTCTATGATCGGTTAACCTTCCTTGTGGGAAATTATAGGTTCGGATTTTAGCACTTCGGTCACCGGTTGCCACCATAGTTTTTCTTTTCTTGGAGGTTTCTTCCAATCGTTTCGCTAATTCCATTTCATAAATACGGCTCCTTAAAACCTGAAGAGCCTTATCATAATTTTTTAACTGGGATTTTTCATCCTGGCATTGGGCAACTATTCCGGTGGGCAGGTGGGTTAATCGCACAGCCGAATAGGTGGTGTTTACAGATTGTCCTCCAGGACCGGATGCACAAAAAAGGTCTTTGCGGATATCATTGGTTTTGATTTCCACATCAAATTCGTCGGCTTCGGGCAATACAACCAATGAGGCGGCTGAGGTATGAATTCTACCCTGTGTTTCAGTATCCGGAACCCTTTGCACCCGGTGTACGCCCGACTCATATTTTAACTGGCCGTAGGTATCTTCCCCACTTACCTTTATGATAATTTCCTTAAATCCTCCAGCCGTTCCCTGGGTTTCATCCATTAGTTCCACCTTCCATCCCTTCTTTTCAGCAAAGCGTAGATACATGCGATAAAGGTCACCGGCAAATAAACTCGCTTCATCCCCTCCTGTACCAGCGCGAATTTCCATAATGGCATTTTTCTCATCCTCTGGATCTTTGGGAATAAGCATAAGTCGGATTTCTTCTTCCTTCAAATCTCTTTGCTCCAATAGAATATCGAGCTCCATTTTGGCCATTTCCCGAAACTCTTCATCCTTTTCAGCGGCAATGATTTGTTTATTGGTGTCAATATTACTGAGGATATTGGAATAGATATGGTATTGATCCACAATCTTAGTCAACTCCTTGTATTCTTTGTTTAGGGCCGCAAACCGTTTCATGTCCTGCATGACTTCCGGTTGGGATAGGTCAGATTCTACTTTTGACCAACGATCCTTTATAGCCGATAATTTCTCAATCATATATTCGTCGAATCTACAAAGATAGGCATTTTTCGGTCTTGAAAGGGCAAGAAATCAGCCTTTCCAATATTCCAATTTTAGATTCTCCCCATCGAATACAGCATAGCTTTTGTTGTGGATCCATTCACCAAGGTTAATATATCGAGATCCGTTTGGAAGGTTGATGTCCAAACTAAGATGCCTATGCCCAAATATGAAATAATCTGTTAAAACCCTATTTTGTTTTTCTTCTTCATTCAAAATATCCTTCGAATATTGGGCTAACCATTCGAATTCTTCTCCCCGAAATATTTCCTCTTTTTTGGTGCTCGATCGGCTTTTTCCTGACCAGGCTTGGGCCAGGGCAATTCCCCAATCCGGATGAAGATTTTTAAAAGCCCAAATGGTAAAAGGGTTTAGAAATACATACTTTTTTAACTTTTTGTAAGTATAATCGCCAGGACCTAAACCATCGCCATGTCCGATATAAAATTTTTTTTGATTCCAGGTTCTTTCGATGGGATTCTTGTAAATTTTAACACCGATTTCTTTTTCAAAATATTCAGTTCCCCATAAATCGTGGTTTCCTGAAAAAACATGAACGATGATTCCCAAATCCACCAATTCGGCTAGTTTTCCCTGAAATCGAATAAATCCTTTTGGAATAACCTTTTCATAGGTAAACCAAAAATCAAAAAGGTCGCCTACAAGAAAAATTTCTGATGCATCCTTTTTTATTTGGTCAAGCCATTGGATGATGAGCTTTTCACGATCTCGACTTTCCTGGGGGTTAGGAGCTCCTAAATGAAAATCCGAGGCAAAGTAAATTTTAGTACTTCGATTCACTATTTAATTTTAAATCATAAACTTAAATCAAATATTGGTCTTATTTAAGTTAATTGGGGATATTTGAGCTATGACGCAAGAGTCCAATGCCTTAATGTCTGAAAAGAAGCCGGTCAAAAGGAAGAAAAGCCGAATAGAAGCCTTTTTTGTTCATCTGTATTTTTCCTTTCCCATTCAGCTATTGGTTCTTCATTTGAAGAAAAACTTCCTTTTACTGTTAATCTGGGGTTTTTTGTTTGGTATAATAACCGGCCAGTTTGGACGTGAATTTGGTATACCCTATCTTTTTTTGGATCCTGAATACCTAAACCATGTGAATGCTCTGTCTCTTTTTTTATTGGGAGGCTCCTTAGGCATATTTGAAATGGCATTCCAAATCACCTCTTATTCCATTCAGAGTGGACGTTTTCATTTCCTGGGTTATGTTAGGCGTCCATTTCAAAAGTTTTTCATCAATAATTCGATTATACCCTTAATTTTTTTGATAGTCTATATCATCAATTTTATCAAGTTCCAGACGGAAAGTGAGGCATTAACCCTAGCCCAGATATTATGGGAGGCGGGAGCCTTTCTACTAGGCTTTGCCCTGGTTTTGGTGATCTTTTTTTATTATCTGGTAGGAACGAATAAGGACCTTTTTTTAATGGTTGGAAGTACCATGGAAAAAAAGCCTGAAAGGAGAAAAATTCGCAAATGGTTTAATAAACCCCGAAATGCCTGGGAAGAATCCATTCGCGTGGATTTTTATCTTGAAAATCCTTGGACAATAAAAAAGGTTAGCCGTAAAATGTTTTATGATCAGGATAAAATCCAAAAGGTATTTGCCCAAAATCATTTGAATTCATTGATTATGGAAGTGGCCGTGGTGGTGACTATTCTATTTTTCGGAATTTTTACGGATCGTGAATTTTTTCAGCCTCCTGCCGGAGTATCACTGGTGCTCTTTTTAACGATTATGGTAATGGTTACGGGTTGGGCTTCATTTTGGTTCCGTGAATGGACTATTGCCGCGGTAGTGCTTTTTGTTTTTTCCTTTAATTATCTAACCTCAACCATTTGGTTTCAGGAAAATCAGGATGCTTTTGGCCTAAATTATTCAAGTCATCCCAACTATACCCTTTCCAATTTGAAAAGTCTGGCATCGGAAGAGAACAATACCAAGGATTATCAAAATACCCTAAAGATTCTCAACGCCTGGAGAGGGAAGTTCCCTCAGGAAAAAAAGCCCAAGCTAATGGTTTTATGTTGTAGTGGGGGGGGAGAACGTTCGGCTATTTGGGTTTTAAGAAATTTACAGTTTACCGATAGTATCACGCATGGGGAAATGATGAGGCATACGATTTTAATGACCGGGGCCTCGGGCGGTATGTTTGCAGCGGCCTTGTATCGACAATTGTATTATCAATCCCTAAAATTAGAGCAAAGCCATAAGGGTCATTCTAACAAGAAACCTTCCTATTTTGCCCCATTATACGATCCATCCCACGCGGCAAACCTTGGAAAGGATAATTTGAATGCCATTTTATTTCATATGGTAGTAAATGATATTTTCTTTCCCTTTAGGCGTTTCCGGTATAATGGTAAAACCTATTTTAAAGATCGAGGATATGCCTTGGAGGAAGAGATTAATGCCCATACCGGTAGAATTTTAGACAGGCCCTTATCGGATTATCGGGAACCTGAAATGAAAGCTCAAATTCCCTTGCTTTTTTTAACACCTACCATAATTAATGATGGACGAAAGCTTTATATATCCCCTATTCCCATTTCTTATATGGCTACCACCGATTCCTTATGGAATAAGGATGGAATCCGACATATCTCAGGGGTCGAGTTTTCTCGATTTTTTAAAAATCAGCAGGCAGATAGCCTGCGATTTTTAACGGCTTTACGAATGAGTGCTACATTTCCCTATATATCGCCCAATGTAGAACTGCCGAGTAATCCCAGTATGGAAGTTATGGATGCCGGTATGAATGATAATTTTGGGGTAGGGGATGCCTTAAAATTCCTATATATATTTCGGGAATGGATTCGGAATAATACATCCGGCGCCGTTTTGGTATCGATTCGGGATACTCCCTCAGAAAAGGCTAATACCCAAAGCCGTAGACAAACGGTTTTTGAAAAAGTTGTTTCGGTATTAAGTCGATTTTATGGGGTTTGGCAGGATATTCAGGATAATTCTAATGATTATCAAATGGTATATGTCAGAAAATTACTGGATAACCATTTAACCTATGTAGAGCTACCCTATATACCCGCCTATACCCGTTCCGGTGTGAAATCTAGAGATTCCATTTCGGTAAAACTCGTTCGAGGGGCCTCCCTTAGCTGGCATTTAACCCGATTTGAAAAGGAGGATATCGAAAACAGCCTAAAAAGACCCGCCATTTTTAAGGCTAATAAACGGATTGAATCATTGATTCAATAAAAAACTAGAAGCTGTTTTTAAACATCATGCTTTCTACGGGTTTTTCGGTACGTTGATTATACTTGGCATTTTTTTTATGGTTATAGAGAGTTTCAATATCTCCTTCTACCACAAAATAAATCAATTGGCCAATTGGCATACCATAATAAACTCTTACTGCCTGGGTACAGGAAATCTCCAAAGTCCAATAATTACAAAATCCAACATCCCCTTTTCCGGCCGTTGCATGGATATCGATGCCTAAACGACCGGTGCTGGATTTTCCTTCCAGAAAAGGAACATGGGCATGGGTTTCTGTATATTCGAGGGTTACGCCTAAATAAAGTTCTCCTGGTTGCAATACAAAACCAGATTCGGGAATCTCGAAATGATGGATCGGATTATGTTTTTTTGCATCCAGAACCCGATCTGTATATTGGGCAAGGTATTTGCCTAAATGCACATCGTAGGAATTGGTTCCCAGGTATTCCCTTTTATAGGGCTCGATTAAAATATTTCCTTTTTCGATTTCTTCAAGGATTCGTTTGTCGGATAGGATCATTTTCAAATATATTGGTATTTTTATAAAGCGCTCAAACCTATGTCGATTGTATGGAATAAAGAATTGGGAGAGGATACCCGACTGGCTATTTGGAAAATTGAGGAGAATGAGGAGGAGTTGAAATGCTTGCTGGTACTCAATGACCAGGAAAAGAATTTTGTAGAAGGACTTCGTAATGGAAAAAGAACCTTGCATTGGCTTGCTAGCCGGGTTTTATTACGAAAACTTTTAAACTTGGATACCTCGGAGTCCTTAGATACCCGGATTGATGAGCATGAGAAGCCCTATATCTTTAATAAATCCTATCATTTTTCGATTACCCATAGTTTTGATTATGCAGGGGTAATCGTGAGCAGGGACCATCTCGTCGGGCTTGATATTGAGCAAATTAACGATAAAATTATCCGAATTGAAGATAAATTTATGTCTGAGGAGGAGAAGGGTTTTATAGATCCTAACCAAAAGATTCAACATCTATATGCCTGCTGGTCGGCCAAGGAAGCACTCTATAAATTATTTGGCAAAAAAAATGTCTCTTTCAAGGAGAATATCCATATTCATCCCTTTCCGTATAGTCCAAAGGGTATTATGCGAGCCAGCCTAATAAAGGATCAATTCTTTAAGAATTTTGAAATTTATTATGAATGGTTTGATGGCTATATGTTAGCCTATGTGAAGGATTGATTACTTTAACACCACCACTCCAAGGGCATTGGATAAATTAGAGCGTAAATTGCTATAAACCAAATGAATGGAAAGGAGCTCGGCTTCTTCTTCTGGACTTTGGGCTTTTTTCATTTTATCCTGGTTTTCTTTGATCAAAGCATCCAGTTTTCGTCGTTTTAAATGATTAATACAGTTTTCAACCGCTTCTTTAACCAAATCTTCCTCCCTTTTTACCTCAATACCGTGACGCTTTTCCCAGTTTTCGCTAAGAGAATATTTTTGGGAAAGAAGTTTTACCGCAAGATTCCTAATTTCAGGATTTCTGGATTGAATCAGGGGGCGGGGATCCAGCTTAGGCTCCTTTTCGACTTCTTCGGCAATTAGATTTAGGAAGCTATGGAATAAGGGATTTTCCATTTCCAGATCTTGTATTTGCACTAAAATATCCTGAGCAACACTTATTCCTTCATCCCAATCATAAGCCCCATAATTCATTAAAAGTCTGAGTAATTCTTCCTCTTGTTCATCATCTCGTAATGGGGATAAAGGGGCTAAATTATTGGAAACAGGAGTCTCTTGCGGCATAGGCCCAGAGTCCGGATTTTGAAAACCTTCGCTGCCCTTGAAAGGGGTCAATTCCTTCCCTCCCTGATTTAGGCTTTCCGGGCTTCCGGGTTCCGGAAAAACAGCCTTCGCTTTTTTTAGGCGGATCTTATTCAGTTCGACTAATAAAACCCTTTCATCCATTTCCAGTTTATCACTACAGGCATGAGTATAGACACTGGCTAATACGGAATCAGAGACCTTGGCAATACTTTCTAAAATATCATGCACCAGAATAGATTTTTTTATGGGGTCACCCTCTGCCTCCTTCAATAAAATCTCTGTTTTAAAGGCAATAAAGTCCTTTTGTTCTTTTTGTATATATTCAGAGAAGGCCGTTCCACCCACTTTTCGTATAAAGGAATCAGGATCCTGATTATCAGGAAATAAAACCACTTTCACAAAAAGCCCTTCCTCTAATAATAAATCAATACCCCTTAATGAAGCCTTTATTCCGGCTGCATCCCCATCATAAAGGATGGTAATATTTTGGGTAAACCGGCTAATGAGCTTGATTTGCTGACGGGTAAGAGAGGTTCCTGAAGAGCTAACCACATTCTCAATTCCCGATTGGTGAAGGGAAATCACATCGGTATAACCTTCTGCCAATAAGCAATAATCTAGATTTCGAATGGCTTTTTTTGCCTGAAAAAGGCCATACAATACCTCGGATTTTTGGTAGAATTCTGTTTCCGGCGAATTAATATATTTCGCTGTTTTTTCCTGGGTTTTTAATATTCTTCCCCCAAAGGCGATTACTTTACCGCTTTGATTATGAATAGGGAAAATAACACGGGATCGGAATCGATCCATTAAAGTTCCCTGATCGGTTTTAAATGCCAAACCACTTTTTTCAAGAAATTCCAATTTGAAACCATAGGCCAGGGCCTGGTCGCAAAAATGGGTTCTAGATTGAAGGGAATAGCCTAGATCGAATTTTTCAATGGTATCATCTCTAAAACCCCTTTCATGAAAATAGGAAAGGCCTATGGTTTTACCTTCCTCGGTTTTTAAATTGGTTTTAAAATGATCCTTAGCATATTCATTAAGAATAAATAAACTTTCCCGATCATCATTTTCCCTTCTATAATCTTCCTGTGAAACGGTCTCCTCGATTTCAATATTATATTTTTCGGCCAGAAAACGCAAAGCTTCAGGATAGGAGAATTTTTCATGTTCCATTAAAAAATTAACCGAATCGCCTCCTTTTCCACAGCCAAAACATTTAAAAATCCCCCTGGCTACGTTTACATTAAATGAAGGACTTTTTTCGTTATGAAATGGACATAATCCGATTAAACTATTTCCCCTTTTTTTAAGGTTCACAAAGGATCCTACTACCTCCTCTATACGGACGGTATCCTGAATAAGCCTTATAGTTGAATCAGATATCAATTTTATGAATACGGTTTATGAAATATACTAAAAGCGATTATTTTTTGAGAATAATCGGATCGTTTTTGGCTTGAACCGTGGTCATTTTAACCGTAAAGGCAGCGGATTCTTTTTTATGAAAGGGTATATCCCAATTTCCTGCATATTGAATTAAAACCGGAATCTGATCATCTCCAAAATACCGGGTTTCGATATTCATTTTAACATCAAAGGAAAAAAAGGGATTATCATATTTCATATTTATATAGCGGCCTAGAATTTTAAAATTGGTTTTATCAAAAAGAGTTACCAAGTCTTTAATCATAACGCTTCCATCATTTCTAAATTCGGGTTTTACCGAAACCGCAAAACGATATACCGGCTCGGAACCATAGTAGCTAGCCGAGGAATAGCTATAGGTATAGTATTTCCTCATTTCCGGGCTAAAAATTTCTGTTTTTTTTGAAATAAAAGGGATTCCTTCTATCGGGGTGCCAGGCTGAAAAATAAGCCGTTTAAGTTTTTGTTTATAACCCTCATCCCCTTTTTGGATGGAGGCCGGTCCGTCCGCTAAATCGGAGTTTTTATCGTTCTCGAAAATATAATTGAACATCTGAACGGTAAAGAGCTTATATTTTCCATTATGCTTATAAACTTCACCGCTATCAATATCCTGGAGCAGGGTTTGTTTGTAACGATTTCCCGAATTATCATGCAAAATTCTTCTTTCAATATGGGATTCCGTTAGACCCTTTTTCGAATAGGTTTTAATATCCTCTTCACTGAGTAAATTAAATCGCTTTAGATTTCGAAAGGCTTGATAAAAACCCGTATCGGCAAGCATTTGGTCAATGAAATCTTTTTCGGAAAGGCCTCTTTTGGATATTACCAATGCCGGTGTATCGATAGTCACAGTAGGATTGGTATCTCTACCCCGATAAATAAATTTCTGAGCCTTGAGCTCAGTGGAAAAGGACCCCAAAATGAATAAAATGACTAATACGTTTTTTTTCATTGAACGGGTTATTAATTAATTTCCGAGTTGTTTTAAGGCAAGGTAACTCATTAAACCGGGTCCTATTTTTAAAGCCTCCTCATCGATATTAAAGGTTGGGGTATGAACCGAGCTGGTTATTCCCTTGTCGTCGTTTCGGGTTCCCAATCGATAAAAACAGGATGGGGCTATTTGCGAATAAAAAGCAAAATCTTCCGAAGCCATCCATAGATCCAGGTCTATAACATTTTCTTCACCTAAATAGTTTTGGGCCTCCTTTTTTAATCTATGCGTAAGGGCCTCATCATTCACCAAGGCCGGAAACCCCTTTTTGATTTGAAAATCACAGGAGCCTCCCATGCCTTCAGCCATTAATTCCGCCATTTTCTTCATTTTGCCTAAGGCAGAAGCTCTCCAGGTTTCGTCTAAAGTTCGAAAGGTTCCTTCAATATAAACCTGGTCGGGAATAACATTGGTAGCCCCTTCAGCAATTACTCTACCGAAAGATAAAACACTGGGCATTTTGGGATTGGCATTACGACTAATGATTTGTTGCAGGGCAACGATAATATGAGACGCTATTAAAACCGGATCGATATTTAAATCCGGCATAGCCCCGTGCCCACCCTTACCATGAACATAAACAAAAAGTTCATCGGCAGAGGCCATATATTTTCCAGGTCGAAACCCAACTTTTCCTACAGGTATTTGAGGGGCAACATGTTGCCCCAAAACCGCTTCTGGTTTAGGGTTTTCAAGAACCCCTTCAGCGATTAAAAGGCTGGCCCCCCCAGGAACCTTTTCTTCACCGGGTTGAAATATCAATTTAATAGTGCCTCCAAATTCGGCTTTTAATGAGTTTAAAATTTTAGCAGCCCCTAGAAGCGAGGCGGTATGGGCATCATGACCACAAGCATGCATATAACCTATGTTTTTGGAAACATATTCCACCTCATTTTTTTCATGGATGGGTAAGGCGTCCATATCGGCTCTAAGAGCTATCACTTCATCCGATGGCTTATGCCCCTTAATCAAACCTATCACCCCGGTATCGGCCATGATTTGAAAGGGTATTCCCAATTGATCCAATTGTTTTTGGATATATTTCGAGGTTTCGAATTCCTCAAAGGAAGGTTCTGGATAAGCGTGCAAATGCCTTCTATGGCCTATATTTTCCGAATGGAATTCTTCGGCTAGTTTCTTGATTTTTTCCTGAAGAGTATTCAAAATATGCTTTTTTTAGAGATTCCGATTAATTCCCTGTATAAACTTTTGTAGGATCTATTTTCTGGGGATTCAATATTGGATTGATATTTAACAAGGCGTGAATATGATCCAGCACTTTATTTCCATCATCCCGGTTTCTAAAATCACCCCCAAAAAGTTTAAAATTGGGAAAGGAAAAGGAAATATAGGTTTCCAAATTGGGATACAATTGCTTAAAATAGGTTTGAAGGGTAAGGGCTTCCTGTCGCTTTGGCCCTGAATACAATAAAAGCCTATAGCCTATCCCGCTATTGATGATTTTTTTATTGTATTCTCTTCTCCTATCCAAAACCCAAAAAATCTTGGGATCCTGGTGCAGGTTAATACCTACAAAAGTATCCAGACTGTCTGGCTTTTGTGAGGGATCCGAGATTTGGGCTTTAAGCTTAAATCCTGAGAGGCAAGCCAAAAGGAGAAAAACGAAAAAATAATTTTTCTTTTCTTTAATTATCCGACAAACCATGGCAATGCTTGTATTTTTTACCTGATCCGCAAGGGCAAGGTTCATTTCGGCCTACCTTTTTTTCTACTCGTACAGGGGTTATTTTGGGTTGGGTTTGTACTGCGACATTTCCCTCTTCCCCCTGAAATTCAGCTTTATTCAAGGATAGTTTGCTAAAATCGGTTTTGCTTTGTTGAGGAGATGGATTCATGGCTCTTTCCTGATGAACCGGAATGCTTCCTTTGAATAAGAAACTGACAATTTTTCGGTTAATATCCGTTAACATCACTTTAAACAATTCGTAGGATTCAAATTTATAGATCAATAAAGGATCCTTTTGTTCATAAACCGCATTTTGTACTGAATTCCGCAATTCGTCCATTTCTCTCAAATGCTCTTTCCATGCTTCATCAATAATATCAAGAGTAATTGCCTGCTCAATATTTTTTACCACTTCCTTTCCCTTGGATTCAAATCCTTTTTTCACTAAAACCGGTACATTATAGGTATCGTGTCCATCCGAAAAGGGTATAAATATGGTATCCAAAGGAGATCCTTTTTGCCCGGCAATGTCTTTTAATATGGGATAGGTGGTATCCGAAATTCTTTGAGATTTCTCGGCGTAAAACTCCATGAGTTCAGCAAACAAGGCATAACTGATTTCCTGGGTTTTGGATCCGGCGAATTCCTGTTCATCTATTCCTTCAATCAGGTAGCCAAATATTCTCAACAACTCAATTTTTAATCCCTCAAAATTTCCTTCATTATGATATTGTTGAACAATTTCCTCCAGAACGTCATAAATCGAATCATGCAAATCAACCTGTAAACGATCTCCAAACAAGGCATTATGACGCTTGGCATAAATCACGGTTCTTTGTGAGTTCATGACATCATCGTACTCCAGCAAGCGCTTACGGATTCCAAAATTGTTTTCCTCTACTTTTTTCTGAGCTCTTTCAATAGATTTTGTAATCATACTATGCTGAATTACCTCGCCTTCCTCCAATCCCATTTTATCCATTAAACCGGCAATTCGTTCCGAACCAAATAATCGCATTAAATCATCTTCGAGAGATACATAAAACTGGGTAGATCCTGGGTCTCCCTGACGACCTGCACGACCTCTTAACTGGCGATCTACCCGACGGGATTCATGTCGTTCGGTGCCAATAATCGCAAGACCGCCTGAATCTTTAACTCCCTCTCCCAATTTAATATCCGTTCCCCTTCCCGCCATATTGGTAGCAATAGTGACCGTTCCTGCTTTACCGGCCTCAGCCACAATATCGGCTTCCTTTTGGTGAAGTTTTGCGTTCAATACATTATGCTTAATCCCTTTCAGTTTTAACATTCGGCTGATTAATTCAGAAATTTCCACCGAGGTAGTTCCAACCAGAACCGGTCGGCCAGCCCGGGTTAATTCGACAATTTGGTCGGAAACAGCATTGTATTTTTCTCGCATGGTTTTGAAAACCATATCCTCCTCATCCTTCCGGATCATTTTTTTATTGGTGGGAATTTCAACCACATCGAGTTTATAAATCTCCCAGAACTCACCCGCCTCGGTAACAGCTGTACCGGTCATACCACAAAGCTTATGATACATACGGAAATAATTCTGGAGGGTAACCGTGGCATAGGTCTGTGTGGCATCCTCAACTTTTACATTTTCCTTGGCTTCTATGGCCTGATGTAAGCCATCCGAATACCGACGCCCATCCAATACCCTTCCGGTTTGCTCATCAACGATCTTGATTTTTCCTTCGTCGATGATATATTCAATATCCCGATCAAATAGCGTATAAGCCTTCAATAACTGGTTCACGGAATGAATTCTTTCGGACTTTACCGAATATTCCTGCATCAAAGCCTCTTTTTCTTCCGCTTTCTGTACTTCATCGGCGGTTTCTCTTTCGATTTCGGCTATTTTTGAACCTACATCAGGAAGAACAAAGAAATGGGGATCCTCTCCCGATTTGGTGATAAGTTCTATACCTTTTTCCGTTAATTCAATCTGGTTGTTTTTTTCATCGATTACGAAAAACAATTCTGCATCGACCTTATGCATTTCTTTTCCCTGATCCTGAAGGTAAAAGTTTTCCGTTTTTTGTAAAATCTGACGAATTCCAGGTTCGGATAGATATTTAATTAGGGCCTTGTTTTTAGGAAGTCCTCTATAGGCTCGGAATAAGGCTAATCCCCCTTCCTCCTCGTTTTTATCGGCGATTTTTTTTCGGGCATCTACCAATTGGGTATTGAGATAGGTCTTTTGGGCATTTACCAATCGCTCTATACGAGGTTTCAATTCATAAAACTCATGTTCATCGCCTCGGGGTATGGGACCCGAAATAATCAATGGGGTTCGGGCATCGTCGATTAAAACTGAATCCACCTCATCCACCATGGCAAAATGGAGTTTTCGTTGAACCAGATCTTCCACCCCCCGGGCCATATTATCCCTTAAATAATCAAAGCCAAATTCATTATTGGTTCCAAAGGTAATATCGGCTAAATAAGCCTGCCTTCTTTCCTCAGAATTGGGTTCATGTTTGTCTATACAATCTACCGATAAGCCATGGAACATATATAAAGGTCCCATCCATTCACTATCCCTTCTGGATAGATAATCATTTACCGTTACAATATGAACGCCATTTCCGGCAAGGGCATTTAGATAAGCGGGTAAGGTAGCCACCAAGGTTTTACCCTCCCCGGTTGCCATCTCTGCAATTTTGCCCTGATGCAAAACCATACCACCGATGAGCTGTACATCATAATGCACCATATCCCAGGTGATCGGACTTCCGGCGGCTTTCCAGGTATTAAAATACTGAGCCTTATCGCCTTTTACTTTTACAAAATCTTTTGTGGCCGACAATTTTTTATCCATTTCGGTGGCTTCTACCTCCAGGATTGGATTTTCTTTAAATCGACGGGCGGTTTCCTTTATAACGGCAAAAGCCCTGGGTAAAATTTCCAATAGAATTTTCTCCAATTCCTTATCTCGATCTTTACCCAATTTATCAATTGAGGCATACAAATCGGCTTTGGCATCTACATCCAGTTCTTCTGTTTCAATTCTTACCTTAAGGGCCTCAATTTCTTCGTCAATGGGTCGAAGAAATTCCTGAATTTCCTGCTTCAGTTCCAGGGTTTGATTTCTTAATTCATCATGGCTAAGGCTAAGTAAATTCTCTCCTTCTTCATGGATTTCGTCCACCATGGGGTTAAGGCTATTAACATCCCGGTCTGATTTATTGCCGAATAGCTTTGAAAAAAAATTAATCATCAGAAATAGATATAGTATAAAAAATTAAATAAAGTCAATTCTTAAGCCAAAAAAAAATACGACAAATTGGCGCAATCAACCGCAAATATACCCTAATTACCCTAGTAAAGGGTATTCGTTTTTTAGATTCGTTTCGGTCAAAATCAAAAATTATGAATAGATTAACCCCCTCATTATTGAAGCTAAATTCGCATTTAATTCTATGAACGTTTTAATATTAGGCTCAGGATCCAGAGAACATGCCTTTGCCTGGAAGATAAAGCAAAGTCCGATTTGTACAGGGCTATTTATTCTTCCCGGAAATGGGGGTACCGCCGAATTGGGTACCAATATTAATGAATCCCCAAAGGACTTTCCAGCGATTAAGAAATGGGTTTTAGAACTCCAGATTGGAATGGTATTGGTCGGTCCCGAAGAGCCATTAATATTAGGCATTCGGGATTTTTTTTTAAATGACCCTGAACTAAGCCAGGTTTATTTGATTGGTCCGACTAAGGCAAGTGCCCAGCTGGAAGGGAGTAAAGATTTTTCGAAGCGATTTATGCAAAGAAATTCTATTCCTACGGCTCCCTATAAAACCTTTAATAGGAATACTATTTCCGAAGGATTGGAGTATTTACGACATCATAGTCTTCCAATTGTATTAAAAGCCGATGGTCTGGCCGCCGGAAAAGGGGTGATCATTTGTGAAACCTTGAAAGAGGCAGAGGAAAACTTTTTAAATATTCTGGAGCGCGGTGCTTTTGGGAAATCCGGTGACAAGGTGGTGGTGGAGGGGTTTTTAAAAGGGATTGAAATGTCCTTGTTTATTCTAACGGATGGTAAATCCTATAAAATATTGCCCGAGGCCAAAGATTATAAACGAATTGGTGAAGGGGATACCGGTTTAAATACAGGCGGTATGGGCTCAGTATCACCGGTTCCCTTTTTTACGGAAGAACTGAAAAACAAAATCAATGAAACCATAATTCTTCCTACACTGGATGGATTAAAGGAGGAAGGGCTTGAATATTATGGGTTTTTGTTCATAGGCCTAATGATCCAAGGAAATGATCCCTATGTGATTGAATACAATGTTCGTATGGGAGATCCCGAAACACAGAGCGTTTTACCCAGAATGGAAGTGGATTTATTGGAATTGCTTTTAGCCGTCGGGGATCAAAAATTGGATTCAGTAAGAATGTATACCAATCCTCAATTTGCTACTACAGTAGTGTCCGTATCAGGGGGGTATCCCGGAGAATTTAATAAGGGGTATCCTATTGAAATAACCAGAATACCCGATGATCCGGATACCTTTTTCTTTCATGGAGGGACCCAGGTTGAGGACGGTGTTCTCCGAACCTCCGGTGGAAGAGTTATTTCCACCACCTCTCTTGGAAATACCTTACAGGAAGCCCTTAAAAAAGCTAATTCAGCTTGTTCTTCGATTGAATTCTCCAGAAAATATTTTAGAAAGGATATAGGGAATGATTTATGGAATCTCTAAAAATATTTTAATAATATTTTTGGCCAGGTAATATTCTCATGGGGTTTTTATGTAATTAATGAAAATTCTCTATTTTTAAGAACATAGTATTAACCAAAAACCCAAATTTTATGAAAAAATTCAACCTCATTTTTAATGTTGGCAAAGGGCTAGTTGCCAGTTTATTCGTATTGATGGCTTTAAACTCCTGTACCTCTGAGTATCATTGGGTAAAGGTAAAAAGTGCTAATCCGGTTTTGGTTAAGAAGGAAGATTTATCAAGCCCAATTCCGGCTTCGAATGATTTGACTTCCAATATTGTGGATTTGGAAAAACCAGCGCATGGATTAGCCTCTGTGAATCGTCAGGTTCTGGATCAGAAGGCTATGGAGATTTCAAAAAGCCTTAGCCCCGAGAGAATATCGGCATTAAATTCTAACAATGTTCAGATTCGTACTCAGGCCGTAAAAAATACTTTGCATGAGCAATTGGTTAAGAATGTTCAATATGCAAAACTATCTTCTTCCAAACAGGAAAAATTGGAAACTCGGGTAGCGGCCAAAATTGCCAAAGCAAAAGTATCCAATTCAGGAGATGAAATCTGGGGAATTAACAAGCTAATTGTTTATGGATTAGCTCTTTGGGTAATTGGCGTATTGTTTTTGTTTATTTTCTGGCCTTTGGGTTTATTAATCGAATTAGTGGGCTCTGTGGTATTTATTATTGGTCTAATTCAACAATTCTCCTAAAAAATATTTAGGATATACTTTTTTTTAATCATTAGGGTTAATTAGAATAGTTAAAAGCCATTAACATTTTAATTAACCCTTTTTTATGATTCAAATTCCGTTTTTATCCTCCATTAAGATTCTGTTTTTAATTCTGGGTTTCTGCATAATCGAATCCTGTTCTTCCCAATATCATTGGGTGAAAGTAAAAAGCAAGGATCCTCAAAAAATCCACAAAGAGGATTCCCTATCCTTAGCGGTATTGAATCCAATGAAAATCCAGGATTCTATTCCCGTTTTGGAAAACCAGCATGGTAAAGTATCGATTCAATACTGTAATTCGGTTCAAAAAGCCTTCGATATAAGCAAGGATCTTGGAAGGGAAAGACGCATGGCCCTACAATCCAAATTTCCGGAAATTAGAAATCAAGCTATAAGGCAAACCTTGCATGAGCAATTTGAGAAAAACCCGGCCTATTCTCAATTAAGCTATTCCCAGCAAAATAAGATCGAATCAAAAATCACAAAATCCATAACCCATAAAGCCCATGGATTGGACTTATCAGGAATCAATAACCTGGTCATCGTAGGGGTTTTATTGTTATTGGGTTCTATTTTGTTTTTTATTTTTCCTTCTATTGCCTTTATCGGTGTTTTGATTGATGTAGTGGCCGCCGTATTGATCATATTGGGCCTGGTACAAATGTTAGGCTAGGGAAACTTTTTGTTCTAAGTAAAGTATAAATCAGGGTTTTGACTCTCAAATTATCATCTAAAATTTTTATTTTTATTAAAACCTAAAATTATGCGTTTTCAAAAA
>Ga0209067_10001054_pt1 | contig 17274 bp, 16 predicted proteins | sample ColStrG_CSR_2013_FD_187199 | JGI IMG/M metagenome (GOLD analysis project Ga0209067, IMG submission 187199) | Freshwater sediment microbial communities in response to fracking from Pennsylvania, USA - Cold Stream Run_MetaG_CSR_2013 (SPAdes)... | ecosystem: Environmental > Aquatic > Freshwater >...
CCCCGGCGCCGGCTCGAGCTTGGGTCCGAAGAACCCCGGCGAGCGCAGCGCCTCGTCGAGCGGGTGCAGCGTGGCGAACACCGAGGCGCAGGCGTCCTGGTCGAGGCGGTCGTCGGCCCCGATGGCCCGGGCGAGGTCCCACGTGTGGATCAGCAGATCTCCGGTCGGGAATCTGAGGCCTTCCCTCGCTGGCATCTCGCCGAACGGGAGGGTCACGACCTCGTCCATGGCACCCGGCGCCTCGGTGAAGTCGATGGAATAGGATTGCCCGGCACAGCCTTTGGCGTTGACGCCGATCCGCAGGCCGAACGCCGGCGTATCGCGGCCGGCCAGCAAGGCCTTGACGCGCTCAGCGGCGGTTTGTAAGGGAATCGTTTTGCGCAGGGCCTGCCAGGCCGCGGTAGGAGCGGCTCACACTTCCGAGGCGTCCTGCAGCACGATCGGCATGCCGTGGTCGATGGCCGGCGAGATCGATTGGAAGGCGTTGGGAACCTTCCACAGGACCTTGCAGTTGGTGACTTGCTCGACATCTTCGTCGGTGAAGCCGGGAATTTTCTTGTAGCGATTCAGCACTAGCCGCAGACGGTCACGCCCGGTGCCTTCTTCCAGAAAATTGTGAATGCGGGCAGCGCTCCACAGCGAGACCACATCGGTCTGCGCGATCATCAGCACGGCATTCGATAGATCGGAAAGCAGGCGCGTGGTGGGATCGAGGCGGCTGGAGACATCGACCACCACATAGCGGTAGTGATTCACCAGCAGATCGAAGAGGCGGGCGAGTTCGCCCGGAGTGGGCTCGCTGGGATACGGCTGCTGCGATCCGGCGAGAAGATGCAATCCATCTTTTGTCGGCGTCATGAGGCCGTCGAGCAGAGAGACGTCCATGCGGTGAAGATTCTGCAGCGCATCGAGGACGCCGAACTGCGGCCGCAGGTTGAGGTGCAGGCCCGCATGGCCGATGGGCGCGAAATCAACCAGCACCACGTCGCCGTGGGCTTGTTGCAGGGCTACTGCCGTGTTGACGGCAGTCGTGGTGCAACCGGAGCCTCCCTTGGCACTGAGGAAGGTGAAGACGCTGGCCTTGCCCGCGCTGCTGGAGTTGCGGGTGCGAGTCGAACTGAAGCGAGTGAGAGCCTCAAGCAGAGCGTCGGAGCCGGCGGAGTCGTCTACGTACTCCACCGCACCGGCGCGCATGCTGGACACGATATTGGCCGGCCGGGTCATCTCGCCGTTGGCGAAGATCCCGATCTGCTGCGTGGTGGCGCGAATGAGTTCGATGGTACGGATGGCACGTTCTGCTTCGTGCGTGGGAATGTCGATGATGACGATTTCGGCGCGCGACTCCTGCAACTGGCGCAGGATTACGTCGGTCGGGCCCAGCGGAAAGCCAATGTTGGTGAACACGGCGCGTCCCAGGCGCGTCGCCTCCAGTCGAGTTTGGAGCGCAGATAAGTGTTCCCGGTCCTCGGTCAGGAGGGCGACGGCGATCCCATGCATAGCGCGGTTCTCGCTGCTTTCTATCGGTGTCTGCATGTTAGAAAGAGAACGTACGCTCCGCCAAGTGACTCAGGTAATCGGCTGCGACCGCACGGGTGCTCGAGTCGCACGAACTTGATACAAGTTCAGCCAACTCCGTGAGGCAACAGCTATAGGGGGAGGTGCACAACGAAGAGCTGTTGGCAGTTTACCTCTTGCCGGATTTTAATCCAAGAGCAGACCGATTGAAAACTGAAATGGGCCGACTGTCGCGGGATTGGTGCAATCCCTGGGTGCTGAGTGGATGCCCCATTTCTCGCCTCTTTTGCGCGAAGTGGGAAGCCGGAACGCTATCGCGATGTCTCGGGTCTTAAAACCGGCGGGCGGGAGTGAAGTGCGGAAAGACGAGTGAAGGCGGCAGCCGATTCCGCGGACTCGGACAGATATTCATAGCCCTCGAAGCGAACCGCGACCCCGATCTTCGCTTCGGGATAACTCGGGTTCGACAAGTCCTGCGCGGAAAGGATGGGCTTCAGCACGCGCAGAATACGGCCCCGGCAGCGCACTCGCATGCTTTCTCCCAAGGTGATCTCGGACGGCATCTTGAGAGTGATCTCGATTTCGCTTCCCTCTTCGAGCGGAACATCGGTAAAGAAGAAAACTCCGCGGGAACTGAGGTCTTGGGTAAAGCCGACCCCCTCCAGGGAGGTCGTGCTCTGAGAAAGGGTAAGCGGCAGCGAATACGGGAACCGTTGTCCGACGCGGCGTTCCACTCGAACTAGGGGGCTGGTCATAGTCGAAGCACCTGTACCGCGACGCCGGGGGAGCGTACGCGTTACTGTAGCTCAGGTGAGCTGGCAAGAGAAGTTATTAGTTAGTTACAGCGTACAAATCATTCCCAAAATGGTCATTCGCTTGCACTTCGGCGAGTAAGAAGTTGCAGAACGAACGGGTTAAAGAATTGGGTCTGTGGAAAAACCGGACTCAATTTCGAGTCTCGGCCGCTGGTTGGTCGAGACCGGAGAGAGCTGATTCTTGTGAATGTTTAGCTCAGTTTATACTGGGGCTCAACCCTTCAGGGCATCATCCAAATGAGAAGTCGTGGCTGAGTCGGACAATCCAATCCAGGAAATGGCGCCTGCCGACGCCGCCGGGCGATCGGCGGAGAGCAGATCTCGCTGGCAGGCAGCTGGGCGCGCGCTGCGGCACCGAAATTTCCAGCTCTTCTTTAGCGGACAACTGATTTCGTTGATTGGCACGTGGATGCAGACCGTCGCGCAATCGTGGCTGGTCTATAAGATGACGGGCTCGGGGCTGCTGCTCGGCTCGGTTGGGTTTGCCAGCCAGGTTCCGGTGTTCCTGGTGGCGCCGATCGGCGGCATTACCGCGGATCGCATGAACCGCCAGCGGGTTGTCATCGGGACCCAGACCGCGTCGATGATTCTGGCCTTGGTTCTCGCGGCCCTCACGCTTACGCATACGGTGCGGGTGTGGCATATCTTCGTTCTGGCCGCTCTGCTGGGTGTGGTGAACGCCTTCGATATCCCCGGGCGGCAGGCGTTTCTCGTCGACATGGTGGGCAAGGAAGATCTGATGAACGCGATCGCGCTGAACTCATCGATGTTCAACGGCGCGCGCGTGATCGGCCCGGCTGTGGCGGGCGTGCTGGTGGCGAGACTGGGCGAGGGCTGGTGCTTTTTCGTCAACGGCGTGAGCTATATCGCCGTGATTATTGGATTGATGCTGATGCGGGTAAACTCTCCGCCCCGCGCGACCCATGGCTCGCCCGTGGAGCACATCATCGAAGGATTTCAATTCGTGAATCGCACCGGGCCGATTCGCGCGCTGTTGCTTTTGTTGGGGCTGGTGAGCGCGGTGGGCATGCCTTACACGGTGCTCATGCCGATTTTCGCCGACAAGATCCTCCACCAGGGCGGGCAGGAGTTCGCGACGCTGATCGGGTCCCACGATCTGGGAGCGGTTCGCCTGGGTATTCTGATGGGAGCGGCGGGAGTCGGCGCGTTGCTCGGTGCGCTTACTCTGACTTTGCGCTCGGGCGTGAAGGGCCTGGGCCGTTGGATCGCGGTCTGTTGCGCGGGATTTGGTCTGAGCCTGATCCTGTTTGCGTTCTCGAAATCGTTCTGGCTATCGGTTCTGTTGCTGCTGCCCGTGGGATATTTCATCATGCTGCAGATGGCGTCTTCCAACACGCTGATTCAGGTGATGGTGCCGGACGCGTTGCGCGGACGGACGATGGCGGTCTATTCGATGATGTTCATGGGCATGGCGCCCCTGGGCGCTTTGATGGGCGGAGCATTGTCCGACCGGCTGGGGGCTCCGTTGACCGTGGCGATTGGTGGGCTGGCTTCGGTGGCCGGCGCGGTATGGTTCGGCATGCATTTGCCGAAGATTCGCGTGGAAGCGCGGAAGCTGATTCTGGCGCAGCAGATGGCCGGTGGCCAGCCGCCCGAGATCGGCGCGGCGGTGGTTGCGGAAGACTAATGTGGCGCGGGCACTCCTGCCCGCGTGCGGCGAACTGATAAAATCAAATATTCATGGCAGACGCCCCACAACTCATTCAGATTGAACTTGGCCCTCCCGTGCGGGCGCCCAAGCCATCGTGGCTGCGGGCAAAGGCTCCGGTCGGCGACAACTTTCACAATCTGAAGAAGCTGGCGCGCGGCCTCGGACTGCACACGGTATGCGAATCGGCGCAGTGCCCGAATATCGGCGAGTGCTGGAATCACAAGACCGCGACCTTCATGCTGCTGGGCGACATCTGCACGAGGCGCTGCGGATTTTGCGCCGTCCCCAAGGGACGCCCCGAGCCGATTGATTGGGATGAGCCCCGCCGCGTGGCCGAGGCGGTTGCGACTCTGGGGCTGAAACACGCCGTCGTGACCAGCGTGAACCGCGACGACGACAACATCGGCAGCGCAAAGATTTTCGCCGAGACCATCCGCGCCATTCGCGAACTGACTTCCGATTGCCGAGTGGAAGTATTGATCCCGGATTTTCAGGGAATCGAGGAATCGCTGCGGATCGTGCTCGATGCAAAGCCTGACGTTCTTAACCATAATACCGAGACGGTGCCGCGGCTCTATCGCGTGGTTCGCTCCGGTGCGCGCTACGAACGCACCCTCACGCTGCTGGAAAATGCGAAGAAATTTTCCCCCGGCGTGGTGACCAAAAGTGGCGTGATGGTCGGCCTGGGCGAATCGACCGACGAGTTGGTCGATGTATTCTGCGATCTCGGAACACGCGGAGTCGACATCCTCACCGTCGGGCAATATCTGCGCCCGTCGAAAGATCATCTGCCGATTGCGCGCTTCTACGAGCCAGCAGAATTTACTCATCTGCGGAACGAAGCGCTCCGCTTTGGTTTCCGCCACGTTGAATCCGGGCCGCTGGTGCGGTCCAGTTATCACGCGCACGAGCACGCCGATGCCGCTGTGTCGCCTCGAGCGGTGATATAGCTTGCGGCCGACGGGGCTCCCCGCCGTTCTCACAAAGTCGGCTTTCGTCCCATTCAGAAGTCGCGCCGAAGAAATCGCCCCAGAGTTGAAGAACGACTGGAAAATTCCCGCATGGTGACGGTGCTGCTGGTCGTGCTTGGATTCTTTGCCGGACTGCTGGGCGCTTTGACCGGCATCGGTGGCGGCGTGCTGTTGACGCCTATTCTGGCGCTGCACTTTGGCATTCCCATTCGCCAGGCGATCGGCACCAGCTTGGTGGCGGTAATCACGACCTCCGCGGCAAGCTCTTCGGTTCACCTGCAGCGCCACACCACCGACATTCGTCTCGGCATGACGCTCGAACTCGCGACCGCGCTGGGCGCGGCGGTGATGGCGTATCTGGTCGGCTACTTCAACCGCAATGCCCTGGAGGGGTTGTTCGCTGCATTTCTGCTTTATAGCGCCATCATGATTCTGGCGCGAGGCGGCAAGGTGAAGGAAGGACATCCGGCACCAATGGCCAACGGCGAAACGGCAATCCCTCCCTACCAGCCGAAACGGTATCCGTTGGGAATGGCCGCGTCGCTGGTTGCAGGAGCACTTTCCGGATTGCTTGGCATCGGCGGCGGGCCGATCAAAGTTCCGGTGATGTTCATCTTCATGAACGTGCCGCTGATGGTCGCGACCGCGACCTCGAACTTCATGATCGGTGTGACGGCCGCAGCCAGCGCCATCGTGTACTACCGCCGCGGCGACATTCTCGTGCAATATGCTGCGCCGCTGGCGGTCGGTGTGTTTTTGGGATCGCTGCTGGGCGCGCGCTTGGCTCCGCGCGTTCATACAAAAGTTGTCGTCTACCTGCTGGTGGGCGTCATGTTCTATCTCGCGGGTAATCTGATTCTGCATCTCATGCGAGGCATGCTATGAGCGAGATGCGCGAGCCCGCGTTCGACCGCACGGTGGCGTGGGTTCTGCGCATTGGCGCCTTTAGTTGTTTCTTCGTGATGCTGGCTGGGCTGATGGCAGGATTGTTTATCCAGGGGCCGATCCCACTGCAGATCGAACGCGCCGGCGTCCTGCTCATGCTGGCCACTCCCGTGGTTCGCGTGCTGGTGGCGTGCTTCCTGTTCTTTCAGGAGAAGGACTGGAAGTATGGCTGGATCTCGTTCGGCGTGCTGCTGATTCTGATGCTTGGAGTTGTATTCGGCGTCGGGGAGCACTAAAAACACAAGCGCGCCTATGCTACGCTTCCTCGCAAGAATTCAGGAGCTTCTTATGCACTCGTACGGATTGCTCTTTGCGTCGTTGTTGCCACTTCTTGTCGCTTCCGCCCTTCCAGCCCAGGTCAAGACAGTCGCCGAACGCCTGGGTTATCCCGCCGACTCAAAGCTGCTCATCGTGCATGCGGACGATCTTGCAGTCGCGCATTCGGTCGATGCCGCCAGCTTTGCCGCACTCGACCAGAATGCGGTCACTTCGGCCAGCATCATGGTGCCGTGCCCATGGATCGGCGAGGTTGCGGCTTACGCCAAGGCGCATCCCGAGGCCGACCTCGGCCTGCACCTGACGCTGACCAGCGAGTGGAAGACTTACCGTTGGGGCCCGGTGGAGTCGAAGAACGCAGTTGCAAGCCTGCTCGATCCTGCCGGCACATTCTGGAGCGCCACCGCGCAGGTCGTGACGAATGCGAAGCCGGCCGAGGCCGAACGCGAGATTCGCGCTCAGATTGAACATGCCATAGCGATGGGAATCTATCCCACTCATCTCGACAGCCACATGGGTTCGGCATTTGCCTCGCCGGAACTGTTTGCCGCGTACGTGAAGGTCGCCCACGAATATCACCTTCCATTTCTTGCGGTACGAGTCAGCGATGAGCGCGCGAAAATGCTGTCGATGCTTTCTGAAAAAGATGTCGTGGTCGATTCCGTGGTGATTGCCTCGCCTGGCCTTCGCCCCGAACAGTGGAAGGACTACTATCTCAACGCCGTCAAGAATCTGAAGCCAGGGCTCACGGAAATGATTGTTCATCTTGGCCATGACGACAGCGAATTGCAAGCCGTGACCGTCGATCATCCCGATTACGGCGCTGCTTGGAGACAGCGCGACTACGATTTGGTTACGAGTTCAGAATTCAAGAAGGCGCTGCAGGACAATCACATCATTCTGGTGCGGTGGAAGGATTTGGGGAAGCTCGTGAATCAACCGTGAAGGCGGTGAACTCCCGGCGCGGACTGGCGGCCTAGAAGATATGTACCTTGATGCTGAGATACTTCTTCGGATTCTCGCGGAAGGCCTTCATGAATTCCCGGGTCTGCACCAGCGTGTCGTTGGCGTTGTTGTAGAGGGTTTCATCTTTCAGGAACTTTCCAGCCGTGCCCTGGCCCGCCTGCAAATCCGTGGTCAGTTCTGAAAGTTTGGTGATCGTGGTGTCGAGCTTCTTCGCCAGTTCCTCGTCTTTCGAGAGCTTGCCCAGTGTGCCCTTGCCCGCGTTCACGTCTTCCGTGAATTTCTTCAGGTTGGCGATCGTGTCGTTGGCATTGTTGTAAAGCGACGGATCCTTGAGAATCTTTCCCGCGGTGCCCTTGCCTTGCTGGATGTCATCGATTACTGCATTCATTTTGTCGAGGGTACTCAGAAATTTGTCGTAGGCGTCGTTCCGGCTGATTAATGCTCCCAGGCTGCCCTGGCCGCTGCTCACCTGATCCACAATCTTCTGGAAGTCCGCGACGGTTGCCGAAAAGCGGTTGTAAAGCGTGGGATCGTAAATCAATTTGCCAATGGATCCTTTGCCGCTCTCGGCGAAGGCCAGAATGCGGTCGGCGCGCTTGAGCAGCGCGTCCATATTCTGCAAAGTGCTCTGGCTGGCCCGAACCACCTGATTGAAGTCAGGATGGACCTGGGTCGGCAGGGTGTCCCCGTCGTGCGCCTCGGCGCCGACCGCCTGTGCGCTGTCGATGTCGATGTAGGTTTCGCCCAAAACTCCGGCGGTGTCGAGCGAGGTTACCGAGTCGCGGCGAAGGCCGTAGAGGTAGTCCGTGTTCACCTTCATCGTGACTTCAACTGGAGTGAGCTGTTTTTCTTTATCGGGAACGATGCGGATTTTGGTTACGTTGCCGATGTCGACTCCGCTGAGGCGGACCGGGGCGCCCTGGCGCAAGCCTTCCGCATTATCGAAATAAGAATGGAGCGTGATGCGGTGACTGAAAAATCCGGCGGTACCGGACATGAGGAACAGCAGCACCGCCAGCGTCGCGCTGGCTACGATCACCGTGATTCCGACGCGAAGTTGCGACCACTTGAGCTGCTTCTGACTAGGCAATCGATTTCCCCAGTGCGCAAGTTGGCGCGTTCCTTGTCAGCCACCTCAACTCGAGCTTGCAACCCATTGCCTGCCGCACGCCCATCGCAGAATAATAACAAAACCGCGCCTACTCTACGCTGCCTTGCTCCGCAAACCCGGCATAAAGGCCAGAGCCAGCAAATAAGCGACGGCGCCGCAGGCCAGAGTAGCGTTCAGTCCGAACTGAATGGCGATGACCATCGCCAACACTGAGCCGAGCACGCTGGCCGCGGCGTTCATCGCCCAGGCCCATTCCACGACGCTCGCCACCGATGGATCGGGTCTGGCCGAAGTGAGCGCCCGCAGCCCGGTCGGAAACGGCATTCCCATGACGAATCCCAGTGGAATCAGGACAAGACCACTGAGAAGCAAGCGAGCTTCAAAACTCATTCCAACCAGCGCCGCTAACCGGCCGGGCAGGAAGAACACGTCAACGAGCAGCGCCGCAATCACCAGCACGATGGGCATCCAGCCCTTTTCTGGTCTGCTGAGGCAGCGCCGCGAAAACAGGCTGCCGGCGCCGCTCGAGAGCATCAGCAGAAAGATCACGACGGTCAGGGCGTATGTGGGATGTCCGAGAAATAGTACGAAGCGCTGGATGAATGCGATTTCGACGAGAATGTATCCGAGTCCTACGGCGACGAAGTACAGCAGCGGAAGTGGCGACTGGCGGGCCTTTCCGGCCGTCAGGGCCAGAGGCAGAATTAAGAATGCCACCACCGCGACGAGGGAAATCACCAGCACCAGTAGCAGAACGAGCACGCCCAGATTGACCTTCCAGTCGATGCCTTCGCGCAGGCTCTCTTCGCCGAGAATCTGCCCTGCCTTTAAAGTGAAAAAGAAAAACGGTGCGTTATCGTTGACCGGCGCAACGTTGTACGTATATCCACGCGCGAAGGCGTAAGGATCGTTGCTGGCGATCAAATCGGAAAAAGGATTCGTCCCCGGCTGCGAAGGCATGTACAACGCATCCAGTTCCGGGTAGTGGTCCAGATGCGCAGTAACGGCGGCCTCTTCCGCGGGAGTGAACGCGGTCTTCTTCGCCAGCACCACGACCGGAATGCCGTCGCTGTTGAGCTCGCCCTGCGACGCGACGATGAAGTTGCGCGCAGGATTCTGGACTCCGAGCTGATGGAGCGCTTCCATCGCGACCGCCACCACGCGCAGCGCCTCGCGCGGCTGGCGGAATTCCCAGCGGGTGATGGCGATCATCCCCTCGGGCTTCAAGTGATTGAAATATTCCCGGAAGGCGTCGACGGTGTAGAGACTATTCTCGCTGAGCGCGAAGGCGCCCGCTGCGGTCGAGGCCCAGGTATCCACCAGCGTCATCTGCACCACTTCGAAGTGCTGCTGTGCCGATCGCAGAAACGACCGGCCGTCGGTCACGTGAATGTGCACGTCGGGGCGCTCGTAAAGATGCTGCGAATATTCGGCGTAGCGCCCGCGCATGATGGTGGTGGCGATGATGGGATTGATCTCAATCCCAGTGACGCTCGGGCTGCCGTTGGCAACGGCGCGCAACACGTCGACGCCGCCGCCCGGCCCGATGATGGCGAACTCACCATGCGGCCGCAGAACGTTGGCCAGCGCGGGCGGAGCGGCCATCAGATTGTGCTCCCACTCCGTGCCCTGCCAGTGGTTCAGGTCGGCGTTCATGATGTAAGTCGAAGCGTCGGCGTCGATGACGACGGCCTTGGCCTGACCCTGGCGGTCGACTTCTACGCGCGAGAGCGCATTCCAGCGCGCGAATTCTACCCACGCCGGATCGCGGAACATTCCCTTGGCATACACCACGTCGATGAGGCGTCCGGAATAATTCGCTGCGGTGAGCACGACGAGAACCGCGGCAATCAACGTTGCCGCGCGGCGTGCGGAGCGGCCCTCCGCCCAGATCGCTGCTGCCAGGGCCAGCGCAATGCCGGAAGCGATGATCGTATTCGGCCCGCCAAGCCAGTTCAGCAGCGGCACCACCGCCACGCAGGCCAGCGCGCCTCCGCATAAGTCCGCTCCGTAAAGCCGCGGAATGCGATGCGTCTCACGGGCGAAGACGATCGAGAACAAAAGGCCAGTTAGAAAGAATGGAACGGCAGCGGAAAGATAGAGAACCGTGAGCCGCAGGAAGTTTGCGCGCGAAACCTCGAGCGCGACCCGGCTGTGCAGCACGATCTCCAACACTAGAACCACGGCTAAGGCGTTCACCATGCAAAGACGCGCCGCAAGCTGGCGCGTATCGATGCGCGCCAGCCGGCTTTTGAGCATGTACGCGAACACGCCCCCAGCACCCAATCCCAGCAGCGCGATCGAGATGGCCAAAAATGCGAAGTGGTAAAAGAGCACCACCGAAAACAGACGAGTCAACGCGAGCTCTAAAAGCAGCGTGGCAAAACTGGTAAGCGCGAGTCCCGCGATCAAAGTGGTTTCCGAGATTGCCGGTTTGCTGGGCGTGAGTGCAGGAATGGTTGTAAGGACGGCCATAGTTTCGATTAGAGGCGACAGTCTAGCAGAACGGCGCGGGCCGGTAGTGGCTCAGTTTGAAAACTGAGCCACTACCCGCGGGCCGTTCTCCTTGACACCATTTCACCTTACGCGTAATCTCCGGCTCAATCGGAGGCTCCGTGCGGCTCACGTTGGAAACACGGCAGGTTGGACGCGTCACCATCGTTCAGTGCAAAGGGCGCATCGTTTCGGGTGAGGAAAGCGAGGCCTTGCGGGCGCATGTGGCGTGGCTGTTGCGCGACCGGCGCGCCATCGTGCTGCATCTCGGCGAGGTCGTATTCATCGACAGCAGCGGCCTCGGCACCATGGTGCGCATCCTGACCAGCACGCGCCAGGCGCGCGGCGACCTGAAGCTGTGCGCCGTGCCGGAACATGTTCGCAAAGTTCTCGAACTATCGCACCTCACCAAGATGTTCGACTCGCATGAATCGGAAGATCATGCGGTAGCGGCGTTTTACCGCGCTCCAGTGCAGGCCGAACAGCCCGTCGCTAAAGGCAAGAGCGTGCTGTGTATCGATCGCAATGCGGATGTGGTGACTTACACACGGGAACTGTTGCGCCGTGAGGGCTTCGACGTCCACACCAGCAACAACCTTCGCGATGGCCTCATTTTGATGAGGGTGACGCGCTTCGATTTGTTGTTATTGGGCGCGGAAATGGCGGCGTCGCCCGCCACGGAGAAATCTTTCCGCGATGCCTGCGCCTGCTTGCCGGTCATTGAATTGGGGAGCGAGTTTTCGACGCTGGAGGCAGGAGAGGCGACCACCGGGTTGCTGGAGAAGATCGCGGCCTGCCTGCAATCCGGAAGTGTCAGCTAGCCGCGAACAACTCTCCGACCAGCGCTCCATCGACCACACTTTCCACGCGAGCGCGCGTCCACTGATTCGGCTGGTGACGTCCCCTCAGGCGAAGCTTCAGATAGTTGTCAGTCAGCGACTCGGTGAATTCGAAACCGTCTTCTGTGCCCGTGACGTTCAACGTGATCACGTCCAGATTTTTCCCGATGAAGCCTTGCATGAACGCCAATCTCTTTTGCGCGGCTAGTTCCCGCAGAATGCGATTGCGCTCCCGCGCAATGTGCACTGGTACTTGATGCGGCATCTCCGCGGCCGGAGTTCCGGGGCGCGCCGAGTAGGTAAAGACGTGCAGATACGTGAAGGGAAGATCTTCGATCATCCGCCGCGTGGCTTCGAACTCGGCATCGGTCTCGCCGGGGAATCCGACCATCACGTCGGCGCCAATCGCGGCGTCAGGCATGGCCGTCCGAATCTTTTCAATTTTCTGGCGATAGTGCCACGGACGATATTTGCGGTGCATGCGGCGCAACACGGCGTCACTGCCCGACTGCATGGGCACATGCGCATGCTTGGCGATGCGTGGCGATGCCGCCACCAGCGAAATGAGTTCGTCGCTCCAGTCCATGGGCTCGACGGACGAGATACGCAGCTTCTCGAGCGAACTGTCCGCCAGAATCTTAAGAATGAGATCTTCAAAGCGCGGCGCGTCAGGTTCCAGATCGCGTCCCCACCGCCCCAGGTTAATTCCGCTGAGGACGACCTCTTTATAGCCCGACGCGACCAGCGAATCGATTTCGCGGACAATGCGGGCGGGCGCGAGCGAGCGGCTCTGGCCGCGAACGGATGGAATCACACAAAATGAACAGCGATTATCGCATCCATCCTGGATTTTGAGATTCGGACGAGTGCGCTCGTTGGCCGCGTCGAAGACCGGTGCGGCGAGCAGTTCGGTATGAGCAAAGATGTCGGAGACGAAAATTGGTCCTTGGTCGTCCGTCTTCGGTCGCCGGTCTTCGGCTTGAAGCGAATTCAGAGGAACGAACGCTGACAACGCCACCTGGTTGCTTCGAGCCAGCGCAATTTTCCCCAGTTCGTGCTTATGGGAGTTCCCGATCACCAGACTCACGCCGGGAAGCGCAGCGACTTCCTCCGGCGCCCGCTGCGCATAGCAGCCGGTGACGATAATGCGCGCGCCAGGATTCTGGCGCTGGGTGCGGCGAATGGCGGCGCGGGCATCTTGATCGGCGGCCGCGGTCACGGTGCAGGAGTTGATCACCACCACACTGGCTTGCGATGGCGCCGCAGCCCGGACCATGCCCTGCTCTTCGAACTGGCGTTCGATGGCGGCGCCATCGGCCTGCGTGGCGCGGCAGCCAAAGTTTTCTACGTAGTAGGCGGGCACGTTGTTATGGTAACCCACACTCCCGCGAGTTGGACGGACGAAGCGAACTACCAGGCGCACACGTGAATGTGCGCCCGGCATGATCTTGGTGGTGCGTTATTCAGTTCAGGCAACTACGCGGAGGCGGCAGTTCTCCTGGATTGGAAGCACTCCCGGCAAAATACGGGGCGGCCCTGCGTCGGGCGGAACGGCACCGTGGTCTGCTTGCCGCATCCCGAACACGTGGCTTGCGTCTCCACCTTCGGATAGCGCGGTCCTTGTCCCTGCCCCTGTCCGTAGGATGTTGGCGCCCCCAGAACGGCAACCCGCTTAGTCTTGCAGGATTTGCAGCGCTTGGGCTCGTTTTTGAACTGCTTGTCGTAGAAAAAGAGTTGTTCACCGGCGGTGAAAATGAAATCACCCCCGCAGTCGATACACTTCAGCACCTTGTCCTGAAATTCCATTGAGGATGGCTCCTTCAGCCCAGGTTCGCTTGCGCCCACCCGCGGGGAAAGAAGTAGCGGTGGTACGGCGCGAACTCAGGTTGTTTACATCTCCCCCTCAGTACTGCCCCTGGACTCGGCCCTCCACGCTCCTCAGCGTTGCGTGGTTACAAACTATCGTGTTTTTAATGCCGGAGATGATGAAGAGTATGAACTGTCCCTGATGCAACTCAACTTTGGTGGGGGCCAGATTGAGCAGAGCCGCCCCCGGGAAGGAGCGGCTCTTTACTGCCTTACTTAGTCCTGTTCTTTACGTGTCTTCTTGCGAGCTCGCTTGCGCGCCAGCGCTGCTTTCACGCGCTTTTTTTCGCCAGGTTTCAGGTAAAAGGAGTGGCGCTTTACCTCCTTGATAATGTCTTCCTGCTGAACCTTGCGTTTGAAACGGCGCAGAGCATTCTCGAGGGATTCTCCCTCTTGCAGCCGTACTTCTGCCAAACTGACACACCCCCAGACTCGTCCGGTAGGACCCGAATAGTTATGACAAGATTTTAACCTCAAGTCAAGGGGAAGACCCGAATTTTCGTGTGGACTACGCCCAAAGGAGAATAGATTTTACGGGAATTGGTATGATCGTTCTACCGCGTGTGGCTAGAAGATCCGGTGCGCTGGTATCAGCAGATTCATCCCGAGGACAAAGGCCGCTGGAGCCAGCCGGTTCAGCCCAGCCGCTCCATCTCCTCGGCCATCTCCATCATCGTTACGACGCTGTTCAAGTTGCGGGCGGTTCCGGTGACCTTCAGCAGCCTTTCCACCGACGACCAGGGCAGCTTCGATTTGCCGGCTCCATTGGGGAAATAAATATAGAGTTCGCGACCGACCAGATGCAGTTCCTCCGGGTTCGCTTTGAGTCCGCGAAGCGTGGCCTCCGCTTCGGGCCCGGGCTCGCCGGCTAAGAACGTCACGAGAAGCTTCGCCGGTTCCACGTCGCGGCGGCCGGCGAACGGATTGGCTGCAATCGCGCCCCTGAACTCCTCGGTCGTACGCAGGATCACTTCTGGGCGAAAGCCGAATGTGTCCTCAATCGCCGTCTGAATCTTCTTCGCCAGCGCGGCGGGATTCTGTTGCTTCGCGCGGAAAAGCACGTTTCCGCTTTGCACGTAAGTGCGTACATCCGCCAGCCGCAGAGATTCATAGGCGCCGCGCAGGGCATCCATCTTCATTCGGTTGTGTGAGCCGACGTTTACTCCCCGCAGCATGGAAATCCATATGGGCATGGGTATTCCCTGAAATTGTCGCACGGGAACCAAGAGAAGCACTTTGATCCTACTCGCTGTCCCCCCACAATCGAAACAAGCACGCCCGTAGCACGCCAGTTTTTCGCGCCCTCGTCGCAAGCAGCTCTTTCCAGTCTGCACTCAGGCATTCCAGGAGAAGTCATGTCGGGACAGGTCATTTTGTACTTCGACGATCAGGCAGATGCGTTGCGGTTCGCGCTGGCGGCCGGCTCGGTCATGGCCGGGGACAACAAACTCAGCGGCGAACTGGTCGAGGAAACGACGCGTATTACCCGCATCCGCCTGGATGCCAATGCGGGCGCTTCGAAGAAGGCCAGCCCGGAGTGCGCAGCGTGAGCTGAGCCCGCAAACCTCAGTCCCTCTGTGTGATCCAAATCATTGACGGTGTTCCCCCCGCGTGCCACATTCCCATTGTGGTCCGGCGCGTCCTTTTGTTTCGCGATCTGAGCCACCGCACCCAAACCGCAGCCACGCGTCTCATGCTAGGCTGACCTCTTAGCCTGGGGTTGTGGAGTAAGTTGTGTCTGATCCAGTGCAGGTCGTCTTTGCTGCGAGCGAACTGGGAAGACTCATCGAAGCGCTCGCGCGCAGAGATTATTCGGTTATCGCTCCCACGGTGCGCGATGGAGCTATCGTCTACGACCCCATCGACTCGGCCCGCGATCTGCCCTCGGGCTGGACTGACGAGCAGTCCCCAGGTCATTACCGGCTAAAGCCCCGCCAAGACGATGCATTCTTTGGATACGCCGTCGGTCCGCAGAGCTGGAAGAAGTATCTGCATCCGGCGGAGGTTCGGCTCTGGTCCGCGGAACGAGAAGGCGGAACCTTCCGCATCCTGAACAACGAAGCCAAGCCGGCGGCGCAGGCTTTTCTGGGCGTGCGCGCTTGTGAGCTGGCAGCCATTGCGGTGCAGGATCGTGTGCTGCTCGGCGACAAGTATCGCGACGCCATCTACGATGCGCGTCGGTCGGGAGCCTTCGTGATCGCGGTGCAGTGCACGCAATCGGCGGCGACTTGCTTCTGCGCCTCAATGGGCACCGGCCCAGCCGTGGCGAACGGCGCTGACCTCATCCTGACCGAACTGCTCGATTCTGCCGGCCATCGTTTCCTGGCCAACGCTGCCAGCGAACGCGGAGCGGAAGTGCTGGCGGAACTCCAAACTGTTCCGGCCACGCCTGTCGACGTGCGTCAGGCCGAAACTCATGTACAGGAGGCGGCAACCCAGCAGACCCGCCGCATCGACAACCATGGCATCAAGGAGTTGCTCTATCAGAATTTCGAACATGCCCGCTGGGACCATGTCGCCGCCCGCTGTCTGACCTGCGCCAACTGCACCATGGTTTGTCCCACGTGTTTCTGCACCACCGTCGAAGATGTAAGCGACGTCACCGGCGATCACGCCGAACGCTGGCGGCGCTGGGACTCCTGCTTCACCCAGAGTTTTTCTTATATCCATGGAGGCAGCGTCCGCACCTCCACCAAAGCCCGCTACCGCCAGTGGATGACGCACAAGCTGGCCTCATGGATCGATCAGTTTGGCACCTCAGGCTGCGTCGGCTGCGGACGCTGCATCACCTGGTGCCCTGTCGGCATTGACATTACCGAAGAAGTTCACGCCCTGCGGGAAGGAGGCAGTCATGGAAACTCTTGAGCGGATTATCGCGGAGCATTCTTTCTTCACCGGCCTCGACCACGGCTTCATCGACCTGATGGTTGGTTGCGCCTCCAACGTTCGCTTCAAGAAGGGCGACTACATCTTCAAGGAGGGCGATCCGGCGAACACGTTTTACCTGATCCGCCAAGGCAAAGTCGCGGTCGAAGTCTCGGCGCCCCAGCATGCGCCCATCATCGTGGCGACGCTGGCGGAAGGCGAAATCCTCGGCTGGTCGTGGCTGTTGGCACCCTATCAGTGGAAGCACCAGGCTCGGGCCAAGGACGACGTGCGCGCCATTGCGCTCGACGGAAAATGTTTGCGCGAGAAGTGCGAACAGAACCATGACCTCGGATACGAAATCTTGAAGCGGTTTGCGCGGATTATCGAGCAGCGTCTGGAAGCCACGCGTTTGCAGTTGATTGATGTCTATTCGGCACGGTGAATTTTATGGCGGCATCATTGACGAGCCCGTCCCTCATCACCGATGTGATGGTCCCGCGTCCCTACAGCGTGCGCGAGGTAGCGAAGGAGACTCCGGACACGTTCACGCTGAAGCTCAGCCCTCCAGCGGATGCCAACGGCAGTTCTTTCCGCCCCGGGCAATTCAGCATGCTCTGGGTGTTCGGCGTGGGCGAGTTGCCGATCTCGATCAGCGGTGATCCTTCCGACCACGCCCAACTGGTGTACACCGTACGCTCCGTCGGAGAAGCCACCAATAGCCTGGTCACGCAGAGCGTGGGATCGAGCATCGGAGTGCGTGGACCGTTCGGGGCAGGATGGCCGGTCGAAGCTGCGTGCGGGCGCGACGTTATTCTCGTAGCCGGAGGCATTGGCCTGGCTCCGCTGCGCCCAGTGATCTACGACGTGTTGCATCGCCGCCAGGATTTCGGCCGGCTGGTGATTCTCTACGGCGCGCGCAGTCCGCGCGATCTGCTGT
>Ga0209067_10001056_pt1 | contig 17257 bp, 15 predicted proteins | sample ColStrG_CSR_2013_FD_187199 | JGI IMG/M metagenome (GOLD analysis project Ga0209067, IMG submission 187199) | Freshwater sediment microbial communities in response to fracking from Pennsylvania, USA - Cold Stream Run_MetaG_CSR_2013 (SPAdes)... | ecosystem: Environmental > Aquatic > Freshwater >...
GGGCCACGCGCTGCGCATCTTCGGGACTCATGCGCCGGCCCGCTACCAGGATGCCACCCAGTGTGCCCTCCGGGGGGAGCGTTGGGGTGCGCGGCTGGGCCCTGAGCTTTGCTGGTCTGGCGCTATGTGGCGCTGGCGGCGGTGTTGCCACCCGCAGCGCTGCGACGACGTCGGGCACGCGAATCTCCACCGTGGGTGGCGACTTCTTGCGGGAAAGCGCTTGAATCTCCAGTATGGGATCCTGCTCTGCGGGCGGCATTTCCGTGACCATTGCCGGCAGTTCCAGGGGCTTGAAGCCCGCCGCGCGAATGCGCCGTTTGGCGCCGGGCGCTGAAGAACCCAGAAACGGAAATTTCATGTGCTACCTTGTTCCCCGCCTGCTTGAGCCGTTCAAAAAATGCTCTCGCGTACATAGAGCACATCGTTCGGACGTACGGCATCATCAATGTCGGGCGTGACCTGGATCACCTTGCCGGCGGCGTCGCGGCGCTTGACGCGCAGGCCCCGCTGCGTGCCACGCTGCGTGAGTCCCCCACCTACCGCCAAGGCCTGCAGAACGGTCATGTTGCGTTCAATGCGGTAGGAGCCCGGGCGCTGGACCTCCCCATAGATATAGAAGACAGGGTAGCGGTCGACAAACAGCACGTCACCGGCCTGCAGCAGGATGTCGCTTTCACGGTGATCATTGACATACATGTCGCCAATGTCTATCTCACGATGCACGGATTTGCCCTCGCGCATGCCCGAAAATATGAGTACGTCGGCACCTCCACCCGCGATTCCGCCGGCCTCTGCCACGAGATCCGAGACGCGCAACTGCGCGGTTTCCAGGGGATAGCGTCCCGGCCGGGCAAATTGCCCCAGCATGGCAACCTGGTTGCCCTGCACCTTGACGATCAGTATGGACACCTGCGGGTCCACCAGGAAACCTCCACTTTTGAGCATCTGGGCAATCCGCTTTTCCGCAGCGCCTATGCTCATGCCGCCAACGGGAACGGCACCGATCAGCGGAAAACTGATCATGCCCGCTTCGGACACCCGTACCTCCAGCGTTAGGTCATTGTTCTGGAATACCGATACCTTGATGATATCGCCAGGTCCCACCACGTATTCCTGGAGGGCCTGCGCTCCGTTCACCTGTGCGCTTGCGGCTGCGCCCAGGCACGAGGCCAGCACGGCAAATCCCAGGGCACTCCCAAGGGATCGCAAAAGCGCCAAGAGCGCCTCGACCAAGCACTTTGCGGCTGGCGAGTGCAAACCGCGGGCCGGCGGTTCGGTATCCGGGCAAATACGAAAATCGTTAGGCAATGCGAATGCCCTCGGGAAAACCATGACAAGACCCCGTTTATAACGTATTCACGCAACTGGTGTATGACATGTCTTGAAATGGTTACGTGGCTAGGTGCTAGCGGGTGCCATGGTTCTGGGCATCAAACGCATTTTTCAGGGCCTTTGCGCTGGGTAGCCAGCCTCCCCGTAGGCCAGGATTTGCAGGTAGCCCGAGATTTGGTGATCCAGCACCGAGTGGCCCACAGCCGACGGGGCCAGTGTTGCTGCAAAGGCAAGTAGCGTGCTCAGCACGGTACAAAGTAATGCGGAGCCGGGCAAACGGGCAATGCCGGCTCTCCAGCCCAGCAGGCTTAGGCCCCCGCCAAGCAACCAGCCCACAAGTACTTCGCCTAAGGGGTGCGCTCCAAGCTGGACGCGCCCAACGCCAACCAGAACGGCCAGCAGAAGTCCGAGCAGGAAGCCGGCACGTGCACCCTGCTGGCTGCGGGCGCTACCGATGCCGGCCAGTAGCAGGGGCAAAAGGGCCGCCGCCAGCAGCGCATGACCGCTGGGCGCACGAAACCCGCCTACGCTAAAGCCCGGCACCAAGGTATCTGTGACCAGCTTCCAGACCAATACCAGTCCCGCGCACCATACCAGCGCGAGTAACCATACCAGAACCGCGAGAGTGCGACGCTGCAGGGGAAAGGCAATGCCCAGGGCCAACAGGCAGGGCAGGGCCAGAGGCGCTTCGGCAAGTTGTGAGAGGTAAGTCCAGCAAGGTTCCATGGCAGCCGCGCGACGGAAAAGGGGAAGCCGGGCCACGAGCGGCCTTGGGGGCTTGACACACGGCCATGCTAGGGTCCGGGTGGTGCGATGGCGCTGCGGTAAGCGGCGTGAATGGGTATGCTTTTTGGCCCTTGCCCGGGAGTAGGGCCTTCGCTATTGCGCCAGTGGCCCTGCGCAACAGGGCCTGGCAACAAGCGTTGTTTCCCCCATTTTTTTGCGGATTCCTGCGCGTGACCAAGACCTTGCAGTTCCTGCTGTTGTTCCTGCCCTGGGGCCTGAGGCGACGCGCTCTTACGGCGTTTTTTTCCTACCAGATCGACCCCAGCGCGCGCATAGGCTGGGCCTGGGTCTATCCAAAACGGCTGCACTTGGGGCCGGGTGCGCAGATCGGTCACCTGAGCGTGTGCAAGGGCCTGAGCGAATTGCGCCTGGAGGCTCACGCTACGATCGGCCGCGGCAACTGGATTACCGGGTTCCCGGCCGGGCACGCGCGTCATTTCGCCCACGAGCCGGGGCGCGAACCGGTACTGATCCTCGAGGAGCACGCCGCCGTCACCAACCGCCACCTCATAGACTGCACCAACCGCGTAACCATTGGTGCCTTCAGCACCGTGGCAGGCTTTGGGACCCAGATACTTACCCACAGTATTGATATGGCGAGCAATCGGCAGTCAAGCCGGCCGGTGCAGATAGGACGGTATTGCTTTGTTGGTACGGCGTCGGTGCTGTTAGGCGGAGCCTGGCTGCCGGATTATTGTGTTTTGGGTGCCATGTCGCTCCTACGGGAAGCGCTGCCGCAAACGCATACCTTGTATGGCGGGGTGCCTGCCCGAGCGATCAAGCGTCTGGATACCCACATGGCCTATTTTTTGCGGGAGCGGGGTTACGTCGACTAGGGCAACCTCCGCGATGACACGGTTGCTTAATAAATGACAGGTAATCTTTATGGCTTTGCCGTTGCTCGGTTACTACAACGCGCGCGCGGCCTGCAGGGTCTTGCGGGTTCATGAAAGTACTCCTCGTCGGCAACTACGCGCTGGACCGGCAGTTCAGCATGCAGCATTTCGCCCGCATGATGGAGGAGGGCCTGCGTGCGCGAGGCATCACTGTGCGCACCATTGCTCCCACTCCGGTGCTTTTTGCCTCAATCCAGCGGGTGGACGGCATTTGGAAGTGGGTTGGCTACTTCAATAAGTTCGTGCTTTTTCCCGTGCGTTTGCGCTGGGTCGCGCGCAAGTTCGACGTAGTACACATTTGCGACCACTCCAACGCGCTGTATGTCGGTGCAGTACGCTCCCGCGCCCACATCATTACCTGTCACGATGTAATCGCCATCCGCGCCGGACTGGGTCTTGACGATGGCCCGCGGGTGAGCCGCACAGGCAGATTTTTCCAGCGCTGGATACTTGCGGGGCTTGCGGGGGCGCGCCGCGTTGCTTGCGATTCAACCCTAACGCAGGACCAGCTGCTGGAATTGGCGCCGGCGCTCGCGCAGCGCAGCTGCCACATTTCCTGTGGCCTTAATTATCCTTTCGCGCCCCTGGAGCCCGATGCCGCACGCAGTGTCCTGGAGGCTCTGGGTGTTCCGGCAGGACCCTATTTTTTGAACGTCGGCAGCGGACTGCCGCGGAAAAATCGTGCCCACGCGGTGCGCATCTACGCTCGCCTGCTGGCGGACCGCCCGCACCTGGAGGAAAAGCTGATTTTTGTCGGCTCACCGCTGGGCGGGGATATTTCCGGTCTGATCGACGAACTCGGTTTGCAGGGGCGGGTACGCTTCCTCAGCAATATTGCCGGAGCCGAACTCGCCGCACTGTACTCACAGGCGACGGCCTTGATCTTCACCTCACTAGCCGAAGGTTTTGGGTGGCCCGTGATTGAGGCACAGGCCTGTGGTTGCCCGGTCATCTGTAGCCAGTTGCGCCCGATGAGTGACATTGCCGGGGACGCGGCCTTGTACATCCATCCTACGGATGCTGCGGCTGCAGCCGCGCAAGTTGTGGCGCACCTTTCTTTGTTACCGGCGCTGCGTACACGCGGGCTGGAAAACGCGTCGCGCTACGGCGGGCAGTCCATGGTCGATGCGTACGTTGAGCAGTACCGGGACCTGCTGGTCAAGTCGCGGTACGGCGCCTGTCCGGTAACCGGGGAGCAGGGCGCTTGAGCGTGTCTGCCGCGCGGTCGGGCGCGCGCCCCTTACGCATCCTCGTCTATGGCATTAATTTTACGCCGGAACCGGTTGGCATTGGCAAATACACGGGGGAAATGTGCGCCTGGCTTGCCCAGCGCGGCCACGCCGTGCGGGTAATAACGACCTGTCCCTGGTTCCCAGACTGGCGGTTGGCGCCGGAGCATCGCGCTTGGCGGCAGCGTCGCGAGCAATGGCTCGGTGTCGATGTTGTGCGCGTACCGCACTGGGTCCCCAAGCGGCCGGCAGGCCTGCGCCGCGTGCTCCACGGCCTGGGTTTTGCCCTGGCATCGCTGCCGGCACTTGTGCAGGCGCTGTGGTGGAGGCCTGATATCGTCTGGACAGTTGCTCCTTCCCTGGCGTCGGCACCCGGAGCACTGCTATGCGCGGCTGTGGGAGGGGTTCCCTGCTGGTTGCATATCCAGGATTTCGAGGTGGACGCCGCCTTTGAACTGGGCATGCTCAGGGGCAAAATGCTGCGCGCGCTGGCCCGTGGGCTGGAGCGTTACTTGTTGCACCGTTTTGATCGCGTTTCGTCTATTTCGGAGCGTATGTGCGAGCGACTGCATGACAAGGGCGTGGATGGTGCGCGCGCGCTGCTCTTTCCTAACTGGGTCGATATCTCCGCGATCCAACCCTTGTGCGCGCCAAGCGCCTACCGCGTGCGTCTGGGTATCCCCGCGGATGCGCCCGTTGCCCTGTATTCCGGATCGATGGGAGCCAAGCAAGGCCTCGAACTCATGGCTGAGGCGGTGCGCGTGCTCCAAAGCGCTCCGTCCGATGGCGGCGTGCCCGTGCATTTTGTCTTTTGTGGTCAGGGTGCCGGCCGTGCCGCACTGGAACAGGCTTGCTCAGGCCTTGCGCGGGTACACTGGCTTCCCTTGCAACCTCCGGAAGAACTGGGGGCCCTGCTAGGCATGGCCGACATCCACCTGCTTCCCCAACGCGCCGATGCTGCGGACCTTGTGCTGCCCTCCAAACTCACGGGCATGCTGGCCAGCGGCCGTCCGGTCATCGCCACGGCGCATCCCGGTACTACCCTGGCGCGCATCGTCGCCGAATGCGGGGTAGTCGTCACCCCTGAGGATCCTGGCGCCCTGGCAACGGCGCTGGGTACGCTTGCCTCAAACGCCGCGCTACGTTCGAAATTGGGCGCGGCGGCACGCCGCATTGCCGAAGAGCGGCTTGCCCAGGACGCTATTTTGTCGGTGCTGGAGACGGAACTGCGCAGCCTGTGCCCGCAGGGTCCCGGCAACATGCGGCATGCGATCTGAGCCGATTGTGCGGCACGGCGCTAGCGTGCGGGGCCTGCGCCAGGTTTTTGGTGCCGCTCCCGATCCGGAGGCCCTGCGTCGACGCATCGTTCAACTGTGCTTCGTTATTTTCTGGCTGCTCATCTTCGAAGGAGCGCTGCGCAAATGGGTGTTGCCCAACTATGCGAGTGCACTTTTTTTCGTGCGCGATCCCTTCCTTGCCTGGGCCTACCTGCTCGCCTTGCGCGGCCCACGTCCACTGGGATGGCGGCCACTGGCCTTGGGTTGCGTGGTAGGTGCAGCGTTTCTTTACCTGGCGCTTGTGCAGATACTGCTGGGCTATTCCACGCCGGCTGTGGCCGCATACGGCATGCATACCTACTTTCTGTACTTCCCGCTCGCGTGGGTCATGTATACCTATTTTGAGGCGAAGGATGTTAGGCGCCTGTTGCGTCAGGCGCTGTATCTCTCCGTGCCGATTGCCTTTCTCGTCCTGGCCCAGTTCGTGTCGCCCCCGGATGCGCTTGTCAACAAGGGCACATCAGAGGCCGGTGAGGGCGTCTTTACCGTCGTGGCGGGCATTGTTCGGCCGTACGGCACCTTCACCTTTGTTCTTGGTCAGTCGCTCTTTCTGACGAGCCTGGTGGCTATCAATCTGGGAAATCTTGTTGCTCCCGCGCCGCTGCGCATACTGCGGGGACCCTGGCAATGGGTGGTGGGCGTCGCCTGCATCGCCATGATTTTTTTGAGCGGTAGCCGTACCACCTTTATCCTGGCCGCGCTGATGCTGGGATTCACGCTCGGGACGGCATTTCTTACGCGCGGCAGTGCCGGACGCTTGCGTATATTTATCTTGCCAGTAGTGCTCGCCATCATGGCAGCTCTGCTCTTTCCGGTTGTTTCACCCACGGCTTACGACGCGATTGTCGAGCGGCAACTGGCGGCCGTCGATGCCGAGGGCGCAACGGAATCACGCGCGGCAGGCGTGTTCACCGAAGTTTTTGCAAATGCCGACATTCCGCTGCTCGGGTATGGTGTGGGTATCGGCACTGCGGGCGGCTCAACGCTACTCCTGGGCGAGGCAACGTTCCTGCTGTCGGAAAACGAATTCCTGCGCATAGTCCAGGAGTGCGGCCCGATCTTTGGCGGCCTCTACATACTGCTGCGCTTGGCCCTGGGCGCCTACCTGTTAGTTACTTGTGCGCGTGCGGCCCGGCAACTGGGAAACCCTATGGTATTTTGCCTTGGCGGCTTCGCGGTCACCCTGGTGGTCGGTCTGCAGATAACGTTTGAAGGTACGGCCAATGGGTTTGCCTGGATATTTACCGGCCTTGCACTCGCGGCTAGCAAATCCGCAACTGCGGTGAACGGGAAGCATGCAAATGCACGCTAGTCCCGCTCGGCATCAGCCCGCGAGTGGGCGATCTTGGCTGACAGGCCGGCCATGATGCTGCGCCTGGATACCAGCCGCCATCCCTGGACTCTACGCCAAAAGCTGTGGCGCGGTGTCTGGATGCTGGTATGGACAATGTTTGGCCAGCCCGGTCCACGCGTATTTTCTCCGTGGCGGTCGCTCTTGCTGCGTGCGTTTGGTGCCCGAATTGGCCGCGGCGTAAAGGTTTGTGGGCGAGTCAAGGTGCTCATGCCCTGGAATCTTGAATTGGGCGATTTCGCGGTGCTCGCCGAACGTGTGGATGTCTACAACTTCGCCCAGGTGACGATAGGCGCTCAGAGCTGTATTTCCCAGGGCAGCTGGCTGTGTACCGGATCCCACGACCATTCGCTTCCGGACTTTCCGCTCTACTGGAAACCCATCAGCATCGGAAGTTCGGTCTGGATCGCCGCCGAGGCTTTCCTTCACCCCGGAACGCAGGTGGGGGATGGTGCCGTCGTCGGTGCACGCGCGGTGGTTGCCGGCGTACTTGAGCCCTGGACCATCTATGCCGGCAATCCCGGTCGGCGTGTGGGTCCGCGCCGCATACGCCCGATACCGGAGGTGGCGCCTCGTGCGTCCGGCGCGTAACACCCGCTACACGTGTCTCGGATAAGCTGGGAGCGTGTTGTTCCCGCGAGAAAAATTTGCCGGCTGCCCGGTACTGTCATCCTCGATAATTCGTCATGCTGGCCCTCCCGTCGTCGTCCTCCGTTGTAATCAGCCATTGCCACGGCAACGCAAACGTGCGCCAGGCTACCGTGGCCTTTGCCGAAGCTGGCATGTTGCGGACATTCTGGACGGGCCTAGCCTGGAATCCAGACTCCTCGCTAGCCCGGGCGCTGCCAGGCGGCTGGAGGCGGCAGCTTGACCGGCGCGCCTTGCCTGCGTCCGTGCGTCCCTATGTTCGCCTGCACCCCTGGCGCGAGGCTGCGCGGCTGGCAGCCCAGGCCACGGGCTCACGCGCGCGCCACTGGCCGCAATTGAGCCCCAATGCTTGCGCGCAGGATCTGGACGAGCGTGTAGCACGGTATGTCGCGGAGGCCAGAGGGCCCCTTGACCTCGTCTATGCCTATGATCATGGGGCGCTTGCCAGTTTCCAGGCGGCCCGCCGTCGCGGCGCAGGGTGCCTGTATGACCTGCCCATAGGGTACTGGCGCGTGCTGGATCGGACGCTGCGGGCGGAGCGCGCCGCCTGGCCTGAGTGGCAGTCGCTCGATCCGGATTTGGATTTTTCATCATCGGAATTTCTTCGCAAGGATGCGGAGATCGGACTCGCAGACCACGTCGTCGTGCCCAGTGCCTTCGTTGCGCGCACTCTACAGGGCTACCAGGGTCGTTTGCCGCCGGTAAGTGTCATCCCGTTCGGTGCGCCGCCTGTGCCTACACGCGACATGCCCAGGCGTGCCGCCGGAGAGCGCCTCAGAATCCTCTATGCTGGGGCGCTGTCGCTGCGCAAGGGAACGCCCTATCTGCTCAAGGCACTTGCGCATTTTGGCGAACGTGTGGACTGTACCGTGGTAGGTCGCATGAGCGCGCCTTGTGCGCCAGCGCAGGCTGCGCTGGCGCACATGCGCTGGATAGAAAGTCTGCCCCATGGAGAACTGCTGACGTTGATGGCCCAAAGTGATGTTTTTGTTTTTCCAACTCTGTTTGAAGGCTTTGCCCTGGTTAGCCTGGAGGCGATGTCCCAGGGATGCGCCCTGATTTCCACGCCGGCCTTTGGCGGCGAAGAGATGATCCTTGACGGTGTCAACGGGTTCATCGTCCCGGAGCGCTCCGTTGATGCACTGGTCGCTACGATAGAACGCCTGGATCGCGACCGGGACCTGCTTGCACGAGTGCGCGCGGCATCGGTGACCACGATTGCCGACTGCACCTGGGAGCGATACCGCGCAGCGCTGCGGCAGGTTGTCAGCGGTGCATCGCTGGTTGCCCACGCGGCCTAGCTTGCCTTGCCCGGTCCGGAAGCGGCATGTCAGCCCAGCTCAAGCCCCTGAACATACTCGTCTATTCTGCCCAGATGGAACCCTTGGGCGGAATCGAAAGCCATGTCATGGAGTTTTGCCTGCGCATGGCGGGTGCGGGCAATGCCGTGACCCTAGTTAGCAGTCGGTATTTGCTAGATGCCGCAACGGATTGCCGTTTGCGGCGCAGCGGATTGCGCGTGCTGGCCAACACTAGCGCTGTACTGATGCAGAGCCCACTGGGCAAGTGGCTGTGGACCGTGTGGACGCTGGGCCGCCTTTGGCCGGGCAAATTTGACGTCGTCTACACCAACGGGCAGGGCCGAAATGTAGCGCTGGTACTGCGCTGGTTCAGGGGCCGGGTGCGGCGCGTACACCATCACCACACGTCGTGTGATGCAACTGATATCGCAACCTGGCCACCGGCGTATCGACGGGCCATGCGCAGCGCTGAGGCACTTGTCGTGTGTGCCAGCTACATCCGCCCGCGCATGGCCGCAGCGCTGGGCATCGATCACGCCCGGGTCATCTATTGCTTCTCCCGTGCATTTGAGCGAGCGCGCCGCGTTGCGGTGTCGCCAACGGTGTGTTTTGGCTATTTCGGACGACTCATTCCGGAAAAAGGCGTGGCGATGATTTTCCGGCTCAGCGAGGACAAGCGCCTGGCCGACGTGCAATGGAAGGTGTGGGGGAGTGGCGCGCAGTTCGGTCCCAAGGAATTTGCAAGATTTCCGCGTGTTCGATATGAAGGCGTGTTTTCGGATTCCGCCGGACTCGAACGGGCATTGTCAGCGATTGACTGCTACTGCCTGTTTTCCAGTCACCCAGAGGGTCTGCCGATTTCCCTGATGGAGGTCATGAGCGCTGGAAAGCCGTGGATCTCTACACCCCAGGGAGGCATACCTGAAATGGCACACGACGCTTCGCTATGTATGCTCGTTGATCTGTCCAACTACGAGGAAATTGTGGCGGCGTGCCTTGCCATGCAGCAACGGATCCAGGGTGGGCTACTTAAGGAAGATCGGCAGTTAGCTTATTACCGCGAAAATTTTGCCGCACAGGTACTCGTTGGTAAGTGGATGGGCGTTCTGACAAATGGGTAAATTAGCGTCATCCAAACCTTCGTTTGGGGCCAAAGTGAACCTAGGCGTGAGCGCTTGGCCCCTTAAGTTTGTAAACGCTTAGCCTGACGCCGCAGTTTCTCGAACAGGTAGGCGTTCGTTAATAGCAAGATGCTCGTGGTCGTTAACAAACCCAGCCATATGACGCCATTGACCGTATCCACACGCAGTAGAGAAATCAACGCTACCTGCACGGCAATTGACAGTGGGATGGTCAATGCGGGCGGCGTGATCAGGCCGCGTGCGGCACCGAGTCCGTAGGCAGCGGCATTCATGATGCCGACGGCGCCGCTGATCCCCATCAACAGGGCCTCGTCGGGGTAGTCTGCATAGTGCGGACCCAGAATGGAAAGAACGGTACGCGGGAACATCCAGAGTGTCGCGAGCGGACCTGCACAGGCAAGCGCCAAAAGCGCCTGGGACTGCCAGAAGCGGGCCAGGATGCGCTGGGGTTCGCTTGCCGGTATGCGGGCAAAGCGGGATACGGCCAGCGTGTTGAAAACCAGTGCCAGCGCCGAAAAGGCGACCGCCAAGCGGCCCAGCGCGCCAACCGTGGCGACCGAAGCCGTGGTTCCGAAAACTGAAACGAGCCAGACGCTAATCTGCCCTGAAAGCGCATAGTAAATGGACCCCGGTGCTGAGCGCTTGACTTGCTCCAGCATCCGCGCTCGGACCTGTGGATCTGGTGCGGATTGCGGGTTGGCGTGTTCATTGGTCAGCCGGCGCAGGCGCCGGTTCACCCAGAATTGCGGTAGCGCTGCGGCCAAGCTCGCGATAAAGGCGTAGGGTAGTGCCAGGATGGACCCGCTGGTGAGAGCGGCGCGCGCTGCATTGGCAAGGAGTTGCAGGCGCTGCAGGGGCAAGATGCGCTGGTGCAGGCGCGGAGCAACTTCCATCACCTGATAGTTCATGCCCAGGAAAAATGCCGGTTGCAACGCCAGCGTGAGGGCCAACGCCTCCCATAACCCGCAGCCCTGGCGCATCAGCAGAAAGATCAGCAGCGGAGCGCACAGTGCTGCCACGATGCATCCTAGCCGCACCCTCAGGGCAAGTCCGGTGTTGATGATGGTGCCCAGCGCTGCCCGGTCCTGCCAGTGTGCCCCGCCCTGGGTCAGCACGGCATTGGTGAGTCCGCAGTCGGCCAGCACGACCATCGATCCGGAAACCGCCGTGGCAATCGTGTAATAGGCATACTGGTCGGGCGGCAGCAGGCGCAGCACCAAAAGTCCGGATACGAACGCGAGGAGCTGCGCGCCGATCTGGGCACTGCCGGTGATCACGCTCGCCATGAGCCATTCCCGGTAGCGGCTCCCTGGGCCCAGGGAGCCCCAGCCGCGTCTGGCGATTGGCTTGGCGGGTCCCAGGGGGTTTTTCATTGCTGATAGGGCGCTGCCAGCGGTTCGCCAATGAATACGCCCTGGGCTGGCCAGGCGACGCTTTTCCAGTACGCGAGCACCGCTGGTTCGCCGGCCAGGTAATGGCGCAGTAGCACTGCGACGTTTGGAAATTTCTGCCAGTAATTGCAGGGTTCGGATACCGTGCCGTAGCTCGCGGTCGCGCCCGCCTGCAACCAGCGCAGGCTGCTCATCTGGGTGTCGCCCAGCAGATCGCCGCCGGCGGAGGTGAGATGGTCGGCGATTGCCCCAGGCAAAAAGTGCAGGGTATCGAGCTGTGCCACGTGGGCGATGCCAGTGAAGTAAAACATGACGTCCCGGCGGTTGGCAAGGCTGTCGCCGCGCAGGTTCAAGACCAGCAGCGGGGCATCCCCCATAAGGCCATTGGCCGGAAATTGCGCGGCACGCGAATTGCGCAGCGGATCCGAGGTGGTCAGCAGGTAGGCGGTACCCTGCGGCAGGCTGCCATCGCTGCGAACCCCGCGATCGATGAGTTCTACGCCCAGCAACACCGGGTCGGCCGGTAGCAACATCGCGGGGCGCAGCCCCAAGTCGCGGTACGGATGCTGGCTCGGTGAATCGTACAAGGCGCTGGGTTTGCCAGCCTGGCAGGTATTTGCGCACAATGCGGGGTCAAAGCCCAGGGTAAGTGCAGCGGTCAGTGAATTGCACTCCACGGCATAGGGTGCGGTCCAGGCCAGGGCGATGATGTCGATGGATGGATCCAACTGGACCAGGATCTGCTCGCGCAATTGCGCAAACTGCGCGGCGCTAAGTACCCGTGGCTTGCCAGGCAGTCGCACGCGGATGAGGTTGCGTTCCGGAATCTGCCGCGCCTGCCGGTAATAGTCCCCCACCGCAATGCTCTCCGCGGACTCTATATTGATGACCAGGGCAAGCCGGCTGGACGCGATATGCTCCACGGGCAATCCTGCGGGCGAGCCAGGCTGCGCATGAGCGGTAAACGCCAGGACCAGCACGGCCAGCGCCGCAGCGATACGCACTGGCCCTGGTTTGGGGCGTTGTTGGGAGTGGGGTAGGCGAGCGCGCAGGCCGCGCCTGGCCTCAGGTACGCGCGCGCAGCGGGGCACCGTATACCCGGTTGGCAACCGATGCCTCCAGCGCAGCGTGAAGGTCACGGATGAAATCCTCCTGGCCCCGGTAGGCACGCGCCACATCCGCGTCTATCGAGGAAACGCGCACGAGCATGCCGTCAGCAATGATGCCGCGCAGGGTCAGGCGCATGCGCTCCAGGCGCCGTTGCATCTCGTCGCGCAGCACCATATCGCCCATGGTAATCCAGTAGGTTAAGGGTTCCGTGCGGCCAGGAGCTTGCGCCACGAGGCGCGCGACGGGCAGGGCTCCCCCAGGGATGGGTAGGTCGGCCACCGAGCGCTCCAGGATGTCGAATCCCTGCGCCGGGTAGCACACGTCGGGCAGGTGCGCCTGCGTGGTGAGTTCCAGCTGGTCCGGCCCGTAGGCGATGAGCAGCATGACGCGCTGGCCGCCGGCGTTCACATAGGTACGTGACAACTGCTGGGTATAGATCTTTTCGAGCATCGCCGCAACGTCGGGCGAGACCTGCAGGGGGACCAGGGCGCTGTCGACCTGCCAATCGCCGAAGTGATCGGGTATGGCCTTTTGCAATTCGAGCGCCTGCCAGCCGGCCGGCCGATGCGGCCGCGGTCGCATCTGTCCCAGCACCGCCGCGCCAGTCATAACGGCGGCCGCGAGGAAAGCTCGGCGCTCAGCCATGGCGTGACGCATCCGGCGCAGGCGGCGCGACAGGCGCCTGGCGGCCATGGGCCAGGCGCAGCAGGGCCTCCAGCGCGATGAGGGTGCCCAGGGCCACAAGGAACATGAGCAGGCCGGCGAATTCATGCAAGAACCCCTGGCCCGCCGCATCGCCCAGATGGTAGGTGATGAGTATCAGCGCCAATACGCGGAGGATGTTGGCGAGCACCGCTATGGGCAAAATGGCGAGCCCCAGCAAGAATGTCTGCCAGCGCTGTGCGCGGACAACCAAGGAGAGGTAAAAAATGCCTACGGCGGTCAGACTGAAGAGCGAATTCATGCCCGAACAGGCATCGGCCACGAGCAGGCGATAGCCGCCTATGGTGAGCGTAACGCCGCTGCGCCCTATAGGGTAGCCCACGGTATAGAGCAGGTATTCCGCGCTCTGAGATACCCATTCCTTGAGGGTTCCGGTAACGGCGGCGATGACATTACCCGGCAGCGGCGCAGCCAGCAGCAGCAGCAGCAGGGGCACGGCCAGCCTGCGCACGAGCAGCCTGCCGCCATGCAGCGCCAGCGCTCCGGCGATCATCACCACGGCGCTGCCGGCCTCCAGAAATCCAGAACGGATCCACACCGACGGCACGTAGGCGAGGGCTCCGAACACCAGCAGAGAGGCGCCCAGGGCATTGGAACCCGCGCCTGGCGCCTGGAGCAAGGCGGTCCGCTGGCGCCAAGCCAGGTAAAGGGCCATGCCGATGACAATGGGTGCATGGGAGTATTCGTCGATCTGCCAAATGCCGGCTGCGTCACGCAGCCACGAGGGTATGAGCAGCAGCCCGACGCCAAAGGCGAGCGGCCAGGCGCGTAGCCAGGTGTCGCACACGTCGGCGCCCAGGCGCGCGCGTAGCGCAGCGCCCATCATTTCCAGTCTCCGGAAAAAGCCCTGCCCTGCCGCAAGGAGGACACCCTACGCACGGGCCAGCCGGGGCAGCAATGGGCTACGGCGACGGCCACGCACATTGGGTAGGGAGGCCAAAATCCGTACCTGCAATACTGATGCTGCCTCTTCCACCGTGCGCAGGCGCGGACGCAATACCTCCAGACCCAATGCCAGCAGGGCGCCGGTGAGCGCGCCCAACGCCAAGCCGACAGCGCTTATGAGCGTGACCCGCGGTCCGGCCGCAACCGTGGGAGTCAGGGCCTCGGAAAGCAGGATCAGGTTCGTCTGGTCAACCTGGCTTTGCAGTTTGGTTTGCGACAGCCGCTGGCTGATCACGTCGTAGTCGTGCTGCGCCATCTCCACCTCGTGCTGCAGGACCCCGAGCTGGTCGCGCAAGCCGCGCAATTGCAGCATGCGCTGGCGCTGCTCCGACAGGGCGCTGCTCACCGTGCGCTCGCGCTGCTCATTGATGGCGTTGGCTGTCGACACGCTGCGCGCGATGCGCTGCATTTCCATGGCCAGCTTCTGCTTGAGGGAATCGAGCTCGGCCTGGGCTCCGACAACCTGCGGATGGCGAGGCCCGAAACGTCCGTGGAGTTCATCGAGCTTCGCCTCCTGTCGGGCGATATCTCCGCGCAGGGCGGCGACTGTGCCATTTTGCAGTACATCCGGCGACGTTTCGATGTTTTCGCGCGCTTCTTGCGCCCGTGACGAGGATTCGGCGCGTTGTCCCTGCACCGAGGTGAGTTGCGAATTGAGATCGTGGTAGCGGACGTTGCCTACGTCGCCTTTTTCATCCGTCTGCACGAAGCCATGTTCGCGCTGGAATTCCGACAATTTTTGCTGCGCTTGGTCTAGGCGCTCGCGTTCCCGCGCCGTTTGGGTGCTGAACCATCCTGCAAACGAGCGTTCCGGATCAGTCTTGAGCTCTACCGTGGTTTCTATGTACATGCGCGCAAAGGCATTGGCGGCCTCGGCGGCAAAGGAGGGTGTAGGGTTGGTGAACTGTATGCCAATGACGTTGCTGTTGCGGCTGGGTACCACCTGCAGGTAACCGCGCAATATCTCTGCGTAATACTGCTCGATGGGACTGGGTGAGTTGGACTGCTTCCACTGCTGGATGGCTACCGGGTTGGTGGTGAGCCCTAGCTTGGCGACCACCTTGCGCACTACCCGATCGCTTCGAATAATGTCATTTTGCGTGCCCATGTAGGAGGCTGACATGATCGCACCGGATTGGGCGCGGTCAGTGAGTGCGTCGGGTTCGCGCATGTCCACGAGCACCTGCGCCGTGGACACATAGCGCTTTTCCATGTTGGACGACACCAGGTACGCAGCTGCGCCGCAGGCGAGCATCAGGATCCAGATTAGCCAGTGCCGGGCGCGCAGGATCAGTAGAATTTGGGTGAGCAGCATGGTGCGCGGTGGCTTTCCTGAGCTTTTTCAGCGCATGGCCGACAATGACCTGTCCTTCAGAGAGGCCGCTAAAAAGCTTCCAATTTTAGGGGTCTTCCGTGACCGCAGCGTGTCGTTTCCTGCTGCGCCCATGTCTTCCTCCCCTTGCCTGGACTTGGGCGCTAGGGTCAACGCTGGCGCCCGCCCACCGCTGACCTTATTCCTGCTAGTCCCGTCGTGCTAGCCAGTCCTACCAGTAAGACCAATGTTGGCCGGCTACGACCCAGGCGGCGAGCGCAAGATTGGTGCTGGCGTGGGCAATTATGGCGCACCAGAGTTTGCCAAAGTGGCGATAGACGATCGCGTAGGAAACTCCCGCAAGAAATCCGGCCATCCACAGTTCATGGGCGAGGGCAAACACGGCAGAGCTCAAACCGATCGCCACGAGAGATCCCATTCCAGGTGGCAGGGACAGGAAGTCTCGTCGGTCGATCCAGCGCAGCAAAAACGAGCGCCAGAACAGTTCTTCCATGACAGGCACGACGAAGACAGCACCGAAGCTGCGCAGGGCGACGAGGTCCCAGCGTACCTGACCGTTGGCTGCTAAGGGCACGAAATGCACGATCCCGGTGTTCATTCTCAGCCACGTCGGCATAGGTAGCACCCAGAAGGCAAATACCGTAAGGCCTACGCCGATGCTGGCGCAAACGGCTCCCAGGGAGCGGGGCGGATCCGCCAATTCCCGGTAGTGGCGGCGTAGCGCGATTAGGGCGATCAAAGCCGCCGCGATCTGGACTCCATAAAGCCAGCGGGGATCAGCCAGCGGGACGGGCCCCTGCACATTTTCTTCCACGGCTTCGCGCAGAGCCAGCAGGGCCATGAACAGCAAGAAAGGCAGCGTTCTGTGCAGTGCCGGCCCAACTTCAGCGGATCGCCTAAATAGGGAGGTAAGAAGATGGGTCACGAATTAGAAATATTCCTGAAGCGAAACGAGCCGAGAATGTCGTCCCTTCGCTACGTGCGCTCTGGAAGCTTTATAAAAATTTTGGAGTTTCCGCCTCGCGTGTGACAGGATTGTTTTAGTGAGTCGGATGCGACACGGAGCCCTTGATTCGGGTATTCCCCCCTAGGTTACCGGAGGCTTCCGTGCGACTATTTCGGGCTGTTCTCCGATGCCGCCTATTGGTCAATCGGGTCGGGCCCTTCTTGCCCTGGATGTCTATGCAATTGCCTAGCCTAAGCCTATCGTGTTCTGCGCCCGTGGCGCCTGCCGGAGGCGTACTCGCCCGTCGTGCCTGGGTCAAAGCGGCGGCTGTCGTACTGGCGTGTACGCTGCCAGCAGTGGGCGCAGCGGAAGAAGGGCGCGTGGACTCTTTCGCCTCCCTTTATCTTCAATTGCGTCTGGATATTCCATCCTGGTACGGCGCGGAGGAAGCTAGCGGCGGCGCCCTAACCGATGTGTACAGTGCGGATTTGATGGATCAGGCCAATACGGGCGAAGCGGACATCGTCGAAAGCCTCCCGGCGACCGTAGAAGAGGCGGACTGGGTTCCCGAGATGTCTCCGCTTGAAGCGGCGCAAGGCTTGCATATCCCCGCGCAGATGGGCCCGTTAGCTATGGCAGGACCCATTGCGGTAGCCCCATCGGAGGCCTATACCGCGGCTGACAAGGTCTTCCTCGACGCACGGCGGCAGGCAGCAGCATCTACCGCGGTACCCTTCCACCTGCGCAGGGGAGGCAACTGGATAGGCGGGGGAGGTTGGGTAGAGGG
>Ga0209067_10001057_pt1 | contig 17255 bp, 17 predicted proteins | sample ColStrG_CSR_2013_FD_187199 | JGI IMG/M metagenome (GOLD analysis project Ga0209067, IMG submission 187199) | Freshwater sediment microbial communities in response to fracking from Pennsylvania, USA - Cold Stream Run_MetaG_CSR_2013 (SPAdes)... | ecosystem: Environmental > Aquatic > Freshwater >...
ACGGAGGTTACCAACACATCGGCTAATTCATAATGGGAAGTCGATAAATAAAAATCCAGAACCAGGGTATTTTCCAGATCCACCCAACGTGTGGTACTGGCATACCCCAGGGCTTTTACCTGAACCAAAAACTGCCCCTTAGGCAAATTCTTTAGCAGGTAATTTCCTCGAAAATCGGCGCAGCAAGAGATTCTTAGATCCGGAATGGTTAAGGTAGCCCCTATAATGGGTTGACCGCTGGATTTATCCAATATTCTTCCAGAAATACTTCGTGAATCGATAAAATTTCCCAGGGAAAAAAAAGGAAGGCTTATAAAAAATACATACAGGTATAATCGTATTAAAAAAGAAGGGTACATGATGGAATACGTAGGGAGACAAAAAATAAAACCGGTTAAACTTTCCTCCTTTTCTAATGCCTGGTTTTGTTTAGCAGAACCAAACCCAAAGCAATTCAGATGAAAAAGGGTACACCTTTCCCGCTTTTTTTTTGGACAGGAAGGGGATAATTAAGAAAGAAGCCGGGCTGGGGGTTGAAATTGCTCGGAAGCGTAGGGCTTTGGCAATGCAGGATTTCTAAAATAAAATCTCTCTTTGGAAAAGCCTATTGGAATAGGCATAAAATGAAAGAAAGGAGACCATAGCCCTATTATCATGGGGGATTTAAAAGATCCATTTAACCCATCCTTTTCATGATTTTTTTTTACTTCCTTTTTCAGGAAACAGGAACCAAAGCAAGTGGTAATAGTTTTGAACCGATATTCACAAAGATTCTTCGAAATATAATCCTTATTCATTTCATAGCCTATTTGGGTAAGGAAGGTCCCTAATTGACTCATTAATAGAACAAGAATTAAAAAAGAAAGAAGAATCTTTCGAAAATGCATATGCAATGATAAAAATTCGTTTCCATTTGGATGCAGAAAATTAAAAAATCCTTCGCATGGCAAATAAAAAAATCTCGGAAATAATTATTTAAGCATTAAGGGCAATCCGGAAATCATTATATAGGCCTTATCCGATTTTTGGGCCAGGAATTGATTAAACCAACCCTGTAATTCAGTGAATTTTCGTCCCATTTCGTTCATAGCATGGCCCCCCATCCCAATTTCATTGGTGATAAAGATATAGGTATTGGGAATATCCAAAAAGGCATTCATTTCTTTTTTGGCTTCTTCCAGAGCGGGTTCTACCGCATATTTATGGTCGGTGAAGAAATTAGTGAGCCATAGGGTGATACAATCTAGCAGGACTACACCGTTTCGGGTGGGGATTTGTGAAATGTATTTTTCAATCTCCAAATTCGTCCAATTGCCGGTTCGGTCGTTCTGATGACGCATAATTCTCCCTGCAAATTCCTCGTCCCAAACCCGGGAAGTAGCCAGGTACACTGGATTTTTAGATAATTCCAATGCCAGCTTCTGACCATAGGAGCTTTTACCGGAACGCTCTCCCCCGGTAATGAAATAATGCATACCCGGTTTTATTGGATTTTCAGGGAATGCTTTCTGCTTAAGCCCATTACCCATTCTATACCAAAAAAGAGGAAGGTAGAATAGATCAAATCCGAAACCAGGGTCCCCCTAAAAAAAGGAATACCCATGGTATAGCAAAGGACCAGGCCATTCCAGGTATGAGGATAAGGAATAGGCCCTGCCCAAACCCCAAAATTGCTCACCAGGAAAAAGGCCAGGGAAACCATCAAAGAGGCTATGGGAACCTTCCGGCTTTTTCGGGAGGCTGGATTTTGGAAATAATAAGAAGAAAAAAGAACCACAGCCAAATAGAAACCATATTGCCAATAAAAGCCCTCGTAAAACCATACCCATTTATGATAAACCTGGTAATTGACAATGAAATCGGAAATCCAAACCGAAAATAGGGGCAATAAGAAGGCTAGCCATTTCCTTCCAAAATATGCCCCAGCAAATAAAGCGGTGGCATCAATAGGAGCAAAATTCTCCGGATGACCCAGGAAAGGAGGCAAAACAAAACGGGAAATCATGGCCATTAGGATACATCCTGTTAAAACCAGGGGTTCCCTATTTGACCGAAAGAAAGTTGAAAATGTATTCATACAGTAAAGTTAATAAACCAATTATATAAAATAGAATACCCTTTTATTTAGGGATATTGGGTTGGCATAGACCCATCTCAGAGAGCGACCTGTATTCCCGTATTAAAATTAAATTTCATGGTATTATATCCTATAATCTCGGTATAGGTTTTATTCAAAATATTACCCAATTGAGCGAATATATGCACCCTCCCCTTCCTATCTGCCTGGTATTGAATATGGGCATCGAGCAATTGGTAATTAGCTAAAGGGATATAGTTTCCTGTAGTAAAATCCTCGTCAAACCGATCCGAATAAGAGGAAAATTCCAGGCTAATATTGAGCGTCCTGACCGGATGATAATGTAAGCGGGCATGAAAACTGGTTTTAGGTCTTCGAAGGAGATTATTAAATACGGTATCCAATCCGGATAGGATGGATTTTGTTTTAACCTTCCCGGTAACTAGGGCCAGGGAGGCCTGTAATTCCCATACAGGGCTAATTTTCAATCCCGACGAAAATTCCAAACCCTGATCCCTTTGTTCATCCTGGTTCAAATAGCCCTGGGGATATAAATACACAATGGCGTTCTGAATATTTCTATAAAATCCTAAAGCCCGAAAACGAAAGGCTTGGTCATCAAGGTGGAATACAGAAATATTTCCTGAAATTCCCGCTTCCAGGGATTGGGAAGTTTCCGGTTTTAATCCGGGATTGGCCCCATATTCCCCATATAATTCCGGTAATTTTGGCGCCCGGAACGAGGTGGCATAATCGGCAAAGAGTTTTAGATTGGTAGCCTTCCATGTCCAGGAGGGGTTTATATTGTAGGTGAAATTATTTCCGTAGGAGGAATTATGGTTAAACCGTCCCCCCATGGAAAAATTAAATCCATGGTATTGGTTCAGGAAAAGGGATAGATAGGGACTCAGGATCGATAGGGAAGGATTTATCCTAAGGGAGGCAGAGGAGGTATCCAAAACCTGGCTTGTCTGGTAATTAAGACCTCCCAATAGTTGCAGGTAAGCACCTAATTTTTGGTCGTAATAAACCTCGGTCTGATTAAACCGGCCCGTATATCCGGAAGGATACGGACCTCCATAGTACCGTTTGGAATAGGTAAGGCCCTCATTAAAATAGATATTCCCCTTTTCAAGTGAATACCGACCACTAAACCCAGTAACCAGGCTCTTGCTATAATACGGGTTGATTCCATCTAAAAAGGCCCCGCCGGAAAATTGACCAGAAAGACTGGCATATTGTATTTGGGGGGAAATTCTCCATTTTCCCGGGTTCCAGTTTCCGCTTAAATACAAATTATCGGCCACCATGCCATCTTTATGAAAATGACCGGTATGGGCCGAATCCGTCCCATTATCGACGGCTTCCACCAAACCATTGGTTTTATAATGGGTATACCCTGCCGAATAGGCCAGAGTGGAATCAATTTTATGATTCAAACTAAGATTTTCCTTAAAAGTCCCATAAGAACCTCCGGTAAAGGTGCCCGAAACGTTTAAGCCCTTTTCCAATGGCTTTTTGGAAATGAGATTAACCACCCCCGCAACGGCATCTGAACCATATAAGGTGGATTGCCCTCCCTTTAAAATTTCTATCCGTTCAAATTGATCGGGATTGACCAGGCGGATATCAAAATTGGAACCCAGGCTGGAGGGGTCTGAAACCGGCACCCCATCGAGTACAATCAGGGTATAATCGCCGGAAGCCCCCTGGGTAAATATAGTCTTAGGAGCTAATCCCGGATTGGAATGCAAGGCATCGATGGAAATACCAGGAACTTCGTTCAATACCTCGGCAAGGGATTTCCCCTGGCTTTCTGCCAATTCTTCCCGGGATATTAGGTCCACCACCTTTCCGGATTCGGAAATCGATTTTGGAAATTTACTGGCGGTAACGGTCACCTCACCCAGGTGAATGGAATTAGGTTTATGCCTATGGGAGATGGAATCCTTTTTTTGCCTTAGGCTATCGTTTAATTTCCCTGGTTTACGATTTCCATTCTGCGCCCTAACCTCCAGATGGATAAGGCTTAGGGCCAGGACCAGGAAACCCATTTTAGTCGCCAAAGGGAATCCTTTCGGAGAATCCCAAAGGATAATTTTTCTCTTGTTTTTTTTCATGCCATGGTTTTAATCCCAAAGCCTGAGAAATGTAAAATGGATGAAAACACTAAAAACCAGTATCCTCACTCAAGCTTCAATCCTCGAAAGCTATGAATATACCGTAAAGGCAGGTCTTCTGACTACTCCTGAAGTATCGTCTTCCCATTTTTACCTTTGTAAAAACAGTGACTTGGATTGTACTTCCTTTCTGGATAAACCAGTAGAGATCACAGCAGCGGGACTGTTTCGGGTTCACACCGAATTCCCTTTTAATTCCCGGCGTAACCCGGGAAACCAAATACATGCCAATGCTAAGCAAAATAAATCGGCGAAAAAAAAGTTAATGCGCGATTTTTTTTTAGATTGATTTAAAATTAGGTTCCTAAAAAATTTTATGACCAAATATTTATTTCTTTTCCTGCTGGTATTTCCGTTTCTTTCTTCAAAAGGGCAAAAATCGGGAAAGAACCCTTCCAATACCGATACGCTTCTATTAAAGAACCTTATGGAGGCCCATCGAGCCCAATTTGGATCCCTCCTTGCCGATACCCAGCATCTGGAAATTCAGATTCTTTATACCCAAATTAATAGGGATAAAATGAATAAACCCCATTTTACCTCCTTCTCTTACCATCTTCGTCCAGAAAATTATTTTTACCCGGCAAGTACCGTTAAATTACCTTTAACGGCCCTGGCCCTGGAAAAAATAGAGCGATTAAAGAAAAAAGGGATGGATCGAAATACGCCCATGTTTATAGGAGCCGTAGGCCCCCGCCAAAGTCCTGAGAAAAGGGACTCCAGCGCTGAGAACCTAGTGCCAAGTATTGCCCAATTCATTAAAAAAATTTACCTGGTTAGTGATAACGATGCCTTTAACCGATTATATGAGTTTTTAGGACCCGATAGCATTAATGGCCAATTGCATAAAAAAGGATTTCCCTCGGCTCGAATTATTCATCGTTTATCGGTCGGTGATGATTCCCTTTCGGCCAGGATGTTGAATCCGATCGATTTTGTTCAGAATAAGGATACACTTTACCATATTCCTCTTAGGATGGCTGGGCCCCCATCCGCATCCCCCTATATACATACCAAAAAAGGCCTTGGCTATATGGTATATCACGGAAAGGATTCCAACTTAGTTCATCAGCCTTTTGATTTTACCCAGAAAAACGGTATTTCCCTAATCGATGAACAAAATATGCTCAAATCCATCCTGTTTCCAGAAAAAAACGGAAAAGGCTTCCATTTAAATGCTTCCGATAGGGATTTTCTCCTGCATTATATGTCCATGTACCCCAGGGAAAGCCGATTCCCCACCTATCCGCAAGATCATTATCCGGATAATTATGGTAAGTATATTCTCTATGGTTCTGAGCTACCAGTTTCTATACCCCCCGGCATACGGATTTTTAATAAAATTGGTCAGGCCTATGGGTACCTGATTGAAAATGCTTATGTGGTGGATTTTAATAACCATATTGAATTCCTGATTTCTGCCGTAATCAATACCAATACGGACCAAATTTACAATGACGATCAATATGCCTATACCACCATTGGCTATCCCTTCTTCAGAAATCTGGGAACGTATTTATTGGAAATGGAGAGGGCCAGAAAAAAAGATTATTTACCGGATTTAAAGGAATTTACCCTGCGTTATCCGGAATAATTTCCCTATCCATCCAGGAATATACATCCCGGATATCTAATTCTACCCCTGGTGATTTCAAAATATCTTTCAATATTCTCCCCTCTCCCATTTGAATTACCCGGTCTCCGTATTGGAGTACATCCCGTAAATTATGGGTCACCAATAAAGCCGATAAGGAATATTCTTCAATAATTCTACTGGCCGTTTCCATAACAATTCTTGCCGATTTAACATCCAATGCGGCGGTAGGTTCGTCAAGCAGTAAAATTTTGGCATCATCCATAATCGCCATGATTAAGGTTAATGCCTGTCTTTGCCCTCCGGACAAAGTGCCCATTAGCTTATCCAGTTTATTTTCGAGGCCCATACCCAAAAGGGAAATCTTCTCCTGAACTTTTTTTCGAAAAGTATCATGGATACCGATAAAAAGGGATTTCGGATGGGTTCGAATGGAAGCCAGCCTAAAATTGTCCAGGATACTGAGATCGGGAGCGGTGCCAGCCAAGGGGTTTTGGAAAATATGGGAAATCCACCTACTTCGTTGGTATTCCTCCAAACCACTTACCAGGGTTTTATCCAAAAAGATCTGACCTGAATCGGGTTTCAATCCTCCGGAAAGAAGGTTCAATAAGGATGATTTTCCTGAACCATTGCTACCTATGACCACCAGGAACTGCCCGGTAGGAATGGATAAAGTAAGCTTATCCAATGCCTTTACTTCGTTTACCGTTCCCGGATTAAATGTCTTTGATACCGCTTCTACCTGGATCATTTTGTAAACTTAATTAAGGGAATGATCACTACGAGTAAAACCAAACCTGCGGTAATTAATTTCAGGAAATTAGGATCAATACCCAAGCTAATGGCCACTCCCAATAAACTTTGAAAAATTAATGTGCCCAGAACGACCCCAAGTACCCGAAGGGCCACTTTGGGAATGGGAAAGAAATTCAGAAAGGCATCGGCCAGTCCAACGGAACCTAAGCCCGTAATGACAATTCCAATACCCATATTGACATCGACATACCCCTGATATTGGGCTACCAGGAAACCGGATAATCCCACCAGTCCATTGGCCAGGGCCAAACCCATAATCTTCATCCGATTGGTATTGACCCCCATACTTCGCACCATGGTTTCTGAATTGCCTGTGGCCCGCATGGCAATACCAAAATCCGTTTTCAATAAGAGGATCACCAAAAAAGCCACCAGGGAGACAAAACATACTAGTACCCAGGTCTGGGATTGAGTACTCTCTCCATTTTTTACAAAAATGGCAAATATATTTCTCACCTGGATTAAGGCTATGTTCGATTTTCCCAATAAACTTAAATTGACCGAATAAAGCCCGTAACTCACCAGGATTCCGGAAAGAAGAGGATTCACTTTTAACTGGGTTCCAATAAATCCGGTTAATGAACCTGCCAAGGCAGAACATAGAAAAGCCAGGCCCATAACCCATCCTATGGGCCATCCCTTTACCAAGCCTAAACCGGTAATCACCGCCCCCAGGGTATACGAGCCATCGGCCGTGATATCCGGGATATTGAAGATTTTCATGGAAATAAAAATTCCAAGGGATAAACAGGAAAGTGATAAACCCAGTAAAATAGCCTGTAGAAAAAAACTCATTATTTAACCGGAATAATTCCTCCTGGAATCTGAATTTTAAATAAGGAGGCCACTTCTTTATTGTAAACCTTTTTTCTCAATCGCACAATTTCTGGTTGAAGCCCCTGGGTACTGCCTGTTTTCAAATACCGGGCTGCCATCATTCCCGATTGATGGCCCCAGGCATAAATATCGGCTCCGAAAGCAGCCAGGGCCCCTCTTTTTACCAGGCCTTCTTCCGAGGTAAATATAGGCACCTTGGCAGCATTGCAGGATTTTAATAGGGTCTCAAAGGAGGCAAAAACCGAATTATCCGGTAAGGCAAAAAATGCATCCACATGCCTGCTTAATAGATTTTGTACCACCAGCTGGGTTTCCGAGCTATTATTCACGGGTAGGGCCACCAAACGAATGCCCAATGCCTCCGACTGATCTTTTAAATGCTTGAAGGCATCGGCCGATTGCGGCTCCCCCTGGCTATAAATAGCTCCCAGGGTCTTCACCGAAGGAAGAATTTCCTTTAAAAGCATAATGGAGGTATCGATATAGGCGGTGGTTTCATAAACGCCAAATAGATTAACCGGGGCCTTGCCTTGTTTATCCAATAAACCTGCTTTTTCCGGGCTGGGGGAAACCATCATGAAAATAGGAAGGGTATGGGTTCTTTGGGCGGTAGATATAGTAGAAAGGGTGGTATTGGTCGCAATGATGCGCAAATCCTGGTTCAACAAATAGCTTACTTCCTGGTTTAAGGTAGGAATACTCCCCTGTGCATTCTTATAAACCAATTCCAATGTTTTATTTTTTTCATCGAATCCCTGTTCGGATAAGGCATCGAGAAAGCCTCTTTTCGCCTCCGAAATGGTTTCATCCTGAAATGCATCCAAAAAACCAATTTTTGGAATAGCCGATCCCGAATGCGAATAGGTACAGGATTGTAAAATAAATAAGAAGACTAGGGATAAATAAAATAGTTTTGCCATGAATATCTTAAAATACTGAAATCTCCAAAAAATTATAATGAATTTCTTACCAATTTTGTTTTGACTTATTTAAGATTTCAAGGTAACCAATTAGCCGGGTTATCCAATAAACCAAAATTCAAAAAAGTACGTTAAATCGACAGATCCCCCCTTTATGGACGCTAAATTAAAAGTTACCCTCATTCAATCTTACCTGTTTTGGGAAGACACCAAGAAAAATCTTATTCAGTTTGAGTCAAAAATAAATGCAATAAATCAAAAAACCGATATTATAATTCTTCCTGAAATGTTTAATACCAGTTTCAGCTTAAATGTTGAAAAACTAGGTGAAACCATGCTGGGAACCACCGTTTCCTGGATGAAGAAAATGGCGGCAAAAATGGATTGTGTGATTACCGGCAGCCTAATCATTAAAGAAGATAATAAATACTTCAATCGACTTCTTTGGGTAAAACCGGTGGGAAATATTGAATATTATGATAAACATCATCTATTTCCCCTATCCGAGGAAAGTCAAAAAATAAGACAGGGTCAGGAAAAAAAGCTTTTTACCTTAAAGAACTGGAAAATTTGTCCCATCATTTGTTACGACCTTCGTTTCCCTGTATGGTGCAGGAACAAGGAAGAATATGATATATTATTCGTGGTGGCAAATTGGCCCGAATCCAGGTCCTCGCATTGGAGAACCTTATTACAGGCAAGAGCCATTGAAAATCAAGCCTTTGTAATTGGAGTTAACCGGGTGGGCGAGGATGGTAAAAATATTTATCATTCGGGCGATACCATGCTGATTCACCCGGGTGGAAATATCCTTTTCCAAAAAATGGATGAAGAAGATGTGTATACGGCTACCATTCAGCATGATGAAATTGGGAAGGTTCGTACCTCTTTTCCTTTTCTACCCGATATGGATCCCTTTACGCTGGGTCATCCTATTCCTTGATTTTCTAATATTGACCGTTCCTTTTTGAAGGGCATTCTGGGTTTTAATCCCAATTCCTTTAATAAGGCAAGATCTTTTTCTATTTCCGGATTGGGTGTGGTCAATAATTTTTCGCCGATAAAAATGGAATTGGCTCCTGCCATAAAACAAAGCGCTTGTTCGGTTTCCGACATTTCAGTCCTTCCGGCCGATAGGCGCACCACCGAGGCAGGCATTAAGATCCGGGCGGTAGCAATCATTCTTACCATTTCAAAGGCCCCCAGGGGTGCCTGGTCTTCCAATGGGGTGCCTTTTACCCGAACCAGGGCATTAATAGGCACCGATTCCGGATGCTGTGGTAAATTCACCAGGGTATGGAGCATGGCTATACGATCCTTGGGGGTTTCCCCCATACCAATAATTCCTCCGGAACAAATGGTCATTTTCGTTTTACGCACATGATTCAGGGTATTTAATCGATCCTGAAAATTTCGGGTATGGATAATTCTACCATAATCTTCTTCAGAGGTATCAATATTATGGTTATAGGCATAGACCCCTGCATCGGCCAGTTTCTGTGCCTGGGATTCGGTAAGCATGCCCAGGGTACAACATACTTCCATATCCAAGGCATTGACTCCCCGAACCATGTCCAGAACCTGGTCAAAATCCCGGTTGTCCCGTACCTCTCTCCAGGCCGCTCCCATACAAAGCCGGGAGGCACCGGCTTCCTTAGCGGAACGGGCCAGTCCCAAAACCTCTTCCTTGGACATTAACGCTTTTGCATTCAATCCAGTATCGTACCGGGCGGCCTGTGGGCAATAAGCACAGTCTTCTGGACATCCCCCGGTTTTAATAGAAACCAGGCTACTTATCTGAACCTCTCCATACCCGGCAAATTCTTTATGAAGGGTAGCTGCTTCATAAATTAATTCCAGTAAGGGTTTATGGTATATGGCTTCAATCTCTTCTATTGTCCAATCGTGCCGAAGGGTATTCATACAATTTTTTTCTTTATAGGTTTAATATAATTTTTGCTGCTAAATAATAGGTTAACCAAAATCCCATGGTATCGGTAAAGGTGGTGATAATAATGGAGGAGGAAACGGCCGGGTCCACGCCTACCCTTTTCAAAATTAGGGGGATAGAGGAACCGGTAATTCCCGCTACCAATAAATTCCCTACCATGGCCAGAAATAGAACTAAGCCTAATTTAGGGTCCCCGTTAAATATAATAGCGGCCAGGAAAACAATGCCCCCGGTGGCCAGGCCATTCATTAGGCCCACGGTTAATTCCTTAATAATGGTCTTATACGCCTGATCGTTGGATATTTCATGCAGGGTTAATCGACGAACGGTAACGGCCAGGGTTTGGGTAGCGGCATTTCCGCCCATACCGGCAATTATACTTTGGTAGGCCCCCAGGATAACCAGCTTCTGTAAAATGGCATCGAAATGGTTAACAACCGCGGCAGGAATAAAACAGGTACCCAGGTTAATCAATAACCAGGGCAAACGACTCTTTATGGCGTCGATCCAATTACCACTTAATTCCTCGTCTTCGGATACCCCGGCAATTTTTAAAATATCCTCGGTATTTTCCTCCTGCATAACATCCAGCACATCATCGAAGGTGATAATGCCCAGCAAATCCTTTTCCTGGGAAATCACCGGAATGGAGGTAATATTATACTGAGATAATAAATTCGCCACCATTTCCTGATCGGTTTCCGGGTACACATAGACTAAATCGGTATCCCAGATCTCTTTTACCAGGGAAGTGGCTTTCGATTTTACTAAATCCTTCAAGGAAACCTTCCCCTTTAAATGGTTGTCATCATCGACCACATAAATGGCGTAGAATTCTTCCATCTCTTCGGATTTCTGGATAATATCCTGAATAGCCTCATTTTTGGTCATGTCTTCATGAACACTGATAAATTGGGTATTCATTAACCCCCCGGCCGAATCGGCTGGGTATTCCAAAATTTTACGAATGTTCCCGGCATCCTCCTTGGAAAGGCCATCCAGAATTTCTTCCCTCTTTTCGTTGGATAAACCGCTAATAATATCGGCCGCATCATCTGCGTCCAATTCCTCCATAATTTCTCCGGCCTTCTCCTTGGATAAGGAAGCCAGTAAATTTTCCGGATGGTATTCTTCATCCATCTCGGAAATCACCTCAGAGGCCTGCTCTACGGGCAATACATGGATAATTCTTTCGGCCGATGGAAAAGGTAACTGCTGGAGAATTTTCGCTATTTCCGAGAAATGGAATTCCGATAAAACTGATAAAAGTTCCGAATCGGAGTTTTCTAAGGCTTTTCTGACCTTCTGAACGTCGTTTTTATCAATCTCAAACAGCTCCATATTTGCGAAAATAGATAATTTAATTTTCTCCTTTATTTCATTTTCAAATAAGTGCCTGCGCTTACCTGGGCCAACCTATTTAAATAGGGATTAGCCTGCTTCCCCATATTAAATAATACATCTATTACGCTTAGATCTTCATAAAATTTTCCATTGGGGTCGAATACCTGTGGATAGGCTTCCCCTTGAATACCACCAGGATGTTTAGGATGAATAGAATCTCGCAGGTCCCTGTCTTCCGGAGCATAATGGGGAATATAGGCTTCTGAAAAGCTAACCAACGCATGAAAATCCAAACCCATGGATTTACATAAAAACTCCATCCATTCCAGGTTTAAATCCCATAAAAAGGTATAGGGCTTTTCAAAAAAAGGAATTATATCATCTTCGTAAAATTCAAAATAGGTAGACCGCCTATAACAGCTTTGCAGGGACATCCAATGCAATTTTTGCCAATTTGATTCATAAGAAATTCTCACCTCCTTAATAGGCGTATGTCTCCGGGCATATTTTTGAACCGGAACCGTTAAAACGAGTTTGCCCTGGGGAGATAAAATCTGTGCCCTGTTTCGAAAACTTTGCTTTTGAAAATTTTCCAGGCCATCTAAAACCAGGGTGTTTTTCAAAAAGAGCAAGCTGAAATAGGGTATTGGGGGTAAGTACGAGGTTGAAAGAATCCATTTCATGGGGGTACAAAATACAGAAAGAGAATGTTTAAATGATAAATTTGCCGACTTTCGTGGCTAGACACTTTTACATGCTTGAAAAAATTCGATATTCCTTTCTTATTGGATTTCTCTATTTCTTTTCCATCCTTCCTTTTCCCATTCTCTATATAATATCGGATGGGATTTCGTTTATCCTACAGTATATTATGCGCTATAGGGTAAAAACGGTCATGGAAAATCTTTACTATTCCTTTCCGGAGAAAACCCAAAAGGAAAGAAATACAATTGCCAGAGCATTTTACAGTCATTTGGCCGATTTAATGGTGGAGGTGGTAAAAATGTTTACCATGGATGAAAAAACCATTCGAAAACATTTTATTTCTCCTACCGAAATCAAAACCTGGGACCAGGAAACCCTGGACACCCTGGGCCTAATTCAGGAATCCAAGGCCATAATAGGAATGCTGGGCCATTACGGAAATTGGGAATGGGCCAGTTTCTGTTCCTGCCTGAATTTTATTGGAAAAGAAAACTGGGTGGTTTATAAACCATTAAGCAATAAAAAATTTGATATCCTTTTAAATAAGGTTCGCTCAAGATTCGGGGCAGAATTAATTGATATGCGCAATGTTCCCAGGAAATTTGCTGCCGGAACAAAATCTCCCTATCTCTCGTATTTTGTATCGGATCAAAGTCCGGTATTTTCCAATTCAGGACATAAAATCACCTTTTTAAATCAGGAAACCCTGGTTTATTTAGGCGCTGAAAAAATTGCACATTCCCGAAATATACCCGTGATTTATATTGAAATACAAAAATTACGGAGGGGGGTTTATACCTCCAAGGTGGAATTAATTTCTAAGAATCCGGCCGAATGGACTCCGGAAGATATTAATCTGGCTTTCCAGAGAAAATTGGAAAAAACAATCCAGGAACGGCCAGAATATTGGCTTTGGTCCCATAAACGTTGGAAATATACCCGAAAATGAATCTAATAATAAATTTAAGGGAAAACTATCCATGGTAAAAGCAGCCGTGGTCATACTAAATTGGAATGGGAGGAAACTTCTTGAGCAATTTCTACCGGTATTAATCGCCAATACTCCCAAGGAATACGAAATTGTTATTGGAGATAATGCCTCTACAGACGATTCCTGCCAATTTGTTCAGAAAAATTTTCCTGCGCTTACCCTTTTGGTAAATTCTGAAAACTGGGGCTATGCCGGAGGGTATAATAAAATTTTAGAGCAAGTAGAAGCTGAGTATTATATATTATTGAATTCGGATGTGGAGGTAAGCAAGGACTGGATAGATCCCCTTATCCGGCATATGGATCAAAATCCTGAAATTGCCGCCTCTCAGCCCAAAATTCTATCGTATTTTCAAAAGGATCATTTCGAATATGCTGGAGCGGCTGGTGGCTATATGGATTGTCTTGGGTACTTTTTCTGCCGGGGAAGGCTCTTTAATACCATGGAAATCGATTCTGGACAATATGACGATACCAAAATGGTATTCTGGGCATCAGGGGCCGCATTTTTTATCCGATCCAAAGATTTTCACGAATCTGGAGGCTTTGATGCCAGTTTATTTGCCCATATGGAAGAAATAGACCTTTGCTGGCGATTACAAAGGAAGGGAAGAAAGATAGCGTATATACCCCATGGAACCGTTTACCATATGGGCGGACAAACCCTTGCCTTACAAAGCTCAAAAAAAACCTATTTAAATTTTCGAAATAACCTTCTTATTTTATATAAGAATCTGGACGCCCAATGCCGCAATAAAACCCTTTTTATTCGGTTTTGTATGGATTTTATCACCTGGATCCATTTTATTGGATCCCTGAAATGGAAACATGCCTGGGCCATAAACCGGGCTCATTATGATTTTTTACGCATGCGCCACGAATATCCTAGCCAGAAAAGGAATCCCCAATTAAAAGAATTAGGTCCCTCCTATACCTCCAGCCTGCCGGGATATTATAATAAAAGCCTGGTTTGGGAATATTTTATACGGAACAGAAGGAAATTCTCTGAACTCGTCTAAAATGAATGCCTTAACTGAAAAGCTTCCAGGGCCAATCGATATGAATTCAGACCAAAACCGGCAATGGAACCCATACATTTCGAGGCAATAAGGGAATGATGTCGTATTTCTTCCCGGGAATGAATATTGGATATATGAACTTCAATTACCGGAGTAGAAATTCCCGCAATGGCATCGGAAATAGCCAGGGAGGTATGGGTATAGGCCCCTGCATTGAGAATGATCCCATCGGAATGGAAGCCTACCCGTTGTATTTCATTAATCAAATCCCCTTCAATATTAGACTGAAAATATTCTAATGAAATCGCCGGATACTCTTTTTTTAAATCCCCGAAAAATTCTTCAAAACTCAGGCTTCCGTAAATTTCCGGCTGCCGTTTACCCAGAAGATTTAAATTTGGTCCATTTATAATGTGTATATTCATAGAAATTGGGTAAAGATTCTAAAAATATTCAAAATATTGGGTTATCTGGTTCTGCAAAACTAAAATCCTGGTATAAGGGATTTCATGCTTATTTATTATTGGAAAGAGGGCTTTCAAAAAATAGTATTGAGGCCTATTTAAGCGATATAAGTAAGCTCCATGAATATTTGGACCAATTGGACGAACACCAGTCCATACTAAAAACGGAGGCGGAGGTCATTAAGAATTTCCTTTCCGAAATAGACATTCAAACCATGAGCCCCCGTTCACAGGCCCGGATCATTTCAGGGCTTAAATGCTTTTTCCAATACCTGGTTTTAGAGAATATTCGGGAAACCAATCCTATGGATTGGATATCCAGCCCAAAAACCAACCGGTTACTCCCTGACACCCTTTCCTTAATAGAAATTAACCAAATTCTGGATCAAATAGATGCCAGCAAGCCGGATGGATTGAGAAACAAGGCCATTTTGGAGACTTTATATGGGAGTGGATTACGTGTATCCGAATTAATCAACCTGAAATTATCGGATATACATTGGGAAAGTTCCTTTATTAAAATTCTTGGTAAGGGGAATAAAGAAAGACTGGTCCCTATGAGTTCGGTTTCATCGAAATTTATCCGACTCTATATGGAGAACTGGAGAAACCAACTAAGTATACAAGAGGAGTACCAGGACATTCTTTTCTTAAATAAAACGGGTACCTCCTTATCCAGGGTCATGATATTCAAAATCATAAAAACCCTGACCGCCAAAGCGGGCATCCAAAAACAAATCAGTCCCCATACCTTTCGGCATTCTTTTGCCTCTCACCTGATCGAAGGAGGGGCCGATTTACGGGCCGTACAGGAAATGCTGGGCCATGAATCCATCCTCACCACCGAAATCTATACCCATCTGGACCGGGATTTCCTTCGCCAAACCCTGAACCAATACCATCCCAGAAGCTAGATGGCGTTTAATTTTTACTTTCTAAAAGTTCAATAGCTTTTTCAAGAACTTCGTCCTTCCCTTTTTTTATGCCTTCTATCGTGGGTTTTACCCAAATATCAGGCCTAATTCCTGAAGTAGGAATCGATGTTTTATCAGGATAATAAAAGCCGGAACCACTTATAATAATCGGGAAATTTCCGGGAAGTACAAAGGTTGTAAGACTCGCTGTTTCTCCTCCCGTTTCACTTCCAATAGAAATAGAATGGGGTGCTAAATGAAAGGCCATTAAGGCAATTTCTCCATATCGATTCGTACTTTCATTTTGCAGGATGATTATCTTCCCGTGGAAAGGTAAATTTTTTTTTAAACCGGCAAGGGGCCCACCTGTATATTCTATAGGACCATAGGTAATACGTCCGGGAATATCCAGACTTACCTGAGAAGGTATAAATAAAGGTTTGGATTGCTTTATTAATAAGGAATTTATGAAATTCCAGTCCATAAAGCCACTATCCCTATTTCGTAAATCGAGAATCAATCCCTTTTTATGCTTAATTCCTTTCCAAACTTCTGATAAGGTTTGTCTTGAAAAGGTTCCGGAAGATAAATAAGCAATATTTCCATGAGGGAAGTTTTGATAGAATCTTGATTCCTGTAAATAATTTGTCTGGCCTAATTGAAATTTAGGATATGCTTTTATACTTTTTTGAAGGAATTTTCCCTCTCTTAGAAATCCAACAGGGATTAGGGAATCATTGGAGCGAAATATTTTTTTTGAAAAGTAAATATGCTTTATTGTATTATTCACTCCAATCTCATATTTTCTTCGTTCCTGGAAATAATCTTCTACCTTTTTACCATTAATTTCCAGAAGGATATCCCCAATTTTTAAAGTAGTATCTAGACTCCTAGTCCCTGTACCTAATCGATGAATCGGTAAATACCCGGTAATGACAGGGCTGTCTTCCAAATATTCCACATTATAAGGAGCAAGATAATTACCAAGATAGGAATCCGGAGCACCATACGGATAGGTCCCATTATCTTCCAGCAAAGTACATAATTCACGAAATACAAGCCAATATTCGGTTTCGTTTAAGGAATAGATGGCTTTGGGTAAAAATTCTTCCAACAGGTTTTTCCAGTCTCCCTGAATTCTATTTTTATAGGGATAGAAATATTGAATAATATTCCAAAAACGGTAAAGGGCTAAAATCCTGGTTCCGCAGTCTACATATTTTGTTCCCCCGGCCCAGTTGTTTGAACCATAATAAGAATTCTCATTTTGAGCCTGAAAACCCGAATAAACGCCCAAGGCTCCATAATAATGGATTTCGGGTCTTGAAGCGGTTTTCAGCTTTACCAGCAGGTCCTGTAGTTTACCTGAAAATCCGGAATGTATAATCCAATCCAAATCCGGTTTCATAATAATTTGGGTTGAATCCATGGAAATCACCTT
>Ga0209067_10001060_pt1 | contig 17238 bp, 18 predicted proteins | sample ColStrG_CSR_2013_FD_187199 | JGI IMG/M metagenome (GOLD analysis project Ga0209067, IMG submission 187199) | Freshwater sediment microbial communities in response to fracking from Pennsylvania, USA - Cold Stream Run_MetaG_CSR_2013 (SPAdes)... | ecosystem: Environmental > Aquatic > Freshwater >...
GTTCCAGTCGAACCCATTTTTAAGTTATAAAGGAAAAAACCCATCGACTGCAGAACCCAGAAAGGCTCGAATTACTTATTATCAACCTTAAAGAAATAAAAAATGAATAGATTAATTTTTCTTGCAGCGCTTGTTCATTGTACGACGATTTCTTGTTCCAATCGACATCAGCCAGATCACTCTGAAATCACAATCCATCACATCGTAGTTGCAAATGACTCAGTTAAAAACATTAAAAATAAAGATGTGATTGCGCAAAAAATCACCCCTTATTTGTGGGTAGAGAAAGATGCCAAAGCGGTAGCAGATTACTACTTATCCATTTTTAAAGACGGTAAGCTGAAAGATTTTCGTAAGTTCGATAGTGACGAAAGCGGAAGTGATGCAGGGATAGAAACAGCTGTCATTGAAATAGCAGGAATGGAGTTTAGTATATTAGCCGCAGGCCCGTTATTCAAATTTAATGAAGCCGTTTCCTTTGTTATCAATACAAAAGACCAAAGTGAAACAGATTACTATTGGGCAGCCCTTACAAAAAATGGTGGTGAGGAAGGGTCTTGCGGATGGTGCAAAGATAAATATGGATTATCATGGCAAGTTGTACCAACCGAATATTTTGAATTAATACACAGCGATGACCCAATAGTAAGGAGAAAGGCAATGAAGAACACATTAAATCAGAAAAAAATAATACTTTCAGAACTCAAATGACCTATATCATTGTTTGCGACAAGTAAGAAACCTAGTTTAAAATAAAAGGAGAAAAAACTGCCAATAACAAAATGCATAATCAGTGTGTTCGGTTTAGATTTTAGCTTAGTTTTTCAAAAACGTTTGTTTGGCGCGACATCGACATACTTCGGATTCCGGCCTCTCCTTATGCACCAGTGTTAGCCTTCATGGTAGGGCTCCACATTAATCAGGACAATAAATGAATATACAAGAACAAATCACAGATTACATTGCTAGTCAACCTGAGCCAAAACGTTCAGAGGTTAAAGCCTTGCACAAACTCATACTTCAAATATTACCAAAGAGCAGGTTATGGTTCTTAGACGGCAAAGACGACAAAGGGAAAATTGTCACCAATCCGAATATCGGATATGGACTACAGACCGTAAAATATGCAGACGGAAAAACCAAAGAATTTTATCAAATTGGTATCAGTACAAACAAGACAGGAATTTCAGTTTATATTTTAGGCATTGAGGACAAAATGCATTTGAGAGAAACCTACGGAAAAACAATAGGCAAAGCGACGGTAACTGGCTATTGCATTAAGTTCAAGACGCTCAAAGACATCAATATAAACGCACTTGAGGCGGCAATACAACACGGAGTTAAGCAGACAAAAAATTAAGTAGAAGTTTGACAACGACCAATATTCAAAAATGAAAAAGTCTGCTGACACAATGCCTTGGGACACTGATTTGTAATAGTTAAGACTTGATCTGACAGTCGGATTGTTTTTGCATTCCTTCCCCGACAGGCAAAGGTAGCCACCGCTCCAAGAATGTCAAGGGCTACGCGAGTGGCCGCTCAAATTCCATCGCGCATCCAAAGCCACCCTTGACATTCTTTCCGCTCGTGGCTGACGGCTGCCTGCTGGAAAGAAATGAATACTCATGCTCATGCTGGTTGATAGTTTTGATCCACCATCTTAGCAAGCGCAATTTCTTTTGAGGCAGTGAAGGTTTCCCAAGGAGTCCTGCCGTAGCAATATTTTCCGGTATGTGTTCTCTGCTCGTTGTACTCCGTGATCCACAGATCAAGATCTGTTTGCAATGAGTCCAATGATTCGTAGAGCTTCTTGCGAAAAGCCACCGCATAAAATTCGTCTTGAATGGTGCGGTGGAAACGCTCGCAAATGCCATTGCTCTGAGGGCTCTTGACTTTTGTTTTGGAGTGCTCAACGTTTTCAATGGTGAGGTAAAGTTCATACTCATGATATTCTGCTTTGCCGCAGTATTCAGTTCCCCGATCGGTGAGTACGCGAAGCAATGGGATCTGTTGTTCCTCGAAGAATGGCATCACTTTATCGTTGAGCATATCGGCTGCGGTAATCGCGTTCTTACGGTCGTAGAGCTTAGCAAAGGCAACCTTGGAATACGTATCAATAAAGGTTTGCTGATAGATCCGGCCAACACCTTTGATGTTGCCCACGTAGTAAGTATCCTGCGCACCAAGATAGCCGGGGTGCTCGGTTTCAATTTCGCCAAAGGCTTCCCGCTTCTCCCTCTTCCGTTCCAGGGCAATCATCTGTGCTTCGGTGAGGATAAGTCCTTCCTGGGCTACCTTGGCTTCCAACGCAGCTAAGCGTTTAGGAAAAGTTTCCAGGTCATGACGTTGCCACACACAACGAACTCCGCAGGGTGAAATGAATATCCCTTTCTTGCGCAGTTCGTTGGCCGCGCGAAGTTGACCTAGGGCAGGTTGATCGACGGCGAACTCAACAACGGCTTGCTCTACGTGCGGTTCGACTCTGTTTTTAGGGATGGCTTTCCTTCGGCTGACTTCCTTTAAGGCCAATTCTCCTCCCGTATCGTACATCTCCTTGATCCGGTAAAAGCTGTCGCGCGAATAGCCCATCATCCGACAGGCTTGGCTTACGTTTCCTAATTGTTCGGCTAAATTGATTAGCCCTAACTTGGTTTTGATTAACTTCGTTTCTGTTCTCATTGTCTGACAGTTTAATGGGTTTAACTTTTTTAGTTTGCACTTCTAAGTTAACCCAACTGTCAGATTAAGTCGAAACTACTTCAGCTTACAGCTATACTTGGGGTCCAAACAAACAGGTTAGTAAACAATTTACTTTTTCTGAGCCATCAAATAACGTTTTGAATGAAGTAACCTATAACTGGCAGAATAATGTGATTTCATCATGGACTGAAAGTGGCAATAGTCAAAGTGTCGCCACCATAGTTACTTCAGGCATGCCTAATCTTTTCTCAAAGTTTCCGCCAGAATTACAACTTATATTATTGCTCCAAAACCTTATATATGACACCTCAGATTTTTTTAATTCACAATTTATGATTGATTTTACCATTGGTGGTGCTGGCATTCACCTCCACCGGTCAGCCATTACTTTTGATAAACATGGCAACTGGACTGGGTATAGTCTTAATAATACATATACTGCAAAAATCACTTGGACAGGAGTACCACATTAAAAGCTTTTGGATAGTTTCAGATGTTAAAGGGGGTTTTTCAACTGCCTTAATCTCTCTCTCATACGCTGCTCCTCCCCCTGGGCATAATAACGCTGAGTGATCTTGGTAGTTGTATGACCATTATGAGCAGCTGCAGCATTAATATTTAAAAGGGATGCTGTCTCATCAGTGTTCAAATGCTTAAGACTGTATAGATCTGCTGAAATATTTAATTTATCCTTTACATGAACTTTCCATCTCCTAGTAACCTGTTCCTCTCGTATTTTGTGAGGTCCAGATAACAGTCCTACACTAAATACATAATCATCCTGGTTGGCATTACATAGCTGTTCCTTCCAATAAGGAGCTGCAACATTTTTAATTACCCTAATTAGCATGCGCTTCTGCTTCCCCTTCTTAACTAGGGTGCAGTACTCACCTGTATACAGGTCAACATCTTTTACCTTAAGGGATAGTAGTTCTGTACGTCTACCACCAGAATGAAAAAATATCTGGATGAACCTGTAGAAGACAGGATAATTAATCTTTAAATATGATTTTACTTTCTCCCTTTCAGCAGATGTTAAAGTAGTTCTAATTTTAATTGTTTCACTTTTCTTCTTTAATTCCTTTGCTGGGTTATGGTCAACTATGTCCAGCTCAGCTAATTGCTCAAATAACATCATTAAATAAGTCCTGTAAGCATTCCAATTTCTAGGGGACAGGTTTCTTTGTTCATGACATTCATTCATTATAATTTTTAAATGACCCTTTCTTACCTGATCAATGGAAACATCTGCAAGTCCTACCTTGAATGCACTGATGAAAACATACTTAATGCAGCATTTTATATTTAACTGAGTAGCATGCTCAACTTTCAATTGACTATAAGCTAAATTAATAGCCTCAGCAAAACCCATTGAGTCCGTATAAGAATTAGCAGCATGTTCAGGTGGAGCTATTAAATAAGTTTTTGAAATGGGGTTGTAGCCATACTTCTGCAATTTTAATTGCTCTGTTTTAATGAGTTGGATAGTAAGTTCTACTCTTGAGGAATGATTTTTTTCTTTGTTCATTCCCATGACTTTAACAAGCTTACCTCTATACCTATACCATATTTGCCAAGGAGAATTTATTGAGGAGGGATTAGTCAGCCAATCAGAAGGGCTAACCTTTAAATCTGTTACCAGTTTTGTTACCACTTGTTCAAAAAATTAAAAGGTTACTTATTAGTAACCCATAACTTCTTGATTATTAGAGAGCGGGAAACGAGGCTCGAACTCGCGACCCTCAGCTTGGGAAGCTGATGCTCTACCAACTGAGCTACTCCCGCTTTTTAGAAGTGCTAAGTTATTAAACTCCTGCTTTAACAAAAATAATTTTCTGAATTATCCTGATAAAAAATAAAAGGTCAGTTCGAATGAACTGACCTCTCAGAAATCGGACTACGTCCTCATTTCCTTCTAAGATAAATGTCTCCGTTATAGGTCTGAATGCTTATCTCCGGCCCTCCCCCGTTCACGTCTACCTTCACCCAATCATCAATCTGCACTTTGTATACACCTGTTTTCGATTCCGTCTTTGTAATTGGATTAGACTTCTGTACCTGAGCATCAAACCCCGAATAGATTTCACCTTGCTTTGTTTTCATCTTGAAACTTGCTTTTAAGCCAGCTGGGAAAGTCAGGTCGATGTCGCCATTATAATTGGCATAGGACAATGGCGTATCGGGTGTTAACTTGTCGTACGCAATTTTAATGTCTCCGTTGTAGGTCTCAGCGACCACCGTTCCCGAAATTCCTGTAGCGGTAATGGCTCCGTTGTAATTGATCAATTCTACTGTCCCGGTGATATTATTCACATCCAGATCTCCGTCATTGTATGTTTTAATTTTCATATTGACGTTGGATGGAACCTCAACGGTAACCTCAATTTTCGAGCTCCAATTATCAGAGGTTACTTTTACTGTATTCTGATATTCGGATGCTTCCAGGTTCATCGTGCCGCTACTGATTTTCTTTAATCCTTCCTTATTAGAGCGGTGGTGTTTATCATCATCATCTCTTTCGTCGCGTTCCTCACGCTCGTCGCCGTCCTCCTTCGAACTGCTGTATTTTACATACACATCTTTGCGGGCTGTCCCTTTTACCTTTATTGATCCAGTTTTAATATCAACGATTATTTTCATCGCGCCCGTAGGATTTGAAAACGGAACGGTAAACTCCCCTGAATCCTGGGCTCTCAATACCCCACAAACCAACATGATCGCTATAACCAATACATTTTTCATAACGTTAATTTTATCGTTTTATTTATTTTTTTTCTTTTACAATCACGTCACCGTTAAAGGTTTCGAAATCAAGGAGTGCACCACCATTTCCAACCTTGAAGCGATTCCCTCCTATTTTCAAATTTGTCCCCTCTTTGTCCTGTTTCTTTTCGATGATGGCTGACATACCTTGCAAATTCTCCACATTCGTATACAAGTCGCCATTAAATGACTTGAAGGAAAGGTTGGCTGCCAGACCTTTAATGAAGAGCGCATTGATATCTCCATTGAGTGAATAATACCGGCTATCTTCATTCGGGTTGCGAGAATACTCCACCTCCACATCGCCGTTAATCGTGCTGGCATACGTTTGTCCGGCCAGGGCACTCAAATGTATCGCGCCATTTACATTCTCCGCTTTCACTTTACCTTTAACATTTTCCACCGTGACATTGCCTTCATTCACTGTTGACACCTCCAGGTTAATTCCACTTGGTACTTTTACCGTGAAATTGAAAATGTAGTCATAAGGCGGGTTGCAGTCCTCCTTGTCGCAATCCGATTGATACGACCAACCGCGACGGTCATGCCTTCGACTTGTCTTGTACCCGAAGTGATTGCAACCTCCCCCTACATAAACCACCAGGGTGTCGACCCGATCGATTTGTTGCAATTGCATTTCCTTTTTTCCTTGTTCAAGTCTCACCTCTGTTTTTGCCTTAATCGTTCGCTCCGCTTCAATGAGAATTCTATCTCCGTCATATCCCAGTACTTTCATTGAACCATTAATATTTGCCAGAATCAGGGTGTTGGAGGAATTTGCTTTTTCAAACTTCAGCTCAAGGGTAATTTTATCGCTAAAGGATTGTGCATTGACGATCAACGGCAAGCACCATAAAATCATTAAACTCTTTTTCATACCATTAATTTTTTAAATCAAAACCTTAATACTTTCCTCAATCCGTTGCTTCACTTCTTTCGGAGTTGACCGCTGCGCCAGAATTTTCTTTAACTCGTTCACGGAAGATTTCTCTTGCATCGACACCATTAACTCGGCTAAGGCTACCTGAACAAGCGGTGAATCTTGTTGCGCAATGGAACGCACCAACCCTTCCCGAACGGCGGGCGACTTTGCATAGTTATGAAGGGCATCAAGGGCGGCGAGCCTCACGTTAACACTGGGGTCAGCGTTAAGCGTTTTAAAAAGCGCTTCTGTTACTTTTTTGCTTGGTCCCTGAATTTCTTCACTCAAACTGACGGCCTTCAAGCGATCGGTAGCGGATTCCTTTTCCAACATCGAAATCATGATCATCTCTTTTAACCCACTGACTTCCTGCGCCAATTCCTTGACTTCTCCACCACCGGTGTTTTTCTGAAGCACGGTTCCGCCAATAAAACCGACAACCACCAAAACCATCGTAACGACCAGCTTAGGGCCCCATGATTGGAAGTTAAACCAGGAAGAAAAATCAAATTGTTTCGCCTTGCTGGTTTCCCTGGAGAGCATATCATAGAACCGGTTATCAAGACTTTTTGAAGCCATTGGCTCCCCGAACTTGTCGATGTTCTCATCAAACTTAGAGAGTTCGCGAAGGTGCGTGAGTTCGACATCGCCCGACTCAATCATATGCTCCAACTGAAGCATCTCGGAGGGATCGGCCAATCCTTCGTTGTACTTGGCAATCAGTTCATCAATTTGATTCTTGTTCATAGTCTCCTCATTTAAATTCTGCTACTATTGGTACTGATTTTTGGATGCTGGCCAGTCCCCGGTTACCTGCCTCCGGCTTCACATCATCTTCTCCACTTGGTGATAAATGGCTTTCAAATCCTGTAATGCCCGAAACACTTTCACCTTCACTGTTCCTTCCGTGCATCCTAAAATCTCCCCGATCTCTTTGTACCTCTTTTCTTGGTATTTGCTCAACAATAAAATCTCTCGTTTGTCCTGGGGCAGTTTGTCCATCGCTATGGCAAGCATCCGTTGATCATCGTCGTGTTGCCAATCCAGCATCAAATTGCCTTCGTCCCTGATTTTATTCTCCCAATTTTCCACTTTCTCATGGGCGACTTTGTTTTTTCGGAAGTGATCGTTCTTCACATTACGGGCGATATGAAACATCCACGTTCTGAAATCGCCATCACCACGGAAGAGATGCTTGTATTTAAGAATCCGCATAAACGTATTTTGCACCAAGTCTTCTCCCAACTCTTTGTCGCGGACCAGGCCCACAAAGAATCCAAGTAACGGACGTTTGTACCGTTCGTAAAGCAGGCCAAGCTTTTCGGGATCACCGTCCCGCACTTTTGCCATCAGGTAGTTATCAGCAAGCGCTTCCAAATTCAGGGGTTCTGGCAGGGAAACTAAGGAATTATCAAAAGGTTACCGACAAAAAATGAAATATTTCGAGCGGGTAGCTTTTCTTACCAAATGCCTTTGTACTTTTCGATGATTAGATCCTTTGACCATGGGAAAGCACACTATACGCCTCGTCGTTATCGGACTGGTTGGATTTCTTAGTCTAGAGTTGGTCAAGCGGCCACAAAGAATACTGGTGTGGCACGACGAATTCGATTACACAGGCTTGCCGGATTCAACGAAGTGGAGTTATGACCTGGGTGACGGTTGCCCCAACGTTTGTGGATGGGGAAACCAGGAAGCTGAATTTTACACACGCGATCTTAAAAATGCTCGTGCGGAAAACGGAATGCTTATTATTGAAGCCAGAAAAGAACCACGCGGTGGGAAAGAATTTACATCTGCCCGGTTAGTCTCAAAAAGCAAAGGCGATTGGAAATACGGGCGAATTGAAGTTCGTGCAAAGTTGCCCCGTGGTCTGGGAACCTGGCCTGCTATCTGGATGCTTTCTACCGATTGGAAATATGGGGGCTGGCCAACCAGTGGCGAAATCGATATTATGGAGCATGTTGGGTACGATCCGGGCGTAATTCACGGCACGCTTCATTGCGAAAAATATAATCACATCAAAGGAACACAGCAGGAAGGAATCCATCGAGTTCCCGATTGCCAAGATGCTTTTCATGTCTACGCCATCGATTGGAAAGAAAATAAAATCAATTTTTATATCGACGATGCGGTATATCATTCCGTAAAAAGAAATCCGACCGATGATTTTAAAGGCTGGCCATTCGATCAGCGCTTTCATCTAATTTTAAATATCGCCGTTGGCGGAAACTGGGGAGCGGTGAAAGGAGTTGACCCGAACATTTGGCCGCAGCAAATGCGGGTTGATTATGTACGGGTTTATCAATGACCAATTTGGCGAATAATTACCATCAGATGATCAAAAGAAAATTAATTCTCGCCTCGGCTTCTCCGCGAAGACAATTTTTATTAAAAGAAATTGGATTGGAATTCACGATCGATCCGCCGCACATCAACGAATCGTTTCCTGCTGATCTGCCGATCCAAAAGGTTCCTTCCTACCTGGCTGAGAAAAAAGCAAAAGAACTGTTGTCAAAAATTACTGACGAAATTATTTTGGCGTCGGATACAGTGGTGATCCTGGGGAAAAAAATTTTAAACAAACCAGCCGACCGTGCTGAGGCGATTGAAATGCTCACCGCGCTCAGTGGAACAACGCATATCGTCATCACCGCAGTGTGTCTGCTGAGCAAAGACAAATCGGATTGCTTCGAAGACTGGACCGAAGTCACCTTCAAACACCTTTCGCAGAAAGAAATTGAATATTATGTTGACAATTATAAACCGTATGATAAAGCAGGAGCCTACGGAGCTCAAGATTGGATAGGGATGGTGGCGATAGAAAAAATAGTTGGTTCTTACTTTACGGTGATGGGATTACCAATTCATAAAGTGTATGAAAGGTTGCAAGTATTTTAGGAATCATGAGCACGCTGGTCATATCCTCCTTCGTCATCCTCAGTATCGCCCTGGTTATCCTTCTCACCTCCGTCTGGAAAGTTAACGCCTTCATTGCTCTTTTCCTGATTTCTTTGTTACTGGCGCTTGCTGTGACGCCGGGCAAAAATGTCGTCACGCTGATGAAAGAGGGGTTCGGAGGCACCATGGCATCCATTGGTTTTTTGATCATCTTGGGTACCATCATCGCCATTCTCCTGGACAAGACCGGGGCTGCCGTAACATTGGCTAACTACATTTTATCAAAAACCGGTGAGCACAAGGCGGCGGCGGCTTTGGGCATTACGGGCTTTCTTACAGGCCTACCTATTTTCTGTGATGCCGGTTTCATCATCCTGAGTGGCCTGTCAAAATCGTTCAGTACAAAAACTAAAACCGCTTTACCGTTGATGGCGGGGGTGCTGGGATGCGCACTCTATTCTGTTCACTGCATGGTGCCGACACATCCAGGCGCGCTAGCCGCTGCTGGCATCCTGGACGTCAATATTGGCCACCTGGTGATTCTGGGGACGGCCTTTGCCGTGCCGGGTTTTTGTGTGTCTTATTTCTGGGTAAAATTTATGACGAAAGGAAAAGATTATTCGCCTGCAAAAGAAATTGAAAACGCGTTGCCAAGAAATGCTCACCCCTCCGTCGTTCTCTCCTTCTTACCCGTTGTTCTTCCCTTGGTTCTGATAACGGTAGGGTCGCTGTCAAAATTCTCGAGTTTAACTTCATCGCACGTTGCTGTCCAGGTATTTGAATTTGCCGGGCAGCCCGTGATCGCGCTGCTGATCGGTGTTGCGTTAGCCCTGCTGTTGCTCAATAATAAAAAAATCGACACCATCAATGCTGTTTTTGAAACTGCCATAGAAAAGGCAGGTCCCATTTTGATCATTATCGCTGCCGGCGGAATGTTTGGAATCGTCATTAAGGAAACGGGATTTGGCACCCTGGCAGGCATTGCCCTGAGCAAAACAGGACTTGGGCTTGTCATTCCCTTTGGTATTGCCGTCATTCTAAAGACAGCGCAAGGATCTTCCACGGTGGCCATCATTACGACCGCCTCCATTGTTGTGTCGATGCTTCCATCGCTCGGGTTAGATTCTGAATCCGGAAAATTGTTTACCATGCTCGCGATGGGTGCCGGCTCGATGATGGTATCACATGCCAACGATGCTTATTTCTGGGTGATCACTAAGTTCTCCGATATTCACGCCGATATCACCCTGCGGGTTTTTTCAACGGCGACGGCCATTATGGGGGTAACTGTTTTTGCATTAGTATGGATTGCTTCTTTTCTCTTTCTGTGACCATTCAAAAAAAACGCGAGGGAAATGGATGCTAAAACGTTAGCCAAGCAAATTTTTCTGGCTGGGATAGAGAGCGTCTTGCCCGATAAGTTGATTCGCCAACAAGTGAGCATCAAAGATTCAACCTTGTTCATTTCTTCCCATCGCTATCCCTTGGGTACGCTCAATCGAATCTTTGTTATCGGGGCGGGCAAGGCAAGCGCCCGGATGGCAAGAGAAATTGAAAATATTTTAGGCGATCGCATTATCGAAGGGCATGTCGTGGTGAAATACGGACATGCCTGTTCGTTGAAACATATTGGCCTCACCCAGGCCGGCCACCCCGTGCCGGATCACAACGGCATTTCAGCGACTCATAAAATTCTGGAGATAGCGCGGAAGGCTCAGGCGAACGATTTAGTGATTTGCCTCATCTCCGGTGGCGGCTCCGCATTGCTTGCTGATTTTCCCGAAAACAGTACCCTTTCCGACATGATTATTGCCAATGACCTCTTGTTGAAAAGCGGTGCTGATATAAAGGAAATAAATGCGGTAAGAAAACATTTATCACAGGTAAAAGGAGGGCAACTGGCAAAAGCAGCTCGCCCTGCTTTTTTAGTAAGCCTCATCTTATCCGATGTGATCGGGGACCCGCTTGACGTTATAGCCTCTGGGCCGACGGTGCCCGACCCCAGTACATTTAACGACGCTATACACATACTTAAAAAGTATGATGTGTTTCCAAAAATTCCTCCGTGTTTAGTTAACCATTTAAAAAATGGGGTTGAAGGATTATGTCCTGAAACTCCAAAACCGGGTGATTCTGCCTTTCACAACACGAATAACATCGTAATTGGTAACAATAAAATTGCCTTGAATGCCGCAGCGAAGAAAGCCATTGAACTTGGGTTACGCCCTTTACTAATTACGGCTGAACTGCAAGGGGACACCATAATAATAGCGAAACAGCTTTTTACAACAGCCCTTCAATTTCAAAAAGATGACCTCCAGACAAAGCCATGCTGCCTTCTTTTCGGAGGTGAGACTACCCTTAACGTAAGCGGAAGTGGCACGGGTGGACGAAATCAGCACCTGGCCTTATATGCCGCCTTGTTGCTGACAAATCATGATGGCATCACCTTACTCTCAGCGGGTACCGATGGAAATGATGGGCCAACGTCGGTGGCCGGCGCCGTGGTAAATTCAAACACAGGTGATGATGCGAAATCGACTGGAATGGATATTCAAAATTATTTAAACAACTTCGACTCATTTCATTTTTTCCAGAAGGCAGGCGGACATATCATCACTGGACCAACCCTGACCAATGTGATGGACCTCATTGTTGTCATTATTGAATAGTCTTCAACGAATCGATCAATTCTTCATTCGAAATGGAATAAGCACATTTGAAATGTCTTTTCGGACAAGCTTTAAAACCATGAAGTCCACAGGGGCGACAATCTAGTTTCTCTTTTGTCTCAATTATCCTTGAGCGATCAGATAACGGGCCAAAACCGAAGGAAGGAACCGTTGAACAGAAAATAGCGGTTACCGGGGCGTTCATAGCCGAGGCTAAATGCATCGGTGCCGAGTCATTCACAAAATTCATCGCCGCACCTTTTATTAAGGCAGCCGATTCGAGGAACGAAAGCTGGCCGGCTAAATTGACCACACTTCCGTTGCTGGAGGCAAGTCGAATGGATTCACAAGCAGAATGATCGGAAGGGGCTCCTAACAAGTAGACTTTCCCATTTCGATTTCCAATGGATTCCAAAAACGTAATCCATTTTTCTACGGGAAACTGCTTTGTGAACCAAACTGACGTTGGCGCAATGCAGATATATCGCTCGATCTGAAATGGCTTTACTTTTTCAACATCCCTTTCAGATGGATAAAGTCTGGGCTTAGCATAGTCACCATCCGTAATTTCCTCAATCAATTGATGATTTCGTTGCACTTCATGCCGATTCCCGATGTGATGTTTTATATTTTTGTTAAAACCAAGGGAGAGGGGATTCTTGTCAAATCCGATCTTCAATTTACTTCCTGAAAAAGCCGTAATCAGACCTGAGCTCGCAAAGCGATGAACGTTTACCACACAGTCATATTGATTGGCCCTCACCTGCTTGATGATTTTAAACAAGTTTGAAATTTTGGACTCTTTCTTGGTCCAGACGAGAACATTTCGCAACAAAGGATGACCTGCCAGCAGCCCTTCATTTCCTTTTCGAAGAAGAAAATCAATTTTCGATTCCGGATAATGCTGATGTAACTTTTCAATTAATCCGGTGGCTAAGATTACATCGCCGATGAAGGCCGTTTGAATAATGAGAAAAGAGTGAAAGCGCGTCCCGCTCATTTTTTATAAACTTCTTTGTAGGTGACAATCGCCTTCTGAATTAAGCTCATGGCCATTTGCTTATCCTGAAAATCAGGAACCGTGACAATTTTATTTTCCAGTCTTTTATAGCTTTCAAAGAACTCTTTCAACTCGAGTTTGAAATGTGTTTCCAATTCACTGATGTCATTGAGATGTTTGGTATTGGCGTCGTTATCCGCCACGGCAAGAATTTTCTCATCACCCAAACCCTGGTCGATCATCCGCATCACACCGATCACACGAGCAGGTACCAGGCATAGCGGCTGAATCGGTTCGCGGCAGAGAATCATGATGTCGAGCGGATCATGGTCATCTCCTAACGTTTGGGGAATGAATCCATAATTGGCCGGATAGTATACCGCTGAATACAAGACCCGATCCAGCTTTAGTAAACCAGTTTCTTTGTCCACTTCATACTTGGTGCGCATGCCAGTAGAAATTTCAACAATGCCATTGATGAATTCCGGCGGGTTGTCGCCGATGGGTGCCTCGTGCCAGGGATGTTTGATCATTCTATAAAAGTAGAAAGTCCAAAGTAAAAAGTGGGAAACCCCGCCCTTTACTTTGAACTTTAAACATAAAAAACGGGTACTTACCTTCTATTTACTTGTCCGCTGCCTTGTCTTTCTTATCTTCCTTCTTAGCAAGCTTCACTTTGTCTCCATTTTTCAATCGCTTGGAAACGACCAGGAACGGTCCGGTAATAACTTCAACACTGTCGGAAATACCGGTAAGAATTTCAATGTTATCGTAATCACTAATCCCGGTTTTTACTTCTACCATCTTGGCGGAACCTTTGTCGTTTATGAATACAACCACTTTGTCTTCCTTCTTGGCTGGCGCTTTATCTTTTGCGGTCGTCACAGTTCTTTTATCGTCGTCGTTGCCAGCAGGTTGTTCGCCCGTATTTTTCTTTTCATCGGGGTTTCGAGTAGTCACTGCCGCCAACGGCACGGAAAGCACATTGTCTTTTTTATTGGTGATGATTTCTACACTCGCTGTCATCCCCGGACGGAAAGGAAATTTATTGCCTTTTTTAATAAGGTCTTCATAGGAGGAGCTCAGAATCAAAATACGAACTTCAAATTCAGTGATGGCATCCGTTGATGTTTTATCCTTTGCGGTATTGGCAATGTTGGTAACAATTCCCTTGAATTGCTTGTTGATGTTAGAGTAGGCGTCCACATCAATCAGTACGGTGTCTTTGTAATGAACACGTACAATGTCATTTTCATTCACATTGACCCTCACTTCCATGACATTTAGATCCGCAATGCGAAGCATTTCCGTACCGGTCATCGTAGCGGTACCCACCACTCGTTCTCCTTTTTTAACACTTAACTTAGAAACCACTCCCGTCATGGGAGCGATCACGGTCGTCTTCCGTACATTCTCTCTGGCTTCTCTCACGGAAGCCTCCGTGCTGCTCACGACAAACTTAGCTGCTTCATAATTTTGGTTGGCCGAGGCTAAATTGTTTTTTGCCACATTATACCCCTGCACCGCGGTCTGCCAGTCCGCGTCAGAAATTACTTTTTGGTCATGCAACTTTTCTTGGCGCTTGTAATCCAATTCAGCCTTGGCATAATTTGCTTCAGCCACCGAGATGGCAGCCTTACTGGCTTCAACGTTAGCACGCACCTGACTAAGCGATGCTTCATTGCGCTCCAATTGGCTTTTCAAAATATCAGGGCGGATTTTCACTAAAGGCTCCCCCCATCTCACCGAGTCCCCATCTTCCACGTTCAGTTCAATAATCTCGCCCGAAACTTCGGGGGCAATTTTTACTTCGGTGACCGGTTGCACTGTACCTGATGCACTTACTTTTTCAGTGATTGAAACTTTTTTTGCCTTCGCTAACTCTACTTCCAATTCTTTCGTCTTACCAATCCACCCTGCTGACTTTCCAACAATTACAAATAGGATTAAAAAAACGAGGGTACCGATACCCCAATACATTAAGCGGTTAGATTTTTTCTTTTGTTTAGCCATAGAAAGGTTGAATGAGGTGTGAGGGTAATTGAAAAGTTATAAAATTAATATTCGATCGTTTTGCCCTGATAAAATTCAAGGATTTTCTTTGTAAGGATAAAAGTGTACTTAGCCCTCGCAAGACCAGATTTAGCTGAAAATAGATCGTTGGAAGCCACTTGATATTCAATATAAGTAGCCGCCCCATTTTCTTGCCGTTGTTGAGTCATTCGAAATGCTTCCTCATTAGCGTTAACTTGTTTTATGGCAGCCGTATAAGTTTTCGCTGCAGCAACAACATTATTGTATGCCGTTTCAATTGATTGCCGCAGTGTGTTTTCCGTTTCTTTAACGGTGATTACGGCTAACTCACGGTTAATTATTGCTTGCTGCACTCCCGTGCGAGTTTGCAATCCATTGGCAATGGGAATTGATAAACTTAAACCAATATTCTTATAAATGTTATCGGACAGTTGGTCCTTAACATGATAGGCGTCAGAAATTTGAATCGTTTGTGGTACTTGAGTAAAGACAGGCAAGGTAGGGTCGCCATTCACCAATCCAATGATTTGATTCGTTTTCGCTCCACTTGGATCAATTTCATACCTGGCTTTATCAGATGCACTATTGTAATTAGATACACCGGCATAAGTAAAGGAGACCCTGGGATAATAAGCTGCTCTTGCCGCTCTGACTGCAAACTGTGCGGCTTCCACTTTTAGCAACGCACTCTTCACCTGAGGTAAAGTCTGTGCTGATATCGCATAGATTTCTTCAGGGGTTTGGGAAATAGTCAAATCTTCCATAGCAATGTCAGGCACCATTACCTCAAGCGGTGTTGAGGCCGGGACCTGCATCGATTGTTTTAGTGTTAATAAAGAAAGATTAAAAGCGTTCTCCTGCGTAATAAGGTTGGTCTCATTGGTCGCAACGGTGGCTTCTTGTGTGAGTTCATTGCTCTTTGAAAGTGCTCCTGCCTCTACTTGCTTTATAATTCGTTCCAATTGTTGCTGACTGGAATTGAGTTGAAATTTGGCATTCTCAAAGAGTTCTTTATTGAGGATTACGTTCGTGTAATTCTGAACCACCATGATAATCACATCATTTTTCGCTTTCTCAAGGTCGAGGTCAGCAGCCTCAACACTCACCTTATTTTGCCGATAGGTATGCTGATAACGAAGCCCGTTAAATAATAGCAAACTACCAGTGAGCGAAGGATTGACAGTTTGGGTAATTCCCTGAAAATATTGATAGGTCACAGGGTTAAGATTTCGACCATAGTTCTGGCTTCCTGAAACGTTGAAATTCAGTGTCGGTAAAAAATTACCTTTTGCTGAAAGTAAGCCAACACGGTAACTCTCAACATTATATACACCACGCTTTACAGTAAGGTTATTGTCTAATCCAATTTTTACACATTCCTGCATGGTCATTTTTTGACCCTGTACCAGTGACCAGCTCCATAAAACAGCAACAACTGGCAGTATTATTCTTCTCATATTAAATCTGGGGTATGTAAATCACTTCTTTTATCCACGTTAGACTCTTTAAATAATCAAATGTTACAGGCTTAATGCCCGAATCCATTTCAATCACCTGGCAAGCCATATCATTTTTCCCTTTTCGCGACACCGACATGGTGGCAATATTACAATCGTCGTGGGCCAGCACGTTGGCCACAAACGCAATACTGCCCTTGACATCATCGGCAAAAATAATGAGGGTGTGCAAATTGGCGGTAAAGTCGGCTTTAAATCCGTTGACCTCAGCGATATTTATTATTCCACCCCCCTTGCTCTCTCCCAGTACCTCGACTTCCCTCGTTCCTTTCTTTAATTTTAATCGAATGGAGTTAGGGTGAAGTGTTGATGCATTACCCACTGATTTGAAATGGTATTTTAAGCCGATTTCGGAGGCGATTTCGATGGCTTCTTTAATCCGCTTGTCATCCGTTTCAAAATCCATGAGTCCGGCAAGAATGGCCCGGTCGCTACCGTGGCCCTCATAGGTCCGGGCAAAAGAGTTATAAAAGATAATCTCGGCCTGTTCTGGAATTCCCCCTAAAATTTTTACCGCTGCCCGCGCAATTCGCACAACACCAGCAGTATGCGAACTAGAGGGGCCAATCATAACGGGGCCGATCATATCGAAAATACTGCTTTTCTCAGGCATAGGTGGCGAACTTAAGTGTTCAATACGCAATATTAGGGCAAAAGGATTTACTGAAATGCAAAATTCTGGCCCCTGAGGGAATTTTTAAGTCACCCCCAATCACCGGACTGTCTCTT
>Ga0209067_10001062_pt1 | contig 17222 bp, 19 predicted proteins | sample ColStrG_CSR_2013_FD_187199 | JGI IMG/M metagenome (GOLD analysis project Ga0209067, IMG submission 187199) | Freshwater sediment microbial communities in response to fracking from Pennsylvania, USA - Cold Stream Run_MetaG_CSR_2013 (SPAdes)... | ecosystem: Environmental > Aquatic > Freshwater >...
CCCCAGCACCTGCGCCGCTAAGTCGCGCGCCGGATAAAAGCGCTTCGGCTCCTTCTGAAAATGAATGCCCTGCAGGTTCAGCGACTTGATGCGCCCGATGGTTTCATCATCCGCTTTGCGTGCCACCCAGCAGAATGTTTTGTGCGCGCGACAATCGGCGAGCACGACATTCGCGTCATCGCCGGTCATGCGCGAGATCAGAGACACAGCGGTGGGAAGATCTTTCACTTCGCTGGGCACGGCGAAAGCGGAGTCCACCTGAACCGACATGGCCAGCTCGTTGCCGGATCGATCGTAAATGTCTCCACGCTTGGGCGACAGCGGGATGGCGCGCTGCTGCTGGTGTCCAGCCATCTTGACGAACTTGCCGTAGCTGAAAATCTGCAGGAAGACGAGGCGTCCACAAATGGCGACGCACCATAGGAGAAGAATCGCGCCGAGAAGATAAAGCCGTGAGTTTTTGCCGGTAGCGGAATCGGAGGCCATAGCAACTATCTCGGTCCTTCGTCGTTAAGGCGTTGTCATCAAAGCTTTGTCATCCTGAGCGAACCGAAGGACCTCTGCACTCTGCCGGCAGCATCGCGAAGGCCGAGGAGTACATGGGTCCTTCGCTTCGCTCAGGATGACAATGAAATCAGGATGACAAAGAAACTTGTAAGACAATGGTGGCGACTGAGGCGGACGGACGGGGCGCCCGTCGCCGAATCGTTACTGCCCCGGCATCACCGACACCGGCGCGGCGCTCGCCATGACCGGGCCTTGTCCATCGGCCGAAGTGCCATCCATGCGGATCACTTGTCCGGGCTGCGGCGGGACCAGGCCTATACGGCGCGCCAGCACATCAATGCGCTCGGGATCGCGCAGCGACGCATCTTCCAGACGCAACGCGTGGTTCATGTCGACCAGGCCGCTGAGGTCGCGCTTGGCCGATTCGATCTGATAGCCATACTCGATGGCCTTGAAGTGCTGCCAGGTGTAGGTAAAGACGAGGAAGAACAGGACGACCAGCGCGGCGCTGAAGTACTTCATCTCGCTGTTCCGGCGCGGGTCTTCCACTTTCACCAGCCGCGAGTTATCGATCGCTTTGGAGAAATAGACTTCGGGGGTACCCGTCCAGAACGGACGCCGTCCCGCAGCCGTCGTTGGACCTGCTCCGACTGAATGCGCGCTATGCATTGTCGCCGCTGCTGCTGCCATTTATGCCGCTCCCTCGAAAACCTGATCTTCTGCCGGTACTGGTATCTGCATGGCGAAAATTTCATGCAGTTCTGCGGAAATGCGTTGCTGCTCGGCCTGCAACTCAGCCCGTTCGACCGCCGTCATCAGATCCTTGATCAATGTGCCCGTGTACATTTGCCACCAACCTCAAAACTGGATTCCTACCACGGAACCCGCAAGGCAGCTCTCAGCTTTTCCCGCGGATCTTTTTTTGCCCGCGTGGTCGAACCTAAATTCTTTCCGCGGCTCTTAACTTCGCGCTGCGCGCTCGCGGATTTCGATCGCTTTCTTCTTCCGATGCCGTCACCGGTTTCTTGGTCAGCACCCGGTAGTACTTGTCCTTCATCGCGCCCTCGCGGAAGGCATCCTTTACGATGCGGTCTTCGAGCGAGTGAAAACTGATCACCACCACGCGGCCCCCAGGCTTCAGAATCCGCGGCGCCGCTCCGAGCAGCGCCCTCAGATCGTCCAGTTCGCGGTTTACGAAGATTCGAAGAGCTTGAAAAGTTCTGGTCGCCGGATGAATTCGCCGCTCTTCCTGATTCATTGGCCGGGCCGCGGCTGATATGACATCCGCAAGATGTGCGGTAGATCGTATCGGCCGCGACCGGCAAATGGCTCTGGCGATTCTCCGCGACCTCCTTTCCTCTCCGAATTCGTAAATCACATCGGCAAGCTCGCGCTCGTCGAGGTGGTTTACCACTTGTTCGGCGGTGCGCTCGGAATGCGGGTCCATTCGCATGTCGAGCGGCCCTTCCGCCTGAAAACTGAATCCGCGCGCCGCATCGTCCAACTGCAGGCTGCTCACTCCGATGTCGGCCAGAAGACCGTCGATGGTCGCTGGTCGTTGGCCCTTCGCAATGTCTGCAAAGGAGCGATGCAGCAAGGTAATCGTCGGCCAATCGGGCTGTTCGCCAACGACTAACGACGAACGACCAACGACGATCTTGCTTTTCGCGATTTCCAGCGCCGCTGGATCCTTATCGAAGCCAATCAAATGTCCCGGTGCGCCGAGGCGTTTTGCGATTTCGTAACTGTGCCCGCCCAGACCCACCGTGGCGTCGATATACGTCCCACCGCGCCGCACGGCTAAAAAGTCGATCGCTTCTTTTAAAAGAACCGGGACATGGCTCATTTCCCTTCCACCACCATGTCCAACCCCCTGAGGGGTTTCTGTTGATTCCCCGCCCACTAGATGCCCAGTTCGTTGAGCGTCTTCTCATCCTCAGAAGTGAACTTGCCTTCTTCGATCTCTTTGCGGTAGGCCTCCAGGTTGCGCACTTCCAGATATTTCTGGAAACCGACAACCGCGACCTCTCCCTTGAGCTGCGCCGCATCGCGCAGCAACTGCGGCAGCAACAACCTGCCCTGCCCATCCACTTCGACCTGCTGTCCCCAATATCCGGTCGTGCTGAGAAACTTCTTCTTGGTAGGGTTGAACGTCGGCAGCGCGGCCAGTTTCTGCTCGATCTGTTCCCATTCTTCGAAGGGATACACTTGAGCAACCTTGCCGTCTAAACTTGTGATGTAAAATTGCTGACCATATTTCTCGTCGATCACCCGCTTGAACTCGGCCGGGATCTTGAGGCGTCCCTTCTCGTCGACCCGGGTTGGATGATTGCCGCGAAACATGCATCAGCTCTTCAAGTGTCAAAGTGACAAAGGAGGCAAAAACGGCGCAAAACCTGTTCACTTTCGGTCGATTCGGGCTGTTGGTCGTGCTCTTGGGTCGGATTTCCACCGGCTCCTCGAAGTTCAGCTCAAGTCTTCCACAGGCGCTACCGCCTCTTCCACTTTCTACCACTTTGTACCACATCTTAGCGTTAAGTCCTTTAATGTCAAGCAGAAACTTGTGGGTACCCGTCCCACTTCAGCACTGATTTGGGAAAGTACGATGTCTTGTGGTTAACTTCCTGGTGAACTACAAGGGGTAGTGTTTAGGCCCGTGGTTCTTTCGCTATTCATTCGCTTAGATTTCTCTTGACCCCGGCGACCGGCGCGGATTCTGCTGTTGAAAAGTAATCACACCGGGCGGAATCGGCTCAATGGAGGGACACCGCGAGAAATCCGTTGAATTGCCATTTTGCAAAATGTATTGACTGGTTAGGCAGGTTCCTTCGCGGGCTTTGCGATTCCTTTGCGGCCTTAGCGGTGAAGAGCTTTTGACCGCAAAGATCGCCGAGGACGCGCTAAGATCGCGAAGGTGGCTAGCCATCTTGAGTTCGACCAGTGGGTTCCTTTTCCGCTGGAACGCGTGTTCCCCTTCTTCTCGAATCCCGAGAACTTGCCGCGAATCATGCCCCCTGCGACCGCGACCAGGCTGATCGTGGTCAACCGGGAACCCCCGCCAACGCCGCCGCCCGGAGTCGCCAGCGAGAAAGCAGCGGGCGTCGGTTCCATGATCGTCACATCCTTCCGCGTCGTCCCTTTTCTGCCGCTTCGCGCGCAGTGGATCGCCCGCATTACCGAATTCGAATGGAACCATCATTTCGCCGACGTGCAGGACAAGGGCCCTTTCAAGAGCTGGCACCACCGCCACGAGTTCGCCGCGGAAGAGCGCGATGGAATCAGCGGAACCCGCGTCCGCGATGTGATCGACTATGAAGTGGGCTTTGGATTCCTGGGGGCGATCGGAAATGCAATGTTCATCCGCCGCCAGATGGAAGCCACCTTCGCCGAGCGTCAGGAGAAACTCCCGCTGCTGTTGCGCTAATTCACAAATTGGCGTTGTGTCGCTTGGTCGACCTGCTCTAACATGCTGCGATGAATCCGCGCCCATTCTTAATCGCGACCGCAGTGCTATCGACGCAATTGCTACTGGGCGCCTCCTCGCCCGACCAACAGGAGGCCATGAGCCGGTTGCAACATGCAGTTGCGAATACAAACATCTTCGAACTGCCGTCGTTCGTCATGAAAGCAGACGTCGAGTACGAACATGGAGACAAACGGGTAGACGGCACCTACCGGCTGTTGTGGAATGGTCCGGATCAATGGCGCGAGGAGGTTACTTTCCCCGGTTATAGCGAAATCCAGATTGGTGACAAAGGAACTATTTGGCTTCGGCGCAGCACAGACTTCATTCCGGTTCCGGTATTTCTCTTACATCAGGCTTTGGGCTTCGGTTCGAGCGCGGGCGCGCCGCCAAAGCAGTCACTGGTCAGGCTGGATATCGACGCGGGAGACACCATCGGCAAAATAAAGAGCCAGAAAAAACACGACCAGAAACTGACATGCTTCGAAGTCGTCGACCGCCAGAGATACTCATCGGAAATCTGCATGATTGACAGCACGGAACAAATAGCCCGCGAAGCCTCGCAATTCAAGGACGCGGATGTTCAGCCCGTCGGCTCCAAAGTCTACCCTCGAAATCTTCGTGACGTTCTGGAGCACAGCTCGTTGAAAGTAATCATCAACGACCTCGCAACTCCGGCCCAGTTCCCCCCGGACGCTTTTACGCCGACCTCGGGGCTGATAGCGGAGTCCGGATGTATGAATCCGACATCTCCTCACCTGGTCAAGAGAGCTGATCCTGAGTATCCCATGGACGCTCGCAGACAACACGTGCAGGGCACGGTATCTTTTGACGTAAAGATAGGAACCGATGGTCTCGTGACCTTCGGCAAAGTGGTAGAGAATCCAGGCGCAGAACTAGTCGATTCGGCCAGGCGCGCATTAACAATGTGGCGATACGATCCGGCAACCTGCAATGGCCAGCCAGTCGTGGTCTCAACAGTATTGCAGGTGAACTACACGCTGTCGCGATAGGCCGATTCTCAGCCGACGGGCAGTCCCGCCAACCGCCGCACTTCATCCGACACATTTCCCCCAGTGACGAGCAGGGCGATCCGCCCAGGCATTGGATTCGCCAGCCAGGCTGCGCAGGCGGCCGCACCTGCTGGCTCGGCTACTATCTTTTCGTCGCGATACAAGCGGCCGATGGCGTCGATCATCTGCGCCTCGCTGACCAGCACCACTTCGTCGACCACCTGTCGGATGGCGGCAACGTTCTCCACTTCCGGCGTGCGCGTCGCCAGGCCGTCGGCGCAGGTATCGCACGTATCCGTTGGCACGGGCTTTCCGGCGCGCCATGATAGTACGTACGAAGGCGCCTGCTCGGCCTGCACGCCGACAATTCTCACCTGCGGCGCAAGCGCTTTAACGGCGGCGCCCACGCCGCGAATCAACGCCGTGTCGCCCATGGGAACGTAGACCGCGGAGAGCGTGGGAAGTTGTTCGAGCAACTCCATGCCGATGGTTCCCGGACCGGCCAGCACATCGTGGTCGGTGGCGTCGTTGAGAAAATAAACTCCGGGCCGCCGGGAATATTCGTGAGCCAACTGGAAAGCGCCCGCCAGATCGGCGCTTCCCTTACACACGATGCGGGCGCCGAGATCTTCGATCTTCTGAACCTTGACCGGGTTCGCACCCTCGGGCAAAAAGATGGTCGCGCGGACGCCCAGCGCGCGGGCGGCGAATGCCGTGGCCGCACCGTGATTTCCCGTGCTGGAGGCGATAACCTCATCGACCACGCCGCGCTCCAGATTTTTGGCCAGCGCGAACATCGCGCCGCGCGGTTTGAACGATCCGGTGGGAAGAACAGTCTCAAGCTTGAGATAGACCTCGGCATCCGCACTCGACAGCCGCGCCGCCTTGACCAGCGGAGTCGGGCCGAAGTGCTTTGCGAGCAGAGCCCGCGCTTCGCGGATGGTTGCGAGATCAGGAAGACCCAGCATGATGGGCTTTATTTCACCGGCTCCACCAACACCGCGGTTCCGTAGGCCAGCACTTCAGTGACTCCCTGCATCACCTCGGTCGCGTCGTAGCGGGCGCCAACCACGGCATTCGCTCCCAGTTCGGCGGCATGCTGCAGCATGAGGTCGAAGGCTTCCTGGCGCGTCTTCTCACAGAGATTGGTGAGCAGCGTGATGTTGCCGCCGACCAGCGTCTGCAATCCTGCGCCGATCGTTCCAAAAATTGAGCGCGAGCGGACTACGATTCCACGCACCACGCCAAAGGTGCGCGTCACGCGGTATCCGTCGAGTTCGAACTGCGTCGTGACCATGTTGTGGGCGACCATCCTGCCAGCGCTATAGCCTGTTGCCATGGGTGCGTTCCTTTTTCGTGCCAGCCCGAACCGCCAACCGCATCGAAATGCTAACACTAATTGCGGGCTGAGCGGCTTGAGCTGAAAGGCAAGGAACATGAACCACGACGGGCACCAAGGATCACGAAGGGCGTAAGCTTCGCGGATTCGTTCGTGTAACTTCGTGTCCTTCGTGGTTCATGGTTTTCCTTCATTCCAGTTCAGCGGTGATCAAGAACTCCTGCGACGAGTTGTCGTACTCGATGCGCAGCAGGTTCGGCTTGCAGCAGACCTGGCAGTCCTCGACGTAACTCTGCCGACGCCCGGCGGACTCGTCCACCGAAGTGGAGTTCCACTCTCCGCAGCCCGCGCAGTGGTATCCCGATTCCATGGTTTAGGAGAGAGCATACCCGAATCGTCGTAAGTCGTTGAGCCTTGGTGTAAGTGATTGAAAAGTCGTAAAAGGCCGTTTGCGGGCTGCTGGGCGCGCCGTTTTGTCGCGGACGACGCTTTGCCTCATCGCGGGATCGATCGTCGAAGGAAGGGCCCTTTCCGGCGCAGGAAAGGGCATTGTGGGCGAGGGCCGGCTGCGATTCTCGAGGGGGCTGGAACTGACCCCGATTAACCAATTGTATGTACATATTTATACATACAACCTGTAAATCCAACTGAATCTTACACTTGAAATGGACGCTAAAATCTGGCGCCGAATCATCGCCGCATAACTCCCCTATAATGAGCGGATTGCGTTCTGAGGGAGCCAGTTCCATTCATTCCTGCGCAAGTTTCGGAGGGTTCATGATCTCGCGGCGGCGTTTTTTCGAAGTGGGTGCGGTGGCGGCAGGAGTGGCCGCGACATCCCCATCTCTGCTGGCAACGACCACGTCGGACAAGGCGGACGATTCTTCCCTGCCCCCATCGATCGCGCAACTGCAGTCGCGCAAGAGCGAGGCTCAACCGATCCCCCGCGAAGAACGTCAGTCCCGCCAGGAACGTGCGCGCAAACTGATGGCGGAAAACTCCCTCGACGCGGTGGTGATGATGGAAGGCACGTCGCTGCGCTACTTCACCGGTATGCGCTGGTGGGGCGGCGAGCGCATGTTCGCGCTGGTGCTGCCGGCGAAGGGCGCGGCGTTCTACGTGTGCCCGGCCTTCGAGGAAGGCCGCGCCCGCGAACAGCTCAACCAGGCACCTGACGGTGAACACGCCGACGTGCGCACCTGGCAGGAAGATGAAAGCCCGTACGAACGCGTGGCGCAAGGATTGAAGGAGCGCGGCCTCAGCGGCGGAAAAATTGGTCTCGAAGAAACGATGCGGTTCGTCTTCGTCGACGGGCTGGCCAAAGCTGCGCCGCAAACCATGCTAACCAGCGCGACCCTGGTGACCGCGGGCTGCCGCATGATCAAGAGCGCCCATGAGATCGCGCTGATGCGCCTGGCTTCGCAGGTTACGCTGGCGGTGTATGAGGCAGTTTACAAAGCTCTGCGCGAGGGCATGACGCAGCACGACGTCAGCGATTGGATCGAGAAAGCATACGACCGCATGGGATTTCCCGGCGACGCCAGCGTGATGGTCGGAGAATTTTCCGCGTTCCCGCACGGATCGACCACGCCGCAGGTGATCCGCGAAGGTTCGATCATCATGATCGACGACGGTTGTACGGTGGAAGGCTATCAGTCCGACATCACGCGGACGTTCGTGCTGGGCAAGGCTTCGGACAAGATGAAGCAGGTGTTCGACATCGTGCACCGCGCGCAGTCGGCGGCACTGGCCGCGGCGAAGCCAGGCGCGGAGTGCGGATCGGTCGATGCGGCGGCTCGCAAAGTCGTGACTGACGCCGGGTTCGGCCCTGACTACAAATATTTCAGGCACCGCCTTGGCCACGGACTGGGCATGGACGGCCACGAGTGGCCGTATCTGGTTCGCGGCAATACGACGAAACTGCAGGCGAACGTGACCACGAGCAACGAGCCGGGGATCTATATTCCGGGCGAATTCGGCATTCGCCTCGAAGACGACATGCACGTCACCGAAGACGGCGCGGAATTGTTCACGCCGCAAAGTCCGTCGCTGGAACAGCCCTTCGGGAGAGCCTAACGCTTCTGGGATTCGTGGTCCTCTGTGTGGTTGAAATAAATCTTTACCACAGAGGACACAGAGAAGCACAGAGGACCCTCAGCGTCTCACGCGACGAAACGCTGGCGCGCTGCGGTATCCAGCAAACACGACCGTGAAGAGTTCTCCCTGGCGCACGTTCGTGACGAGCACGGGGCGGAAGCAGGCGATGCAGGTTCCACCTTTGCGGCGAACGCTGGGATACACGATGCCTGCCGACCCAGTCGTCAGCAGTTGCGCGGCGAGCGCCTGCGAAGCCGCATAACTTACCGGTGAGAGACAGTCTGCGTGTTTTCTTGAGTCGCGTATATCGTGAAACTCGGCGCGGAAGTCGGCGAGAAAATCCTGATAGTCGGCGGGATCTTCTTCCTCCCAAGCAATCTCAGCGAGCCATAGCTGACGGTGATAGGCAATCTCGGCCTGCGATGTTTGCAGTTCGAAGCCCGCATACCAGGCTCCGCGATCCGGAGAGTTGAAGCGCGATCCGCCGGGCGCGGCATGGCAGAAGGCTGCATTGATGATGCGATACGAAGGAATCCCGAAAACCAGTTCGCGCTCGTCAATTCCCGGCAGCAGGCCGGCCAGCGAGCGCGACTCGGCCAGCAGGCGGTCGTTGGTGGCGTTGTCGAGTTCGAAGATGGCTTCGAGAGTTTCTTCGTCGTCGGTGAGGCGAGTCAGCACGGACGCACCCCCATCGGCGTACTGCGCGGGGATCAGGCGATGCGTATCGCGGCGATCGACGAACGTGGTGGGAGGCGCGCTATCGGCCGCCACGACGACTATCCAGCAGGCGGCGCACGGCGATCATGCCCGGCACTCCGCCGCGCGTCATGAACTGCAGCGGCGAAATATTGTTGAACATGAAATTGGAATTGGGCAGCGCGCTCCATTGATTGGCGAGGCGGCGGCTGAAAAGAATGTTGAGCGCTTTGTAGATGCCGATCAGCAGCGAGATGCGGGTGAGTTCGTCCTGCGAGAGCAGTCCGTGGCGATTCTTTTTCAGTTCGAAGTAGCGTCCATGCGAGGCGCCGCCGAGGAGCGCCATCGCGTCTTCGTTGCGCATCTCCCAGTGGTCCACGATGGCGAAGAATGCCTTGATCGCCGGCGGGCTGAGGCGGGCGCGTGTGGCCGGGTCGGACAGGTCCGGCAGTTTTCGCAGGTCGAGGCCGATGTCTGGAACCACTGCCAGCGCATTCATGGCTGCTCCATATATGGACTATTTTAACTACGGAATAGGACTCATGTCAACGGGCATATTCTGACGGTTTTGTTAAGCATAGAGGCTGACCAGCAGATTTTGCTTGTATTTGTAGTTTTGCGTGCGAGCATTCGGTACTTCAGCGATCAACGGTTCGCCTGGGATTTATGCACGCAGAAATAGCGCCTCGAATAGCCGCCTTCGGAATAACTCCTCGTAAGTAAAATAGCTCTTTTCGAACCCTTCCCTCTTTGGGGAGTTCGCAGGCTCCCTCGCCAACATATTGCAGCTAGCTGAAAATTGGTCGAGTTGGTCTAGGATGTCGCTCCGCTCCTCCTTGTTCAGAAAGGGTTCTAACCCGAAATACGAAGAGCGGAGAACACTCAAACTGTCGGCTAAGGCTTTAGCATCCCCTGTGCGGGCGTTATGATATGTCTCCGCAAGCGTCTTCATAAACTGCGCGTACCCTTCCTGTTTGGGCCTGAAGACCACCTGAAACCTCGTTAACTGAGCTTGCGTGACTGCGTTTTCACGCTGCGCCATCGCTCCGGCGAAGATCGCGGACATAGCCACTGCGGTGGACAGCAGAGGCACCCAGATAGCGCTCATTCTTTTCAGCCTCTCATCACGAGCAGTGAGATTCGCGGTTCGTATCCTGTCGAGATGCTTCAGCCCCCAATCCAGTATTTCGATCGGGCATGCAGGTGCATTCTCCTCCGCCCGGAATTGATTTCGGAATACATCCTCGGAACTCAGATCGTTTATGGCCTGGCCACGAAGGACGACGTCCTCCATGATCCGTATCCACGAGGGCAGGTTCTTCCCCGTGTGCATCGCCTGCTTCCAGTCCCTCAAGCGCCGCGCTGACACGCCTTTTCTGAACATCTCGCCCCGGCAGCCGACCAGAGCCTTAACGTCGTAGTCATCTTTCAGGCCGAGCCGATAGTTGATACCCCGGTAGGTGACGATAGGGTTCTCGTCGTTACAGGAGAGAATCCATATCGCGCAAAGAACATCCAGATCGTCGGGATTGACAAGGGAGGGTTTGGTCATCTCAGCATCACCTCCTGAGATTCTTGACTAAATGGCCCCGTGACTCCGGTTGAAAATTCCCCTATCTCGAGCTTACCAGCGCAGGTTTTTCAGGTATCCGTAGCTGGTGGTGATGCTCTGGAACGCGTCCTTCGGATGGTCGTGTTCCACGATGTAGTATTTGATCCCCGCCTGTTCCGAGTGGGCGAAGATTCGCTTCCAGTCGATGATGCCGCTGCCCACTTCGGTGAGATCCACGGTGTCGCCGAAATTCTGCGGGCCTCCGGTCGTGATCTCTGGCAGCTTCTTCAAATCTTTCACGTGAACCAAGGGAAAACGTCCTGGATACTTTTCAAAATACTTCACCGGATCGGCGCCGGCGGCAGTGATCCAGCACAGGTCCAGTTCCATCTTGACGAGCTTGGGATCGCATTTTTCCAGGAGAATGTCGTAGGGCAGCTTGCCATCGACCGGCAGGAACTCGAACCAGTGATTGTGGTAGCCGAATTGGAATCCCGCGCCCTTGCTGGCTTCCCCGACGCGGTTGAAAGTTTCGGCGACGCGATTCCAGATGCCGGGCTGCTTGCGGTCTTCTTCCTCGATCCACGGATTGACGATGTATTTGTGCCCGAGCACCTTGCTCGCCTCGAGGACCTTGGGGAAGTTCTCCGGAGCCAGACTCTTGTAGTTCACGTGCGTGCCAACCGCCGTGAGCCCGTGGCTATCGAGGGCGGCGCGGACTTCTTTCGGCGATCTTCCGAAATAGTGGACCCCGGCGTCGTCGAAGGAAAACTCCGCCAGTTCAACGTTCTTGTAGCCGATGGAGGCCACCTTGGCGAGGGAGCCATCGAAATCCGCCTTCATGCGTTCGCGCACGGTGTAGAGCTGCACACCGATGTTTTCGACCTTGTGGTCTGCGGCAGCCCAGCTGATGCCATGCGTGAGCAGGGTCGAGGCGGTGACGGCGGCTGTGGTTTGCAAAAAAGCGCGGCGGTTCAAGGCATGGATTGTCATAAGAAAATCCTTATTCTGGCTGAGATTGGAAGTCGATAACGCAAGCATTATACGCAGGCACTACGGATCCGCGGATATTAATCGGAGACTGCGGTCCGTGGATTCATTTGACGCCGGAAAAACCATCGACCACAAAGGACACTAAGGATCACGAAGGCCGCTGTTGGCAGGGCCCTCGTGTGACTTCGTATCCTTCATAGTGGTTGATCCCGCTTTCGCTTAAATTGCCTACGGCTTCACAACCTGCAGGTTATTCTGCACCGAGAATATGCCGGAGACGCCGTTGGCGCGAATGCCGGCGAGATTCTTGTCGGCATCGTTGTCGACCACGCCCTCCAGGGTAACGTGCCCGCTCTTTACGATGATGCGAATCGGCTTCTGCACCCCGAGCGCGTACTTTTCCAGTGGAGAATACCCATAGATGGCATGGTAGAGCTTGAGCCGCAGCCGGTCATCCATAGGCGAAGGGGGAAGAACTTCGATCTGATTGTCGATTTTCTCGACGCCTTCAATGTGCTTGATCGCACTCTCGGCGTCGGATTTGAGGCTTGGTCTGACCACCTGGCCGAGCAGGGTGACGTTGTAGCCATCGACTTTGTAAGCGATGTAGTCGAAGACGCCAAAGTAGGGCAGCATCAGCAACTCGTGCCGCACTTCGCGGGTAATGCGCTCTTGCTCTCGGGCTGAGACTTGTTGTGGCTGGGTGACAGCTGGCATAACCAAGGCCAGCATGCTGATCAGAGTGGAAAACAATCGGAAGGTCATGGATCACTCCCCAGGCTTGGGAAATTCGATCGGGTTAGTGTACTCCGGGGGAAGTAGGAGGAAACAAGAGGGCGCGTGGGACGGGCCGCGGCAAAATAAGCCGGTGCAGTCCGTGACCGTGCGGAGCGGGCGCTGGACTGCACCGGGCGTGTCTGGTCATTGGTGACCAGGCGTTCATGACTAGCCGTTCACACTGAGGGAACTGCCCTGCGTCGCGGCGCTGTTGAACAGATTGATCACGAGTTGCTGGTTGCTGCTGGGGTTAAGGCTCAAATTGATTTGCTCGGGAGTCGAACCTTGAGCGCTGCCGTTGACGCCGACACTGATCTGCTCGCTCCCGTTGGCGCCGTTGGCGATGTTGATGTTGATCTGTTCGCCGGGAGTCAGGGTGCCGAGGTTCAGGACAATCTCTGAACCAGACTGCGGAGCAGACGAAGCGGAGGCCGGAACCGGTTCGGCGGTAGGCGGCGGAACTCTCTGCTTGTGGTTAAAGGTGGTTTGGAGTTGCGCATAGGCTTGCTGCGCACCGGCCAGATCGCCCGCCTGCAGCGCCTGGCCAATGGCGGCGAAATCCTGCTGACGGTTGCTGAGTTTGAAGGAGTCGCCACCAAATGGGCCGCCTTGGGCCAGAGTCTGGATGGCGCTGAAGTCCTGCTGGGCAGCGGATAGATTGCCGGACTGCAGATCTTTGCCGAGTTGCTGCCAATCGGCACGGCGTTGCTGGAAGTAATCCGGCGAAACCTGACTGAGCAAGTTCGCGGAAACGGCTGCGGTTAACATGAGTGGCTCCTAATTTGTGGGGGTGGGCTCCGCTCGAACCTTTGCAATACTTGGACCTCATCGGCGGCGGCCGGGGGGACTTTAGTCGGCGGCAGGTTTTGCCGAAGAGAAGGCGGAATTTTCTTCCGGCGAAGGACTAAGGACGAAGTTCCAGCTGGAGGCCGCTTGCCGAACTCACGGCTCGAATGTGGCTGGCGTCGGGCACGATCCAGTCCACGCCCGCGGCACGCAGGATCGACTCGTCCGCGGTGGTTTGGAAGGCAATCACTTTTGCGCCAGCGGCTTTGCCGGAGCGGATTCCTGCCGGCGCATCTTCGATCACTACGCAACCAGAGGCCGGAAACCCGAGAATCGACGCGCCCTTCAGGTAAGGCTCGGGATGGGGCTTGCCGTGAACGATGTCGGTGGCGGTCACGATTTTTTTCGGCACAGGAAGGCCGGCAGCCTGGATGCGAACTTCGGCGAGGGCGCGCGTGCAGGAAGTCACGATCGTCCAGCGATTTTCGGGAAGGCTGGCGAGCAATTCTAATGCGCCGGGCAGAGGAACGACGCCGTCAAGGTCGGCGATCTCTCCGCTCTCGACGAGACGATTCTCGGCCTCAGAATCGGCGTCGGGCAGGTAGTCGCGAATGGTCGAGATGCTGGGACGGCCGTGCGCATGCGCCACCACTTCCTGCGGATTAAAACCGTGGGAGATCGCCCACTGGCTCCACACGCGGGCGACAGCGGGAGTGGAGTCGATGAGGACTCCGTCGAGGTCGAAGAGAATGGCGGCGCAGAAAATTGGCATAGGAACACTCATTCTAGACGGGAGGTCCTGTTGGCGCTTCAGTTTCGCCCGCTTCGGGATGACGCCTTACTTGCCGTTGTCATCCTGAACAGAGCGAAGGACCCATATATCGCCCGCGGCGCCGATGCTGCAAGCCAGTACAGAGGTCCTTCGCTCCGCTCAGGATGACAAGCTGTATTGAAGGGGGAGGGTCAAACTGCCGATTCATAAATGGTGGCGTGCGAGGATCGAGATGGGCTGCGGGTCGATTGCCGATCGGCTGCGAAAAATCACGGAGGACCTGAAGGCGACGGAGCAACTGATTCTGACCTGCGACTTCTCGCCTCGTCTGTTCAGCGACTTTCGCAATGCGGTGGACAACGTTCGCCAGACGGCGCGCGTCGTGCAGATGTGGGTTGGACTGAAACAACAGAACCGCGACCCGTATGCGGCGATCAGTACTCTGGCCGAAGATCGCGTGCGCCGCGCCACAGCGATCGCGCGAGAACTGACGCTGGACCTGCAATCCCTGGAAGTGGACTTCGGCACGGAGGGACTGACGGAACTGCACGAGGCCGTCGAGAAGCTCCACGAGCGGCTGGTTCCGCTGTTCAGAAACAGCCGCTCGCAGTAAATCGTAAGGCTTAGGACTGTACGATCTTCTCGAGCGCCGGACGGTTGCGAATCACCAGCGTTGATCCCTTCAACTGCAGGAACTGTTTCTTCTTGAACTCAGAAAACAATCGGCTGACAGTTTCGCGGGTCGTCCCGATGATCTCGGCAATCTCCTCGTGGGTGAGCGTGAGCTTCACCTGCGTCGAGCCGTCATTCTGGGTTGTTTTGGTGGACCATGACAACAGGAGCTTGGCAAATTTCTCGGAAGGAGAAGTTGTCAAACCCAGAGTCCTGATCTCCTCATACGCAGTGTAGTAATTGCGGCTCAACTGTTCGGCAACGCGCAAAGCGACTTCCCCGTGATCGCGCAAGAACTGCAATAACGAATCACGCGGAATAAAATTCGCCTGGCCTGGCTCCATCATCTCCGCCGTCACTTCGTAGGGACGATTCGAAATGACCGAGTTAAGGCCAAGCACATCGCCTGCTTCGGAGAGTTTCGTGATGATGGTTTTACCTTCGCGCGAAGAGGTCGAGAGTTTCGCTTTTCCAGCACACAACACAAATACACCCCGCGGTTGCTGCCCTTCGATGAAGAGCATGGCGCCCTTGGGATAAACAGCGGTTGATTTAATTTCGTTGAGGCGTTGTCCGGCGTGAACCGAAAGATTGCAGAACAGATGTTCTTCTCTTACCGGACAAGTGAGACAGTTATCAAGGATATTAAGGCCGTAAGGAGCACGCACCCGGCACCTCACTTTCGCTTCATTGTAGCACCGCATTTTCACTTGTGATCGTCATCACGAGCACTCGTGATCAAGCGCATAGTGCAATCACAGACAAGCGTAGAAGACTTTGCAATACTGGTGAACGTGTGTGCCGGCGCTGCACTTATGGGCGTTCTATTTCTATGAAAAAATGGGGTGCGGCAACTACGATGTTGCGCGGAGATGCGCAGTGAGTGATGTATCGATTCCGTCCGTTCAACCGCTGGCAATCATATCCAAGCCCCTGGCCCGCCCTCCCAGAGCAGGACTGGAATCTTTATTTATTCCGCGTTCGGCCGCGGTAATCGGAGCGACGGATCGGCCGGGAACCGTCGGGCTCGCGGTTCTGTCCAATCTATTGGAGAGTCGGTACCATCTCCAGATTTATGCGGTGAATCCCGGTCACCGCGAAGTTCTCGGGATACAGACGCACGCCAGGATCGGAGACATCGCCGGAGGAGTCGACCTGGCGCTGGTGGTGACTCCTGCGCCGACCGTGCCGCGGATTATCGGCGAGTGCGTGGACGCGGGAGTGAAGTCGGCAGTTGTGATCTCGGCAGGATTTCGCGAGCAGGGTGATCTGGGCGCGGCGCTCGAACAGGAAATTCAGTCGCACCTGCGCCGCGGATTGATGCGGCTGGTTGGCCCCAACTGCATGGGGTTCATGAATCCCACCGTAGGCTTGAACGCAACGTTTGCGAAGTCCATGCCAGCAAAAGGCAGCGTTGCATTTCTGAGCCAGAGTGGCGCGCTGCAGACCGCGATTCTCGACTGGAGCCAGCGCGAGCATGTGGGCTTTAGCGCGATCGTTTCGACCGGGTCGATGCTCGATGTGGGCTGGGGCGACCTGATCTACTACTTCGGCGACGATCCGCACACCAAGAGCATCCTCGTCTACATGGAGTCGGTTGGGGACGCGCGGTCATTTCTTTCCGCGGCACGGGAGATTGCTCTGAGCAAGCCGATCATTGTCATCAAAGCGGGGCGCTCGGAGGCGGCCTCGCGGGCAGCCGCATCGCATACTGGCGCGCTTACGGGAAGCGATGGGGTTCTCGATGCAGCGTTCCGGCGATCGGGCGTGCTGCGGGTGCAGAACATCGCGGACCTTTTCTATATGGCGGAGGCGTTGAGCAAGCAGCCGCGCCCGCGGGGGCCGCGGCTGACGATCGTAACCAACGCCGGTGGTCCGGGAGTTCTGGCTACGGACGCGCTTATCGCGACCGGCGGAGAACTGACCACGCTCTCCGCTGAATCGTTGCACGAGCTCGACAGCTTTCTTTCGGCGCACTGGAGTCACAACAATCCCGTCGATGTACTGGCGGACGCGGATGCGGATCATTTCGTGAGGGCGGTGGAGATCGCGTCGAAAGATCCGGCCAGCGATGGATTGCTGGCAGTCATAGCACCCCAAGGGCTCGCCGATCCCACAACGGTCGCGGAAAAGATGAAGCCGTTCGCACAGGGCTCCGGCAAACCCGTGCTCGCAAGTTGGATGGGCGGCGACGGGGTGGCGGAAGGAACAGCCATTCTGAACAAGGCCGGCATTCCCACGTTCAACTATCCCGATACCGCGGCGCGCGCGTTCACTTACATGTGGCGCTACACCTACAATCTGCGCGGGCTGTATGAGACTCCGGTGCTGGTGGAGGGGCCCGAGGTGGCGGTCAACGCGCGCGTCAAGGTGAGCGAACTCGTTCAGACGGCGCGCAGCGCAGGCCGAACCCTGCTCAACGAATTCGAAGCCAAGCGGCTTTTGGCGGACTACGGGATTCCCGTGGTCGAGACACGCGCCGCCGAGACCGTAGAGCAAGCCGTGAGCTGCGCCGACGAAATCGGCTATCCGGTTGTCTTGAAGCTGCTATCGAA
>Ga0209067_10001063_pt1 | contig 17222 bp, 13 predicted proteins | sample ColStrG_CSR_2013_FD_187199 | JGI IMG/M metagenome (GOLD analysis project Ga0209067, IMG submission 187199) | Freshwater sediment microbial communities in response to fracking from Pennsylvania, USA - Cold Stream Run_MetaG_CSR_2013 (SPAdes)... | ecosystem: Environmental > Aquatic > Freshwater >...
AGGGCTCTTCTCGGCCCTGCAGCTCGGGACCGAAGCGCTGCCCGACGTGAAGTTCCCGGTCGTGACCATCAACGTCTCGTATCCCGGAGCCTCGCCCGAGCAGGTGGAAAACGACGTCTCCAAGCCCATCGAGAACGCCGTCAATACCATCGCCGGCGTCAAGACCATCCGTTCGCTGGCCCGCGAAGGCCTGAACAGCACCTCGGTCGAGTTCCGCCTCGATGCCGACGTCAACCGCGCCGTCCAGGACGTGCGCGACAAGATCTCCCAGGTGCGCGCCGGCTTCCCGCGCGACGTGCGCGAACCCGTGATCCTGCGCGTCAACAACGATAACGACCAGCCCCTGGCCTACTACTCGCTCATTTCCGAGGCGCGTTCGCAGCGCGAGCTGAGCCTGCTGGCCGAGCAGGTCGTGCAAAAGGGCCTGCAGCGCGTGCCCGGGGTGGGCAACGTGGTGCTTGCCGGAACCGCCACGCGCCAGGTCCAGGTGCACGTGGATCCTGCGCGGCTGGCCGCGGTGGGCCTGAGCGTCGACCAGGTCGTGGCTGCCCTGCGTGCCGAAAACATCAGCGTGCCGGTGGGCAAGCTCGTCGGGACCCACGCGGAAACCATCGTGCGCGTCGACGGGCGCCTGCGTTCACCCGCGGACTTCACCCAGATCGTCATTGCCCGGCGCGGCGGCGCGGCCATACGGCTGGGCCAGATTGCCACCGTCCTGGATGCCGAACGCGAACCCGACTCGATTTCCCGCGTCAATGGACGCCCCGAGATCGCGGTGTCGGTCTTCAAGGCGCAGGATGCCAATGTGGTGGCCACCGGGCGTGCGGTCAAGGCTGCGGCCGAGGCCGTACAAAAGGCGCTGCCCGATGGCGTGCAGCTGCGGCTCATGTACGCCACCTCCGATTTCGTCGAGGCTTCCATCAATAACGTCGAACACACGATCGTCGAGGGCGCCATCCTCACCGTGCTCATCGTGTTCCTCTTCCTGGGCTCCTGGCGCAGCACCGTCATCACCGGCCTTACCCTGCCGATCGCGGTCATCGCGACGCTCTCGGCCATCTACGCCCTGGGTTTCACGCTCAACTACATGACCCTCATGGCGCTGTCGCTGTGCATAGGCCTGCTGATCGACGACGCGATCGTGGTGCGCGAGAACATCATGCGCCACCTGCACATGGGCAAGGACGCCCGTACCGCGGCCCAGCAGGGTACGGACGAGGTGGGCCTTGCGGTCTTTGCCACGACCCTCTCCATCGTCGCGGTTTTCGTGCCGATTGCCTTCATGAAAGGCATCGTCGGCAAGTTCTTTTATGCCTTCGGCATCACGGTGGCCGTATCGGTGATGCTGTCGCTCTTCGTGAGCTTCACCCTGGATCCGATGCTCTCGGCCTACTGGCATGACCCGCGCAGCGATGCGCAGGGGCCGCGCTTCCTGCGCCCCGTGCTGGCGGCTTTCGAGCGCTGGTATGAAAGGCTGCTGGGGCGCTACTCGCGCCTGCTGGGCTGGGCGCTGGCCCACCGGCGCCGCACGCTGGGCATGGCGGCCGCATCCTTTCTCATCGCGATCCCGCTCTTTGGCGTGGTGGGAACGGAATTTTTCCCGCGCGCCGATGACTCGTTCATCGTGCTGCGCCTCACGCTCCCCGTGGGCTCCAGTCTCGCGTATGCCGATGACCGTGTGCGCCAGGTCGAGCAGAGCCTGCGGGTCTTTCCCGAAATCGACGCCATCGAGGCGCAGATAGGCACGGACGACGGCCATAACAATGCCGAACTCGATGTCAGCCTCGTCAAGCGCAACCTCCGTACGCGCACGCAGCAGGAACTCGAGGGCGCCTTTCGCAAGGCCATTGCCGCGGTTCCGGGTGTGAAACTCACCGTGGGCTGGGACTACCCCGTGGTGGTCAACCTGCTGGGCAACAACGATGCCCTCATGGCCGAGCAGATGGACATCCTGCGGCGCAAGGTCGAGGCCGTGCCGGGCACGCGTGACGTCACTACCTCCCTCAAGGAGGGCACGCCTACGCTTGCCCTGCGCCTCAAGCCCGACCTCGCGGCTGAGGTGGGCATGACGCACGCCCAGTTTGGCGAATCGCTGCGCTCGCTCATCGGTGGCCAGGTCTCGGGCTACTGGCTCGCGCCCGATGGCCAGAACTATGAGGTCGTCACGCAGGTGCCGCCCGCCCAGCGCACCATGACCGACGACGTGGCCAACCTGGGCATGGTCACCGGCCGTACCCTGGCCGACGGCGCACCCGAGGTGCTGCCGCTTCATGCCATCGCCACGCTCTCACCCTCGGCCAACCCGGAGAATATCCGGCGCCAGAACCTGCAGCGCCGCGCCGCCCTCTACACCAACGTCGAGGGGCGTCCCAGCGGGGACGTGGGCGAAGAGGTTGACGCGCTCGTCAAGGGCTACACGCTCCCGCCGGGTTTGCGCTTCGAGGTGGGTGGCGACATCGAGCAGCAGCAGGAGAGCATGGCGGCGATGCTCTCCGTGCTGGCCCTCGCGGTGATCTTCATCTACATCGTGCTGGCCTCGCAGTTCGGCAGTTTCTTCCAGCCGCTGGCAATCATGGTGTCGCTGCCGCTGTCCATCGTTGGCGTCGTGCTGGCGCTGCTGCTCACGCGCACCACGCTCAATATGTTCTCCATGATCGGCATGGTGTTCCTCATGGGCCTGGTCACGAAAAATGCCATCCTGCTCGTGGACTTTGCCAACCAGGGACAGCGCGAAGGCCTGGGTATCAACGAGGCGCTGCTGGCCGCCGGCCGCATCCGCCTGCGCCCGATCCTCATGACCACGGCGGCCATGATCTTCGGCATGCTGCCGCTGTCATTGGGTCTGGGGCAGGGCGCTGAACAGCAGGCGCCCATGGGGCGCGCCATCATCGGCGGCATGGTCACCTCGACGCTGCTCACGCTCGTCGTGGTGCCGGTGATCTACTCGTACATCAGTGCCTGGGAGAACCGCCGGCGCACGCGGCGCCAGCAGGCCCATGCCGCCGCGGTTCAGGCCGATGCGCAGGGACCCAACGTGGCGATCACGGGTGCGTGATCGCTGGGGCGCTCCAGGCGGCGCAGACTGACGTCAATGTCGCAGGCGGTGCAGTCGGCCGCCAGCGCCGTGCTGAGCAGGATGTGGTCGATGCGCAGCCCCATCTTGCGGCGGAAGGCAAACTCGCGGTAATCCCACCAGGTATAGGAACGCTCGGGCTGCTCGAAACGCCGGAAGGCATCGTGCAGCCCCAGCCCCACCAGACCCCGGAAGGCCGCGCGCTCCGCGTCGGAACACAGGATCTGCCCCTCCCAGAGGGCGGGGTCATGGACGTCCTGCGCCTCGGGGGCGATATTGAAATCGCCCACCAGTGCCAGCCGCGGATGGGCGGGCAAGGTCTGCGCGAGCCAGGCCTGCAGCGCGCCTATCCATTGCAGCTTGTAGGCGTATTTGTCGCTGCCCACGGACTGGCCGTTGGGAAAATAGGCGCAGACGACGGTCATGCCTTCCACATTCACCGCCAGAAAGCGCTGCTGCGGATCGTCCAGCTCGGGCAGGCTGCTGGCCAGCACGGTGCCGGCGTCCAGGGTCTGGCGGCGCACCAGCACGGCCACGCCGTTATAGGTTTTCTGACCGCAAAAATGACTTGCATACCCCGCATCCAGCAGTTCCTGTACCGGGAATTTATCGTCGGTTAGCTTGGTCTCCTGCAGGCAGACGATATCGACCGGGCGGGCACGCAGCCAGTCGAGCAGGTGCGGCAGGCGGATCTTGAGGGAGTTGACGTTCCAGGTCGCCAGCTGCAGCGGCGCAGCCGCGGGCGTAGCCACGGTCATGCCAAGCGCTAGCGCGAGCCGCCTGCCGACTCCGGAGCAGGCTCGGTGCCGCCCGGGGTATCGGCGGGCGGCCGGGTGGCCAGGGGCGTAGCCGCGGCCCACTGGTAGCCGCGCGGCAGCGGTATGCCCTGCGGGTAGCCCGCGCCCAGCAGGGCCTCGGACCAGGCATTGGCATCGAAGCCGCGCAGCACCTGACGCCCCACCGATGCGGCCGGGAGCTGCTCGCCGCCGCCCAGTTGCCGGAAGGCGTCGATGTCCTCGCGGCTCAGCACGGTCTTTTCCTGGTAGGGGATGGCGCGGGCGCGCAGGAAGGCGCGGGCCTCGTCGCAGACCCGGCAGTCCTGGCGGGCATAAAGTACGACGGGAAAATCGCGCGCAACGCGGCGGATCTCGAAGGGCAGTCCCGCCAGCGGGTCATTGGCCAGGGCGCCCCCGATGGCACCTATGCGTTCGACGTTGCGGGCTTCGGCGGTGGGCTGGTCGCCATAGCCTACCGTGCCATCGCCTTCCGTCCATTTGTACTGGGCCTGCGCCGTGAGGCAGGACAGCAGCAGCAGGGGTAGCAGCAGTGCAGGCAGGCCGGGCAGGCGCATCAGGACTCGGTGGATTCGCGCGGACGGAGCGCCGCAGGCGCTATCGTCCTGCAATTCGCGCGGCAAGGCAACCGGGCCCGGGCGCCTAACCCCGGCCGCCTAACCAAAGCGCCCGGTGATGTAGTCCTCGGTCTGGCGCCGCTGGGGACGCGTGAAAAGCTCTCCCGTGACGCCAAACTCGATCATTTCGCCCAGGAACATGTAAGCGGTATGCGAGGACACACGTGCTGCCTGCTGCATGTTGTGCGTGACGATCACGATGGTGTAGTCGCCCTGCAGCTCATTGAGCAGCTGCTCGATGCGGCCGGTGGCGATAGGGTCAAGCGCCGAGGTGGGTTCGTCAAGCAGGAGCACCTGGGGCCGCAGCGCGATGGCGCGGGCTATGCACAGGCGCTGCTGCTGGCCGCCCGACAGGCTCAGGCCGCTGGTCTTGAGCTTGTCCTTGACTTCGCTCCAGAGCGCCGCCTCGGTCAGGGCGCGCTCCACCCGATCGTCCATCTGGCTGCGCGAGAGCTTGAGGTGGTGGCGCAGTGCGTACGCGATGTTGTCGTAAATGGAGAGCGGAAACGGCACGGCCTTCTGGAAGACCATGCCCACGCGGGTGCGCAGCCGGTTCAGCGAGAATTCGTCGGCCAGGATGTTCTCGCCGTCGAGCAGCACCTGGCCGGTGGCCTCGAGGCCGGAGTAGCTGGCATAGATGCGGTTGAAGACGCGCAGCAGCGTGGACTTGCCGCAGCCGGAGGGCCCGATGATCGCCGTTACCTTGCGGTCGGGGATGTCGAGGTTGATGTTCTTGAGCGCGTGGTGCCCGTTGTAATAGAAGTCCAGGCCACGCACGGAGATCTTCGTGGGCAGGGCGTGCGGTGCATCCGCGGGGCGGGAAAGCTCGTTCATTGCCGTGGGTATCTTTCGGTGCGTACTACGACGTGGCTTCCACACGGTTGCGCAACAGGAAGGCGCGCGCACCCACGCTCAGGAGCAGCACGAAGGCCGTGACGATGAAGGCACCCGCCCAGGCCAGTTCGTGCCAGTTGTCGTAGGGGCTCATGGCGAACTGGAAGATGACCACCGGCACGCTCGCCATGGGCGAGTCCAGGCTCGATGCCCAGTACTGGTTGTTGAGCGCCGTGAAGAGCAGCGGTGCGGTCTCGCCGCTGATGCGCGCCAGGCCCAGCAGCACGCCCGTGAGGATGCCCGGCGCGGCGGCGCGGTAGAGCACCTGCACGGTGACTTTCCAGCGCGGGATGCCCAGCGACAGGGCCGCCTCGCGCATCACGTTGGGCACGAGGCGCAGGGTTTCGTCCGTCGTGCGCACCACGACGGGCAGCACGATCATGGCCAGCGCCAGCGAGCCCGCCCAGCCGGAAAAATGCCCCACGCTGCGCACGGCCAGCGTGTACACGAAGAGGCCCAGGACGATCGAAGGCGCCGACAGCAGGATGTCGTTGACAAAGCGTATGGTCTCGCGCCACAGGGGGCGGCGCTCGGCAAATTCCGCAAGATAGCTGCCGGCGGCAATGCCCACGGGAGCGCCGATGAGAACGCCCAGGAAACTCATCATCAGGCTGCCCAGGAGCGCGTTGGCGAGCCCGCCTTCGGCACCGGGCGGCGGCGTGGTCTGGGTGAAGATGGCCAGGTTGATCGCATGCAGGCCCTGGCTGAGGCTGCCAAAGAGGATCCAGGTCAGCCAGAACAGGCCAAACAGGGTGGCCACCGTGCCCAGGCCGCGTGCCACGTAGTCCGTGAGGCGCCGCCGCCGATAGCGTAGTCCGTGCGCGCGCGACATTAGCGTCCTTCCTTGCGGGCCAGGTTGTAGAGCATCAGGCGGGCAATGGCCAGCACGATGAAGGTCACCACGAAAAGCAGGAAACCCAGGCCAATGAGCGAGGAGAGGTACAAATCCGAGTCGGCTTCGGTGAATTCGTTGGCGATGGTGGCGGCGATGGAGTTGCCGGGCATGAGCAGGGAGGCGCTCAGCTGGTGCGAGTTGCCCAGCACGAAGGTGACGGCCATGGTTTCGCCCAGGGCGCGGCCCAGGCCCAGGAAGATGCCGCCCAGGACCGCCGAGCGCGTGTAGGGCAGCACCACGTTCCATACCACTTCCCAGGTGGTGGAACCCAGCGCGTAGGCCGACTCCTTGAGTGCAGCCGGCACGGTGCGGAACACATCGCGCATGACCGAGGAGATGAAGGGAATGACCATGATGCCCAGGATGATGCCGGCCGTGAGCATGCCGATGCCCAGCGGGGGCCCGTGGAACAGCGGCCCGACGAAGGGCAGGTAGCCCAGGTGCGCATCGATCCAGGGGTTGACCGAGCTGGCCATGAGGGGAACGAAGGAGAACAGGCCCCACATGCCGTAGATGATGGACGGAATGCCGGCCAGCAGTTCGATGGCGGCCCCGACCGGGCCACGCAGCCAGGTGGGGGCGATTTCGGTAAGGAAGAGCGCGATCCCGAAACTCACCGGGATCGCGATGATCATGGCAATGGCCGAACTGACCAGGGTGCCGTAGATGGGCACCCAGGCACCGAAGTGCCCCCCGACGGCGTCCCATTCGTCGCTGAAAATGAAATTCCAGCCAAAGGTCTGGAACGCCAGACGCCCCCCCCAGAGCATGGACGCGGCGGCCGCACTCAGCACGATGAGCACCAGCGCTGCCGCCGAAAAAAGCAGGCCGCGGAAAAAGGCGTCCTGGCGGGTTTCCGAGGCCGCGCGCGCGTGGATGCGCGCCTCATCGACAGGAATGCCGCCTGCCGCCGTTGTCAGGGAACTCACGTACGTGTTTTTTCTGGTCTGTTGGTGTGCGTTGGGTATGCCGGCCGCGGGTGCTTACTTGATGTTATCCGCCCAGTACTTCTCGATGGAGGTGACCAGCGGGCCAGGCAGCGCCACGTAGTTCAGTTCCTTGGCACGCGACTGGCCCTTTTCCAGCGCCCAGCGGAAGAAGTCCATTGCGGCCTTGGAGCGTGCGGCATCCTTCGGGGTCTTGTACATGATCACGAATACCGTCGCGGCGATCGGCCAGGCATTGGCGCCCGGGGCGTCGGTGATGACCAGGTTGAAATCCTTGGCAGAGGCCCAGTTGGCGCTGGCAGCGGCCGCCGCGAAGGTTTCCAGGCTGGGCTCGACCATCTTGCCCGCCTTGTTCTTCATCGCGGTGTATTCCATGTTCGTCTTGATGGCGTATTCGAGCTCGACATAACCGATGGAATTCTTGATCTGCTTGACGTACGCGGCCACGCCCTCATTGCCCTTGCCGCCCACGCCCACCGGCCACTGCACGGAGGTGCCTTCGCCGACCTTGCTCTTCCATTCCTCGCTGACCTTGCTCAGGTAATTGACGAAGTTGAACGTAGTTCCGGAACCGTCCGAGCGGTGCACCACGGAAATGGGTTCGGCCGGCAGCTTGGCGCCCGGATTGAGCGCGGCGATGGCCGGGTCGGACCACTGCGTGATGCTGCCCAGGAAGATCTTGGCAACCGTGGGGCCGTCCAGCTTGAGTTGGCCCGGGGCGACGCCCTCGATGTTCACCACGGGAACCACGCCGCCGCTGACGATCGGAAACTGTGCCAGCCCGGCCGCCGCGAGGTCTTCGGAGGGTAGGGGCTTGTCGGAGGCACCAAAGTCAACGGTGGCGTTCTTGATCTGGGCGATGCCGCCCCCCGAGCCGATGGAGCTGTAGTTGATGCGCGTACCGGCTTCGGCGTTGTAGTCAGCCGACCAGCGCGACAGCAGCGGGTACACGAAGGTGGAGCCAGCGCCGGTGACTTCCACCGCGGTGGCGGTTTGTCCGGCCAGCGCCAGGACACTTGCTGCAGCAAGGACGAGAGCCTTGCACAGGCGAATTCGGGAGATCTGCTTCATGCCATTTTCCTTTGCCATTGAGGCCCGCAACAGCGGGCATCCGACAGTAAATCCGTAGTATTTCCGTATGGTTACATTGGTAACCGGTTTTCATGACGGGAATGTGACATGTTGTGGGCCGACCAAGACATATTTGTGTTTTGGTAAATTGCACAATGCAAAATTCAATACCATTATTTGAAATTTTGTGGATCGGCTGCTAGAGTTGCTCCTGCAAACCGTCGGCAGGGAGGTCTGGGCAGCTTGCTCGGGCCCAGGACTCCCAGTCGCGGATACTCCCTGCCCGTTGGCACAGTGCCAGAATGGGCGGACCCGAGCAACGCAGCCCAGGAGGACACCCCGATGTCCGCAGTCCCCACGCCCAACGCCGCCTCAGGGGCGGCCAACGATCCGGACGTTCAGGAAACCCAGGAGTGGCTCGAGGCCCTGGACGCGGTTATCGAGCGCGAGGGCCCGCAGCGCGCCCATCACCTGCTCGAGAAACTCGTCGAACAGGCGCGCCGCTCGGGCGCGTACATCCCGTTTTCGGCCAATACGGCTTACGTCAATACGATTCCCCTGCACCAGGAAGAGCATTCGCCCGGGGATGCGGCTATAGAGGAGCGCATACGCTCCTACGTGCGCTGGAACGCCATGGCCACGGTCGTGCGCGCCAACCGGGGCGAAGGCGATCTGGGCGGACACATCGCCAGCTACGCCTCGGTGGGCACCCTGATGGAAGTGGGATTCAACCACTTCTGGCGGGCACCCAATGCCGAACACGGCGGCGACCTGCTCTATATCCAGGGGCATTCCTCGCCCGGTGTCTACGGACGCGCGTACCTCGAAGGGCGCATCACAGAAGACCAGCTCAATAATTTCCGCCGCGAGGTCGACGGCAAGGGCATCAGCTCCTACCCCCACCCCAAGCTGATGCCCGATTTCTGGCAGTTCCCCACCGTATCCATGGGGCTGGGACCCATCCAGGCCATCTACCAGGCCCGTTTCCTCAAGTACCTGCACGCGCGCGGCATCGCCGACACCGCGCAGCGCAAGGTCTGGGCCTTCTGTGGCGACGGCGAGATGGACGAACCCGAATCGCTGGGCGCCATTGGCATGGCCGCCCGCGAGAACCTCGACAACCTCATCTTCGTCGTCAACTGCAACCTGCAACGGCTCGACGGGCCGGTGCGGGGCAACGGCAAGATCATCCAGGAACTCGAGGGCGAGTTCCGCGGCGCCGGCTGGAATGTCATCAAGCTGATCTGGGGTTCGTACTGGGATCCGCTGCTGGCCCGTGACAAGGACGGGCTGCTGCTGCGCCTCATGGAAGAGACCGTCGATGGCGAATACCAGAACTACAAGGCCAATGACGGCGCCTATGTGCGCAAGAACTTCTTCGGCAAATACCCCCGCCTGCTCGAAATGGTGTCGCGCATGTCCGACGCCGAGATCTGGCGCCTGAACCGCGGCGGCCACGACCCGCACAAGATCTACGCCGCCTACGCCGCGGCCACGGCCCACACGGGGCAGCCTACCGTCATCCTCGCCAAGACCGTCAAGGGCTATGGCATGGGCAAGATCGGCGAGGCCAAGAACCCCACGCACCAGCTCAAGAAACTCGACACGGAGGCCGTGCGCGAATTCCGCGACCGCTTCCGCATCCCCATCCCCGACGAGCGCCTGGCCGAAGTGCCGTTCTATCGCCCGGACGAGAACTCGCCGGAAATGAAGTACCTGCACGAGCGCCGGCGCGCCCTGGGCGGCTACGTGCCGCAGCGGCGCCGCACGGCCGACGAACAGCACGCCGTGCCGCCGCTGGAGAGTTTCTCGGCCATCCTGGAGCCCACCGCCGAGGGTCGCGAAATCTCCACGACGCAGGCCTTCGTGCGCTTCATCACCCAGCTCGTGCGCGACAAGAACGTCGGGCAGCGGGTCGTGCCCATCATTCCCGACGAGGCACGCACCTTCGGCATGGAAGGCATGTTCCGCCAGCTGGGCATCTTTGCCCAGCACGGCCAGCTCTACGAGCCGGTAGACCGCGACCAGGTCATGTACTACCGCGAGGACAAGGCGGGCCAGATCCTCGAGGAAGGCATCAACGAGGCGGGCGCGATGAGTTCCTGGATCGCCGCGGCGACCAGCTACTCGACCAACAACCGCGTCATGATCCCCTTCTATATCTTCTACTCGATGTTCGGGTTCCAGCGCATCGGTGACCTGGCCTGGGCCGCCGGCGACATGCAGGCACGCGGCTTTCTCCTCGGGGCCACCAGTGGCCGGACCACGCTCAACGGCGAGGGGCTGCAGCACCAGGACGGCCATTCGCACCTCATCGCGGCCACCATTCCCAACACGGTCTGCTACGACCCGACCTTCGCGCACGAAGTGGCCGTGATCCTGCAGGACGGCCTGCGCCGCATGATTGCCGAACAGCAGAACGTCTGGTACTACGTAACCCTGCTCAACGAGAACTATCCCCAGCCCGGCATTGCCAAGGGCCAGGAAGAGGGCATCCTGCGAGGCCTGTACCAGCTGCGCGAGGGTCCCGCCGGCAGCGGCAAGGGCACCTCGATCGCCCGCGTTCAGCTGCTGGGCTGTGGTTCCATCCTGCGCGAAGTGCTGGCTGCCGCCGAGATCCTGGAAAAGGACTATGCCGTGGCCGCCGATGTCTGGAGCGCCACGAGCTTCACCGAGCTGCGCCGCGATGGCATCGACTGCGAGCGCTGGAACCTGCTGCACCCTCTCGAGAAGCCGCGCAAGGCCTATGTCACGCGCCAGCTCGAGCGCAGCGCGGGCCCCATCATTGCATCGACGGACTACATGCGCTCCTTTGCCGACCAGATACGGCCCTATGTGCCGCACGGCCGTGCCTATACGGTGCTGGGGACCGATGGCTTTGGCCGCTCGGATACCCGCGAGGCACTGCGCCATTTCTTCGAGGTCGACCGCCACTTCGTCGTCGTCGCTGCGCTCAAGTCCCTGGCCGACGAGGGGGCCATTGCCCCCGCCAAGGTGGCCGAGGCCATCAAGCGCTTTGGCATCAACCCCGAGAAACCCAACCCGGCAACCGTCTAGGCCGGCGCCGCACCCCCGAACACCACCGCATAAGGCCTGCCATGGGAAACATGCTCGAAGTGCGCGTCCCCGATATCGGTGACTTCAAGGAAGTCGAGGTCATCGAGTTGCTTGTCAAACCGGGCGACACCATTGCGCCGGAACAGTCGCTCATCACCGTCGAATCCGACAAGGCCTCGATGGAGATTCCCTCTTCTTCCGCCGGTGTGGTGCGCGAACTCAAGCTGCGCCTGGGTGACAAAATCTCCGAAGGCAGTCTGATCCTGCTGCTCGATGCGCAGGCCGGTGCGGCCGCTGCGCCTGCACCGGCGGCTGCGGCTGCGGCTACGGCTACGGCTACAGCAGCACCACCGCCTGCGAGCCCGCCTGCCGCTGCTGCCTCCACGGCGGCCCCGGCCGCGGCAGCGCTTTCAGCGCCCTCCCCAAGCTCAACCGCCTATGCCGTGGAAATGGGTGCACGGCCCGGCGCAGACGAGGCCGCGGCCATGGCAGCAGGGCGCACCCACGCCTCGCCCTCGGTGCGCAAGACCGCGCGCGAACTGGGCGTGGACCTCACTCTGGTGCGCGGTACCGGACCCAAGGGCCGCATCTCCAGCGACGATGTGCGTGAGTTCATCAAGTCCGTCATGCAGGGCGCGCGCAGCGCCCCGGCAGCGGCGGCCGGCACCGGCCTGGGGCTGTCCGTCCTGCCCTGGCCGCAGGTGGATTTCGCCAAATTCGGTCCCGTCGAGCGCGTCGAGATGTCGCGCATCCGCAAACTCTCCGGCCCGAACCTGCACCGCAACTGGGTGACAATCCCGCACGTCACGAACCACGAGGACGCCGACATCACCGCGCTGGAGGACCTGCGCGTCCAACTCAACCGCGAGCACGAGAAGTCGGGCGTCAAGGTCACGATGCTGGCCTTCCTCATCAAGGCCTGCGTGGCGGCGCTGCAGCGTTACCCGGATTTCAACAGCTCGATCGATGCGGCCACGGGCGACGCCGTGATCCGCAAGAAGTACTACCACATCGGGTTTGCCGCGGACACGCCCAATGGGCTCGTGGTGCCCGTTGTGCGCGATGCCGACCGCAAGGGCGTGCTCGAACTGGCTCGCGAAACCTCGGCGCTGGCGGCCAAGGCGCGCGAGGGCAAGCTTGCGCCCGCGGAGATGCAGGGCGGCACCTTCTCGATTTCCTCACTGGGCGGCATCGGCGGCACCTACTTCACGCCCATCATCAATGCGCCGGAAGTGGCCATCCTGGGCGTGTGCCGCGCGGCCATGCGGCCCACCTGGGACGGTTCGCAGTTCGTGCCCCGCCTCATCCTGCCCCTGTCCCTGTCCTGGGACCACCGCGTGGTCGATGGTGCCGGGGCGGCACGTTTTGCCGCCTACGTCGCCCAGCTGCTGGCGGATTTTCGCCGCGTGATTGTTTGAGCGCGACGGCATGAGCGTGCCCGCATGACGCTGCCGGTGGTGCCCATAGAGCTGCGGCACATCGAGAGCTTTGGGGACTGCGTGGGCGAGGTGGCACGCGAACGCCGTTATCTGGCGATCGTGGACGCCTTTCCTGCCGAACAGAACGCGCTCTGGGTCGCCGTCAATCGGGCCCGTGGCAATCCGCTGTGGGTGGCCCTGGACCAGGACCGCGTCGTGGGCTGGTGCGAGGTGCGCCGTGACAACCTGCCGGGACGCGAGCACAGCGCCGTGCTCGGCGTGGGCGTGCGCCAGCCCTATCGTGGCGCCGGACTCGGCCGCCGGCTGATGGAAGCCGCCCTCGCTCAAGCCTGGGCGCGCGGCCTTGCCCGAATAGAGCTGTGGGTGCGGGCCCCCAATACGCCGGCCATCGCCCTGTACGCCAAGCTGGGGTTCCTCGAGGAGGGCCGGCGCCGCGATGCCGTGCGCCTGGATGACGGACCCGAGGACGAAATTCTCATGGCGTTGATGGCGCCCGTCCCAAAAACCTAATGTGCGGCCATCGACGCCGCCCGCAGGAGACCGCATGAATACCGATACCCCCGCCAGTGCCCCCTACGACCTGCTCGTGCTCGGTTCCGGGCCCGGGGGCTACTCCGCCGCCTTTCGCGCCGCCGACCTGGGCCTGCGCGTGGCGCTGGTCGAGCGCTACCCGGCGCTGGGGGGGGTTTGCCTGAACGTGGGCTGCATCCCTTCCAAGGCCCTCCTGCACGTGGCCGCGGTAATGGAGGAGGCCGCGCACTTTGCCGAGCTGGGCGTCAGCTTTGCGCCCCCGCGGGTGGACCTGGACCGCCTGCGCGCGCACAAGTCCAAGGTCGTGGGCAAGCTCACGGGTGGCCTTGCGGCCATGGCCAAGATGCGCAAGGTCGACGTCCTGCAGGGCGTGGGCCGGTTCCTCGACGCCACCCACCTGGCGCTTGCGAGCGCCGATGGCAGCCAGCGGACCGTGGCGTTCGCGCAGGCCATCATTGCCGCCGGCTCGCAGCCGGTCGCGCTGCCTTTCCTGCCCGTGGACCCGCGCATCGTCGATTCCACGGGCGCGCTGGAACTGCCCTTCGTGCCGGCCCGCATGCTCGTGATTGGCGGCGGCATCATCGGCCTGGAGATGGCAACCGTGTATTCCACGCTGGGCGCGCGTGTGGACGTGGTCGAAATGACCGACGGCCTCATGCCCGGCACCGACCGCGATCTGGTCAAGGTATGGCAGAAACGCAACGAGGCGCGCTTTGGCCGCGTGATGCTGCGCACGCGTACCGTGGCCGTCGAGGCGCTGCCCGAGAGCCTGCGCGTGCGCTTTGAAGGCGAGCAGGCGCCGGAGCAGGCGCAGGACTACGATCTCATCCTGGTCTCGGCGGGCCGGCGTCCCAGCGGACGCCTGATCGGTGCCGAGAATGCCGGCGTGGCGATCGACGAGCGCGGATTCATACCCACGGACCGCCAGATGCGCACCAATGTGCCCACTATTTTTGCCATCGGCGACATCGCCGGCGCGCCGATGCTGGCGCACAAGGCGGTGCATGAGGCGCATGTGGCCGCTGAGGTCGCTGCGGGCCAGAAGTCCTCCTTTGATGCGCGCGTGATTCCTTCCGTGGCCTACACCGATCCGGAGATCGCCTGGGTCGGCCTGACCGAGGACGATGCCCGGCGCCAGGGCATAGCGGTGCACAAGGGCCTGTTCCCCTGGGCGGCATCGGGGCGCGCCATTGCCAATGGCCGCGATGAAGGCTTCACCAAGCTGCTCTTTGACGAGACCAGCGGGCGCATCCTGGGCGGGGCCATCGTTGGCACCAATGCCGGGGACCTCATCGGCGAAGTGGCCCTGGCCATTGAAATGGGGGCTGATGCTGTGGATATCGGCAAGACGATCCATCCGCATCCGACCCTGGGCGAATCCATCGGCATGGCCGCCGAGGTGGCCGAAGGCAGCTGCACGGACCTGCCGCCGCCGCGCAAGCGCTAGGCGCCAGGCGCTAGGAATCGCGGGTGCGCAGCTGCGTCCAGCGCTTCAGGCGCTGCAGCGCACGCCAGCGCCGGCCCCAGCCGCGGCGTGCGTGCCGCCAGGCGGCAAACTGGCGGCGCCAGAGCCCCAGGCGATCATGCAGTGCCGCCCACAGCGGGTGGCTGGCGAGCTCGGCGTAGGCCCAGTCGCGCCAGCGCAGCAGGGCGGCGCGTACGGCCACGAACCAGGCCACGCGCATGAGCGCCGGCTGGGTGAGCACGTAGATGCGCGCAAACAGGGCCGTGGCGGCCAGCTTGGCCAGCACGATGACCAGCGCGCCGCGCATGAAATGCCCGCTCGTGATCATGCGCAGGGCCAGCAGCTTCACGGGCAGCGCGAGCGAGGCCGGCAGTACGAAGAAAAAGGCAGCACCCGCCGGTGGGAGGCGGGCGATCCATCCTTCCACCAGGCGTATGCCCGGCAGCCGGCCCAGCCGCTGCATGCCCGCCTTGAGCCCGTTCCACAGCATTTCCTCGACCAGGAAAAGCAGCGTCGCCGCTCCCACGAGCACCGATTTGAGCCCCCGCACCACGCCCTCTCTTATGCGATACAGCCACATCCTCTTATCATCCGGGTTTACGCGCGCCAGGCAAGGGGAGGAAACCAGCATGTCCCAGCAGGATGCAGTCTCGGCCCAGGACCGTGCCAAGCAGGCGGTGGCCCGCGCGGCCATGGAGTATGTCGTGCCCTGGCTGGGCACGGGGGCGGTCATCGGCGTGGGCACGGGCTCGACCGCGGACCTGTTCATTGACGAATTGGCGGCGCACAAGGCTTTGATCGCCGGTACCGTGGCAAGTTCCGAGCGCAGTGCCACGCGTCTGCGCGCGCACGGCATCCGTGTGGTTGACCTCAACGACGTGGCTGCGGTACCGGTCTACATCGACGGGGCCGACGAGATCGACGCCACGCTGGCCATGATCAAGGGCGGCGGCGGCGCGCTGACCCGCGAAAAAATCGTCGCGGCGGTGGCCCAGACCTTCGTCTGCATCGCCGATGCGAGCAAGCTGGTGCCGGTCCTGGGGCGTTTCCCGCTGCCCGTGGAGGTCATCCCCATGGCGCGCAGCTACCTCGTGCGCGAGCTCGCGCGCCTGGGGGGGGAGGCCCGGCTGCGCGTGGGTTACCGCACCGACAACGGCAACGAGATCCTCGATGTCCATGGGCTGCAGATAGCCGCGCCGCGCGCGCTGGAGGCCACGATCAACGCGCTGGCGGGCGTTGTCACCGTGGGGCTGTTTGCCCAGCGCGGTGCCGATGTCCTGCTGCTGGGGTCCCCTGAGGGGGTGCAGGTTCGGCAGGCGGCCGCGACGGTTCATGGCTGAACACCTCCTGTATGCGGCCGGCGCCGGCTTTGAGGCGGCGCGTCAGCTGCCGGCCAGCGCGAACCCCGCGCTGCGGCGCCTGCATGGGCACAGCTTTGCTGCACGGGTGCGCGTGCTGCCGCCCGCCGCCGGCCTGGCCTGCCCCGGCAGCTTCGCTGGCGGCGAGGCCGCGGCGCTGCAGGACCGCTTGCGCGCGGTGCTGCGGGAACTGGACTACTCCTCCCTCAATGCGCTGCTGCCGCAGCCCGATGACGAAAGCCTGGCGCGCTGGATCCACGCGCGCCTGGCGCTGCCCGGCACGGCGCTGGTGGGGCTGGCCAGCACGCCCGCGGGGGGCATCGACCTGGACGCCCAGGGCATCGCGCATGTCTGGCGCCGCTACGAGTTTGCCTCGGCCCACTGTCTGCCCCATGTGCCCGCAGGCCACAAGTGCGGCCGCATGCACGGCCACGGCTTTGCCGTGCTCGTGCACGTAAGGGCCGCGGACGCCACGCCGGGCAGCACGCCGGACCCCGCCGTGCTGGACGCGGCCTGGGCACCGCTGCAGCAGCGCCTGCACCACGCCTGCCTCAACGATATTGCCGGCCTGGAAAATCCCACCAGCGAGTGCCTTTCCAGCTGGCTCTGGGAGCAGCTGCAGCCGGGCCTGCCGCAGCTGCACCGGGTGAGCGTGTTCGAAACCGCCACCTGCGGCGCGCATTTTGATGGCTCCCGGTACCGCATCTGGAAGGACCTGGACTTTGACAGTGCCATACGCCTGGCGGCCGCGCCCGCCGGCGATGCGCGCCGCGGCGTGCACGGCCACAGCTACCGCCTGCGCCTGCACCTGTCGGCGCCCCTGGACACCCTGCGTGGCTGGACCATCGACTTTGGTGACGTGAAGGAGCTCTTTAACCCCGTCTATGCACGGCTGGACCACCATCCGCTGCACGAGCTTGCGGGAATTGCCGAGGGGGGTAGCGCGGCCCTGCTGCAGTGGGTGCGCGCCCAGGCGGGCAGCGGGCTGCCGGCGCTCGAGCGCATTGACCTCTTTGAGACCGCGGACTGCGGGGCACTGTTGTGCTGGGGGCCGCAGGCGCCGGCCTTCTCGGTATGAGCC
>Ga0209067_10001064_pt1 | contig 17205 bp, 9 predicted proteins | sample ColStrG_CSR_2013_FD_187199 | JGI IMG/M metagenome (GOLD analysis project Ga0209067, IMG submission 187199) | Freshwater sediment microbial communities in response to fracking from Pennsylvania, USA - Cold Stream Run_MetaG_CSR_2013 (SPAdes)... | ecosystem: Environmental > Aquatic > Freshwater >...
CTCTGGGATATTCTGATATCCCGGCTTTTTGGTCGTCAGCCACGACCCATCTTTCCCCCCTATCCTGCTGATTCTCAGTCACTTCGGCGTCGTCATAAAGTAGCCACACCCAAACAATTTCAATCGAGCGCAACTGGGTAATATCTCCCAAGCGCCTAAGCCTATCTATCAAATGAACGGTCGCGCACCCTATCGCGGTCGGACGCTATCGGTGGATACTCCAGCTCAATCGCGGCCCTTCGCAACGCGGTCTGGTAGCGCCCAAGCCACCCACCCCAACCGTCCTCAGTCGGTAGGACTCCTCGGCGGATCAACTCTCCCGCATCTGCCCACAAGCTGGCGACTCGAGAGAAAGGCCTCCGAATCTGGAGGCGAAGACCCCGCAGGAGAGTTGGCCGACGTTTGCGAAGGTGAAAGGATGCGCCACCGAGGTCGGCGCCACCCTCGACAGCACGCTCCGAAATAACGATGTGGTTGTTCCGTCCGCGCCGGGCCTTGATATGAGGGAGGACGAAGACGGGGCTCTCACGTTTTTGCCGAAGTGTGCCGAGCTTGCAAGCCAGGATTTCCATCAGGTGTTCGAGCAATCCAGGCGCCGAGAAGTTCTACTCACTGGATCGGCCTGGATTGGGACGTGTCCGGATTGTTCTGACCGATGAACAGCACGAAGTCCTCCGGCGGATGAAGCGGTGCGCAGAATCAAAGGGGATCTGAAGGAAAGGCTAAAGCACGATCCGATTCAGGTCTTTGACGGCATCGCCGATCAGGTTGATCTACCGTATGGCGACCGGGTAATCGGTATCGGGGATTTTGCATTTTCACCTACGCCGCGCCCGCAATTTGCGGAATCGGAACTGGCGAAGCTCGGGCAAGGCGAAACTGCCGGGGGGCTGCGGCCGCTCCAAGATGATGTAGCCGAAGGCGAGGTATCTGGAGGCGGAGACGGTCACGCGGGTGGCACCGAGAATAGCGGAGTTCCCCCCGTCACCGACGCCTGCACGGCGACTCCGCAATGAAGGCGACGCCGCTCTGAATTCGACTCCGGCAGTAATAGAAGACAAGGCGGAACAAACGCCTCCTCCAAAGAAATACCTGCTCATTGATACCGACGAAGAATCTGTCCGAAGCGGATTCTCGTCCGAAGCTGAGACGGCCAAGCGCTTCGCCGGCACCGCCCGCTACGAAAGGCCGCAGTCCTTGCGCCAGGACCGCAGTCTTCATCCCCATCAGAAGGACGGGGTGCAATGGCTTCAGACGTGTGCCCAGATTCCGGGGCGCAAAGGTGTCCTGCTTGCCGACGATATGGGGGTTGGAAAGACCGTTCAGATTCTTACTTTTATGGCCTGGTACATCGAGTCCGGCAAGTTCCCGGACCTTTCGAGACTGGAACCTCCGTTTCGGCCGATACTGATCGTCGCCCCGCTCATTCTCCTCGACACACGTACTTGGGAGAGAGAGATGGAGAAGTTTTTCATCTTTTGGCCGGTTCTGTCCCTTCACGGAGATCAGTTGGCGAAACTCCGTCGTCACGATGCCGAAGGCCCAGAAGTTGAGATCGGCAAGCCGGTGTTGGACCTGAATCGAATCCAGCGTCACAAAGTCGTGATCCCCACCTACGAGACGTTGAAGAACTACCAACACAGCTTTACCTACTTGAAAGATGGGAAGGCGTTGTGGTCCTTCGTCATAAGCGACGAAGCGCAAGAGTTTAAGATACCGAGCACCAACTCTCCCACGCCATGAAGGCGATTGAAGCGGATCTACATATCGCGTGCACGGGTAGCGGAACACTTCCAGTTTTGGCCAGCTGGCCCACTCGCTAATGTTGCGAAACGGTTTCCCTCGGTCTTCCCGTCTGACTTGTTCGTGCGCTTGCTGCCGTGCAGATTTCCAACGCGGACGAAGCTCACATGCGATATCGACGTCGCTCGGGCGGTCAGCACCGCGAACATAGCTCCCAAATACCGCGAGCGTCTCGACGCGATATGCCCAGCTATCATCGGAGTTTACAGAGCGTGCGCGCTCGATGAGATCGGCAACTAGGCGCGCTGCCGTTGTGCGCCGCAGAGGCCGGGCCGCCGTCGCCATCGCGAGTGCTCTCCCTTTTGTAGACGGCTCCAATCGGCCGCTTACCGACTCGATAAAGCCATCCTTCTCCAGTTGATTCAGTACGCTAGCGGCCCCAGAATCAGAGCATCGCAGGACCTGGCGGACATGTCGGAGTGTTATTGAAGTACGGGCGGTCTGCCGGATCAATTGGCGGACCCGCACAGCCGGATAGTCGGCGATCGTTTGGTCTGCAGTAATGCGCATTAGATCTCCTTGTAGGTGTATCACACGGCGATTGGTCCAGCGCCTTTCGACGCACCCGCCTCACAGGCCCCGAATATGGTTTTAGCCCGGAACGTGTCGCGCACCAAAAGAGTGGGACGACCTTGGACGTCCTTATGCGCCGGGAATCTCCCCAAGGGCTCTCAGCGAATGTGTCAGTAAGATGAAAGGCCAAGATCGGCCCTCGAATATCGCGGGAGAACGGAAATGGACGTCGCGGCTAAACGAGAACCATCGGCGTACTTCAGTAGAGGCATTTCCGAGGAGCGCTGAGACCAGCTAGGCTTCGAGGCCCCCTGTACATGGTGTTGTCGGCGAATCGCCGCTGGTTCATCGTTTTTGGTGCCTTTCGTGTTTGATGCGACGCTAAGATGTCGATCATCCGATCGGCGAAGGAGAATAAACCAGTGCCAGTGACCACCTCCCCCGATAACGCGGTGCGGCTGTTCACCATCAAGGAAGCGGCCGAAGTCCTTAGAATTCCGATCAGTTGGCTCTACGAGCGAACCCGGAGGAACGCGATCCCTTATCGACGGATCGGCAAGTATCCGAAATCGGGTATGACCAGGTTCAGAGTTTCGTACACAAATTGGCCAACGAGGTCTCGGTCAAAACGCTGCACAACATTATCGTCTGCCTGCGGGTCATGCTGGTAGGGAAAAGGGGCGGGAGCGCTCTCAAGCGCGGGTTCCTTCGACACGACCCGACGCGCGGAGTCGAAATGCCGGCGATGGATCAGAAGCAGATGGTCCCACCCACGCGGGAAGAGGTCTGGAAATTGGTGGATGCTGCCGAGGAGTTGGGTGGCTGCGGACGAGACATGGTTTTCCTGGACGCCTTCACAGGGCTTCGCCGGAACGAGATACTGGCGCTTGAATACCCAGACGTCGATTGGACGAATAAGGAGATCGTGATCAACAAGGCCGTCTCCAAAACGAAGGCGTCCGGCGGGGTTCGCAAATGGGAATGGCGGATCGGCCCTCCGAAGTCGCGAAAGTCGAACCGTAGGGTTGCCGCCGCGGATGCCGTCCTGGAATTGCTGCGGCGCCTCCGTTCCGAGGCAAAGGACAGTTCTGGGCTAATCTTCCTGGGGCCAGTAGGGAGGCGTATGGACCCCGACTACTTCGATGAGTTCGTCTTCGGCCGAATCGCCGCAAAAGCCGGTCTCCCGGGTGTCCGTTTTCATGACCTCCGGCACTTCTTCGCGTCGATGTTGATCGCCCAGGGCGAGAGCGCGAAATACGTCTACGACCAGATGGGACACTCCAGCATCCAGGTCACCTTCGACACCTACGGACACCTCTTCCCGAACTCACGTGAAACAGCAGCAAAGAAGCTGCAAAAGGCGATGTTTACCGGAAGAAAAGAACGCACTGGTAGCAGTTTGGTAGCAAAACCCCGAAAACGAGGGAGAAAGACAGAGCCGAGGGAAGACGAAGACTGACCGCTCTGTCTTTGGTTTTGTGGGACGTACAGGCCGAAGAGTTTTGGTTGCGGGGGAAGGATTTGAACCTTCGACCTTTGGGTTATGAGCCCAAAACTTACGTTGCCCTCAGTTCCCCTCCATTGCCCTGGATTCCCCAAAACGAGTGATTTCATTGCCCTGGATTGCCCTCAGTTTGGTAACAGAATTGGTGACAATTGCCCTGCATTGCCCTCCGTTGCCCGGCCCATTGGTGACAGAATTGGTGACGCTGTGCACAGCCGGAGGGAACCGACGCAAACGCTGGCTAGCTTGCATGCAGGCTTCATTCTCCGTCAGCAACGCCTCTGAGTCAACCAGAACCGTTCCCTGAACCGCGTCACCGCGGCCGCGGTGGGCCGCCATTTTCGCCGGCACGTATTGAGGCGGGGGGAACCCGGAGTTCCAAATGCCAGCTTCCCAAACTGACGGCGCGACCAGACTGTCGGCGTAGTACGCGATAAGGGCGCTGGGGCCCTGCCTTAGTTCCCGACGCCCGGCAAAGGGCACCCATTTCTCGCAGTACCATTTCTCGCAAGTTTTCGGCCTGACAGCATGTTCCTGGTAAGCTCCCGCAGATTCGGCTCATTGCGAATGAAACAAATCGCCACTTGCCCTCATTCCAGAGCAGACGAATATGGAAATCATTTCTGGAGTGCAGGTAAATCGCCTGCCCGGGCATGCGCGTCGCCTCATCGGGTATGAACCCGATGATTTCGTCCGGATCGACCGCTCGACTGGCGGAAATGCCGGCTACCGGATCAATGAGCGGAAATTCGCCGAACTCCGTGATTTCTGGAGCGGCGACTGGCAGGACTTCCGCTTGCCGGATCTCGGGCGCGTCGCCTACAGCGGGGCCGGGCATGCGGCCCATCCCAAGCAGGCAAATATAACCGTGTTGGCCGACTGGTCTACCGAGAGGCGCGGAGTTCCGGTGACCATTGCTGCCTCCAGCATGGGCCACGATCATCTATTCGTTTCCGGCGCGCCCCCGTCTCAGGAGGTTTATGAATTTCATTCACAAGGCGCCCTCCTGACTGGCCGTAATGCCGCCTTGGACCTATGGATCGCGAAGCCGGGAGACAAAGTCGTGGCGCCTGCGGACAGTCACATGACCTTGTATAACCTCGGGGGAGCGGACCAGCCGCTGGTGACGCTCGACTTTGCCGACTGGACTCGCAATCTGTCCAGCAAGGACCGGATTCGCGCGACCGGCCCGGCGATGCTGCTCTACTATGACGGCGATACGGCCTGCTTTACGATCAATCGCAAGTTCAATCAGGATCTGCCGATGGATCCGGCTCGCCGCACAATCTGTGTTCGTTTAACCGGCCGCTCCGGGCGCGAGGAACTCCTGTACGATCGGCTAACCGGCGATTTCGAGCTTGCGGGCCAGTTCCTCGCTCTCGGCGTTCGCCTCCGAAAGGCTTCGCCTGAGGTTCGCCTGGTTCCCGCGGAGTCCGGTCCGCCCGTCTCAGTTTCATTGCCGTTGCGGCGGCTGGCCCGTCCCGGCACGGCCCTCTACGACTACTACTTTCCTGACCTCGCAGCGCCCATTGCTGGCCTGGCGGCCGGGGACGGGCGGATGGCGAGCCCCAACGCCGATTCCATGGTTGCCAAGGAGGCGGTTGCGGCCCAGCGGCGCGCCAGCGTGGCCGGCTACGGTCCGTTGACCCGCCGCCTCACGGTCCTGGTGGAAGGCCCGGGCGATTGGGCCCGAAAGGCGTACCGGCCGGCGTTCGAACGCCTCGCCAGCCGCGGGCTGTCGGTTTTCTACGCCAACGATTCGACGTGGTCGAAGCGGCCGTCGTGGGCCGAGGAATCGGAATTGCGCCCCTGGGAAACGTACCTGGATAAAGCCGACCCGCGCAATCTCGCCATCTATCAAAAGCTCATTCCCGACATCGTGTTCATTGTCACTCCCGACTGCACCCATTCGGCAGTGGCGTCCTCGTGGGTCACCCGAAGAGGGCCGCTCTGCTGTGTAGAGAAGCCGTTTGACAGTGAACTGGGCCATGTCGACAATCTGATCGCGGTGCTCGGGCGTCACCCGTTTACGGCGATTCTGGGGTTGGACCACTACCAGCTCAGGGCCCGTCATATCCACGACCGGATGCCGGAGATCGCCGCGCACCTGGGAGGCGCCCTAAGCTCGGTCGAATTCTACATGACCGAATCGAAACCCCTGGACCTTGCCCGGGTGAAGAGCCTGCAATTCGGGCTTACGCTCGACATGCTCCCGCACTTGTTCGCGCTCATCCCTTACTTTGGCGACCTGTCAAGCGTCGATGAGATCCGGGTTTTGGAGGCGGGCCGGTATGAGCCTTTTCTTGCTGACGATGGCCGGGGTAACCGGGTTCCGGTCCCGCCGGTCTTTCGCGGCGAGACCTTCTCGAAAGTGGAGTTCACATTCGAGGATTATTCCGGCTCCGGCGTGCGGGTTCCTTGTACAGCCACGGTCGGCAAAGGCCTGGTTGACCGCAAATACTTCGAGGTCCGGGGAGTGAATGGCAACTCCATCCGTCTCGATTTCGGCAGTTGTCCGGAACGTGGAAATCCGAGCTATGGTTGGAACGGGCTCATGTTCTTCTCGAGCCCGGGCCGTGGCGCTTCGGGCGCCGCCGAGGTGGCGGATCCGTTCGATCCCTCCAGGACCTTGAGCATCGAAAGATTTGTGCCCATGGAAACAACGCCTGCAGTTTACGCGAGGCTGCTGGAAGATCTGCTGTGCGCCTGGGAGGGCCGCGAAGCCATGGGACGCACTTTGTTGCTGCCTGAAGCGCGCGAGGTAGTCCTTTCGCTTGACCGGATCTGGAAGGCCATTCAGGATGTGCCCGGCGGGCCCGCCAGGGTCGGGCACGTATCGGGCCGGGAGCTTGATAGTTCGGCGGTTCCGGCCGCCGGTATCGGATAACATTATGAACAACCCTATATTGAATACGCTGGTGCAGCCGATCCGCACCAGAGGAACACTCACTCGCTCTGGGGCGGAAGAGGAGAGCGCTGAGGCCCCCCGCCTCACTCGCGGCTCCGTACGCGCTCGCGGCGCCTTGCCGGCTAACCTGTCCACGATCGTCCGCGATCTTCGGGAAGCGGCGCAAGGTATACCTTTGACATTTGTGCTCCACGGTTGGGATAGCCCTCCAGCCAGGACCTTTATCGAAGCTCTACGCCCGCTTCTCTGGCCCGAGGACGCGGTGTGGCTGACGCCGCACCCGGGAACGCCGCCCTCCGGCGACGCAGGCGGTGGCGTTCTGCTGGATCTTTCGCGGTCCGCCGAGAAGCGGGTCTACAACAATCTTGTCGCCGATCTCATCTTTTTTTGCGGTCTCGAGGCGTCCGATGTCGCCACCGCGGCGGCCTGGATGGGAAGGGCCCAATTGGCCATTGTGCCCGCCGATAGCCCGTTCGCAGAACGCATCGGGGATTTGCTTCTGACCGAGACCTTGCGCCTGTGACCGGGGCGACCTCGGAGTCGGCCAGAGCGGCGCGTCCCGGGCGGCGCGTCTCGCGATGCAATGCCTGCAGCGGCGGCTATCTCCTAGGCCTCAGCGCACATCGCGGATCCGAAATGAGTTGAACCTGCACCGCAGATAGCTCGCAGTTGCACGAATCACCAAGGGCGGCGGCATCCGGGAGCAGATGGCGCACGATTCGGTCCAGTTCACTGGCGTCGCCAGAACGCAGGAGCGCGTATTCCAGGCCCCGCTCACCTGAAGGCGGAAACAGAGGTTTGCCGGCGCTGACTAACCATTGTGCGCACTCTTGAAGCCGGGATTCCGACAGCCGCAGAATGGTCGCGAAGTCTTCCATCCGCCACCCCAGGATCTTTTGGAACGGCTCCCCGGCCGCATCCCTAAAACGCCGCTCGATCACTTCCCCAGGCTCGAAACAGATTTCCCAGGCTGAGGGAAGGGGCGCGTCATGGCCCTGCGCCAAACCGGCCACCACACGCTCATAAAGCAATCGGAGGTCAGACTGATTCAGCATGCATCGGCGCAGCGCGCTGCCTGCAACGGCCGTGTTGCGCCTCTCCAGTGTGTCCATCATGCTGTTGAGCACGCCCACACCCGCGGACATCCTTTCGTGCAGTTCACGCAGCCGGCTCAGGGCGGCCTGACAAACGCTATCGCGCGCCTCGTAGACCACCCGATCCACGCTCAGCTGCATTCGATCGGCATAGGCCATCACAAGTGCACGCGCCTGCCTCGGCAAAATCTCACCCTGCAACTCCTTCAGCCGTCTGTTTCGAGCCTTCAGGGCGGCCGTGCGCCAGAACCATCCGATCAGGCGGTTCAGTGGAGATGCCTGAAGCTCCCGCAGATCATCCATCACGCGCCTGCACTCGACGGCGGACTGACCGAGATCTCCGTCCGCCCTGCCGATCACGGACTCGAGCCGCCGGTCCGCATCTTCGATGCGCTCGCGGCTCCGCCCCAGCTTCGCCTCCTCATCCAGTTTTTCCTGCGCCCAGCCCGCCGACCGTTCCCGCAGTTCTTGTGTCAGCGTTCGGATGGCCTGCGGGATCGGCATTAGCGGTTTCTCGTCAACCGAGCACAGGAGGGAATCGAAAACGGCGGCATCGAGCGCGGGCGGCGCGGCGATGTTTTGAAGCCGGACCAACTCAGCGAGCTTGCGGCGAAGCGCCTTCACTTTCGGGCTGGAGTCACTCGTGGGGCCTTCCTGTTCTACGCGAACTCTGTCCGCGAAAGCAGAATCGAAGCAGCGACGAATCGCCTGAAGATTTGTAGCCGTGTCGTCCTCCGGGTCAGCTGCCGGGTCAAACAGAAGGGCTTCCATACGTTCGATGAACGCCAAGGCCTCAAAGAGGCCGCCGGGAGACCGGTCGGCAATTTCCCGAACCTCAGCCTCGACTTTCGACAGCAACCGATCGCCGTTACTAAGAGCGCTGGACTTCACCTTTCCCTGCATCTCCCGCAGAGCGGTCTCGGAAAACCGGCGGTATGCCTGGCGGAGGGAGTCGCGAAACCCCTGAACATCACCGCTGAAAACCTCAGCGGGAACGTCATGGTGAAATCCGGGCCATATCCGCTCGCCGCCCGGTGTGAGAGCGATGTCGTGAAGCGCTCCTTCACAATCGGGCGACGCCGCGAATGCCCATACCCTCGCCAGAACGCGTCGCTCGTCGACACGGTCACGCCTGTCCAGGTGCAGACGTCTGATCAGGTGAACTGCACGGGATGCCGTCAGATCGCTAACCACGGCCGCGCGGTCGATGAAGATTTCGCCGTAGCCGGCGCTGGCGTGCGTTGGCCGGCCGTCCAAAGCTCCGGTCGCAGGTAGATGGTCCGGGGAAGCGGCGAGCAAGCCAGCAATTGCCGTCGCAATTTCGCGCCGCGAGTCCGTGAGCGGCGATAGCGTCAAACCCAGAGTGTTCAGTCGCCCCAACCACCAGCAGCAGGCGAAACCCGGCTCGGCCACCGGCATCGCGTCTGCTGCCTCGAACTGCTCGATCGAGTGCAGGAGCTCGCGGCACCGTTCATCTGCGTCCGCGGGCGCGTTGGGCATAAGGTCAGGCAGGAGAAAGCAGGCCTCCGCCCAGCAACGGCGTCCCGCGTATCGCCGGCCCAGCGCGCGAAACGCTTCCGCGATGGCCAGGACCGTCCCGGGAACAACCTCCCAGGCGGCGCCCAAGAGCATCAGCCGCAGGCTGACGGCGCCGCGCGCGAATACCGGCGTGGAAAAGTTCCGAATCGAAAACGCGGTAGCAATCGCCCGATCGACAGCATCGGCGAGTGTAGCGGGCTCCGAAGGCGGTTCACTGCCAGATGCGCCGACCCTGGCAATCTGACTTGCGTGAATTCCAGCGGAAGCGCCAATTTCCCACAGCGACAACAGAGAGGAGGGGCTCTGGCAGGGTTGTAAAGCGGCCAGGCTCCCGCCCACAGCCGCGGCGGCGCCATCCAAACAAAACACAATTGTCGGGCAGGAAACGGTTTCCATATATTCGAGCCCACCCCTAAGGCAGTGCCTTACGACATTTGCTCCAAATATTGCATCAAGGCTTCGACCAACGAACGGTCACTCGCCGGGAGATGGTCGCGCGAAAGTAACCGCCACATCTCTTCCTCCGCCGCCGATACACTGGGCGCGTCCGACCTCACTTGCTTCGACGCAATTGCAATCGCCCTCGCCTGGGCGCGATCGTTGCTCAAGGTCCGATAAGCCGCTGCAAACGTCTCACCCAACAGCTTTCGACCGGTGGCGTCGCTCGTGATCTCCAGTCCACAGGCGGAGTGAACGACGACAGACGCGGCCAAACCCAGAGCCAGCGATTCGATGACCGCGCCGTCGAACGCATGTGGCAACAGCTCCGGCCAGTTTGCCCATCGCCCGTCCGCGTGGAATTGGGCGCGCATGTGACCGCTGGGGTTGCGGGAGTAGTCGTGCCACAGGTCATTCATACTAGAGAGCGCGAACAGCGGCACTCCCGCGCGAATCTGCAGGTGGACGACCCTGTTTCCCCATCCGGTCTCCACGATCCCGAGCCCGGGATATTGACTGGAAATCGAATTCACCGAGCCTGACAGGCGATCGACGCCAAGCACTTCGATGAGTTGAATGCCGCTTTGATGTTCCCGCGGGATTTTGTCCGCATTGTAGCTCCAGAGCGGATCCGAAAACCGTTTCAGCTCCTTCATGGAAGCATTCAGGTCCTGGAGCAGCAACTGAGTCGCAGAGCTGCGTCCGCCGGCGGCAAATGCCGGCTCACACTCCCGCTCCGCGAAGGCGGTGACCTCTGCCTGCACCTCGATGCCGGGCCCGCTGAACCAGGCGACCGGATCTTTCAGTTGACCGAGAAAGCTGGCCGCGTCAGTTCGCGGCCGAACCGCGCCGGCATCGCGGTGCCCCGTAAACGAGCTCGGCGGACTCTCGACCGCCGGATTCAGCTTGGACAGCCGGTCTAGGTCATCGGCCAGATTTCGGCGCGCCGACTCAAGCCACTGCTCGAGTTCGCGAACCTGATCGGCCAAATACCCCAGCGCATCCGCCGCTTCGTCATTGATCGCACGAGCCAGACGCGCGGGCAGAACCGACTGGTTCACCACGCCTTGCCAATCCAAAGCGGCGCGGCGCCTGGGCCGGCTCCGCCGCGACTCATACGCCTTCTTGCAGAGGGTCCAGGCCTCCATGCGGGCGTTCTCGGCATCGGCGGCAGTCCTGCCCGGAGCACGGAGCGCCGCCTGGCGTTCCTTCAGATATGCCGCCAGCCGCGAGCACTCCCTTGTAGCCGAAGGGATCCGTCCCGCGTGGCTGGAGACGTACAGCAGCAGATCCCGGACAGCCTTCGCGCCGGACGAGCGCAGGGAGGTAAGATGAGGCTCGGCGAGTTTGCGCCCGAAGGCTTCAACGCCCTCAACGGCCTCGGCATAGCCTTCCTCCAACTTGCCGATCCCCATACGCGGGTGCGCGAAATCCGTGGGAAGGAACAGCATCAGGCCCTCGGGCAAGTGCCCCGATCTGCATTTAGCCAGGCCATCTTCCACACCCAGATCGCCCAGACCGGGGACGTCGCCCGAGTTCGCCAGAAGTTGACCCAGGAGCTCGGTTTCGAACTGCGCTTTTGCGGCGGCAATCGAAGCCCGCGGGATTTCCAGAGTCGCGAAACCGAAGCTGGCGTAAGTGGCGCGCTTGCCGTGGACCAGCGGTTTGGTTTCGAGTTGTGGAATCAGGTTTCGTAGCACCTCCCTGACGTGCGGGCCGACGGAGGGAGTCGACATCAGATAGGGAAGGGATGCCATCTGGCGCGCCAGGTGGGACACGTCAGTTGTCGTGTCGAAGTGTTCGCTGACACTGTCGACCAGGTAAATGAGGTTGAATGGCGAAGCCAGCAGCGCCCGCCCCTCCCCGGCGCCGAAGGAAAACTCGACCGGAGCGTGGGGAGCGGCGAGATAGTCCAGCTCTTTCAGGGTCGCATAGGAGTTCGACTTTACTCGCGCCGTGCCGGCCAGTTGGCGAAATGGCCCCGGCAGCAAAAAGACGCCACAGATGTGGACGCTGGGCGCATTTCGCAACTGGTCCTTGATCAATTGCGCAACATCGACGATGAGCCCGCTGCCCGTGCCGCCACACACAGAGGCGAGAATATAGACTTCGATCGCGCCCTGCTCGTCTATGGATTCTCCTTTACCGAGCTCGCGCAACCGGCCTCGGTCCGTGAGGCGGCCGATGGTGTCGATCAGTTGCTTCCGCACGTAGTGTGGTTGTGCGTGCAGAGCAAGGCGGCCCAGAGCGCGAATCTGCGCGGCGCCGTTCATTACGGTTCCGACTTTGAGCTTTTCGGGGAACCACGCCCTCAAATGAGAGTTATCGGGATCGCTCAGCGCCTCGGATGGATCGCGCAGGCAGAGGAGAACCGTCTCGAGCGCGTCGAGCGATACGTTGCCGCGCGGCTTCGGCGGCGCCGTATCGATATGGAGCAGTCTTACGGAGGGAGGGACCGACCCGGTGTCTTGAAGGAACAGCATCTTGGCCTGCACGACGGTCTCGAGGCCCGTCCCACCGATACCAACCAGCAATATTCTGGTCCGAGTGAACATTACCGCCTCCGCAGATTAGGATTTCTGTACACGAAGGAGCCCGGATAACCTTCGGGCTCAATTGCCGCGCCCGCCACGAGAGGGCGGACCTGACCTGCCTGTAGTTGATATACGTCGCGATGCTCGACAACTTTGACCGCGGCCAGCGCCTCGATGAGGTGAGCGCCGCCTTGCTGCCGTATAAGAAACGGAGCGGGCAACGAGGTGACCGGCCGATCGAGCACCACCCGTGCGCCGTTATTCGAGCTCACGAGAAAGGCGGCTGCCCGCTTTTCCCCGGGCCGGAATTCGTCCCAAAGAGCCACCAGCGGGTCTCTGAACAGGAAGATAAGGAGCGCTGCTATGGCAAGAGCGAGCAAGCACAGCTGAAGAGGATAGGCATGCACCATCCCCGTGGCCCGCTGCCAAAGAGACGGCTCGACCCGCAGCCGAACGTCAACCGCGAGCGGCTCGGGCGACACGGCCGGTGGCGGATTGATGGGGCTGAGGACAATTTTGTAGGTATATGGCCCCTGCCGCATCTTCTGCCCGATGATGTACGTCAGGTCGATGGATGCCTGTTTCGCCGCGGAGATGGATAGACTCGACGGCAAGCCGCGGACCGTGAGGTCTGCCGGCTCCCCCTCCGCGGCCACCCCGACCTTGGCGTTCGCCGCGGATCGGACCATGATCCTGGCGGCAAATTCCTGCCCCGGGCGGCGGCCCCCCAAATCGAGGACGAGCGGATTGACATCAAGAGGCCGCGGCGCACGCATCCGCTTCCGAATCGACTCCGCCACCGAAGCCAGCCGCGTGGCTCCCGGATCGCCGAAGAACTCGCCATGATGGCTCTTCTCCAGGCGCGAGACGAGTTGGCGAAGCTGCTCGTCAGCCGCCGTGCCGAGCGACACGTAGAACACATACGGAAGGTCATTGTCCCGGATGAGCTGGATCGCAGACGGGATCTTGGTCGGGTGCGGTATGCCCCTTATGTCCTCCACCCCGTCCGTGAACAGAATAATGGCTGCGGGGCGGCTTTTGTCGACGCGGGAGTAATACTCTGTCAACGCGTCTTTCAGGGCGGCCCCGGTGTGCGTGCGGTCGCCCATGGCGAGAAGGCGATCGAAGCTGGCAGCCGCCTGCGCGCGGTCCGCGTCGCCTTGAATCAGCCGTGGCGCACCAGTCGAAAAGCGCCGCGAATCGCGACCGAAAACAAAGACCGAGAGCGAGTCGCCATCACGAACGTGGGGCACGAAATCGCGCAGAGTCCGCTGCACGCGGGGGAAGATATTGAGCCCCGGTGGCCCGTGTCCCGACATGCTTGCTGACGTGTCAATCACGAAAATCCAGTCCACTGGCAGAACATCGACCGGCGGATGATCGGCAACAAGCGTTTGCGGTTGCGCGCGGCAATCGTCACCAAACATCGCCAGACAGAGGACGCACACGAGAAGCCGGATTATGCGGCACCCGCAATTCCCGGAGCCCGCGCAGACCCGGTTCGGCGCCGGTGTGGCACGCTTTGTCATTCTGACCCTCCTTGTAGAGCCCAGGGGCGGCGACGGGCGGGCGCCGCGCATCGCCGCAGCCGGCCCACACTGTACATGGCAGCACCCCGCGACGCGTTTCAAACCAGGAGTAAAACGCCGTTGCACGCTTCAGCCCGGCGCCACGCCGGCTACTCCCCACACGCGCGAGCCAGAAGACCCACCTCGTCGACCACGAAGTCTTCCGGCCCGAGCGGCCCGGCAAAGCCCAAATGGCGGAGCGCCGCGCCGCAGCCGGCCAACGCCGCGGAAACGAAGGTGTCCGGGCCGAGCGGCGAGGCCCCGAACACCGAGCGCCCGGCGACCGAATATAGCGTGACGGCCGCGGCATACGAATCACCGCAGCCGCAGACGCCGGAATGATCTCGCAAACCGCGCTGCACCTCGCGGTCTTTCCCCCGCGAAAGCCGGACGTGGAGGATCGTCATGTCCTCGGGGTTCGTCAGCAGGACGCCGTCCCGGCCCAGCGTTAAATGGACGATCGGGGAGGAGGCGCACTCCGCCAGCATTCGGACGGCTACCGCTCCGCCGTCGACGCCGCGCCGGACGGCGATTCCCAGCGCCGCCTCGAGCTCATCCAGGGCGGCGATAATCACCTTCGCGTATGGCACCACCGCGCCCATCAGGTAATCCGGGCGCTGCGATGGCGTCAACACGACGTGCATATTCAGGAGTCCGCGCGCGGCCCCCGCGGCCAGGCGCGTGACAAACGGCCGGTGCTTGTCGCTGTTGACGAGCACCGTCCCGCCCGCGGCGACCCACGGACCGTCATCGTCGGAAGGAATCGGGACCGCGTGCGGCGGTATTTGGGACTTGAAAATCTGCTTATCGCTACCTGACGCATCCCCCGTGACGATATTGGCCTGCGCCGGATGGAGTCCCCGAAAACGGCACGCTACGCCGCGGCCGACCAGGTCGGCCTCCAGCTCGGCGTTCGGCGTGCCGGAATCCGAATAACGGATCTCCACATCCGGCGCGATTGCGGCCATCACCGACGCGGAGTTATAGCCCCCGCCGCCGAACTGCTTGCGGTCCGCGTAGTGTAGCAACTCCCGGTCGAACCGCGCAAAAACTTTCCCATGCCTCTCGGGCGCCGCGTCGGGTTCCACGCGGAACTCGCGTCCGCCGGCCGAAATCCGGTACACGCCGCCCTCCAACGAAAAACGCGACGGATCGAAGAAGAAATCCTCCGTCGCGGTTCCTGTTACTCCGATGACGAGTCCCATCTCGCCTGCCTCCGACCGCTGAAACGGGCTGACGCGCGTTTACCGCAGGAGCGCAGGTTCCACTGCCGTTTCGCTGCCTGCGGTGAATCGGGAGGCCTCCGTTTTGTGGGCCGGAGGTAAAGAAAATGGACGTTCTGGATATTCTGCTCGGCCTCATCGAGACGATCCTGGTCGGCCAGGATCGCCCCTAGAGGCCTGTGACGGGAGTGGCGATCGGTCCCGGCGGGCTCGCCCGCGGGCGCCGGGGCGGTAGACTTCCGCCGCGTGCTGAACCTGGCCCGGGAAGGGGCGGCGCAAGCCGCCCTCCCTGGCGCTACAATACGCATACCCGGGGCGTGTCGCCCAGGCCGGGACATGCTCGCCATGCGCGGATCGTCTCGATTATTGTTTGCCGTGCTGGCGTTGGTGGCCGCTACGCCGGCGCCAGCCGAAGTTCTTCGGCCGGGGCAGCGGGTCAGCACGGTCGCGGGTCCGCCGAGGAAGTACGAGTTTCTCGTCGAGGCCGGGGAGTGCGCCGCCTTTTCGCTGGACCAAGGCACGAACGATCTCGCCGTCACCATCGAGGGTGAGGGCGGTTCGGTCGAATGGGACGGATTCGATTACGATGTGGAGCCGATCGTATTCTGCCCCGCCGTTGCCGGCGCCTACACCGTTACGGTCCGGCTTCTTGTAACGGAGGGCGATCCCGAGTTTACCCTGAGCTTCGACTGGTTGGGCCGGGCGGAGCCGTCCATCGAGACTCGGGCCGAGGCCCTGCGCCGCCTGACCGGCGCGAAAGCGCGCGCCGACGACCGGGATCCGGCGTCGCTGCTGGCGGACGCGTCCCGCGCCCTGGACCTGTTCGCCAGCGTGTCGGACGCGCGGGGCGCGGTCGCAGCCTCCATCCGTAGCGGCGATGCGCTCTATGCCCTCGGCCGGCGGGGTGACGCTCGCGACGCCTACCGGGCCGCCATTCTCTCCGCGCGCTCCATTCCCGAACCGCACCTGCTTGCGGAGGGATTGACGAGCGCTGGACTCTGTTCCCATGAGCTCGGCGACATGGACGCCGCCAGCCGGGATCTCGACGAGGCGATCGATCTCTGGAAGCTGTCGGGGGGGCCTCGCAAGGGCCTGGCGGCGGCTCGCAATAATCGGTCGCTGATCCTCGGCCAGGCGGGCGAGTTCCGCCGCGCCGCCGCCGAGTATCTGGAGCTGGAAGCGATTTTCGAATCGATAGGAGACGTGGAATCGCAGGCCGTCTCGCTAAGCAATCTCGGATTGGCATACGCCCGCCTGGGTGACACCCAGCAGGCGCGCCGCACTCTCGACCAGGCGGTAGCGCTGTTTCGGAAGATAGGAAAGCCTTTTCGGCTGGCCAGGGCGCTGATCAATCGCGGCTATGCCTTTCGCCTCGCCGGCGACCTACCGGAAGCGGCGCGTTCCGCCGAAGAGAGCGTCCAGCTCATCGGGCCGGATGGCCCTTCGCCGCTGCGGGCCGACGCCCTGTTCAATCTCGGCGCCGTCCGCGCGGCGCAGCGAAGGCCGGCCGAGGCGTTCGGCTCGCAATTGGAGGCGCTCGGCCTGTATCGCGCCGACGATGATGCGCGCGGTATTGCCGGAGCGTTGGCCAACCTGGGCGCGCTCGATGGCGAACTGGGACGGTGGGAGTCCGGGATCGCGAGGCTCGATGAATCACGCAGCATTTACGAACGGCTGCACATGCCGGACGGCGTGGCCGCGGTTTGCTGGCAGACGGCGCGGATCTACCGCGGCCGCCGGGAACTCGCCGCCGCGCTCGATCAGCTGCAAAGAGCCATCGATATCGTCGAATCCCTGCGCACGCGGGTTTCCGGGGATCACTTCCGCATCTCCTTTCTCGCGGCCCGGCGCCACTACTTTGAAGACTATATCGATGTCGCCATGCAGATGCGGGACGGCTCGGGCAAGTTCGAAAGAATCGCGTTCGACGTCTTCGAACGGGCCCGCGCCCGCGGCCTTCTCGACCTGGTCTCGATTCCGCGCGATGCCGTTCGCCGGGGCATCCCTCCCGACCTGGAGGTCCAGCGCGAATATCTCCAGGCCCTGCTGGACTACCGCGCGGGCGGGGCATTCTGCGGGAT
>Ga0209067_10001065_pt1 | contig 17198 bp, 16 predicted proteins | sample ColStrG_CSR_2013_FD_187199 | JGI IMG/M metagenome (GOLD analysis project Ga0209067, IMG submission 187199) | Freshwater sediment microbial communities in response to fracking from Pennsylvania, USA - Cold Stream Run_MetaG_CSR_2013 (SPAdes)... | ecosystem: Environmental > Aquatic > Freshwater >...
ACTGCGAGCCGCATGCGCCCGCCGAACCTGGCCAGGATCGGGCGGGCAACCAGCGCCGACAGCGGCCGCGAGAAGAGCTGCGCCATCGGCGACGCGTTGCCCTCTGCCACCCGCCCGCCAAGCTCCTGCCACCGGCTTGCCTCCCCTGGCGCCGGCCCGCGATCCCGGGGCTCGCGGCAAAGCCCGTACACTAAAAAGATGCATTGGACACTCCTGGTTCCCGGCGCCCTGCTGCCCCAGCGTCTCGCCCCCGAGCTGGCGCGCGCGCTCGCGCAGACCCCTGGCGCAGCGCCACTCGTGCGGCAGCTGCGGCTGGTGCGTGCTGCCGGGGTGCAGGACGCCGTCAGCGGCCCGGGCGGCGCCCCGCACTGGACCTGGCTCGCGCGCCTGCATGGCCTGACGCACGAGCCGCCACCCACCGCCCCCTACGCCTGGCAGGCACTCACGGACCTGCCACCCGACGAACACTGGACCGCCTGGTGCGAACCCGTGCACATGAGCATTGCGCGCGATCATTTCGTGGTCAACGACCTGGGTCCGGATCCGCTACAGCCCGAGGAAGCGCGGGTACTCGAAGCGCTGGCGCGCGCGGCGGCGCAGGAGCACGCGCTGGAACTGGCGGTGCACGCGGGCAGCTGGTTCCTGCGGGCGCGCCAGCGCTGGGACCTGCATACCTGCGCCCTGGACGCCGTGCTGGGCCGCTCTGCACAGGAGCGCCTGCCCACTGGAGCCGATGCACGCCGCTGGCGCCAGCTGGCCAACGACATCCAGATGCGCTGGCATGCCAGCAGCGTCAACGAAGCGCGCGAAGAACGCGGCGCGCGCACCGCCAATGCCCTGTGGATCCACGGCGCCGGCTGCTGGGAGGCCCTGCCGCCACGCGCACCCCTGCGCTTTGAGGGCGAGGCGGGCAGCCGCGAAAGCCTGGTGCTGGCCGGCTGGAGCACCGCCCGCGAGGGCACGCGCGCGGCCTCGGGCACGGCTGCCACTGACCGCGCCGCGCCGGGGGCCGGCGCCGCACACCTGGCCCTGCACCGCGGGCTCCTGGCCGCCCACTCGCAGCAGGCCTGGGATTCCTGGCTGGGTGCCTGGCAGGGTCTGGGACAGCGCCTGGAGCGCGAACTCGCGCTCGCCCGGCAGGACGGCGCACGCTCCTTTGCCCTGGTGCTGGGGGGCGAACGCCAGGTACGCAGCCTCGCGCTGCCGCTGCATCCAGGCTGGTGGCAGCGCCTGTGGGCCCACCGGGCCGCGGCGCCCGCCCTGCTGGAACACTGGCTGCGGGAACCCGAGGAAGCCGCTCCCGCGCAGGCACCTGCCGGCGGCCGTGCATGAGCGCCCGTTTCCAGATGCGGGACCATGATCCGGCCACCGCGCGCCGGCTGCAGGCGCAGGGCCTGCCTGCACCGTTGGCGCGGGCCCTGGCAGCCCGCGGCATTCAGGACCAGACCGAGCTTGCCCTGAGCACCCAGCAGATGCAGGCGCCCACGAGCATGGCGCAGCTGGAGACGGCCGCCCGCCTGCTCGCCGATGCGATTGCGGAAAAAAAGCGCCTGCTGGTCGTTGCCGACTACGACTGCGATGGCGCCACTGCCTGCGCCGTGGCCATCCGCGGCCTGCGCGCCATGGGTGCCCAGGTGGATTTCCTGGTGCCCAACCGCTTTGAGTACGGCTATGGCCTTACCCCGGAGCTCGTCGATCTGGCAGCCCAGGGCACGGCGACCGCTCCCGGCCGGCCCGATCTCATCATCACCGTCGACAACGGCATCGCCAGCATCGAGGGCGTGGACCGCGCCAATGCGCTGGGCATCGATGTCCTCATCACCGACCACCACCTGCCGGCCGAGCGGCTGCCGGCGGCCCGTGCAATCGTCAATCCGAACCAGCGCGGCTGTGGTTTTGCTTCCAAGAACCTGGCCGGGGTGGGCGTGATGTTCTACGTGCTGTTGCAACTACGCGCCGAGCTGCGCCAGCGCGGCGTCTTTGACCAGCAAAGCCAGCCCCGTCTGGACAGCCTGCTGGACCTTGTGGCCCTGGGAACCGTGGCCGACCTCGTGCGCCTGGACCGCAATAACCGCATCCTCGTGCAGGCGGGCCTGGAGCGCATGCGGCGCGGCGCTCTGCAGCCGGGGCTGGCGGCGCTGTTCCGCGTTGCAGGGCGCGACGCACGTAACGCGCGGGCTTCCGACCTGGGTTTTGCCATCGGGCCGCGGGTCAATGCGGCCGGGCGCCTCACCGACATGACGCAGGGCATTGCCTGCCTGCTGTGCGACGACCCCGACCAGGCGCTGGTACTGGCCCAGCGCCTGGACGAACTCAACCGCGAGCGCCGCAGCATCGAGGCGGGCATGCAGGCCGACGCCCAGTTCGACCTGGAGGCCGCAACGCGCGAGGCCACAAGCTGCGCGGGAGCGTCGGCGGGCGCAGCGCAGCGCACGATCACGATATTCCGGGAAGGGTGGCACCCGGGGGTGGTGGGCCTGATCGCCTCGCGCGTCAAGGACGCGCACCATCGGCCCACGATTGCGTTTGCACGGGCCGATGCGCAGTGGCTGCGCGGCTCGGGCCGTTCCATTGAAGGCGTGCACCTGCGCGACACCCTGGATCTGGTCACCAAGCTCGCCCCCGGGCTGATCGAACGCTTCGGCGGACACGCCATGGCGGCCGGGCTGACCATACCCTTTGCCGCGCTCGACGACTTCACGCGCTGCTTTGAGCAGGCGGCGCGGGCCAGTACCGAGGCCAGCCTGTACACGCGCACCCTGGCCGTCGATGGGCCCCTGGAACCCGCGGAGCTCACCAACAGCCTGGTCGAGGCCATGCAGGGCATCGTCTGGGGCCAGGGTTTTGCCGAACCCCTCTTTGCCAATGACTTTGAGGTGCTGGACCAGCGCATCGTCAAGGACGCACACCTCAAGCTCACGCTGGGGCTGGGCGGCCGGCGCTGGCCGGCCATCTGGTTTCGCCGCGTCGCCACGCTGCCGGACCGCGTGCGCCTGGCCTACCGGCCCACGATCGATGAATACAACGGGCAGCGGCGCATTTCGCTCATGGTGGAGCAGGTGGAGCAGGCCTGAACGCGCCGGAACGCGCGATCGCGTCTGCGCCGGATCCGGGAGCCGGAGTCGGCAAATCCCGGGTAAGCAGGGCCTCCCGCACCGTATAATCCGTCCTCCTAAACGGCATTTCTCCCAGGGGACGATCGTCCCCGCGGTCGACGGCCCCAGCGAGTACCCCATGGACGCAGAACAGCTCAACCACATCGCGGCAACGCTCACCGACCTCAATGCTCGCCTGCACGAGCTGCGGAGGTACCTTTGACGTCGATGCCAAGGAAGTGCGCCTCGTAGAAGTCTCGCAGGCCCTCGAGGCACCCGACGTCTGGAGCGACCAGAAACGCTCGCAGGAACTGGGCAAGGAGAAAAAACTCCTGGAAGACGTAGTCACGCGCATGCGCCGCCTCGGCGGCGAGCTTGCTGACGCCGCCGAGCTCTTCGAGATGAGCCGCGCGGAAAGCGACGACGCCAGCCTGCAGTCCATCGGCAACGACGTCACCGCAATCGGCAAGCAGGTCGCCGACCTCGAATTCCAGCGCATGTTCAACAACCCGCTGGATCCCAACAACTGCTTTCTCGACGTGCAGGCCGGCTCCGGCGGCACGGAGGCGCAGGACTGGGCCTCGATGCTCGAGCGCATGTACCTGCGGTACGCCGAGCGCAAGGATTTCAAGGCCGAACTCCTGGAGGAATCCGCGGGGGAAGTGGCCGGCATCAAGAGCGCCACGATCAAGGTCACCGGGGCGTATGCCTTTGGCATGCTGCGCACGGAAACCGGCGTGCACCGTCTCGTGCGCAAGTCACCCTTTGACTCCAATGCGCGGCGCCACACCTCGTTTGCCAGCGTGTTCGTCTACCCCGAGGTGGACGACACCGTCGAGATCGACATCAACCCGGCGGACCTGCGCATCGATGTATACCGCGCCTCGGGCGCCGGCGGGCAGCACGTGAACAAGACGGAGTCGGCGGTACGCATCACCCACCTGCCCACCAACGTCGTGGTGCAGAGCCAGAACGACCGCTCGCAGCACCGCAACCGGGCCGAGTGCATGGCGATGCTCAAGTCGCGCCTCTATGAGCTGGAAATGCGCAAGCGCATGACCGAGCAGAACAAGCTCGAGGATTCCAAGACCGACATCGCCTGGGGCCACCAGATCCGCTCCTACGTGCTCGACCAGTCGCGCATCAAGGACCTGCGTACCAACGTCGAGGTGGGCAATACGCAGGGCGTGCTCGACGGCGACCTCGATGACTTCATTTCCGCCAGCCTCAAGCAGGGCGTGTAGCGCCGCCTGCCTACTGGCCTGCCGCGCACCCGCCGCTCCCGCACCCGAACCTTTGCCACCGCACCCAGGAACTCCCCTACCGTGACCCAGGACCCCCAGCAGGCCGCTCCCGCGCCCCAGGCAGACGCCGAGGGCGCCGCGCCCGACGAAAACCAGATCTTCGCGGAGCGCCGCGCCAAGCTCGCGCAGCTGCGCACGCAGGGCCCGGCCTATCCCAACGATTTCACGCGTACGCATCAGGCCGGCCCGCTGCATGCCGCGCACGACGCCACGCCCGGCGAGCAGCTCGATGCCGCGCCGCTTGAAGTGGCGGTGGCCGGGCGGCTCATGCTCAAGCGCCTCATGGGCAAGGCGAGCTTTGCCACGGTCCAGGACGGCAGCGGCCGCATCCAGTTCTTCATCAATGACGAGGATGCGGGAGCGCCGGCACACGAGGCCTTCCGGCACTTTGACATCGGCGACATCGTGGCTGCGCGCGGGGTGCTGTTCAAGACGCGGCGCGGCGAGCTCTCGGTGCGCGTGCGCGAACTGCGCCTGCTGGCCAAGGCCCTGCGTCCGCTGCCCGACAAGTTCCATGGCCTGGCCGACCAGGAACAGCGCCACCGCCAGCGCTACGTGGACCTCATCGTCAACGAGGCCTCACGGCGCACCTTCCAGATCCGGGCGCGCACCGTGGCGGCCATCCGCCAGTTCCTCGTCGAGGCCGAGTTCCTTGAGGTGGAAACACCCATGCTGCACGTGATCCCGGGCGGCGCGACGGCGCGCCCCTTTGCCACGCACCACAATGCGCTCGACATCGACATGTACCTGCGCATCGCCCCCGAGCTCTACCTCAAGCGCCTCGTGGTCGGTGGCATGGAACGGGTCTTCGAGATCAACCGCAATTTCCGCAATGAAGGTATCAGCCCGCGGCATAACCCCGAGTTCACCATGCTCGAGTTCTACGCGGCCTACCATGACGTGCGCTGGATGATGGACTTCACCGAGCAGATGCTGCGCACGGCCGCGCGCGCCAGCCACGGCACCGCCACCCTGAGCTACCAGGGGCAGACCATCGACCTGGAGCGCCCGTTTGCGCGCCTGCGCGTCGTGGAGGCCATCGTCCAGGAGGCCCCCCAGTACGCCGGCCAGCCGCTGGCCGATGCCGCCTGGCTGCGCGCCGAACTCACGCGCCTGCACGCCGAACCGCCGGCCCATGCCGGCGTGGGAGCGCTGCAGCTGGCGCTCTTCGAGGAAGTGGCTGAATCCCGGCTGCTGCAGCCCACCTTCATCATCGACTACCCCGCGGAAGTCTCGCCACTGGCGCGCGCCTCCGACGCCGACCCCGAGATCACCGAGCGCTTCGAGCTCTTCATCGCCGGCCGGGAAACCGCCAACGGGTTTTCCGAGCTCAACGACCCTGAGGACCAGGCCCAGCGCTTCCTGCGCCAGGTCGAGGCCAAGGATGCCGGCGACGAGGAGGCGATGTACTACGACGCCGACTACATCCGGGCACTCGAATACGGCATGCCCCCGACCGCCGGCTGCGGCGTCGGCATCGACCGCCTCGTGATGCTGCTGGCCGATGCGGCCAACATCCGCGATGTCATCCTTTTCCCGCACATGCGGCCGGAATAGCCGTCATGCGCGCGACGCTGCAGGCCCTGCAGGCGCGCATCCTCGCGCAGGCCCGCCTTGCTCCCGCGCCTGACGCCATCGCCCTGGTTATCGGGCGCCAGAGCTGCGGCAGCGTAACGCCGGCCGTGGCGCGTTATCTGGCCGCGCAGCCCTGCGGGCTGGTCCTGCACGATGACATGCTCGAGCTGCCCGAGAACGAACCGGACCCGGCCGCGCGCACGCAGCGGCTCGCCGTGGTGGCGCAGACCCTGCTGCAGGGCGGCCTCGTGAGCGCCTGGCGCAACGAGGCGCTCGAGATTCGCCCCAGCCCGGATGAACCGGCACTGGCCTGCATCGACCGCAGCGCGGTGCGCGTGCTGGGCATCACCACCTATTCGGTCCACTGCAACGGCTACACGGACGACGGCCGCCTCATCGTGGCGCGCCGGGCCGCGCACAAGCGCGTCGACCCGGGCCTGTGGGACAACCTGGCTGGCGGCATGGTCGCCGCCGGCGAGAGTGTGGCCACCGCGCTGGCGCGCGAGGCCCACGAAGAAGCCGGCATCGACGTACAGGCGCTGGTCGTGCACACGGGCGCGCGCATCCGCGTACGGCGCCCCATCAGTGATGGTGTGCTCGCGGAGCTGGTGCACGTCTTTGACGTGCAGATCCCTGCGGACGTCCCGGTCCGGAACCTCGATGGCGAAGTCGAGCGCTTCGAAACCCGGCCCGTGGCGGCGGTGCTGGCGGGCATAGAACGCGGGGAATTCACCGTGGAGGCCGCCCTGGCCACGCTCGAATCCCTGGAGCGGCGCCTGTGAGCCCCGGCACCGCGCGCCGCAACGCCCGGCGGCTCGTGCTGTGCGCCCTGCTGGCCAGCCTGTGTGCCTGCAAGCCCGCGCCGGTGGCCACCGGCGCAGACGCGGCCGATATCGTCTACACCGATGGCGGCGTCTACACCGTAGACCCCGTGCACCCCTGGGCGCAGGCGCTGGCCGTCAAGGGCAACACGATCGTTTTTGTGGGCAGCAACGCAGAGGCACGCGCCTACGTGGGTGCCGGCACGCGCCAGGTTTCGCTCAAGGGCCACATGCTGCTGCCCGGCTTCATCGACTCGCACGTGCACCCCCTGGGTGCCGGGCTTTTTGCCGACGCCTGCATGCTGGAGCCCGAGTGGAGCCGCGAGCGCGTGCTCGAGGAGATAGGCAAATTCGCCCGCGCGCACGCCGACCGCGGGCTGATACTGGGCGTGGGTTTTCGCGCGCTGGCCTTCGGCCCCCAGGGCCCCACGGCCGCCGAGCTCGACCGCCTGATTCCCGACCGGCCGGCCGTCTTCCTGGATGAGGGGGCGCATTCGGCGTGGATCAACAGCCGCATCCTCCAGGACCTGCACCTGGACCGCAACACGCCCGACGCCGCGCCGGGTGCCTCGTATTTCCAGCGCGACGCCAGCGGCAGGCCCACCGGCTGGCTGCTGGAGGCGCAGACCTTCCAGCCCGTCATCGCGCACTACCAGTCCTACGCCACCGAACATTTTGCGGAAAAATCTGCGGATCTTTTCCGGCTCTTCTCCCACCATGGCGTCACCACCGTGTTTGAAGCGGGCATGTTTGGCCTGGAAGACTGGGGGTTTGCCACACTCGAGGCCATGCACCAGGCCGGCACCCTGCCCTTCCGTGTTATGGGCAGCTACATCGTCACCGGGCCTGCCCAGATACCCACGGCCGTGGCCCGCCTGCAGGCGCTGCACCAGCGCTACGACAGCGATTTCGTGCGCGCCGGCACGCTCAAGATCCAGGGCGATGGCACGATCGAGGCACGCACCGCGGCCCTCACCGGTGACTACACCGACACCCCGGGCCGGGCCGGCGCCCTGTTTTTCACCCAGGAACAGCTCGATGCCCTGGTGACCCAGGCCGATGCAGCCGGCTTTGCCGTACACATCCATGCTATTGGCAACCGCATGAGCCATGCCGCCCTGGATGCCTTCGCGGCGGCCCGCAAGGCCAATGGCGTGCACGGACCCACGCACGCGATGGCGCATGCCCAGTTGCTCTCCGATGCAGACCTGGAGCGCTTTGCGTCGCTCAATGTGGTGCTGCAGACCACGCCCCAGTGGTTCCACGATTCCCCCGAAACCCGGGCGGCTATCGGCGCCGAGCGGTACGAGCGGCTCTCGTATCGCGTGCATGCCGCGCAGGCGCAGGGTGCGCACCTGGCTTTTGGCAGCGACTATCCGGCCACCGGCACCGACATCCTGACGGCGCTGGGGGTGTTGACCGGCATGGAGATGGGAATCACGCGACGCGCCCCCACGGAGACGCCCGCAGTGCCCGCCCTACCCACGCCGGGCGAGGCGCTGCGCCTGGAGGACATGATCCGCGGCTATACCGCGGACGGCGCCTATCAGCTGGGCATGAGCGCCCGCCTGGGCAGCCTGGAAAAAGGCAAACTCGCCGACCTCGTGGTGCTCGACCACAACCTCTTCGAGGTCCCGGTGCCTGAGATCCATGAGGTCAAGGTGCTCGAGACCGTGCTCGACGGCAAGCCCGTCTTCGAGCGCGGATTGCGGGCCTGGCTGACCGAGCTGTACCTGCGTTACCTGGACGAGTAACGCAGGTTCCCGGTCCCGGCCTGCGGTTTACAGCCGCTCGAATACCGCGGCGATGCCCTGCCCGCCGCCGATGCACATCGTGACGAGCGCGTAACGACCACCCGTGCGGTGCAGTTCGTAGATGGCCTTGACCGCCAGCACGGCACCGGAGGCACCGATCGGGTGGCCCAGCGCGATGGCGCCGCCGTTCACGTTGGTCCTGGCGGGATTGAGTTCCAGGCCGCGGGCCACGGCAATGGCCTGCGCTGCAAAGGCCTCGTTGCTCTCCACGAGATCCATCTGGTCCAGCGTGAGGCCCGCCTTGCGCAGCGCGAGGCGCGAGGCCGGTATCGGACCCTCGCCCATCACATCATTGGGCACGCCCGCCAGCGCATAGGAGACCAGGCGCGCCAGCGGCTTGTGTCCGCCGGCCGCCGCCACCGCCGCGTCGCCCAGGACGAGGAAGGCCGCGCCATCATTGATGCCCGAGGCATTGCCCGCCGTCACGGAGCCGTCCTTCTTGAAGGCGGGCTTCATCTTGGCGAGCGTCTCCAGCGTGGTCGCGGGCTTGACGTGCTCGTCGGTATCAAAGACCACTTCTCCCTTGCGCGTCTTGAGCACCACCGGCACGATCTGGCTCTTGAAATGCCCCGCGGCAATGGCGGCGGCGGCCCGCTGCTGGGACTGCAGCGCCACCTGGTCTTGCTCCTCACGCGAGATATTCCACTTGGTGACCAGGTTCTCCGCGGTGATGCCCATGTGGCCGACGCCAAAGGGGTCGGTGAGCGCGGCCACCATCATGTCGATGAGCTTGGTATCGCCCATGCGCGCGCCTGAACGCATCGCGGTCGAGAGGTAGCCGCCCCGGCTCATCACCTCGACGCCGCCGCCCACGCCGTAATCGCTGTCGCCCAGCAGGATGTTCTGCGCCGTGGACACGACGCCCTGCAGGCCCGAAGAACACAGGCGGTTGACCGCCATGGCCACCGAATCCATGGGCAGGCCGGCCTGGATGGAGGCCACGCGCGCCACGTAGGGGAAGCGGCTCTCGGTGGGGATGGTATTTCCCACCGTGACGTAGTTGATCGCCTTGGGATCCACACCCGAGCGCGTCACGGCCTCCTTCATGACAATGCCCGCGAGTTCCGCAGGCTCCATCTCCGCCAGGGCGCCATTGAAGGTGCCAATTGCCGATCGGACGGCGCCCAGGACCACTACATCGCGCTTGCTCATGTCGTTACCTCACGCAGGAAAGTCGGAAAGGGAGAGAAGAACGCCCCAAACTGGCGCAGACCTTACAAATGCCATGCGCTAGCGTAACGCAGGCGAGCAGGATCAGCCAAACCGCACAAAAGTGCCGCCGGGCGGCGCCGGGTTTCTAGGATTCGCCCACTTTGCCGCGGCCGGCCTTGATCCCGGCGCGCCGCGACTTGCCCTCCAGCCGCTTGGCAACCGCGGTACGGGTGGGACGGGTCGGACGGCGCTTGCGCGGTACCGTGGCCACGCTGGCGATCAGTTCGCCCAGGCGGCGCAGTGCCTCGCTGCGGTTTTTTTCCAGGCTGCGAAATTCCTGCGCCTTGATGATGACCACGCCGTCCTTGCTGATGCGCTGGTCACCCAGGGCGAGCAGGCGGGCCCGCAGGTCCTCGGGCAGCGAGGAGGCGCCAACGTCAAAACGCAGGTGCACGGCATTGGACACCTTGTTGACGTTCTGCCCGCCGGCCCCCTGGGCACGAATGGCCGTGAGTTCGACCTCTTCAAGGGGAACGAGGTAGGAGCCCGGGGTGTCAGGGGAAGTGGCCATAAGGGTGCTTATACCGCAGCCTGCGCCACCGCTGGCAGGCCCTGCTCCGGCCGGGCGCCCGGCGCCGCTAGCGTTCCTCGATCCAGGCCATCTGCACGGCTTCCAGGATCTTCTCGTTGGAGCGATCCGGGGCGTCGGCAAAACCCTCGAGCGCGCAGATCCAGCGGTGCAGGTCGGTAAAGCGGATGGCACGCGGATCCACGTCCGGATGGGCCTCCAGCAGAGCCAGCGCCAGTTCCAGGGAATCCGTCCAGTGCAGGGCCGGTGCGCTCATGGCAGGTCCTTTGCAGCGCCCGGATGCGCAGCCTCAGCCTTCCCGGGCATGGTTGATGGTGTAGCGGGGAATTTCCACGACGAGGTCCGCGCCGGCCACGATGGCCTGGCAGGACAGGCGCGACTGGGGCGTAAGGCCCCAGGCCTTGTCCAGGAGGTCGTCCTCGTCTTCGTCGGAGGGCGTCAGCGAGCCCAGGCCCTCGCGGATGATGACGTGGCAGGTCGTGCAGGCGCAGGACAGCTCGCAGGCGTGCTCGATCGGGATGCCGGCCTCCAGCAGCGCGCGGCAGACGCTCTGCCCGCGCGTGGCGGAGATCGTGGCGCCAGCCGGGCAGACTTCTTCATGCGGCAGTACACGGATGACCGGCATGCTAGGAAACCTTGCGCTGCGCCGCTTCGGGCAGGAGCGTGTCGATGCGCGCGCCCGTCAGGGCGGCGCGGATGGAGCGGTTCATGCGTTGCATCGCGAATTCTTCCGTTGCCTGCGAGAGCGCAAGATTGGCCGCGGCAATGTCGTCGGCACTGCCGCCATCATGGGCCTGCTGCAGCGCGAGGATGGTCTCTTCAATGCGGGACCGCTCGCCCGGCTCGAGCAGGTCACCGTCACGCGCCAGTGCCGAGCGGGCGGCTTCGATCATGCGCTGGGCCTCGACCTGCTGCTCGCGCAGCATGCGCGCATTGCGGTCGTCGCCGGCGGCCCCGATGGAGTCAGCCAGCATGCGTGCGATCTCCTCGTCGCTGAGCCCGTACGAGGGTTTCACGACCACCGAAGCGGCCACACCGCTGCCCAGTTCGCTCGCGCTCACCGAGAGCAGACCATCCGCATCGACCTGGAATCGCACCCGCACGCGCGCCGCGCCCGCCGGCAGTGGCGGGATGCCGCGCAGTTCAAAGCGGGCCAGCGAGCGGCAGTGATCCACCAGCTCGCGTTCACCTTGCACGACGTGCACGGCAATGGCCGTCTGGCCATCCTTGAAGGTGGTGAAGTCCTGCGCGCGCGCAGTGGGTATGGTGGCATTGCGCGGGACGATCTTCTCGACCAGCCCGCCCATGGTTTCCAGCCCCAGCGAGAGGGGAATGACGTCCAGCAGCAGCCAGTCGTCCCCGGCGCCGCGGTTGCCCGCCAGCAGGTTGGCCTGCATCGCCGCGCCCAGGGCCACGACCTGGTCGGGATCCAGGTCGAGCAGCGGCGGCTTGCCGAAATAGTCGGCGACGGCCTGCCGGACGTGCGGCATGCGCGTGGCACCACCCACCAGGACCACGCCCTGGACCTCGTGCACGCTCAGCCCGGCATCCTGCAGCGTATGGCGGGCCGCATCGATGGTCTTTTGCACGAGGTGCTGCGTGAGCCCGAAGAAGGTTTCCCGGCCGATGCTCAGGTTCACCCAGTGGCCATCGTGCAGGCGCGCCTGTATCGTGGCCTGCCCCTTGGCCGACAGCGTCTCCTTGGCCGCCCGCGCGCGCAGCGTGAGCAGGCGGCTGTCCTCGGGGCCCACGAGCGACAGGTTGGCCTGCTCGAGTATCCAGCAATACAGCCGGTGATCGAAGTCATCGCCCCCCAGCGCCGAATCCCCGCCGGTGGCCAGCACTTCAAAAACGCCCTTGCTCAGGCGCAGAACCGAGACATCGAAGGTTCCACCCCCAAGGTCAAAGACCACGAAGGTACCCTCCGCACCGGTATCGAGCCCGTAGGCGATGGCCGCGGCGGTGGGCTCGTTGAGCAGGCGCAGCACCGGCAGACCGGCGAGTTCGGCCGCGTCGCGCGTGGCCTGGCGCTGGGCATCGTCAAAGTAGGCGGGCACGGTGATGACGGCACCCACCAGGGGCCCTCCCAGGGACTCCTCCGCGCGGGCGCGCAGAGCCTGCAGGATGCACGCGGACACTTCCACCGGGCTCTTGACGCCAGCGCTGGTGCGCAGCTGCACCATGCCCGGGGCGTCGATGAACTCATAGGGCAGGCTCTGCACGTGCGCCACATCGCCCAGTCCGCGGCCCATGAAACGCTTGACCGAACTGACGGTGTTGCGCGGATCCGTGGCATACGACTGCTGGGCCTCGTGCCCCACCTGGGGGGCGCCGTCTGCCAGGTAGCGCACAACAGAGGGCAGCAGCACCCGGCCCTGGGCATCGGGCAGCACGGTGGGCGTACCGCTGCGCACCGTGGCCACCAGCGAATTGGTGGTACCCAGGTCTATGCCCACCGCCAGACGATGCTGGTGCGGGGCGGCCGAAGCGCCGGGCTCGGAGATCTGCAGGAGGGCCATGGAAACTCAGACGGTAGGGGCAAGCGCGCCCGCCGCCGGTTCCCGCGGCGCCAGGGCACGCGCGAGCTCGGACTGCAGCTTCTCGACAAACATGAGGGAGCGCACCGACGCCGCGGCCGCCGGGGCGTCAGCCCGTTCGTCGAGCTGGCTGGCGATATCGACCAGCAAACGGGTGCGGCAGACCGCGACCTCGTCGGCGAGCCGCTGCAAGGCAGGCGCGTCGTGCGTCGCGCGCGCGTCCTCGAGCGTCTCGCGCCACTGCATCTGCTGCTCCAGGAACGACAAGGGCAGCGCCGCTGCGCCCGCGCCCTCGACCACCACCCCGCGCTGTGTGCACAGGTAGGCGGCCCGCGCGACATCGGAGCGCAGCACCTCGTAGGCCTCGTTGGCGTGGCTGGCCATCTGCAGCGCCGCGCGGCGCTCGCCGGCCCCCGCGCTCACGTAGCGGTCGGGATGGACCTGGGAGAGAACCTCGCGATAGGCGCGCTGCAGCCGATCAGGGTCGATCGCGAACTGCGGTTCGAGTGCGAACAGGGAAAAGTATTCCGGGATCTTGGATGACACGTGAGGGGCACTTCAGACCCGAAAGGATTCGCCGCATCCGCAGCGATCCTTTTCATTGGGATTGTTGAACTTGAAGCCTTCGCTCAGGCCTTCGCGCACGAAGTCCAGTTCGGTGCCATCGAGGTAGGCCAGGCTGCGCGCATCCACCAGCACGGTCACGCCGTGGGTTTCGAACTGGGCATCGGCCGGGTCGGCCGCATCGGCAAACTCCAGCTTGTAGGCCATGCCCGAACAACCCGTCGTGTGCACGGCCAGGCGCACGCCCACGCCCTTGCCACGCCGGCTGATATAGGCAGCCACGTGCTGGGCTGCGCGTTCGGTAAGAGTGATAGCCATGCGCCCGCGTCCTGTCAGGCCGCCGCGCGTACCGGCAGGGCCGCGACGCCAGCGCCCTGTGCCGAAGCGCCGGCAACGGGCGCGTGCTTGGTGCGGTAGTCCTCGATGGCCGCCTTGATGGCGTCCTCGGCTAGGATCGAGCAATGGATCTTCACGGGCGGCAGGGCGAGCTCGTCGGCGATCTGGGTATTGCGGATCTGCATGGCCTCGTCGAGCGTCTTGCCCTTGACCCACTCCGTGACGAGCGAGCTCGAGGCAATGGCGGAGCCACAGCCGTAGGTCTTGAAGCGGGCATCCTCGATGATCCCCGCTTCGCTGACGCGGATCTGCAGCTTCATGACGTCGCCGCAGGCGGGCGCCCCCACCATGCCGGTGCCCACCGCCGCGTCCGTGCGGTCGAAGGACCCGACATTGCGCGGATTTTCGTAGTGGTCAACGACTTTTTCGCTGTAGGCCATGGTGCGTGCTCCTCAGGTGTTGTTCTAGTGTGCTGCCCACTGCACGGTGCTCAGGTCTACGCCTTCCTGGTGCATCTCCCAGAGGGGAGACATGGCGCGCAGCTTGGCAACCTTGTCGGTGAGCAGCTGAATGGCAAAGTCGACTTCCTCGGCGGTGGTAAAACGCCCCACCGTGAAGCGGATGGAACTGTGGGCCAGCTCGTCGCTGCGCCCCAGGGCGCGCAGCACGTAGGAGGGCTCCAGGCTCGCCGAGGTGCAGGCCGAACCCGAGGACACCGCGATGTCCTTGATCGCCATGATGAGCGATTCGCCCTCAACGAAATTGAAGCTGACATTGAGGTTGTGCGCCACGCGATGCTCGGCGTGGCCGTTGAGGTACACCTCATCGATACGGCTCAGGCCCTGCCAGAGACGGTCGCGCAGGCCGCGGATGCGCTCGTTCTCGGTGCCCATCTCGACCCGGGCAATCCGGAAGGCCTCGCCCATGCCGGCAATCTGGTGCGTGGGCAGCGTGCCCGAACGCAGGCCGCGTTCGTGGCCACCGCCGTGCATCTGCGCCTCCAGGCGCACGCGCGGCTTACGCCGCACGTAGAGCGCTCCCACGCCCTTGGGGCCATAGGTCTTGTGCGCGGAAAAGGACATCAGGTCGACGGGCAGCTGTGCGAGGTCAACGGTGACTTTGCCCGTGGCCTGCGCGGCATCAACGTGCAGCAGCACGCCGCGCTCACGGCACAGGCGGCCCAGCGCGGGAATGTCCTGAATGACACCGATCTCGTTGTTCACGAACATGACCGAGGCCAGCACCGTGTCCGGCCGCAGGCTCGCGGCAAAACGCTCGGGATCAATCAGACCATCCTCGGCCACGTCCAGGTAGGTGACCTCGAAGCCCTCGCGTTCGAGTTCGCGCAGGGTATCGAGCGTCGCCTTGTGTTCGGTCTTGACACTGACCAGATGGCGGCCCTTGTCCCGGTAAAAGCGTGCCGCACCCTTGATCGCCAGGTTGATGGACTCGGTGGCACCAGAGGTCCAGATGATCTCGCGCGGATCCGCGTTGACCAGTGCCGCCACTTCCTGGCGCGCCCCTTCGATCGCGGCTTCCGCCTCCCAGCCATAGGAATGGCTGCGCGAGGCCGGGTTGCCAAAGCTTCCCTGCAGGAACGGCAGCATGCGCTCCAGGACGCGCGGATCCAGGGGCGTGGTGGCGGAGTAATCGAGATAGATGGGCAGTTTCATGTCAGTGCGGGCGCAGTTCACCCGAGAGTGGTGCTTTCGTCATGGGCCGGACGGGTACCGCCGATTCGGCTGCCGGCCACGGGCGCAGCCACGGGCCGCACGGTGGTGGACTGCTGGGCAACGAGGTTGGCCAGGCTCACGGAATCGAGGAAATCCACCATGTGGCGGTTCAGGCTCGCCCACAGGTCATGGGTCATGCAGCGGTGGTCATTATCGCAATTGGCACGCCCGGAACATTGCGTGGCATCAAGTGGTTCGTCGACGGCAAAGATGATGTCCGCAACGGAGATCTCGGTGGCAGCCTTGCCCAAACGGTAGCCGCCACCCGGGCCGCGCGTGCTCTCGACGAGCCCGTGGCGGCGCAGCTTGGCAAAAAGCTGCTCCAGGTAAGAAAGGGAGATGGTCTGGCGCTGGCTGATGCCGGCCAGCGTAACCGGGCCCTTGTGCTGACGCATGCCCAGGTCAATCATTGCCGTAACCGCGAAACGGCCCTTGGTAGTCAATCGCATAGGTGTTTTCCCTTGACTGTTATGGGCACTACGCTGCACGGCGCGGCAAGATGTCCCACGTAAATCCGACTATTTACGTGGGAGATTCTAGGGTAACCAAGGAATTTAGTCAACCATTGCCGGCCCGGATCGGCGCAGGCCGGGGCGCAATCGCCTGCGCCCATTAGGGCCGGGTCTCCTGCCGGCAGGAGCCTGGAACACCCCGGGGCGCTGCCCCGGGGGCCACCCCGCCTACTCAGGCAGCGGCGTACATCGTCGCGCGCTTGCGCACGACTTCGATCAGGCCCTGGCAGGCATCCTCTACGTAATCCAGGACGGTGTTGAATCCCTCCGGACCACCGTAGTAGGGATCCGGCACCGTGGCCGCATCGTGCTCGCCGGCAAAGCGCATCAGCAGATGCAGCTTGTGCTTGTGCGCGCGCGGGCACTGCTGCTGGAGCAGGGCGAGGTTTTCCCAGTCCATGGCAAGGATCATGTCGAAGTCACGGAAATCATCCTGGCTCACCTGGCGTGCGCGCAGGTCACCGATTTCCACGCCACGGCGCTTGGCCGCCTGCATGGCGCGGGCATCCGGCGCCTCGCCCACGTGGTAGGCATGCGTGCCGGCCGAATCGACCATCACGGTGCTGTCCAGGTTGGCCTCGGCAAGCATCTTGCGAAAGACGCCCTGCGCCGTAGGGGAGCGGCAGATATTGCCCATGCAAACAAAAAGAACCTTAGTCATATATGTCGCGCCTTTCTGGTGCGGGTCGGCATTCGATGACCCGTTTTCACGGTAAGCGTTCTTGCCGCTCCCGACTTCTCCTCGAACCGTATGCATTTCCAATTCCCGTGCTAACAATCAAAAAGACCCACAGACCGCCAAATAGTTCACGCCGCTGCCCCGGGAGGCGCTACGGCTTGTAACTTTGGGGTTGACCCCCAATAAACAATGGGGAAACTCCCACCCAGAACCGTACTAGGCGGCCTGCCCTAATTCCGTACCCTGTACATCACCCTCCAGCCCGAAAATACGGCCGCGCAGCACGGCTAGCTGGTCCCGCACCTGGGCTGCCTTCTCGAATTGCAGATTGCGGGCAAAGTCGAGCATCTGCTTTTCCAGGCGCTTGATCTCGCGGCCCAGCTGGCGCTCCGACATCGACAGGTAGGCGGGCGTTTCGTCGGCCGCCACCACGCCGCCCCCGGACTCGGCTGCACCCACGATGCCGTCGATAAGTTCGCGCACATCC
>Ga0209067_10001066_pt1 | contig 17194 bp, 11 predicted proteins | sample ColStrG_CSR_2013_FD_187199 | JGI IMG/M metagenome (GOLD analysis project Ga0209067, IMG submission 187199) | Freshwater sediment microbial communities in response to fracking from Pennsylvania, USA - Cold Stream Run_MetaG_CSR_2013 (SPAdes)... | ecosystem: Environmental > Aquatic > Freshwater >...
CAGCGCGGCGAAACGCACCTCTTCAACCCGCAGACCATTCACCTGTTACAGCAATCCACCAAGACCAACGACTACGGCACCTTCAAAAAATATTCATCGCTGGTAAACGAACAAAGCGAGAAGGCGATCACGCTGCGCAGCTTGTTAAAATTTAAAAAGGCAAGCCCGGTGCCGCTTTCGGAAGTGGAGTCAAAAGAAAAGATTTTCAAACGCTTTGCCACCGGCGCCATGTCGTTCGGTTCAATTTCGTACGAGGCACACAGCACCCTTGCGGTGGCCATGAATCGGATTGGCGGCAAGAGCAATTGCGGCGAAGGCGGTGAGGACGAGGCGCGCTTTGCGCGAAAAGCAAACGGAGACTGGGAGAATTCAGCTATCAAGCAGGTGGCCTCAGGCCGCTTCGGCGTGACGAGCTACTACCTGACCAACGCAAAGGAATTGCAGATCAAAATGGCGCAAGGTGCCAAGCCCGGCGAGGGCGGTCAATTGCCCGGCCATAAGGTTGACGAATGGATCGGCCGCGTCCGCCATGCCACGCCCGGCGTGGGTTTGATTTCGCCACCACCGCACCACGACATCTACTCCATTGAAGACCTGGCGCAATTGATATTTGACCTCAAAAATGCAAACCGCGAAGCGCGCATCAGCGTCAAGCTGGTGTCGGAAGCCGGTGTGGGTACCATCGCCTCTGGTGTCGCCAAAGCACATGCCGACGTCATCTTGATTTCCGGCCATGATGGTGGAACCGGTGCCTCCCCGATCAGTTCGATTCGACACGCTGGATTGCCTTGGGAGCTTGGCTTGGCCGAAGCCCACCAGACGTTGGTGCGCAACAAGCTTCGCGGCCGTGTGGTGTTGCAGACCGACGGGCAAATCAGAACCGGCCGCGACCTGGCCATTGCCGCGTTGCTAGGTGCCGAAGAGTGGGGTGTGGCGACTGCTGCGCTCGTGACGGCCGGCTGCATCATGATGCGAAAGTGCCACCTCAATACCTGCCCAGTAGGCGTGGCCACACAAAATCAAGAACTTCGGGCACTGTTTACCGGCAAGCCGGAATATGTGGTGAACCTTTTTCACTTTCTGGCGGAGGAACTGCGCGAGATCATGGCCGAATTGGGTTATCGCACCGTCAACGAAATGGTGGGCCAGGTGGATCGCCTGGAGGTACGCGATGACCTCGATCACTGGAAGGTGAGCAACATCAACCTAAACAGCTTGCTTTACAAAGAGCCCATCAGCCTAGACGCGGCCCTCTTCAAACAGGAAGAGCAAGATCATGGAATCGATCAGGTGTTGGATAAAAAACTGATCCGGTTGGCGCAACCGGCGTTGAAAGAAGTGATGCCAGTGACCGGCGAATTTGTGATTACTAATCAGGACCGCAGCGTTGGCGCGATGCTCTCCAACGAGATCTCAAAAATATTTTTGGGCCCAGGCCTGCCGGCTGACACGATCCATATTAAATTCAAGGGAACCGCGGGGCAAAGTTTTGGCGCATTTACCACGGGCGGTGTGACTTTCGAGCTGGAAGGCGACGCCAATGATTATTTCGGTAAGGGATTATCCGGCGGCCGTCTGATTCTTTACCCCGATCAAAAAATTGCCTTCAATCCGTCGAAGAACATGATTGTGGGCAACGTGGCTTTTTTTGGTGGCACTTCCGGCGAAGCTTTTATTCGCGGAATGGCGGGCGAGCGATTTGCCGTGCGCAACAGCGGCGTGAAAGTGGTGGTGGAAGGTGTCGGCGATCACGGATGCGAATACATGACCGGCGGTACGGTGGTGGTATTGGGCGACACCGGGCGCAATTTTGCGGCCGGCATGAGCGGCGGTGTGGCCTACGTGTGGGACGTCAACAAGACTTTCGTCAAAAACTGCAACATGGAAATGGTAGCACTCGACCCGCTGGATGCCGCTGACGAAGCCCTGCTACTGGAGCTGATTAAATGCCACGGACAACTGACGGGCAGTGACCTGGCATCGCACATACTCAGCTACTGGCCGCAATCGTTCCGGCAGTTTGTCAAGGTAATGCCGGTAGATTATAAGGCTGTCCTGGAAAGAAAACGCGCAGCCCAGTTGGTGGAATAAGTCGTTTTTGAAAATTGCTTTTTTGCATTTTCAAAAATTTGCTTATTTTTGCTGCAATTCTTACAAAATTTGTTTAGAGGGGACCGCAAGTCCCCTCTTTGTTTCTATGGAATTGAAAGAAAAACTAGCCCAATGGGCCGAAGCCAGCCTGACCCAGCCAGCCCACTTCTTGGTGGACGTGGTGGTGAGCAAGCACAAGCCGTGGAAATTTACGGTGCTGGTAGACGGCGACCAAGGCCTTAACATCGACGACTGTGCGACGATCAGCCGTGCGCTCAATGCGCAACTGGAAGCAAACGTGACCGACGCCTACACGCTGGAAGTGTCAACGCCTGGCGTGGATTTCCCATTGAAACTTGTGCGGCAGTATCAAAAAAATGTGGGCCGTCACATGAAGGTGGTGAAGAAAGACAAAAGCATCGTGCTGGGAGAATTGAAAAGCACCGATGCGCAAAAAATTGAAATAGCAGTTGAAACCGGACAAGGGAAGAAAAAAGAGGTGCAGCAAATCGACATCCCTTATGCCGAAATTGAAAAAGCATTTGTAACCGTATCTTTTAAATAGACAGAACTATGGACGCATCAACGTTAATTGAATCGTTTGCTGATTTTGCCAAGCAGAAGAACATCGACCGGCCAACCATGATCCGGATTTTGGAAGACGTGTTCCGCAACATGATCCGCAAGAAATATGTGCAAGACGACAACTTCGACATCATTGTCAACGCCGACAAAGGAGACTTGGAGATTTGGCGCTTTCGCGAGATCGTCGACGACGAGTCGGAAGATATCTGGGACCATGACAAAATCAGCCTGACGGATGCCCAAAAAATCGAACCTGATTTTGAAGTGGGCGAAGAAGTGGCCGAAGAAATACACCTCGAAGATTTCGGACGCCGCGCCGTGACCACCGCACGCCAGGCGCTCATGCAAAAGGTGAAAGACTTAGAAAAGGATATCCTCTATCAAAAATACAAAGACATCGTTGGCGAAATCATCAGTGGCGAAGTCTATCAGGTATTGAGCCGTGAGGTATTGCTCACCGATGGAGAGGGAAATGAAATTTCCATTCCGCGCAGCGAGCAAATTCAAAAAGACAGGTACCGCAAAGGCGAGACCGTACGCTCAATTGTGCACAAAGTAGACATGGTGAACGGCAGCCCGAAAATAATTTTGTCGCGCACTTCACCCGTTTTCCTGGAGCGCCTGTTTGAGCAAGAGGTACCTGAAGTGTACGACGGCCTAATTACTATCAAGAAAGTGGTGCGCGAACCTGGTGAACGCGCCAAGGTAGCGGTGGAGTCGTACGATGACCGCATTGACCCAGTCGGCGCTTGTGTGGGCATGAAAGGATCGCGCATTCATGCGGTGGTCCGCGAATTGCAAAACGAGAACATCGACGTCATCAATTACACCGAAAACCTGGAGCTTTATATTCAGCGTGCGCTCAGCCCGGCAAAAATCGTCAGCATCAAAATTGACAAAGAGAATGGCCGTGTAGCCGTATTTTTGAAGCCTGATCAGGTATCGTTGGCCATTGGCAAAGGTGGATTGAATATCAAACTAGCCAGCCGGTTGGTGGGTATGGAAATCGATGTGTTCCGCGAAACGGACGGTGTGGCACAGGAAGAAGACGTCGACCTGGACGAGTTCAGCGACGAGTTGGAAAGCTGGGTCATCGACGAACTCAAACGCATCGGACTCGACACCGCCAAGAGCGTGCTGGCACTCAACAAAGAAGAACTGGTTCGCCGCACCGACCTGGAAGAAGAAACAGTCGACCAGATATTGGGTGTTTTGAAAAAGGAATTTGAATAACGACGGGGCCACAAGGCTCAGTTTTACAAAAGGATAAACTCACAAATCAATAAAAATAGCAGATATTTGAGCATGGCTGAAGACAAAGGCATACGATTAGGACAGGCATCACGTAAACTCAATGTGGGGCACAACACCATTTTGGACTTTTTAGCCAAAAAAGGATTTTCGGTTGAGAATAACCCAAATGCCAAACTGACAGCCGATCAGTTCGCCATGCTCGCCAAAGAATATGCATCTTCTGCTTCTGAAAAATTAGAAGCATCGGGGCTGACCATTGGCGTGAAACACGTAGAGGCACCGACGATCAAGGCGGAGCTCGAGACGCATCGCAAAAAGGCCGACGAAGAGGAGAGCATGCTCATCAAAAACCTCGGCTCAAAGGAAATCATCAAGCACAAAGAAGAACCCAAGACCGATAAAGTAGAAATCGAAAAGCCCAAGCTGGAAGGGTTTAAGGTGTTGGGCAAGCTTGACCTGGAAAAGAAGCCGGCGAAGGAGCCGGAGGAGGAAGTAAAACCCGTTGCCGAAAAACCAAAACCGGCAGAAGTAGTCGTGCCCCCGGTGGCACCCGTAGTGCCGCCCAAGCCCGCCGAACCTGAAATGGAATTGATCAAGGCACGTGCCGGACGTCTCCAGGGTCTCAAGGTCGTGGACAAAATTGAGTTGCCCGTTGCTTCATCCGATCCGTCCAAGACGCAGTCGCAGCAAAAGCGGCCGCGCAAGCGCATCCCCAACTTCAACGACGGCAAAGGTGCCAGACCTACCGGTGCTCCCGGCAGCAAGGGCAAGCCCGCTCCGCGCGTACAGAAAGTTGAACCTACCGACAAGGAGATCCAAGATCAAATCCGCGCCACGTTGGCCAAGCTGAGCGGCGGACAAAAGAAATTTACCGGTGCCAAATACCGCAAGGAAAAACGGCAAGCCGTTTCCGATGCGGAGGTCGAGCGCCTGCAGCAGGAACAAGAACAATCTAAAACACTGAAGGTAACCGAATTTATTTCGGCCAATGACCTGGCGTCACTGATGAACGTGTCGGTGAACGAGGTGATTTCTACCTGCATGGGACTGGGCATGTTTGTGTCCATCAACCAGCGGCTGGATGCAGAAGCCATCACGGTGATCGCCGATGAATTTGGCTTTGAGGTGCAATTCACCACGTCGACGGAAGAAGAATCGGAGGCCGAAGAAACAGTAGATGCCGAAGACGAATTGAAGCCACGGGCCCCCATTGTCACCATCATGGGTCACGTCGATCACGGAAAGACTTCGTTGCTGGACTTTATTCGCAAGGCAAAAGTGGTGGCTACGGAGGCCGGCGGTATTACCCAGCACATTGGGGCATATGACGTTACCACACAAAGCGGTCAAAAGATTGCATTTTTGGATACGCCGGGTCACGAGGCGTTCACGGCCATGCGGGCACGCGGAGCCAAGCTCACGGACATCGCCATCATTGTGGTGGCGGCAGATGATGACGTGATGCCACAAACCAAAGAAGCCATCAACCACGCACAGGTGGCCGGTGTACCGCTGGTGTTTGCTATTAACAAGATTGACAAGCCGGGTGCAAATCCCGAAAAAGTAAAAGAATCTCTTTCCAAAATAAACATCCTGGTGGAAGACTGGGGCGGCAAGTACCAGTGTCAGGCCATCTCCGCAAAGACCGGCCAGGGCATAGAGGAATTGCTGGAAAAAGTATTGTTAGAGGCAGAGCTGCTGAACTTGCGCGCCAATCCAGACAAGACAGCCGTGGGTTCGATCATCGAAGCAGAGCTTGACAAGGGTCGTGGATACGTATCGACCCTCATGGTGCAGGCTGGTACCCTTCGGGTGGGCGACATCATGGTGGCTGGCTCGAACTATGGCCGCGTGAAGGCCATGTTTGACGACACGGGCAAACGGGTGAACGAGGCAGGTCCTTCTACGCCTGTTCAAGTACTGGGCCTCGACGGCGCACCGCAGGCGGGTGAAAAATTCCAGGTAATGGAAACCGACCGCGAAGCGCGTGAAGTGGCCAACAAGCGCAGCCAGATCCTGCGCGAACAGAGCATCCGCACTAAGAAACATATTACCCTCGACGAAATCGGCCGCCGTCTGGCGATTGGTTCATTCAAACAATTGAATGTGATTGTAAAAGGCGACGTGGACGGATCGGTGGAAGCACTTTCCGATTCGCTGCTGAAACTAACGTCAGAGAAAGTCGCGGTGAGCATTATTCACAAGGCGGTGGGTCAGATTTCCGAATCCGATGTACTGCTGGCGTCGGCGTCCGATGCCATCATCGTTGGCTTCCAGGTTCGCCCTTCGGCCTCGGCACGACGCCTGGCGGAGAACGAGGAAATTGAAATCCGACTGTACTCCATCATTTACGATGCCATCAACGAAGTGAAGGCAGCCATGGAAGGCATGCTGGAGAAGGAACTGGAAGAGGTGATCGTGGGCAATGCCGAAGTGCGCGACGTCTTCAAGATTTCGAAAGTGGGAACGGTGGCAGGTACCATGGTGACCGACGGCTACATCAAGCGCAACAACCCGATTCGCCTCATCCGCGACGGCATTGTGCTCTACGCCGGCAAGCTCAATTCGCTGAAGCGATTCAAAGACGACGCCAGCGAAGTAAAATCTGGCTTCGACTGCGGCATGGGCATCGAAGGCTTCAATGACATCAAGACTGGCGACGTGATCGAAAGCTATGAGATGAAAGAAGTGAAGCGCGCCTGACGCGAGAACTGATAAAAGAAAAGCCGATCCATTGGACCGGCTTTTTTTATGCGTGCAATGTGAATTAGGAAGACTTCCGCACCACCAAGGTGCCGGCGATCATGTCGTGCAGTGCCTGCTTTTTGTCTGTAAAGCCGGCCATGATGTACCCAATACCCAAAATGATACTGCTGATGATTTTGCTTAGATTTCTTACCAGCGCTTTGGTGAAATCCAGTTTGTTGCCTGCGGCATCTGTGACGATCAGGCCAAGTGCGATCTTTCCGACGGTGCCTTGATATTTAGATGCTTCCATGAAAGAGTAGTACAACACCTGAAGAATAAAGACCAGCACGAAAAGCGCGCTTGCCGCGGCGATGACTGTCATCACCATGGAAATGGCATCTGAACTGCTCATGTCTCCGCCCTGCGATGTTTTGTTGAACAAGTCAAGGCCGATGATTCCCAGCACCGGAACCACAAGAAAAGACTGGACAGTGTAGATAATGATGTAATCAATAATGTACGCGACAAAGCGCCGCCAAAATCCGGCATAGTTTGTATTCATAGGTTTTGTTTTTAGGTTAATAAAAATAGCAATTCCTTTTTTTCGTCCAAAGGATATTCTATAAATTAACGCCTTGCCAACCATGCACCATCGACTGGAGGGGTTATTTCAAAAGATTGAGGCGCAACGCCATTCCCTGACCGATTCCCTCATACATCTGCCGCCTGCGCAACTTCATGTGCATGACGAAGGGAAATGGTCCATTCACCACATCGTCGCTCATCTGATTGCTGCCGAGCGGCTCTCCGTTGGTTATCTTCGGAAGAAAGTGCAGGGCATCGAAGCTGCGCCAGACACGGGCGTGAAGGAGGCGCTCAAAATGCTATTGCTTCAAATTGCCATGCGGCTGCCCATTAAATTCAAGGCGCCGAAAGTAGTAGAGGAACACACCCGGACTGAAGCTGAGTTGGCGGAGTTGCTGCAGGACTGGGAAACCGTTCGCGCCGAGCTGAAAGAAATTCTCGAGCGGATAGAACCCGCGCACGTGCGTCGCAAAATCTACCGCCATGTCCGCATCGGCATGATTGACAGCCGCCAAACCGTGGCATTTTTTTATGAGCATGTGCGCCATCACAAGCAGCAGATCCGCCGGTTGATGAAGCAATCTTAGTCCGTCAGAAAAGTCCGTTAAGTTCCAGGTCGATGCGAGCCACGATGGTGGCGAAGTCTTCGCGTTGGTTCATGAAATCAAGTTGATTCATATCAATCGTCAGCACCCGGCCTTCATACGTTTTCATCCACTGCTCGTAGTGTTCATTCAGGCGCATGAGATAATCGAGCTTGATGTTGAATTCATATTCGCGGTTGCGGAGTTCAATTTGTCGCACCAGCTTCGGAATGTCGGCTTTCAGATAGATCAGCAGGTCGGGTGGTTGCACATAGCGCACCATCGACTCGAAAATGGCAAGGTAGTTTTGATAGTCGCGGTCGTTGAGGTGGCCGCTCACGTGCAGGTTTTTGGCAAAGATGTAGGCGTCTTCGTAGATGGTCCGGTCTTGAATGATGATTTTTTCGCTTTCGCGAATCTGTTGAATCTGGTTGAAGCGACTGTTGAGGAAAAAGATCTGCAGGTGAAATGCCCAGCGCGTCATGTCTTCATAAAAATCCTTGAGGTACGGATTCTGGTCAACGGACTCATAGAGCGGCGTCCAGCCGTAGTGCCGGGCGAGTTTTTCGGTCAGCGATGTTTTACCGGAGCCGATGTTGCCCGATACGGCAATATGTTTGAGGGGTTTCGCCATGGTTCTGCATTCAAAGTTGAGATATTTCCGGAGAAAAAAGATTCCAGCGCCATCGAATATTTATGCTGACCGCCGAGACCGGCTGCGACGTGTCAAATTTTGTTTTGCCTTTATGGCTTACCTCATTACATTGACAGCTTACCAACTAAAACACAACCTCGACTATTTTGTATCACATCACCCCCAACCCTTATGAAAAGATTATTGCTATTCATTTTGCTGGCCATGGCGGCACGCGGTTTTTCGCAGACAAAGGCCCTCGTTGGCGGAACATTAATTGACGGGTTCGGGGGCAAGCCGTTGCAAAACTCGGTGATACTCGTTGAGGGCGAACGCATCAAGACGGTGGGGCAAATAGGAACACTAGAGATCCCCCAAGGTGCGGAGATTATTTCCACGGAAGGCATGAGCGTGTTGCCCGGCCTGTGGGATATGCACGTTCACCTCTACATTGATGGTCACAGCGACTACACACATTGGGACAAAACCTACTTAAAGGTCGCCAAGGATGTGATCATGCCAGCCTCGGCACACCAGTTGTTGCTGGCCGGCGTCACGAGCGCGCGCGACCTGGGCGGACCACTCGACGCCAGTATTTCGGTACGCGATCGAATCAACCGAGGCGAACTTCCGGGTCCCACGATGTACATGTCAGGGCCGTTTGTGCAGCATGCTCCGTATCCTGGCACGGAAGCATTTCGCTGGGGCGTGAATGGCGTGGAAGATGCCCGCAATAAAGTGAGGCAACTGGTGAAGGCCGGCGTCAATTGTATCAAGCTGATCGATCAGGACGAAATGACCGATAGCGAATGCATGGCGATCGTGGAGGAGGCACACAAGAATAAATTGAAAGTAGTTGCCCACTCACATCGGCCCGACGAAATTCGCCGTGGCATGAAAGCAGGCGTGGATTGTTTTGAACACACAGGCCTGTCCGCGGCACCCGAATATCCGGCAGACATTCTCGCGTTGATCAAAGAACGCACGGCAAAAATGAATCTGGGCCCTTTGTTCTGGACGCCTACAGTAGAAGGGCTATTTAATTATGAATATGTGCGCGACAACCCGGAAGCCCTGGACAACGATTCATGGAAACTGGACTTGCCTGATTCGATCACGGCTGACATTAAAAGATCTATTTCCAAACCTGGTCAGTTGCCTTACTTCCAACTCAATCCGATTCGAAAGCCCACGCTGGAGCGCAAGGTCAAACAACTGAAGGAAGCCGGTGTTGTCTTGCTCGTAGGCACCGACAGTGGCATTCCCATGAAATTTCACAGCCAAAGCACCTGGAATGAATTGGACGTGTGGGTGAATCAATTTGGGTTGGACCCGATGTACACTTTGCGGGCAGCTACTTATTGGCCGTCGGTAGCCATGGGTGTAGACAAAGACTACGGCACCATCAGCGAAGGGAAGTTTGCGGACATCATTGCCATCAAAGGCGACGTGCTGCGTCACATCGATTTGCTGCAGGACGTAAAAATTGTCGTGAAGAAAGGGAAGCGCTATAAGTAACCACCCGACCGGGTCTTGTCAACTTTCCGTGCAGGTTCATTGAAGCCACGTGATCAGGCATTCGGGTCGATCAGACTGAGATGCAAAGGGCAACGGCCATGAACCCAGGCATGCACCTTTTGCGGGCGTTTTGCTGAGAAGGGCCAGCGTGTTATTTTCACCGCTGAATTACGCCAAAAACCCAAAACAGACCTTATGGAAAACCCCATTCTTCACTACTGGTGGATACTGGCATTGTTGCTCTGTGTCCTTCTTTACAAATTCATTTTCAGATTCATTCTCGGTATGGTGATCGTGCCCGAAGACAAGATCGGGCTCGTGACCAAGCGGTTTGTGCTCTTTGGGAAAAACAGGGAATTGCCCGACGGCCGAATCATCGCCACCAAAGGCGAGGCCGGCTATCAGGCCCGCACCCTCGCACCCGGTTTGTATTTCTGGCAGTGGGTCTGGCAATATGAAATCTCCATGGCTCCATTCACGATCATACCCGAAGGAAAAATAGGGCTGGTGTTGGCCAAAGATGGCGACGGAATACCGAGCGGGAATATTCTGTCGCGGTATGTGGACAGCGACAATTTCCAAGACGCCGAGAAATTTTTGCAAAATGGTGGCCAACGCGGACGACAATCTGCTTACATCACGGCTGGTTCGTACCGCATCAACACGCTACTTTTTCAGGTCTCCATTGCCGGGATGGTGCGCATACAAGAAAGCATGGTGGGCATCGTGACCACTCTCGACGGTCTGCCGATTGAGGCCGGACAAATTGCAGGCAAGGTGATCGACGGCCACAACAATTTTCAGGACTTCGACAGTTTTATTAAGAATGGCGGAAATAAAGGTTTGCAGCCGCAGGTCATCCTGGCGGGTTCCTACAACCTGAATCCCTGGGCGGTGCAGGTTGAAGAAATTCCCATGTCCGAAATCCCCATTGGGTATGTGGGTGTGGTCATATCCTACATCGGGCAGGAGGGAAAGGATTTGACAGGCTTGGATTTTAAACATGGCAACATTGTGGAGAAGGGCTTTAAGGGCGTTTGGCTGGAGCCCTTGGGTCCGGGAAAATATCCGATCAACACCTACACGATGAAACTCGAGCTGGTGCCGACGACCAACTTGGTGTTGAACTGGGCAACTGCACGCACAGAGGCACATAACCTCGACAAAAATCTTTCCACCATTACCGTGCGGTCGAGAGACGGCTTTCCGTTCAATCTCGACGTGTCGCAAATCATTCACGTGCCTTCAAATGAGGCGCCAAAGGTCATCGCTCGTTTTGGCAACATGGTCAACCTGGTATCGCAGGTGCTTGAACCGACCATCGGAAATTATTTCCGAAATTCTGCGCAAGACAGCGACGTCATTGCTTTTTTGACGACCCGCAAAGAGCGACAGGAATCCGCCAAGGCGCACATCAAAAAAGTGCTGGACGAATACAACGTCAATGCAGTGGATACGCTCATCGGCGATATCGTGCCGCCCGAAACGCTGATGAAAACGTTGACCGATCGAAAAATTGCCGAAGAACAAAAGGTCACATACGAGACGCAGAAAAAGGCCCAGGAAACACGTCAGGGCATGGAGAAGGAAACCGCCATTGCCGACATGCAAAAAGATATTGTCAAAGCCCAGCAAAGTGTCGAGATTGCGGAGCGGACTGCCAACGCAACAGTAAAGAAAGCCGAAGGTGATGCGGCTAGTGTGAAGTTGGCAGTAAGTGCAGAAGCTGAGTCCACCAAAATGCGGGCCCATGCGGAGGCGGAATCTACACGGGCTCGCGCCCAGGCAGAATCGGAAGCAATCAAATTGAAGGCGTCGGCAGAAGCGGAGTTGATTTCACTGACCGGTGACGCCGAAGCCAGTAAAATCCTTGCGGTAGGTAAATCAACTGCGGAAGCCTACGAATTGGCCGTCAAGGCACTGGGCGGAGATAATTTTACCCGGTTCAAGATGACGGAGGAACTGGCCAAGGGAAATGTAAAACTCATTCCTGACGTACTCATCGGCGGCAACAATGCCAACGGAACGGCGGTGGAAGGGATCCTGGGTTTGAAGTTGATGGAAATGATTGATCCGAGAAAAAAAGACGAGCAGAAATAGCAGACGAAAAACACAAATCATTAGAACATGTCAACTGCCATTCGGCCATTGGTGAAAAAAACAGATGTTGTCCTGATCGGGGCGGGGATCATGAGCGCTACGCTCGGAATCTTGCTAAAGGAATTAAATCCCGATCTCACCATTCAGATATTCGAGCGCCTCGACCAGGCCGGAATGGAAAGTTCGGATGCCTGGAATAACGCCGGCACGGGTCACTCTGCTTTTTGCGAACTGAACTACACGCCCCTCCTGGCCGACGGAACGGTCGACATTTCGAAGGCCATCAAAATTGCCGAGTCGTTTGAGGCATCGAAGGAGCTATGGGCCTATTTGGTGGAGAAGAATTATTTGCCCGAACCGGCGGCTTTCATCACGCCTGTGCCCCACATCAGTTTCGTCTGGGGCGAAGAAAATGTAGCCTACTTGCGCAAGCGCTATCAGGCGATGCACGCGCATCCGCTTTTTCGCGAAATGCGATACACTGAAGACCGCGACGAGATTGCCCAATGGGCACCCATCGTGATGAAAGGACGGGACACCGGTTTGCCCGTGGCCGCCACGTACATGGACCTGGGTACCGACGTAAACTACGGCACGCTGACCCGCAGCTTGTTTCACCAACTCGACAAGATGCCGGGTGTGACTTTGCACTACAACATGGAAGGCCTCGACATCGACCCCGACGGCAACGGCGGGTGGAACGTTTTTGTCAAGCACCTGCTGTCGGGCAGCAAGAATAAAGTCAATGCCCGTTTCGTCTTTTTGGGTGCCGGCGGGGCCACGCTGCATCTGCTTGAGCGGGCCGAAATCGAAGAGCGCAAAGGGTATGGCGGATTCCCCGTGAGCGGCCTTTGGCTGAAATGCCTGAACGAAGATTTGATCCAGCAGCACCATGCAAAAGTGTATGGCAAAGCTTCGGTCGGCTCACCCCCGATGTCGGTGCCACACATTGACACGCGCATCATCGACGGCAAACGCGAATTGCTCTTTGGACCCTTTGCGGGATTTTCCACCAAATTTCTCAAGAACGGCTCCCTGCTGGACTTGCCGAAATCCATTCGCCCAGACAACGCATTGCCAATGATCTTTGCGGGATTTCACAACCTGCCACTCACCAAATATTTGATAGAACAATTGCGACTGTCGCCCGAAGACCGGCTGGCCGCGCTTAAAGAATATGTGCCCGTCACCACGCTTGCCGATTGGGAGTTGAAGGAAGCCGGGCAGCGTGTGCAAGTGATTAAGAAAGACGACCGCGAAGGAGGCGTGTTGGAGTTCGGTACCGAAGTTGTGGTTTCCTCCGATGGCACGGTGGCGGCTTTGCTGGGCGCGTCGCCCGGTGCATCCACCGCAGCCGCGATTATGCTCGGCATCTTGCCACGCTGTTTCAAACAGCAAAGTGCTGCGGAGACCTGGCAACAAAAATTGCGGGAGATGGTACCTTCCTTTGGTCAATCGCTGGCGCACAACGAAACCCTGCTGCAAGAAACCCGCGCCCGTACCGCCCGGATTCTACAATTAAAAAAATAGGAACTTTATAATTCATATCAGATCCAAACAATGGTGAAACGCATCCTTCTTTTTCTACTTGCTGCCTTGGCGGTGTTGGTCGTGGTCCTGTTGGTCAATACCGTTCGCTACACGTCGCGGCAAGTGGTGGCGGCTGCATCACCGGCACCAGCGCCGACTGACAACTCCATCCAACATTTTCAGCAGGCTATTGGTTACAAAACCATTTCTTATTCTGACTCGTCGCAATTGGACACTGCCCAGTTTTTGGGCTTTCATCGGTTTTTGGAAAAGACCTATCCTGCCTTGCACCGTGCGTTGACGCGCGAAAAGGTGGCCCGTTATAGCTTGCTGTACACGTGGCCAGGGCGTAACCCACAGTTGAAACCGGTGGTGCTGATGGCCCATCAGGATGTGGTGCCCATCGAGGAAGCCACCCGGACGAAATGGACCGTGGATCCGTTTGCCGGCACCCTCAAAGAAAATTTCATCTGGGGCCGTGGTGCGACCGACGACAAGATCAATCTGATTTCTATTTTTGAAACGGTCGAAAAATTGGTGGTCGAAAATTTTCAGCCCGAGCGCACGATTTACCTGTCGTTTGGGCACGATGAAGAAACGGGTGGCAAAGGCGCGAAAGCCGTGGCGGCGCTGTTGCATTCGAGAAGCGTGCACGCCGACCTGGTTCTGGACGAAGGCGGCATCATCACCAGCGACAAGATTCCCGGCATGACCAAGCCAGTGGCCCTCATCGGCAACTCAGAAAAAGGTTATTTGTCCTTGGAACTGAGCGTTGAAAAAAATGGTGGGCACTCCTCGCAGCCTGAATCCGAAACATCAATTGACATCCTGGCGGCCGCCATGCTGAAGATTCGCAGCAACCCGTTTGAGGCCCGCATTTCTGAATCAACAAACGGATTCTTAGACCACATTGGTCCGGAAATGCCGTTTCTCAAAAGAATTATTTTTGCAAACCGATGGCTTTTCAAGGGAACCATCATTGGCATCTACGAAAAATCTCCCGCCGGCAACGCGGTCATGCGCACCACGGCGGTGCCCACCATCATCCATGCCGGCATCAAAGACAATGTCGTGCCGACGGTGGCCACGGGAATTGTAAATTTCAGATTGCTGCCCGGCGATGCGTCCACCCAGGTCATTGAAAAGGTGAAGCACGCGGTCAATGACGAACGGGTGAAGATTGCCGTGGCCTATAATTTTATTTCCGAAGCGTCGCCCGTCACGCCGGAGAAGAGCTTTGCGTTTGAAAAAATCGAACGCACTATCCGTCAAGTATATCCCGCTGCCATTTGTGCTCCCTTTATGATGATCGGCGGCACCGACTCGCGTCACTTCTATGGAGTCTCCGATGGCGTTATAAAATTCAGTCCGATGGTCGATCCGATTGGCTTTCACGGAATTGATGAACGGGTAAGCCTCGAAAGCTTTGGCTTGGCGCAATGGTTTTATGAGCGTCTTTTGCGCGATTTAAAATAAGGTGAGATTCAGTTCGTTTATCGTTTCAAAGTGTTAAATAGATTGCTGCTCATGTCGCCCATTCGATTGTCATTGTTTTGTGCCACACTATTGTTGTTAAGCCGCTGTCAGCCGGCCGAACAAAAATGTGTGCTTTGGCCCGATATCAAGGTGCAGGTTGATTTTGTCTCGCTCGAAGATTCCCTCCCGGCCTTTCGTCAAAAGCAGGACCTGGTTCGATTTTTTGCCCGTCATGCCGCGCTGCGCGACATCTTTTTCAACCGCGGCAGCTATCCCGACGATTCAGTTTTTATCAATTATTATTTCAAACGGTTTACCAATCCGGCGCTGGACACTGTGCTGATGGACGTCAAAAAAGTCTTTGGCAACGGACGCGAACTGAAAGAGAAATTCGAGCAGGCCTTTTCCAATTTTACCCATTATTACCCCGGATTCAAACCACCCCGCATTGAAACGGTAATCACCGGTTTTGAATCTGACCTGTTTGTCAGCGACTCCCTCATCATCATCGGCCTGGATTATTACCTGGGAAAAAATGGCAAGTACAAACCCGACATGCACGAGTACATGCGGCGGCGGTACGACAAGGATTTCATTGTTCCGTCGGCATTGCTGTTGTATGGCATTGACGGTCGATACAATGCCACCCAAATAAGCGACCACACGGTATTGGCCGACATGGTGACCTATGGCAAAGCCTATTATTTTGCCAAGCAGATGTTGCCCTGCGTCCCGGATAGCATTTTTATCGGTTACACGGCCAAGGAGCTGGCTGGCGCTTTTGCGAACCAGGATTTGATCTGGAAAAGATTGGTGGCAGACGAGGCACTTTTTGCCACCAGCCAAAAAATGAAACAACGCTTCATTCTCGAGCGACCAAAGACTTATGAAATCGGCAACGAATGCCCCGGACGCATTGGCACTTGGGTGGGGTGGGAAGTGGTCAACGCCTATATGCGGCAATGTCCCAAAACAACACTGCCGGCATTGATGAAGATTACCGATGCGCAAAAGATCTTCAGAGGATCGAAGTATCGGCCGGAAACCAACTAACCCTTTTTTGACGTAGGCGGACGCTGTCATTTCCTCGGGGCGTTTGACCGAACCAGCTAACAGCGGCAACCTGACCAGGCCGAAATTTTTTGCTGTATCAGAAACACTGGTGAATTCAAATTTTTTTATCTACGTTCAGGAAAAATTTACCGAATGAACCAATCTGTCTTCGCAAAGCTTTCCATCATGATGCTGCTCCAGTATTTTATCTGGGGCGCCTGGTATGTTACCATGGGCACATACATGACTGTTTTCCTGCACTCGAGCGGTGTGCAGATCGGGGCCGCTTACAGTGCGTTGGCCATCGCCACAATGATCTCTCCGTTTTTTGTAGGCATGGTGGCCGACCGGTACTTTGCCGCGCAGCGGATCATGGGAGTGTTGCACATCCTCGGTGGGGTGCTCCTGTTCCTGGCCACTCAGATCGCCGACAATTCACTTTTCTACTGGATTATTGTGCTGTATTCATTGCTATACATGCCTACCATTGCGCTGAGCAACAGCATTGCCTTTCAACAGATGACCGATCCCGGCAAACAGTTTCCCTGGATTCGGGTTTTTGGTACGGTGGGTTGGATCATTGCGGGCTTGATGATCGGCGCCTTGGCCATTGAAAAAACACCGTCTACGTTTTACATGGCCGCGATAGCCTCGTTGTTGTTGGGGGTCATTTCGTTTGCGCTGCCAAATACGCCGCCCAAAGGAAAATCTACGGAGAGCGCCATTGGCACGGAAGCGTTTGTGTTGTTCAAGAGCAAATCTTATCTCATCTTTTTTGTTGCCGCTATTTTAGTATGCATTCCCTTGTCGTTTTACTATGGCTTTGCCAACGTATTCCTCAACGACCTGGGCATGGAGAGTGCCGCCAGCAAGATGATTCTCGGCCAGATCTCCGAAGCGGTATTTATTCTGGCCATTCCATTTTTGTTCAATAGCATCGGCGTGAAAAAAATCCTGATGTTGGGGATGGTGGCCTGGATCCTCCGCTATGTGTGTTTCGCGTTTGGCAATCTGGACACCAATCTGTGGATGCTGTATGCCGGTATCATTCTACACGGCGTGTGTTATGATTTCTTTTTTGTGACTGGATATATGT